>Ga0187880_1003350_pt1 | contig 12289 bp, 18 predicted proteins | sample June2016WEW_19_4_FD_132998 | JGI IMG/M metagenome (GOLD analysis project Ga0187880, IMG submission 132998) | Peatland microbial communities from SPRUCE experiment site at the Marcell Experimental Forest, Minnesota, USA - June2016WEW_19_40 | ecosystem: Environmental > Terrestrial > Soil >...
CGCGCGCAGATCGCCGACAACATGTCCGGCCTGCTCGGCGTCCGTGTGACGGAGAAGATGCTGAACGCCTACTCCGCTGAATCTATGAACCAATACCGGCTACCGGCCGCTTGGATTCGCGCCTTTTGCTGCGCAGCGGACGATCCCGCGGTTCTCCACGCGATTGCGCAGGCTGGCGAGTTTTACCTGATCACTGCGCAAGAGAAGAGTTTGCTGGATCTCGGACGCCAATACCTGCGCCGCAAGCGCGCGAACGAAGAAGCCGAGCTGCTGGAAAAGCGGCTGGCGGGGTTGGACCTATGACCGCCGCCCGTTCGCTGGCTCTCGCTATCGTGCCGCCGCCGTCTCCGCAACGCGTTCTTCCTGCCGATCCCGAGGGGCGGGCTCAGGCGGACAAACGGTTCCGGATCATCGAACCGCTCATCAATTTCCGCAACGATCACGGCTCCTTCAGCGTCCGCTCGTTTTCGCGGCTGGTGCGCCAGATCTCCTCCGAAAGCGGCGTGTCGCAGAGCACGCTCTATATTTGGCTGCGGCGATTCAAGGCCGACAATCTCGCTGGCCTCGTTGATTCGGAGCGCTCCGACAAGGGCCTGTCGCGCTGGGCTACGCAGGGGGCGGCCAGCGCCGAATTAGCCGACCTCGCCGCTTATGCCTTCCTCCAGGAGAAGCTTTCGAAAAAAATGGCGCATGAGATCGTCGTCTGCCGTGCGCGGCAGCTGTCCGTCGAACCGCCATCATATGAAACCGTTCGCGTCTATCTCCGAAACATCCCCCCCGCCGTGCGAACCCTCGCGCTGAAGGGGCGCAGGAAGTACGACGAAATCTTCGCTCCTTATATTCGCCGGGCCCATACCGATTTCGAAGCCGGAGAGATCGTTGTTTCGGACCATGCGATAACCGACGTTCTGCTTCAAAATGATCTCTTCGATGCCAAGGACCGCCAGCACATGCGCCTTCGTTTCACTGGCGTGCTCGACATGCGCAGCCGCAAGCCCCTGGCCTACGCCTGGTCGCAGGAGGGATCGTCGCGCTCCATCGCCACTTGCCTCCGCCACCTGATCCTCCGCTTTGGCGCGTTCCGCCAGTTCTATGCCGATAATGGTCTGGATTTTCAAAAAGTCGGCAAGGGCGCGCGCACTTCAGCGTGGGACGTGCAGGATTTGCCGCCCGAGGCGCTGGGCGTGATCGCGCGCCTGGGCGCCACCATCAAGTACTGCCAGCCGTTTCATCCCCAGGCAAAATCGATCGAACGCTTCAATAAAACGATGCACCAGCGTCTCGACCGCCGCTTCCTTACTTATACCGGGCCGACGCCGGAGCAGCGTCCCGACCGCTGCATCGCGGCGCTCGAGCGGCACAAGAAACTTCTTGCGCAGGGACGCGCCGACGAGTCGGATCTGCCCCTCGCAAGCGAATACGTCCGCGCGGCCACCCTCTGGATCGAAGAGGAATATAACAACGTCGCAAAGAACGTACCCGGCATGGAAGGACTGACTCCTAACCAGGCGTTCGAGCAATTTCGTTGGAGCAACCAGCCGCCCGCACCGCCGCCGCACGTTCTGGCCGGGTTGCTGGCCGAACGCGCCACGCGCGTGATTCATGAGTGCGCCATCGAGATGGCGAATCGCCGCTACGTGGGTGTCGATGAATGGAGCCAGCGCGGCCTTCACGATCATGAGGACACCGGCAAGCGCGTCACCGTGGCCTTCGATGCGCTCGACCCGGATTACATAGCGGCAATCGATGAAGACGGCACAATCTTTGCCTACCTCCAGCCGGAACATTTTGTGCGCCAGGCCGACGACGAAGAGACGCGCGCGGCCATCGGCGCCAGCATGCGCGAGCGTCAACATCGCTACAAGGAAACGCGCAGCCAACTCGACGCTTTGAGCCGCCGCGTGCGCTCCACCGGCTACGTTCCGCAGCACGAGCAGATGCTGCAGATCGGCAGATTGCCAATTCCCATCGACCACCTGGTCGTGCATCGGCCTCGGCCGCGTCTCGTTCCTGAAACTCTCGAACCCACAAACGACTTACAGCCAGGCGAACTGGCGGACAGACTTACTGCAGCAATTTTAAGGAGAAGCAATGCCTCTGGCGGCGATTCGTAGAAAGCACCTGCAGTCTCTCGGGCTGCCCAACGATACCGAGATGATTCGCCGCGCCCGCGCGTTCGCGCTGCGCGCCGGGCTCACCTACGGCGAGTTCGCCGACATGGCGGGCATCAACGCCAACAGCTTTCGCGTTTGGATTGCCTCTAACTATGATCGCCACCACGCCGTGGATTCGAACACGCTGAACATCCGCGCGGCCGTGAAGCAGGTGATCGACCGCTACGAGCTCGACACCACGGAACCCGCCAGCGGCCCGCACTACGCAACGATTGAGTTCGACCGCGTGCGCAAATCCATGTGGAACGCGCTGCACCAGAGCACGGCGTTCCTGATCGATGGACCGCCGGGAACGCAGAAGACCTACACCTTTCGCAAAGTCGGCGCCGAGATCAACGCTTCCGGCGAGGGCCGCGCGGTCTACGTTTATGCCCGCGTCGATCATGCGCCGGCGGCGTTCCTTACCGAAGCCTGCACCGAGGCCGGCATTCCCAACCGCGGATCGATCGGGCAGCTCATGCGCAAGCTGCGGTTCTTCCTGGGTGGGCAGCGTGCCCTGCTAATCGTGGATGAGGCGCAGCACCTGCCCTTCAACACGCTGGAAGTTCTGCGGCAGTTGCTCGACACGCCGCCTTTTTTCGGCGTGATGCTGGGCGGCAGCCACGATCTGAGCGTGCGCTTGCGTGATTGGAAAATGGAGCAGTGGCGCTCGCGCCTGCGCCGCAGCCACCTGCTCACCGGCCTGAGCGAGGCCGAGGCGCAGCACATCCTCACGTCGGAGCTGGGCGCGATCGCCAAGCGCGACCTGGCTGAGATCATTCAGGGCGCATCGGTTGAAGCGGTGCGCAATTCCAAACCATTCCGCTACATCTCCGCGCGCAACTTGTTCTTCGCCGTTGAAGACGCGCGCGCGGCGGTCGCGGAAGCTGCAACTCAGAAAGAGGCCATCGCATGAACTCGAACACACAAACCGTTCCCGAATCCCTGTGCCGTTACCTCGACGGCGATGCACCGAATGCGCTGCATCGTTGCGCGACCATCAATTGCTCCGGCTTCGCCCTGGGGGGCGACTATTGCCCGCGCTGCCAGGAAGAGCTGGACGCACTGCAGGCCATGGCGACACGGCGCGCCGCGCGGCGCGCTGCCCGTAAGGTCCGGCGTTGGCCTTGGACCGTGCTCCTCGATTTCGCGCCCAGCGACAGCCAGACGCGGCGCATCAGCGCGTGGCTTGAACGCGCCGGACGCGTGGCGAATAACGCGCTGGTGATCGCCGTGATTCTGACCATGATTTACGTCATGGCCGAAATCGGCACAGCCTTCCTGCCCGGCGGTCCCGTCGAGCGGATACTGCGAGGCGGCCAATGATCAACGAAGTCAAGGATCCTGAAGGCAAAGACCGCATCGCCTACGTCGATAGCAACGGCGACATGAAGTGCATCGTGTGCGATGGGGCGCTTGTCAAGATCCCCACCGAATTCAAGGAAGCGCTGCGCATGCTCCGCTCGGATCTCGATCTGGCCCTCGAATGCGTCGAGATCTGGGACGGCGTACCCGCGCCGGTGGCCACGGCCATTCTGCGTGGCCTCGACCTGGTTGTGGTGGGTCTCGATATGGGATTGAAGGCCGGAAAGGCGGCGCAGTGATGGCGAGGATCCGCATCGTCGAGAAGGAAGCTACGCTGATCGCGGAAAATCGCGGGCACGCGCTGTTCATGCCCTGGCGGCGCCGCAAAGACGACGGCGACGCTATCGTGTCGGCCGAGTGCGCGCGGTGCGGCGAAGAGATCGGCGTTCAGGTCGCGGGGCACCATCGCAAGACGCCGCATGTGAGCGGGCCTGTGAACTGCGCATGCGCACCGCAGCCCGGCAACGGCGGAAGGGCGGCCTAGCCATGGACGTGAACACGGTTGCGTGTGACATCTGCGGGCAGCAGAAGCAGGAGACCAACCACTGGATCGTGGCCGTGTCGAGCCTCGAAAACCAGTGCGAGGGTGTTGCCTTTCTTCCTGCCGAGGCGGTGCCCACGCCGCGTCCGCACGATATGCAATACGAGGATCTTTGCGGCGAGGCGTGCGCGCACAAGCGCCTGTCGCGCTGGCTCGACGTTCTCAAAACCAAAAGTTCCACCACGAAGTGAAAGGGAGTTATGTGCATTCAGGATCAGATTGACGCAATGCGGCCGACGCCCGAGCAACTCGATGAGATCGCCCGGCGCTACCTGGCCGCGAAGCTCGCAGTGCTGACCGCCGGCGAGACATTCAAGGCTATCGAAGACGAAGCTATCGCGCTGGTGGGGGAGTGGGGCACGGTTCCCGCCAACGCCGAAAAAAGCCGCCGCCTCGCGGGCAAGCTCTCGGAGTTCACCGTCACCAAGGCCGATACGCTGACCGTGATCGACGAGCGCGTGGACACGCTGAAGGAAGCGCTCGAAGCCAACGGCTACGGCGCGTTCTTCCCGCGGCTCTTTGCCGAGCGCAGGAAGTGGGAAGTCGTCGAAGGCGCGGAGGCCGCGCTCAAGGCCGAGTCGCTGCCCAAGCGGCTCGCGGAGAAGGTGCTGAACCTCTGGGGTCGCTGCATCAGCGTGAAGCCCAAGAAGCCTTCGCTCAAAGTTGTCATCGCCGATCCGGCCAAGCCCGCGAAGCGCGCGAAGAAAGAAGGCGGCAAGTGATCGGGCACGCCACATGGGCACCAGCCGGCACGAATTGCACGCGCTGCTTGTGCTGCCCCGCGGTCATCTGCTTCGGCGGCGAGGCTCTCTGCGCGGCCTGCGACGACGGAACCCACCCGCCGCTGCCTGAGTCTCACCGCGCGCCGGCAATCGAGCCGCCGGCGCACAACCCCAAGCCGATTGAGGAGAAGCAGCCCATGACGATCAGAAGCGGAAACCAGTCCCGCAAACCCATCGACCCGAAAGTCAAGGCGGCCGTTCTGGCCGAACCGGCTACGGTCTCGCATTTCGATCTGGCGCGCAAATACAAGATCAACGACGTCACCGTGCGCCAGTGGCGGCTCGACGCGGGCATCATCGTGCCCCGTCCGCACGGCAAGCGCGGCCCGTACCGCAAGAAGGACAAGGCCGTGGAAACCGCCGCACCGAAGCCTGCCGCTGCCCAGCCGGCCGCGCAACCTGCGCCGCCGGCGCCGGTGCTCGAGTCCGCGCCGGTCACCATGTCGGTGCAGCGTGCGCTTCTCGACGCCTGGTGGAACAAGCTGAACGTCGGCGACAAGGCCGCGGTCTTCGGCGCGCATTACGTGATCCCCGTTGAGGGGTTCGTCCAATGAGCCCGAGGCGCAAGCGCAAGCCCATCACCGCCTGGGAGCACTGGCAGAAAGCCGAGACCGCGCTGCGGGCGGTCGAGGAGGAGATGCAGTCGATCGCGCGACGCGTTGCGGCCGAGCCGCCGGCTACGGTTTCAGGCTTTATCGTCGCCGATGTGCGGCGAGATGTGCGGCGCTTCCTGGAGAACTTCGAGCTGTTGGTTCGTGAGCAGAAACGGACGGTGGCGTCGCGATGAAAGAAAGAATTGAGCCGGTGCGCTGGATGATGGCCAGTCGGCCGCACACCTGCTGCGAATGCGGCGAAGGCATCTGGGTGGGAATGCGCTTCGCGCACTACGTCGAGATCCTCGCTGCCAACAGCTATGGCAGGCACGCGCGCATCCCGCACGACTATTGCGCGGAGTGCGGCGAGTTGCTCGAAGATTCGCTGACCACGACGGAGGCGGCGCAATGATCCGCTCCACCAAAATTCTCTTCTGCGAAAACGACCATGGCTGTGGCGACGTCACGTTCCCGTCCATAGGGGAGCTGACCGACGAGGATTTCATCGCGACGCGCACGACCAGGCAGCTCCGCGAAGATGCAAAGAAGGTTGGATGGAGCCGGCATCGCGGCGGCGATTACTGCGAAATATGCACAGAAGGCGGCTACCGGAAATGAAAACCTTCACGCTCGAAGAGAGAGTCCGGCTGAACTTCCTTTATGACCTGCTCGATTTCAACTATCGCGGGCTACGCGAGGCGGCGCAGATCCAGCGCGCGGCCGTTCTGCACGGCTCCCTGACGGCGACTGTGATTGGCGACATCGAGCTGGTCGCGCTCTCGCGCGCGACCGCAACCGCATGGGTTGAGATTCAATCCATTTGGGCGCCCGCGACGGAGCCTGCTCCGGAGCCGCCGCCTGACGCCGATCCGCCAGCCAAGGAGACAGTGCAATGATCGGCACCCTCTTCGAGACCCGCAGTGACGAGGAAGTCCGCCGCGACGCGGTGGCGCAGAACCAGATCCGCATTCACGACGTGTTGATGGGCCGCTCGGCGTGCGAGCTGACCGAGCGCCAGCGGCGATTGCTCGAATGCTTGCGCGGCCGGCAAGGCAAGCTGCAAGCCATGAGCATCGCCGAAGCGATCGCCCGCGTGGGCGGCACGCCGCGCGACATCAAGGCCGATGTGCGCGAGCTGGTGGTCACGTTCGGCATGCCTATCGTGGCCAGCCGCGACGGCGAAGCCGGGGGCTACTTCTTCGCCACCACGGCCGACGAGCGGATCGCGGGCACCGCCGATTACGTGAAAGAGATCGTGGCCCTGGCCGAGCGTATCCGGGTGATTCGCAATCTGCACGATCTGCGCGCGCTCTTCGGCCAGATTTCCAACGAGCTTGAAACTATAACCGCGAAAGAGATCTGAAACGATGGGCTTGCTTTAAGGAGAAGCGATGAGGCCAAAGAAAAAGATTTTACTGATTGATGCCGACGAGAACCGGCGCTCTGTGCGCAGTTTCGTTTTAGCCAACCGCGGCTTTGCGGTGTACGCCGCGGCCAACGCCGGCGACGCGCGCCGTGCGGCAAAGATCGCCAGTCTGGACGTGGCCATTCTGGTGTGGCCCTTCGACGGCGCGGGCGCGCTGCTCGGGGAGCTGCATAGAAGCTACCCGCAGATGCCGTCGATGGTGATTGGTGAAAAGCTCGCCGAATCGGATCCGCGCGTCATCGCCGACGCGTGGATGCTGAAGGGCGGCTGCTCACAAGAGGAGATCAACCTCCGGGCCAAGGTGATGTGCCAGCGCAAGCGCGGGCCGCGCCCCGCCGCGGAGCGCAAGGTGCCGCCGGCCATTGTGCGCGCTGCCGAATTCTTGGATATCGCGCAGCGGAGGATCGTGTGAGGGTTGCGATTCGAGTGGCCGCAAACTTCGACCAGTTCCTCGCTGGACGGCCAGGACTCGGCTTCAGGCTGGAGCAGACGCGGCAGCGAGCGCCGAAAGCCTTCCCGCTCATTGCTCCGAATGCGGAGTTGCTGGTCGAGGCGCACGAGATCAATGAGCGACTGCGCAGGGAAGCGCTGCTCAAGTACGGAACGCCAGGGGAGAACGATGGAAAGCGAGTATCGGCGGCAGTGCCAACGGATGGGATGCGGCAACTTGATCAACCCGCGGCACCGGCTGCAGAAGTTTTGCTCGGACGCATGCCGCCAGAAAGACGGCCGCGAGATACGCGCGGCGATGCGCCGCGACAGGGCGCCCGCGCTATGCGACCGCTGCAAGGCGGAACTGAAGCGCAAGGCCGCGCTGCGAAATTGATCCTGAAGCAATTGACTCTGGAGTCATAGATTTGCAAATCACAAGACCGCAACTCGCCAGGCTGCAAGTGCTCTACGGCCACCTCGCCGCGCACGCGATCGGACTCGGCGCGGACCGCGAGTCGCGGCTCCGTTGGGCCAGCGAGCGGCTGCAGCGGGAGATCGCGAGCTTCAAGCAACTCTCTCTCGACGAGGCAACGTTTTTGATTGACAGCGTTCAGCAACAGCTCGGCGTCAAGGCTCCGCCCAAGAAGCGGCCGGGCGCGGCCCAGGCGCGGCGCGCAGGGCTAGATGGGCGCGCGGATGGCGGCGAGTACTCGGCGGTGCCACAGATGGCCACCAGCGACGATCTGGCGCGCATTCAGCGATTGCTCGACCTGCTCGGATGGCAGCAGGAGACGTTCCGCAAATTCCTAGAATCGGCCCGGTCGCCGCTGGCCAGACGCGCCGATAAAACTATCCGCACCACAGCCGATGCAAATAAAGTGTGGTGGGCGCTGAAACGGATCGCGAAGCGAAAGGGCATCTGGAGGCGAGCGGCATGAGCTACGGCTTGGAACCCGGCGATCAGCTCATTCTGCCTTTCGCGGAGAAGGAGTATTTGGACGTGGCTCGCACCGCGCGGATCTTCGGCGTCGGCATCACCACGGTTTACCGTTTAATCCGGGCCTACAGCCGCTGTGGGCACGCGGCCATCAAGCTCGTGACTTACCGGCCTAAGGCGCGCAAGCGCGTGCTCTATTCGTCGATCGTGGGCTTCTGCAACTTCCTGCGCGCGAAGCACGGCATCCCGGACCGGCGCCCCAAGCTCGATCACCCCGTGCTGCGCCACCGCGACGAGGATCTGCTGCCGTTTCCGCTAAGCGACACGATCTACTCGGCTGAGGCATTGAGAGCGCTCGGCCACGTAGACCTGCGCCCTCTGATGCATCTGATCGAGGAGGGCCGCTTCGAGGCATACCAACTGGGCCCTGAGTTCCCCTGGCGCATCTCGCGGAGTTCGTTCCGGCGCTTCCTGGATGAAACGCGGGACAGGAAGTTCACCTCTTTGCGCAGCTTTTCCGATTCACGCCGCCTCTAGTTCGCGCCCGCGTGAAGATCAAGCCGTATGGCTCAGATCACAATCGCATCCGCCGCCATCTCCAACTGGGAACTCAGCTCCGATGTGGTATTGCGGATCTACGCGCTGGAGAGCTTCGTCTCCGCCGACGGCAATCTCAACGCCGCCGGCGTGCCCAGCGAAGACGCGTCGCAAAACAGCAACTTCTTCCAGGCTGTGAGCTGCACTCTGAGCGGCACAACGCTCGCCATCGCGGCTTGCATGCTGGAATCGACGACCGACTCTCTGGATAATCCTTCCGCGAAGTACGGCGCCTATTTCTTCACCAATGAAGGCCAGAATCTCGGCGCGTTTGGCGAGTTCGCCGCGTTTATGTTGCCGGCTTCGCCCACCAGCACGACGTGGGAAGCGATCGCCCTGGCGCAAGGAGAAGCACAGTGAAACGGTTTTTCTGCCTCGCAGCATTGGCTCTTTCCGCGTCGGCGCTTATGGCGCAGACGACGCATATTGTGGGCATGACGATTGTGGGCGCAGACAACGCTCCGCTGCAGCGCGGCGAGATCACCATGCAGCCCACGGATCTGAATGGCAACCCGCTGAATGTAAATCTGGGATCGAGCGGGGGCCTGATGATTCCACGCGCGGCCGTATGCCTGATCTCAGGCGGAGCCATCACGACGGCGCTCAACGGAACGGCCTGCACGGTGGTCGACACTACGGTCACGAACCCGCTGCACTTCTGCTACAAGACAACAATTCTGGATGCGGTGACGGGATGGGCTGCGCCGGTGATGCCCTGCGTGCAGCCTTCGGGATCGACATGGAGCTTCAATGGCTACGTGCCTCCCGCAGCCCCAACCGCATTGATAGCTGAAGGGCCAGCGGGGCCGCAGGGGCCAGCCGGCCCTACGGGGCCAGCGGGCCCTACCGGGCCAGCGGGCACTGGGAGTGGCTCCTCTTTCCCGATCGTCTACGCCTGCACCGGGGTCCAAGCCACCGACCTGGCGGCCATCAACGCAGACTTAGCCTTGGGACAGGTCTACGTCTACCCCTACGGAGCGTGCGCAACTAACGGCCAGATCGTCCTGTTTTCGAACGACACATTGGATTTATCGGCCGCAACCTTGATTAGCTACCTGCCGTCGACCCTGGGCGCAATCGGCACCAACTATGCTTCGATCACGAATGAGGCTGTGGTGAACCCCACCACGCACGCCTATACGTGCGCGCTGACCGCCGCATCACAGAGCGCCACATGTCCGACGGCGAGCTTTACGAATGCGGATGTGGAGCAGAGTTTCAGGTGCACTGGAGCGCTGGGCGGCGGAGTGGACCTGGAGACCACGGTCGCCAAGGCTTCTGGGACGGCTCTTGCTCTCTCAGACTTCACCGGTCCCGGCATCACAGCGGGCAACTTCTCCTGCATCGAGACAATTCGTGACCACGATATTCATGTGATCGCGGGAACGATCTCGATGACCGCCGGCACATTTACTTCGGGAGCGCCGCAGGAGATTGCTATCGGCCACGCAAACCGGGTGCTTATTGAAGGCGGCAACTGGCTTGATCCAGACGGAACCTCTAACTGGCACATGTTTCTGTACGACATAGATGACGTGCTGGTCCAGAACGCGAAGCTCTTTTCGTTCTACGGCTACGGCCAAGATGGTGTGGATTTTGAGGGACCGTGGCGCAACGCTGCTGTGCATAATCTCGACTGCGATACTAGCGACGACTGCGTAGCTTTCAAGGATGGCGAGATTTGGCCAGCGCCAATCGGGATTCCGCGCAACACAAATGGAGCGGGAGTCGGAGGTTCTGCTTACGATATTCAAGGGACAAGCGGTTCCGAAGGCGTTGCAGTTGATGCGTTCTGCGTTAACGCCAGCGGAGGCTGTATCGGATCGCCGATCAACAACATCAACATCGACACCGTGTTCGCGCAAACGGTCAGCACGAGTGCGGGTCCGCAAATAGGTTTTAATGTGCCGGTGTCCTTGGGCGTGGGCGGCGCATATTCTTCTGACCTTGGAACGTCCGCGCTGATCGACCAGATTTATATTTCGCACGTTTACAACCAATCGAACTTCAACTGGGGCGTCCAGGTGAACATCGGCAGCGCAACCCCTGCCGCAAACGAGTACTTCGGAGCGATCACCATTTCCGATGTGGGGCCCGACAACACCACAAACGCGGGAACTCAAGCTGCGATTCAGGCACACGCGCCGAGCAACGAAAGCTACTCGCTCAATATCAAATCGTTGGCGATTCGCGACGCCGAATATACGGGTTCGCAGTTTCTTTTCGCGGCGATCGGCGCGAACACGAATATCACCAACTTCTCCGGCGACAATCCAAACCCAGCGGTGTACGACTTTGGCGGCGCGACGGTCGCAAATGAGTTCATCGCTGGAGACGCGACCAGCCTCACGGTGAACTCGGTCAGCTTGGCTGGAGGCACGTTCAATTACGTTGTTTATGACAAAAACGTCGGAGGAAGCCACTATCTGGGAGAAGAGGGTCTGACCACGAGCCTCCTGGGGGATTGGACGAATTCGAGCGCCGGCGCGGGAATGTCCGCACAGTGCACGACGGTAACAAGTGGGAACTGCGCCGCTTGGTCCGCTGGCTGGCCTAAGATTTACCCCGGCACAACTCAGATCTCTTCGTGCTCGACGGGCTACTCGCTCTATGACAACGGCGGGACTGTGGGGTGCCAAGCGCCTGCTCCAGGGCAATCGAGCACGACGCCCACAGTCAACACGGCGGCTTGCATCAAGGCCGTCGGGCCGCCGATTGTGATCGGATATTGTTCAACCGTGCTAAGCGGTACGCCGCCAACCTGCACCTGCAACTGATGGAGGGTCGCGTGAAAAAGCTGTTCGTGATTGCTGCGCTTCTCGGCACCACGCTGTGGGTTGCTGCACAGACAGTGCCCGTCGCGGCCAGCCATCTGCAGGACGGAAATTCGGCGGCGAATGGCAGCATTTTATGGGAGCCCGTGCTCAGCAACGGCATTCCCACCGTATATCGGCAGCCCGGCGGCGGCATGGCGACTCCGACGCCGGTGACCGCGCTGGTGACCGCTGGCGCCTTCAGCCTGCCATCGATGCCGGACTCGGGTTATACGACGCCATTGAATCTCTGCTGGCGCGTCACGCTCGCGACGGCGAACGGCGCGCGAGTCTTGAGCTCCTGCGTGCAGCCCAGCGCAAGCAACTACTGGTACGCCGCCGGCGTCGACAACTTTGACAACTTCATTCCTAGCATTCCGCCGCTGCCGACGGTTGCCTATGTGCAAGTGGTGAATGGCACCAACGGGATCAACGGCACCAACGGCAATACGATCTGTAATGGCACCAGCGCGCCCGCGAGCGGCACCGGCGCGAATGGCGACTTCTATCTTCTCACCACCACCAACTGTCTCTACGGCCCCAAGGCCAGCGGCGCATGGCCCGGTACATGCACATCGCTGATTGGGCCGCAGGGCAGCGCCGGCGCGACGGGAAGCGCGGGCACGAATGGCACCAACGGGACCAACGGC
>Ga0187880_1003352_pt1 | contig 12287 bp, 11 predicted proteins | sample June2016WEW_19_4_FD_132998 | JGI IMG/M metagenome (GOLD analysis project Ga0187880, IMG submission 132998) | Peatland microbial communities from SPRUCE experiment site at the Marcell Experimental Forest, Minnesota, USA - June2016WEW_19_40 | ecosystem: Environmental > Terrestrial > Soil >...
CGCGACTACGAATCCCTGCGCGTCGACATGCAGACCCTGTTCGGTCATCTCGGCATCACCACGACCGACCTGCCTACCGCGGCATAGACAACTATTTGTCGATCACGCTGCGCAAGGCTCTAGAGTCCAGGCGACTGCTGGCTTAGGTGCGGAAATCCTACCCATATAGCTTGGCAATGAGTAGGATTTCCTCCCATGAGGGTCGGCGAGGCCATGAACCTCCGAGAGCTCCTGGGGGACACGTTCACCTACGGTGAGGCCAAGCAGGCCGACATAGGCGACAAGCGTCTGTATCGCCTCCGCGACAGCGGGCAGGTCGTCGCGCTCGGCGGTGGCATCTACCGTTGGGCCGACGCACCGCCAGCCGACTCCGACCTCATCGAGATCGCCGAACGCGTCCCCCGTGCGACGCTGTGCCTCGAGACTGCGCTCGCCCGCCACGGCGTAATCGACGCCATCCCGGCGGCGATCGACATCGCCATCCCGAGAGGCAGTAACCGCCCGTCCCTGCACGCCCCCTGTCGCCTCCACCAGTTCGACCCCCGCACCTTCGATCTCGGTCGTGATGACCTCGAGGTCGGCGCCCGCAGGCCCATTGGGATTTACTCGGCGGAGCGCTCCTTGGTCGACATCGTCCGGCTCCGTCACCTCGAAGGCAGCGACGTCGCGTGGGAGGCGTTGCGGCGATGGCTCGCCCGCCCGGGTCGAAGCCCTGTTCAACTGATCGAGCTGGCCCGTCAATTTCCCCGCGCCGAGCCAGCGCTGCGCCGCGCGCTCGAGGTCCTGCTGTGACGGCTCCCTCCTGGACAAGCAAGGCCGGTCGCGCATACCTCGATCTCCGGAACAAGGCCCGAGGCGACCGCCGCCCGGTCGACGAGTTCTTGCAGCTGTACGCCCTGGAATGCTTCCTTGCTCGCCTCGCTCAGTCGCGACTTGCCGATCAGCTCGTTCTGAAAGGCGGCGTACTCCTCGGCGCATTCGGCGAGCGCCGACCGACCAGAGACGTCGACCTGCAGGCCCTGGCGCTCGACAACGACGCAGAGCACGTCCGGGAAGCTGTCTGTGAGGTCGCCGCTCACGAGCTCGACGATGGTGTCGTCTTCGACGTCGATGGCGCGACGGCCGCGGTGATCCGCGATGAGGACGCCTACAGCGGCGTGCGCGTGACGTTGCGGGCCGATCTGGCGACTGCCCGCCTGCACTTCCATGTCGACGTCAACGTCGGCGACCCGATCACTCCAGCCCCGGAGGAAGTGCACCTGCCTCGGCTCCTCGGCGGCGATGTTGTCCTCCGCGGCTATCCCCTCGTGATGGTGCACGCCGAGAAGATCCTCACCGCCGTCGCTCGTGGAACAGTCAACACGCGCTGGCGCGACTTCGGCGACGTGTACCTCCTCAGCCGCCGTCATCCCGTCGACGGGTCCGACCTTGCCAACGCTCTTCATCGCGTCGCCGACCACCGCCGGGTCGACCTGCGCCCTCTTGCCCGGGTCCTCGACGGCTACGGGGAGATCGGCAGGCCAGATGGGCGGTGTGGAGAAGGAAGCAACAACTCGAAGACCGCCTTCCCGAACAGTTCGCCGATGCGGTGTCCGCCGTCGTCGCCTTCGCGGACCCGGCGATCGCCGGCGCGGCGGCCGGCCTGACCTGGGATCCGGCAACCGGAGTGTGGTCGTAGGTGGCTGGTTGTCGGAGGCGGCGGCCTGGTCCCGGAGGCGCTTGTGACCGCGGTCAGCTATTGAGAGGAGGAGAGGTCGTTGTCGGACAACTCCCATCGAGCAAAGGCGGCCCTCGTCGGGCATTGGCGGATCGTCGAGATGGACGTCTGGGAACAGGAGGACGTGGATTTGGTCGCTCCTGGGTTCATCGAGTTCGACGGCGACCACACGGGCAGCCTCGGATTCATCGCGGTCCAAGGAGGCATCGACTGGCGAGACGTTCCTCGCGACGGACGCCCAGGCGTGGAGTTCTCCTTTGAGGGATTCGACGAGGGCGAACCCGCCACCGGCCGAGGCTGGGCGGTGATGGAGCAGGACGGTTCGTTGCGGGGCCACCTCTTCTTCCACCTCGGTGACAACTCCGGCTTTCGCGCGGAGCGGAACGGCGAGACGGAGCGGAACCGCGAGACGGAGCAGAGGGCGACGGTGCCCGGGACCTGGACGTCGGGGAGGAGAAGGTGACGAAGAGGACGACACCTCGAGGGCGCGATCCTCTCGAGCGCACAATCGAGCTCGCCCTCTCCCCCGGTTACTTCGTCGGCGACCGGGCGTGCACGTCCTTCGTGAACGACCTGGAGGAGGCCGAAGCCGCCATCGAACCACTGATCGAGAGCGCGCCCGATCGGGCAGTGGCACTGTACGAGGCGTTCCTCGCCGGCTGCTACGCGAAGGCGGGCGAGGTCGACGACTCGAGCGGCAGCTTCGGCATGTTTGTCGAGGAGCTGTTCTGCCGGTGGATCAGGGGTCGCCAGGCGGCAGGTGCGCCACCGAAGGAGACCGCGGGTCAGCTGATCGCCTGGATGGACGACGACCCCCACGGCTTCTGCTACGGCCTCGAGGCCAAGGTCTCCTCGACGCTCGACAAGGCAGGACTCGCCGCCCTAGTCCAGCGAGTTCGAGAGCGCTTCGACGATGCCGTCTCCACCAATGAGGAGGACGACGATCGCCACACGGACAGCGACTTCGAACGGCGCCGCTGGGGCGGGGTGTTGCGCGCGCTCTACATCGGGCAAAGAGACGTCCGTTCCTACGTCGCCCTTGCAGAGGAAACGGGCCTCACCGCTAAGGACTACCAGGCGGTTGCCGACCTGCTTATCGCCAAGCGCAAGCGAGAAGACGCCCTGTCGTGGGTCGAGCGGGGGATCGAGATCGTGACGAAGGACCCACGGGGCTCGTTGTCGGGCTACCTGCTCGGAAACCTGCGGCGTGAGCTCCTCCAGAAACTCGGCCGCGGACAGGAGGCCCTCGACTCTGCCTGGGCCGAGTACACCGCTCATCCGAGCATCCACTCCTACCGGGAACTGCTGAAGTTCGCCCCCAGGCACGATCGGCCCACCTGGCACGCGAGGGCGATGGATGCCGCCGCAGGGGCAAACCTCCACTCCTTGCTCGTCCTGTTCGTAGAGACGAAGGAGACCGAGCGTTTGACGGCCTTGGTCGACCGGGTGACCGACGACGAGCTCGAAACGGTGAGCCACTACGCGCTGGAGCCGGCGGCGCAGCGACTGGAGAGCAGCCGTCCCGGAGCGGCTGCCCGGGTGTGGAAGGCGACGGTCATGCGCGTCGTCAACGCCGGCCAGAGCAAGTACTACGAAGCGGCCCTCGCGAACCTCGAGCGGGCAAAGCGCTGCTACGAGAGGGCTGGGTTGGCAGCGCAATGGGAGGAGGTCGTCGACGCCATTCGCCGCCAACATCACCGCAAGTACGGGTTCATGCCCGGTTTCGAGAAGATCGTGAGCGGGTCGCCTCCGAGCGAAGAGCCCCCCTTCCTCGAACTGGCCAAGGCGCGCTGGGCCAAGGCCTCGTCGTCGCGAGGCCGTTGAGCGAGGACAACGTGGGGGCAGAGCAGATCGGTCGACATGCGCGAAGCTCGAGCTCAAACGATGAGCGCTGAAGCGGTGAGCAGAGCAGTTCAGCGTGTCGAGGCGCGGCGGCGCGACCTCGGCATGGCGGTACGGGCAGCCGCCGACGCACTGACCGCTGGCGAGGGCACGGAGATGATCCACCAGGCGGCCCTCCAGCAGTTCCTCTGGTGGCACCTGCCTCGCAGGTATCCCGAGGACGAGTGGGACGCCCTCGCCGACGCCACCGCAGAGCTCCTCAACGAGCTCGACATGGCCCGATTGGCCAAGATCGCTCGCTCGGGCGAGACCGCCGTCGTGCTCGACGCCTGGGCAGAGGGACCCGAGATTGGTGCTGCCATGTTCCGCGATGTACACCGGGGCTCGGGCGTCGAGCCCCCGGACACGCCACTGCTCGCCTGGGGCTCCTACATGGGAATCGACGAGGCTCGCGCCATCGAGGCGGTCGAGCGTGCCCTTGGAGACGCCATTGCGACGGAACAACTCGTGCCAGGAGCTTCCCGCTGGCGCGGAAAGGCCGCCGCCATCACCGAGGAGATCCTCAGCAGGCCGCTCGACCTCCCGCCGGGCCAAACGCTGGCGGGCCTCGTCACGACCGAGCGCATCGCCACCTGGATCGGCGCGGCCCATCACCCACTGCACCAGGAGTGGAGATCATCGGTAGCGAACCGCCTGTTGAACCGCGTCGAGCCGCCTGCCGATCCGTCGAGTGCCGTCGGACCGATGCAGTGGCTGCTGGGTCTCGCCTCCGATGGAGGAGCCGAGCTCACTCAAAGTCACTACCTGGCTCGAGCAACGGTGGTCGCAGCGGTCGAGCGTTTCGGATGGTGGGACTGGCCGAAGCCTCCCCGGTCCGAGTCGGACGTGCACCAGCTCTTGACCGTGCGAGGCGCCGCCACCCGTCTCCGTCTCGTGCGCCGGCGCGGCCGCCGTCTGCTCCTGACGACGCTCGGCAAGGGGCTGCTCCAGGACCCGCGGCGGCTATGGGAGGTGGTCTCAGCCGAGACCGAGGACGGCGAGGACTTCACCCGCATGGTCACCGAGCTCGTCGGTCTGCGCCTCCTTCGAGGGCGCGTCGAGCAGCGACAGCTCGTCACCGATATCAACACCATCCTGGTGGCTCAGGGATGGGCGACGAGCAGCGGACCGCTCACCAGAGACCACGTCTCCTCGGCCATTTGGCGCGCACTTCGTTGGTGGCGGATCTTCGCCAGCCTCGACGAGGTGCAGTCCACGTGGGAGCCGAGCACGGCGCGGGAACTCACGCCACACACCCTCGCCCTCACGCCCGACGGGGAACAGATGGTGCTCGCTTTCCTTCGGTCGCGTGCTGCTGGACCGCGCACCCGAAGGCCCGGGTGACCGTCGCAGGTCCTGATCTGATCGTCAATCCAAAGGCCGCGCTTCTTCGCACGCCACCGCGTCGCCCTCAGGAGAAGGCCCGCTCACCCTGGGCGTCCTTCGTCGTTTCCCGGAGGAACTCCGTCTACTGCGAGCAGTCCGCCGGCCGCGTTGCACACCTTGGTGAAGGCGCTCGTCAGGCAGTCTGGGCGAAAGGGCTCGCCCTGTCGACCTCGCGCGAGCAGATCTACGCGCCCGGCGAGAGTTCGACGCCAGCGCCACGAGCGACCCCGTCCCCAATCAAATCGGGGTAGAACTCGAAAGGCCAGCTTAGAGCCTATTTTTCGTGGCGGGGGCCCGATATCCGCATTAGCTACTACCCGTCTACCTGCGGTGACACTCGAAACCACCCTCCGCTCTCGAGCTGAAAGCAGCAAACCGCACTCTACGAGACCAGCGAGACACTCGAACTACCGGTGGGTTCGGTGCCCGAAGCCGTACCCATCGAGCCTCGCCATTGGCTATAATTCTGGCCATGGCAGATACGCTCTCACTCGCGGCCGTCAAGAATCGGTTCTCCGAGATCGTCGACCGCGTTAACAAACAGCACGATCGCGTGATCGTGACCCGCAACGGTGTTCCCGCCGTTGTCGTCGTGAGCGTCGAAGAGCTCGAAAGCCTCGAAGAGACCCTCGAGATTCTGTCCGACCGCGACACGGTCGCGGCTCTCCGCGAGTCAGAGCAGCAGATCGCCGAGGGACTCGACGAGGTCATCACCGAAGACAACGCTCGGGCCCGCTGGATTCGCTAAGACGTGGAGATTCGCTGGACACCGCGGGCGTCCCGCGATATGGACGACCTTGCGGCGACCTCGCCTCGTGTCGTGGCGGCGATCGTCGAGTTCGTTTACGGCGATCTCGCCCGCGACCCCCATCGTGTCGGCAAATCGCTCCGATTCGAGCTCGAGGGTCTTTACTCAGCTCGACGTGCGGAATACCGCGTGATTTACCGGGTCGAGGATGTCGCCGAGGTAGTTCGAATTGAGCGCGTCGGCCCGAGGCGCGAGATCTATCGAGCGACGTAACCCGCGTCCGAGGTAGGCGCGATCAACTCCGACGCGTGTTACGTCGGGTCGCTTCTGCGCGCTTCGCTTCTGCGCGCTTACCAATCTGGAACGCCCTGCATACTTGGCGGTCGTAGGGTTCAAATCGCATTCTAAAAGCCCAGCTAGATGGCACAAACTGGTGGCGGGGGAAGGATTTGAACCTTCGACCTTCGGGTTATGAGCCCGACGAGCTACCTGACTGCTCCACCCCGCGGCGGTAACACGAGACTTTATCAGCCGCACCGGTCCCAGCGCCCGGGCAGCCTCACTGCGCGTCAAGCTCCGCCTGCGCCCGCCAGCACCAACTCCCCCGCCGCGACGCCACGCCGCGGCGTGATGATGTCGTCGATCAAGCCGTATTCAAGGGCTTCTCTTGCCGTCATGAAGTAGTCCCGATCGATGTCGTGCTCGACCTCCTCGACACTGCGACGACTATGGAAGGCAATGATTTCGGCCATCCGCCGCGTCGTCGCCATCACCTCACGCAGCTGTATCTCCATGTCCCGAGGCGCCCCCCGAGCACCGGCAGTTCCCTGATGGATCATGATCTTGGCGTTCGGGAGTGCCAGGCGTTTCCCGGCTGCCCCGCCCGCGAGGATCATCGCCGCGGCCGACATCCCCATGCCCACACAGATAGTTGACACCTCGGGGCGGACATGTTGCATGACGTCGTAGATCGCCATGCCGGCGTAGCCGAGGCCCCCAGGGGAGTTGATGTAGAGCGAGATGTCCTTCTCGGGATCGTCGGCCTCGAGGTAGAGGATCTGGGCAACGATCAGATTCGCGATCTGGTCGTCGACCTCCTGGCCCAAGAACACGATCCTCTCCCTCAACAGCAGCGAGTACAGGTCGTAGGCGCGGTCGCCGCGGCTCGTCTGGTCGAGCACGGTCGGAATCATCGACTGCCTCAAGGACTCTTCTCCCCACACGTCACTACCCCCTGGCTCCGCGTTGTTATATCATTTTCAAGATATCACCTACGCTATAAGGAGTCGGCACCGAACGTGACCGAGCGGCGACATGATCCAGTGTTCCCCGGTTTTGGCGACATGGCGCGACGCAGGCGCGAACTCGTCGAAGCCTTGACGGTGCGGCGCCGCGCCATCGGCCTGAGCCAGACCGAGGTCGCTGCGCTCATGCACACGTCCCAGTCCGCCGTGGCCCGCCTCGAGGCGGGGCACACCGACGTGAGAATCTCGACGCTCGAACGCTACGCGGCTGCTCTCGAGCAGCGACTCGACTGGCACTTGGCCCTCGAGCCTGAACAGGAAAGCGAATGACCATAGGCCCGCGCGACTCCTGGCTGGAGGAGCGCTTGTTCGAACGCCGGATGGTGTTGTGTCGCGGGGTTCTCGACGACGCTCTCGCCGGACGGGTCGCGGCACAGCTGATGACACTCGACGCCCTCGGTGACAGTGCCGTCGAGCTCCAGCTGGACAGCGAACGCGCTTCCCTCGAAGCTGCATGGACCGTCCTCGACGTGATCGACCTCCTCGGTGTGCCTGTCAACGTCGTGTGTGCCGGCCGCGTCGAGGGCGCGGCGATCGCCGTGTTGACCGCGGGCACGAGACGGACGGCACTACCGCACACGCGGTTCCGCCTGACCGATCCCGAGCTCGAGATCTCCGGACGGACGAGCGAGCTCGCTGCTCTCCTCGACCACCACACCGCTCGTCTCGACCGGCTGCACGAGCGCGTCGCCTTGTCCACCGGCCGTCCCGCCGGCGACGTTGCATCCGATTTCCGCGCGGGCCGTGTGCTCGACGCCAGAGAGGCGCTCCGTTACCGACTCGTCGACGAGATCGCCGGGGACAAGCCTGCCGTCCGCTCCATCAACAGCACACGCCGCCACTCGGTCCACCCCAAGAGGTCCGAGAGCACCGAACCGCTCGGCTTCAGGCCGGGGCCGAGAAACCCTTGAGAAGGCTCGTCTCCTGAGAACTAGGCGGGCGAGCGCGTCGCCTTGATGGCGTTGACGGCAGCGGGCTTCTGGTCCTTCGCCAGATCGGTGTCCGCCTCGGTAACGAGAGAGCCGACCATCTTCATGTCCGCCGAATACGTGGTCAAGTCCTCGTTTCTCAGTGCCGCGATCCCCTGCAGGTAGTAGCTCTGCGCGCTCGCGATGAGGGCCCGGACCTGGGCTGGGATCTTGGCGGTGCCGGCTCCGATGTTGCTCGTCGCGGCCCCGAAGACGTCGGACAGGGCAGCTCCTAGGGTGCTCTCCATGGCCACGTCGTTGCCGTAGACGACGATGTAGCGGGTCAGCTGCGGGTACGGGTTCTGCGACGAGCTCACGTACAAAGGCCGCACGTACACGACCGAATCGTCGATCGGGATGATGAGCGTGGTGCCGAGCGAGACAGTCGAACCGGCTCGGCCGACGAGGGTCACGTACTGGGAGACCTTCGTGTTCGACTGGATCTTCGAGTTGACGACGGCGGGCCCGGCCGTGGCGTTCCTGGTCGGCGTCACGTATGCGGTGAGCTGCCCGTAGTCCTGGTAGTCACAGGAGGCCGTCATGAGCGCCGCCAGCGTCTGGATCCGGTCGCCCTGTGACAGCGGGTCAAGCGGCTCGATGACATTGAAGCCCGGAGCGCTCGCACCGGGGAGTTGCAGGAGCTCGTACTCGGGCACGAAGCGCAGCGTGTTTCCCAGCGCGTCGACGGGCAAGGCCTGCTCGGGCGAGCCGGTACCCGAGGTTGGGGCCAGCTCCCAGGCGTTGTTGGCGATGTAGAAGGACGAGGGGTTGGTCAGGTGGTAGCGGCTGAACATGGTGGCCTGCACCATCAACAGCGCCTGGGGGTAGCGCAGGTGAGCCTGAAGCGTTGCGTTCATGTCGCTCAAGGGCTTGAACATTCTCGGGAAGATGGACTCCCAGGTGTTGAGGATCGGGTCGGTGTTGGTCACGGCGTAGAAGGTCATGTCACCGGTGTAGGCGTTGACGACAACCTTCACCGAGTTGCGGACGTAGTTGAAACTGCCCGCGAGGCCGGTCCCGCTCGGGAGCTCGGAGGTGGTGGCCTGCTGGGCATATGGGTAGTAGCTGGTTGTCGTGTAGGCGTCGACGATCCAGACGAGCTGGCCGTTGTCGATCACCGGGTACGGGTTGTCGTCGACGACCAGGAAAGGAGCCACCCTGGCGACACGGACACGGACGTCCTGGAGGAACATCAGCCGGGAATGCTGCGTGACCAGGTTCGAAATGAGCAGGTTGAGGTCGTGGAACCTCAAGGCGAAGGCCGCTTTCGTCCAGAACGACCCGATGGGCACCCCGCCCTTGCCCGAGTAGTGGCTGGAGACCGTGTTGCCGTTGGTGTCTGAGTAGTCGACCTCGCTCTGGGCGGTATTGGCAACGACGTAGCCGGATTCGCCCAGACCGAAGTAGACCGCCGGCTGGCTGATCTTCGGCGCGCTATGACTCGATGCCGGAGGCACGCCCGCGATGTCGAATACTGGGTTCCCACCACTTTGCTGGTTGGCCGGCGAGAGCACGGCCCCGTAGCCGTGGGTGTACTGCAGGTGGATGTTGACCCAGGACGGGGTCGGGAGGTCTGCCGCATTGACCTGGCGCACGCCGATCACAAAGGGGGTGAGCGTCCCGTTAATCCTGTAACGGTCCAAGGAGAGCCCGGCGATGGTGAAACCGGTCCCGTTCTGCTGGAGCTTCTGGTAGGTCTGGGACGTGATTGACGGCTCCCAGAGGGGAAGGTTGTCCAACGTTGCCGCCGCTCCCGCGACGACGCCGCCTGTCAGGTTCGAGACGCCCGCGAAGGCGCGCTCGTGGATGGCCGAGAGCCCGAGTGCCTCGCGCGTCGCCTGTATGTTCCGGCTGATGTAGGGAATCTCGAGCTTGCTCTGCGCAGGGGTGACCTTGAGGGCTTGCACGGCCGCCGGCACGATCACGCCGGCGGCAATGGCAACGAGTACCCACAGTCCGGCTCCGATCGCGGGAAGCGCCAGGCTGCGTTGGTAAACGTTGAACACCATCAGCACGAAGACCGCGAGAGCCACGACCGCGAGCAGCTCGATCGCCGGCAGGCGCACATGCACATCGGTGTAGCCGGCACCGTTCACGTAGGCGTCCTTCGCCAGGACGAGGTTGAAGCGATCGACGTAGAAGTAGCCCGCTGCCCGTACCAGTGCCATCGCACCGAGGATCACCGACATGTGAGCCGTGACGCGGGGGTCCACGCGCGGGGAGGGCCCCTGGAACCGCAGGCCACCGTTGAGGTAATGGGCGATGCCTGTGAGGATCAGGATCACGAGCAGCGCCACGAGCGTCCAGTCGACGAGGAAGGACAGGAAGGGCAGCTTGAACACGTAGAAACTGACCGACTTGTGGAATTGCGGGTCCGTCACGCCGAAGGCCTTGCCGCTGCGGAAAAGCAGCCAGTGCTGCCACTGGTCGCTCGTCGAGGCACCCACGATGAGGGCGAAGATCAACGAGACGACCGTGCGCAGCGCGAACGTGTGCCTGCCGACGATCTGTTGGTAGCGGCGGACGATCTCGAGCTCGGGCGAGACGAGCAGAGCGCGCGGGGCTATGCGGTCGACGACCCAGAGGCTCACCCAACAGGCGATGAAGAAGGCGCCTATGAACACCGCGGCGAGCTCGATCTTGGTCTCGATCAAAAGGCGCCAGACCGCCGTGAAGCGGACCGACCGGTACCAGAGATAGTTCGTGTAGAAGTTGGCCAGTCCCTGGATCACGATCAGCGCAACGATGACGAAGACCACGGCGCCAACCACCCAGGCTTGGTACCGCCGGCCCGGGCGCATCCGGGTCGATAAGTCCGTCGGCACTCGCATCCGCTGGAGCCTACGACCGAACAGGTACGAGGAGGCAGCGGCAGCCCGGGTGCACCGGCGGGTGCGCGTGCCCGGTCGGGAAGGCGGCACCCGGGGGCTGCGGGCCGGCAAGGGAGTTGTCGTCGCAGTCGGGGCACGAGCCACCGGCGTCGTCGTCCTCGACCGCCCAACGCAGCAAGGGCGCCTCGCCGTTGCCGAGCGAGCTCAGCACCGCAAGCTCGCCTGTGGCAAAGGCCCGGGTGGTGAAGTCTCCGGCAAGGCCTTCGACCCGGGATCCCTTCCATTCGCGGTATGCGACTCCTGCCGCGTCCGCCGAGCCCTCCAGGCTTCCGTCGAGCTCGGAAAGCGACTCGTCGATCCGTTGGCGCAACAGGGTGGAAAGGTCATCCGCGAGCTCGGCAGCGATGAGTGCCCCGGCTTCGAAGGCAACCGCGGCGCTCGGGGCCGGCGCCGACACACAAGGCCCCGCCACGGCGTCACCGGTCACGAGGAAGGCGGCGCCGGCCTCATAGGCTTTGCTGAGTTGGTCGCTGGCCGCGGCGACGAATCTCTCGCGCTGGACCTCTGCCGGGATCAGCTCGTGGAGGGCGGGCTTGCGCGAGCTTTGGCGTAGGGCGTCGAGGAGGTCGTTCTGGTCGTCCTGGAGGGCGCGCTTGAGCGACCGGCCGAGCTTGGCCGTGATCGACCCGAGAAGGTGGTCACGCCGGGCCAGTGACTCGACATCCGGCTCTGTGATGGCGTCGGCGCCGGGTGTCGGCACGGCCGCTTCGGTGACGTCTTGCGCCACGACGACCGCCACGGCCTCGGTCATCTCGCGGGTCTCCACTGGCGGAGCCGCGGACGGCTCGGCGACCTGGGCGAGCTCGCCTAATGGCGGGGAGCCCTCCCCTACCGGCTCTTCTTCTCCACGAGCCTCGGGCGTCACCTCGGAGGGCTCGACGGCCGCTCCGCCCTCGGCCTCGACGGGCCCGACAGTGGCCGCAACGGCGGCCGCCTCCTCCGCGGCACGGCTGGCACGGATGCGGGCAAAGAGCTCGTCGACACTCTGGCGGCTCGCGCCCGACCCATCCCCTTCCCCGCCACGCCCTGCACCAGTCGCGCTTTCGCCCTCGGCTTGGCCGGCGGCCGCTGCGGCGGCCGCGCCCAGAGCGTCGTCGTCCCCACTGAATTCGTTGGCGCTGGCTCCGCTCGCGGCCGCGGCGAGCTCCTCCTCGAGCTCGGCGAGGTCGCCGTGGCCCAGCTCGGTTTCGACACGTTCGCCCGCTTGCCCGGCAGCGACACGCGCTTCGTCCTCGGCGAAAGCGAGGCGCTCGCGCAACTCGACGACTGAGGCAGCGACAGCGTCCACGACACCGAGCAGCGAGTCCTTCCCGGTACGAAGCTCCTCGAGCTGGACACGCAGAGCCCGCCGTCGGGCCACGAGGTCGGCGAGGGCGCGGTTACGCAAAGCGC
>Ga0187880_1003357_pt1 | contig 12282 bp, 10 predicted proteins | sample June2016WEW_19_4_FD_132998 | JGI IMG/M metagenome (GOLD analysis project Ga0187880, IMG submission 132998) | Peatland microbial communities from SPRUCE experiment site at the Marcell Experimental Forest, Minnesota, USA - June2016WEW_19_40 | ecosystem: Environmental > Terrestrial > Soil >...
AAAGGTTCGGTGGAACTGATCCAGCGGTTCGGCAGCGTGGAGAACGCGCTGGAGCACGCGCAGGAAGTCGAGCGCAAGGCCTATCGCGAGTCGCTGCAGAACAATCGCGCCGCCATCCTGCTGAGCAAGCAACTCGCGACCATCAAGACGGATGTTGCGGTCGAATTCGAGCCGGAGGCCATGCGCGCGCAGGAGCCCGATCCGGCTGCTGCTCGCGCGCTGTTTACCGAACTGGAATTTACGACTCTGGTCCAGGATTTCCTGCATGAAAGCGTCGAACTCGGCGAGACCGACTATCGCGACGCAAAATCCGCCGCCGAGGTTGAGGCGGTTGTGGCACTCGCAACCAAGCCCGGCGCGGTGCTTGCCATCGCGCTGGAATCGGCGGCGCAGCAGACCGCCGCCGCCGAAGAAGAAGAAAGTGGAGAAGAGCAGGACAACGAACAGCTCTCGCTGTCAGCGGCGCCGCAGGTTGCGTCGGTGCCCGCAAGTCTGCGCGTCGCGATTTCTGCCGAGCCGGGAAAGGCACTGACGCTCGCGCTGGATGACTCGGAGGCCGCGGAACCTCTGAAGCGCGCGCTTGCCGATGAAGCGATATCCAAGACGGTGCACGACTACAAGTCGGCAATGCATGTCTTTGGCCAGCATGGCTTGGCGCTGGAAGGTGTGCAGCACGATCCCCTGTTGTACAGCTACTTGCTCGATCCCACCTACTCCACCTACGGACTTCGCGAGACCGCCTTCCGGCTGTTCAACTTGAAATTGAGTGCATCCCCAGCCGAAGCTGCCGACATCACGCTGCGGCTTACCGGCAAGTTGCGTGGCGAGATCGAGAAGAGCGACCTGCGCAAGGTTTACGACGAGATCGATTTGCCGCTGGTGCCGGTGCTGGCGCGTATGGAAGAGGCTGGCGTCAAGCTGGACTGCGATGTGCTGGCCGCAATGTCGCAGCACCTGGAGCGAGAGATCAGTTCCAAGGCGCGAGAGATTTACGACAAGTCGGGCTTCGAATTCAATATCAACTCCCCCAAGCAACTGGGCGACGTGCTGTTCAACAAGCTGAACCTGCCCAAGCCGTTCAAGTACGGCAAGGGCAAGACCATCTCGACTGCGGTGGATGTGCTGGAAGGGCTGGCCGGCGAGCACGAAGTTCCGCGCATGGTGCTGGATTACCGTCAGCTTTCGAAGCTGAAGTCAACCTACGTGGACGCCCTGCCGGTGCTGGTGAACTCGTGCACTCGGCGGTTGCACACCACCTTCAACATGGCCGGCTCTGCCACTGGACGGCTGTCGTCCACGAACCCAAACCTGCAGAACATTCCGATTCGCACTGAGCTTGGCCGCGAAATCCGCGCCGCCTTCATCGCCGAGCCCGGACACGTGCTGCTGGCCGCCGACTACTCGCAGATCGAATTGCGTCTGCTGGCGCACTTCTCCGGCGACAAGCTGCTGGTCGAGGCCTACCGCACCGGCGAGGACATTCACACCCTCACGGCCTCGCAGGTGTTCGGAGTGCCGCCGCTGATGGTCAATCCCGAACATCGCCGCCGCGCCAAGGCGGTAAACTTCGGCATCGTCTACGGGCTGTCGCCCTTCGGATTGTCGCAGCAGCTCGGCATCGACACCAAGGAGGCCAAGCGCTTCATCGATGCCTATTTTGAGAAGTACAGCGGGGTGCGCAGCTTCATCGACGCAACCCTGGACCAGGCGCGCCGCGATCAGAAAGTGACAACGCTGTTTGGGCGGGTGCGCCCCATTCCCGACATCCACAGCAAAAACAGCAATCTGCGCGGCTTTGCCGAGCGCACCGCGGTGAATACTCCGCTGCAGGGAACTGCCGCCGACCTCATCAAGATTGCCATGATTCGCATCGACGCTGAGCTGCGCGAGCGCAAACTGCGCTCAAGAATGCTGCTCCAGGTGCACGACGAACTGGTATTTGAAGTGCCTGAGGACGAAGTGGACACCATGAAGCGGCTGGTCAGCGAGCGCATGGAGAATGTGCACGCGCTCAAGGTGCCGCTGAGAGTGGAAGTTGGCGTGGGGCCAAATTGGAGGGATCTGGAATAGGAAGCTAATGTGATCCCAAGAAGCCCGGGGATTGCTGCCAAAATGTCTGATTCCTGCCCGAGCGAATAGCACCGGTACCTTCTGTGGCCAGTGGCACGTAGTTTATATGAAGTCATCCGGCACAGCCACCTGTGATGAGAATCACCGCAATCGGTTGTTACAGAGTGCACCCTTGACGAGTCCGGCCCCATTTTTGAGGGATTCCGTGAGAGTGGAGAGTCACAGTCATGAAATGCCCGTTGTTCCCGCGAATAGCCTTTATCTTTGCCGTTATTCTGCCAACGTTCAGTGCGGCTTTGAGTGCACAGACCAACTCTTCGCCGCCCGCCTCTCTCCCGGGAGTAAGCAGAACGTACGACCAGCGGGTGACAAACAAGTATGACAAGTTCAAACAGAAGACGTACTTTTCCATTCCGGAAACTTCTACATCTGATGTCACACTCAATGGACATTCGGCGAGCCCGCTCGTGAGATCCATGGAGTCAACTGGTGGGTTTTCGTGTCCAGGTGAAGTGGAATCTTGCCGGCCGACGAAGGTTGAGATACTCTTCGTTGCAAGCACAGCGGATTGGGCATTTCAAGGTTCGAAAGAGGCGAACTTCTTAATCGACGGGAAGCCGTTATCGGCTACCTTCGATCACGACGGCCAAGTGCTCGGTGGTGACGATTTGATAGAGTACCTCGATGTACTAGCTGAGCCGTCGGTGTTGGTTGCCATTGGGAAGGCCCAAAAAGTCGAGGTTCAGCTGGGTCATTTCGAGTTTGAATTGACCACTGAGAACATTGCGAATCTGAGAGCCTTGGCGCAGCATGTGACAGCAAGGTGACCTCGAATAAGGGCTGCTCACCCGAAGCAGCATTGCTCCCGCTGTGATCTTGAACTTCTCTAGCTTTTCGTTCTCTAAACCCCAATCGCCTGCTGGATGGCGTTGGCGATGGCGTCGGTGTGGCGGCGCATGACTTCTTCCGTCGCCGCTTCGATCATCACGCGCGCCAGCTTCTCCGTGCCCGAGTAGCGAACCACCACGCGGCCGTTGCCGCTGAGATCGCGCTCCGCGGCGCGAATGGTATCCATCACTTTCGGGAGTTGCTCCAGCGGAAGCTTCTCGCGCACAGGAATATTTTTGATCTCCTGCGGGAAGACTTTCATGTCGGCGACCAGCTCGGCCAGCGACTCTCCGGTGCGCGCCATCACTTCCAGCACGCGCAGAGCGGTCAGGATTCCATCGCCCGTGGTGGTGTCCATATCGCGGAACAAAATATGTCCCGACTGTTCGCCGCCCAGGGTCGCTCCGGTCTTCAACATTTCTTCCAGTACGTATTTGTCGCCCACGGGCGCGCGCAACATGCGAATGCCGCCGCGCTGCAGCGCCGCTTCCAGCCCCATGTTCGACATGGTGGTCGCCACCACCGTGTCATTGTGCAAACGAACATGGGTCTTCATATCGCGCGCCGCCAGCAGCAGCACGCCATCGCCGTTCACCACCCGTCCGGATGCATCCGAGAACATGGCCCGATCGGCATCGCCGTCGAAAATGATCCCCACGTCATACTTGCCATTCGCAGCGGCGACGGCCTTGGCCAGATTCTCCGGATGCAACGCCCCGCACCCTGCGTTGATGTTGCGCCCATTGGGCTCGATGTGCACGAAGTCGGCATTGAGACCCATGTCGCGAAAGACCACCGGGGCCACTGAACTGGCCGCGCCATTGGCGCAATCCACCAGCACCCGCAAGCGGCTGAAGTCGGTGGCACAAACCAAGTCCGCCAGCCAATCGGCATACTGGTCACGCAACGCTTGCTCACCCGGCAGCATGTCGGAAGTCGAAACTGCCGCATCCGCCGCTCCCGCGGCCAACTGTTCGAGGTGGGCAAAAATGTCGGCCTCAATTTCATGTTCCAGTTGGTCAGACAGTTTGTAACCGTCAGCGCCGAAGATCTTGATGCCATTGTCTTGCCAGGGATTGTGCGAGGCCGAAATGACAATGCCCGCCGAGAAGTGGTTGGCGCGCGTCAGGTACGCAATCCCAGGAGTGGTAATAATGCCGGCGCTGACCACCTGCACTCGCGCCGCTTCCAGTCCCGCCGCGAGGACCGCGCCGATCAAGCCGCTGGACTCGCGCGTGTCCTGTCCGATGAGGGCGCGGGCCACAGTGTCGCGTCCGGCAAGTCGCTGCCCCAAGGCGCGTCCGATGCCGTACACGGTTCGCCGATCCAGGGGGTACTCGCCCGCGACGCCGCGAATCCCATCGGTGCCGAAAAGTTGTCGCATCTTTGGTGTCGGCATGGCGGCGCTCACGGCTGGCGCGCTCCCTTGGAAGGCTTAGAAGGCTTACCCGTCGTCACCGTCACATGGATGGCGCCCGGTTTTTGCACACGCACCAGAGGGTCGGACACGTAGGCATGAGTCGTGAAGGTGGCTTTGCCCACCACGCCGGTCGCATCCACGGGATCGGTAACCGCATTCTCGACCGCATCCACTCTCTTTTCCGGACCGACGATGGTGATTTGCGAGGGATCGGCCTTCACCTCGGTTATGCCATATCCGCTCAACAAGGTGCCGATGATGCGCGGCTGCACCTCAACCAAGCGCGTGGCACTGCGATCGAAACTGATGTGAAACGTTTGCGGCGCCACCTGCATGACCTCGGCGTTGCGCGGCACATGGATTTGTTTCGGGGTGAGCTCAAAGGTGCGCTCGCCGGGAACTGCGCCCTGCAGATCGATGACGGCGTGCACTTCGGAAGGGTCGATCTGGCGCAACAAACGCTCAGGCCCGCGCATCGTGATTTGGGCCTGCAACGGACCGTCGGAGTTCATGTCGAGATTGTCGGGCGCATGATGAAACTCCAGCGGAACGGTCATCGGAATCTCGATGGTAGGATCGCGCCCCACCACCCACCACATCAATACCGCGACCGCCAGCGCGACCATCTTGAGGCCGAAATTTTTCAGGACATACTTGCGGAAGAAGTTGCGTGGTGAGGCGAGCATGGCGTTATCGCTCCGCTCCATCGGCAAGGTCCTGATTGTGGCTTAGGTGCTCGCGCTCGACCACGGACCCGTCCGAGGGCAATTCGCGGTCGGTAATGATGGTGGGCAAGGTCGCCGCCGGCACATAGCGCCGCAGCACTTCGCTCAGCCGTTCGCGCAGGTACTCCACGGTAATGTCGTGCTCGATTTGTCCGGCCACCGCAATGCTGATGGAACCGGTTTCCTCCGACACCACCACCGAGATGGCGTCGGTCTCTTCGGTGATGCCGATGGCAGCGCGGTGGCGAGTGCCAAACTGGGTGGAGAGCACGGGATTCATGGAGAGCGGCAGGAAACAGGCAGCCGCGGCAATACGGCCTTTTTGCACAATCACGGCGCCGTCATGCAAGGGCGCGCTGGGCCGGAAAATCGTGACCAGTAAGTCAAACGAGAGATTGGCGTCGAGGGGAACTCCGCTCTCGACAAACGTACGCAGGCCAATCTCGCGCTCGATGACAATCAGCGCGCCGGTGAGGGTCTGGGAAAAATGATTGGCCGCCAGCACGATGTCTTCGTAGCTGTCGGTGCCATTGAACGCGCCACCGCGTGCGGACGACAGCCTCTGTCCCAGACGCGCCAAGGCGCGGCGGATTTCGGCGCCGAAGACGACGATGAGCGCGAAGATGGCATAGGGCAGCAGGTTGGTGATCAGCCAGTCCACCGTCTTCAGCGCTTCCAGGTGCGCAATCCAGAAGGCGAACCCCAGAATCACCACAGCCACCAACATAGGAATCGCGCGCGTGCCCTTAATGAGCTTGAGGAACTCGTAAACGAGAAATGCCACCACCAGAATATCGAAGACCGAAGTCATCGAGATTCGCGAAATGTAGTTGAGGCTTGGCATTTTCGCGGTTCCCTGCGCGACCAGAGTCCGCGCTGAGTGCCTTCATTCTAATGCAGAGCAACAGAAGTGGTCAGTAGATTAGTGGTTAGAGAATGCTAATCGCGGTCCCAATGCTGGCTTTGGGATGTCGTGTTCCAAAACTATCCTTTGTCCGCCGGTTTATCCTTGACGTGATCAACCTTCGCTGTGAACTCGCCGCGGCCGAGTTGGGCGCGGACCCGGCTGCCGGGCTTGAGCTGCGCCGCCTGTTTCACCAGGCGGCCTTCTTCATCGAAGACGAGCGCATAACCGCGGGCCAGGATCGCCTTAGGCGAGAGCGCCTCCAGACTGCTGTGCAACTGCTGCCAGTGGCCCCGCCGGCGCAACAATATAGTTTCACTCGCGCGGCCCAAAGCGGTCGTCAGCCCGTCGAGATCGTTCCGTCGTCCAACCAATTGCCGCAGGAATGCGGAATGCAGCCCCGCAGTTTGTCCCTCGAGCTGGCGGCGCATCACGCCTAAGCGCACCCGAGGATCGTGGCGGCGGAGATGCGCGTCAACATCCGCGAGACGGCGCGAGAGGTTTTTCAGCGCCTCCGCTTGTGACTGCGCCATGCGGAAGACCAGGTCGTCCACCCGCTGCTGACGGCGGGCGAGGCTGTCGCGCATGCGCGCGAAGACGGCATGCTGGGTGAGACGCGCAAGCGCATTGTGAGCGCGCAGCACTCTGTAGTTCACCCCTTGCGCGAGGCGGTGATGCAGGGAAGCCAGCTTCTCCGCGAATTCCTGCTTCGACCCAATGACCAGTTCGGCCGCTGCCGAAGGAGTCGGCGCGCGAAGATCGGCGACGAAGTCGCAGATGGTGAAGTCAGTCTCGTGGCCTACGGCCGAGATCACGGGAACGTGCGCGGCCGCAATGGTGCGCGCCAGGCTTTCATCGTTGAAGGCGAAGAGATCATCGAACGAACCTCCGCCGCGCGCCACCACGATCACATCCACCTTGCCGTGGCGATTGAAATAGCGCACGCCCGCGCTAACTTCCGCGGCGGCGGCCTCACCCTGCACTTGCGCGGGATAGATGAGGACGCTGACCGACTCGTTCCGGCGGCGAAGAATGTTCAGAATGTCCTGGATGGCAGCGCCGCGCGGAGACGTCACCACGCCGATGCGCCGGGGCAAGGCTGGGATAGGCCGCTTGCGGCCGGGTTCGAACAATCCTTCGGCGGCCAGCTTGGCCTTCAATTGCTCGAAGGCAATCTGAAGTGCGCCCGCGCCCTTGGGTTCGAGGTACTCGGCCTGAAACTGCAGGTCGCCGCGCTCGTCGTAAATGGTGACTCGACCGCGCGCGATGATCTGAAGGCCGTTCTCCGGACGAAAGCGCAACAGTCGCGCCTGGGTCCGCCACATCACCACCCGCAGTTGCGCCGAGCCATCCTTCAGCGTGAAGTAAAGATGTCCCGACTCGGCAGGCCGGTAGTTGGAGATTTCGCCTTCGACGTAAATGTCGGTGAAGGCGCGTTCCACCTGGGTGCGCACCGCGGCGACCAGCTCGCACACTGGATAGATCTTGCGCGCCGGCGCCTGGAAGGTCAGCCCGAGTTGTTCGGTGTCGGCCATGGGAAGAGCGTCTGGAGGCAGTGTATCAAGCGAGGCTGTCAGCTCTCAGCCGTCAGCCGTCGGCTTTCGGCTTCTAGACTTAGGGCTCGCTGTCGGCGCTTTGAGACGCCGCTGATCTTCAGGGTTGAGGTTTAGCTGAAAGCTGACGGCTGAGGGCTGACGGCTGCTTCACCGCCGCATCCGATTCACGACGTACAACACCAGCGACAGGACCACGCTCAGCAGAATGGAGGTGGCCAGGGGGACATAGAAGGTCGTGTTCTTGCCGCGATAGACGATGTCACCCGGCAAGCGTCCAATGGGTAGGTTCGCCTTGCCCGCGAGGATGACGACGATCCCAACGACCAGTAGCAGCCCACCAATAAAAATCAGCATGCGCCCAAGGTCGCCCATGGGTCTATTAAAACAGATCGTCATATGCGATGGCCTTGGACGTAGGCCGTACGAGGTGCCAGATCAGATGTCCTACGAGCGTTTGATCTGGTCGAAGAGTTTGCTCGGCAGCTGAGCGCAACTCAGCTAAATCACTTCGATGCGCGCGTGATGACCGGGCGCGAAGGCAAGTTTGCCGTCGCAGGTAAGCAGCGGCGCATGGAGCGTTTCTGCCAATGCCACGTACAGGGCATCGTAGGCAGTCAGGTTGTCGCGTAACTCCCAAATGCGCCGCAAAAAGAACCCGTGCGGATGGCGACGAAGCCGAAGATCCAGCAGGTCTTGTAAAGCCTCTTCGGCGCGAGAGGCAGTGATAGCTCCGTGCGCAACCTGGCGCCGGAAGACTTGTGTCACCTCCACGTCAAGCAGATGCGGAGCGTGCAAGGTTTCTCGCGACGACAAGATCCGATGCGCGACCCGCGCTCCCGTCGATGTTTGCAGTAACCACTCGACGGCGGCTGAGGCGTCAAGCACGATCACCGCGCATCACGCTCGGCGCGTACGGCGGCTGCGGCCGATTCCGGCAAGGTAACAGGTTGACGGCGCTGCATGCGCTGCTGCAACTCGGCCAGTGTGGGACGCTCTGCGATCTCGCGGATCTCGGACAGCAAGTAATCGGAAAGCGACATGCCTGCCATGGCCGCCCGGGCCTTCAAGGTGCGGTGCAGGGCGTCGGGAACATTGCGCAACTGAATCATGCGTGACATGTTTTCAGCATACTTGCATGTGCACCACATGTCAAGTTGGCGACAGCTTGATTGGGCCTTGCTTGCATAGCGCGCACACGCCCTTCTGGTATGCTCTTTGGTTTGCCCTGCGGCAATCATCAAACATGACGAAAGGTCCTGATTTGCCAGTCAATCCTGTGATGCTGGTCCACGGCGGAGCGTGGGCAATTCCCGACGACGCTCTCGACGCGCACTTGCATGGCGTAGAAGCCGCGGCTGCTCAAGGCTGGCAGGTGCTGCAACGCGGCGGAAGCTGCCTGGACGCGGTGGAGGCGGCGGTGGTCGCGATGGAAGAGGACGAGGCCTTCGACGCCGGTCGCGGCTCGTTCCTCAACATGGATGGCCGGGTGCAACTGGATGCGCTGATGATGGAGGGAGCGACGCTGCGCGCCGGAGGCGTGGGCTGCGTGGAGCACATCCGCAATCCCATCCGCGCCGCCAAGAAGGTGCTGACCGAGAGCCCGCATGTGTACTTCGTCGGAACCGGAGCCGAGAGTTTCGCTCAGCAGCACGGCATCGAGTTATGTTCCAACGACGAGCTGGTCATTGAGCGTGAGGTGCTGCGCCTGCGCGAAGCCAAGAAGCAGAGTTACCTCGAGATGCCCGATGAGTTCGGCCCCATGCGTTCGAGCGACACCGTGGGGGCCGTGGCCCTCGATCGGGACGGCAACATTGCGGCTGCCACTTCGACCGGGGGAACGCTGAACAAGGCTCCCGGCCGCGTGGGCGATTCCTCGCTGATCGGCTGCGGCTGCTATGCCGACAACCGCAGCGCGGCGGTTTCCACGACCGGATGGGGCGAGCCCATGATGAAATTGGTGCTCAGCAAGTGGGCCGCCGACCGTGTGGAGGATGGCCTGGCTCCGCAAGAGGCGGCGCAACGCGCGCTGTACTACCTGAAAGCCCGGCTGAACGGCCACGGGGGAATCATCATCGTGGATGTTAGAGGAAGAATTGGCCTGGCCCACAATACGCCTCGCATGGCATGGTCTTTGACCACCAATGACGGCGTTTCCTCGGGCATCGACGTCGGCACGACGAGTTCTTAACCATTACGAGTTCCTGGCCTCCTACACTTGGTCGCACTCCATCGACGATTCCATCGACCTGGAAGCCACGGTTGCGCCCCGGAACAATTACGATGCCAACGCCGACCGTTCGACGTCGCTGTTCGAGTTTATGCGGGGAACCCAAGGTGTCTTCAAGAAGGGCGATGACGGGGAGTCCCTTGTCACGTTGCCCTGGATCATCCATCACAGACAAACCTGCTAAGTAGTCGCAGCATTTGGCCAGGTGCTGGCCGATAATCCGCGAGCGAACAAACCGACCAATGGAACCAGGATGACGCTGCGGCAGGCGTTCACTGACCACTGGGGATTGGGTCAGGTTATCCCGCTCGGCAGGGGATGAAGAAGCTGCTGCAAGCTGGGCTGATTGGCTATGACCAGTGGCGGACCACAGGTAACCGCGGCGCCCCTGGTCCCTACATTCCACGCCCGCTTGACTCCCTTTTACTCCATGCCATGCTGCCGGTTTCGCCGCGGTACCGGCGTATAACCTGACTTTTTTCTTTAAGTACGCGCCTGAATGTTCGGCAAAGGCCAACCGGAGAGAAACAAGCATGAGGCTGGTTAGGCAGAAGTTTAGCTGCCAGCCAGGTCGTCAAAATACAGCGTGGCCGCGCCCACGCTAGAACAATTTTGGGGGTAAGACTTATGGATCTTGGAGCAAGCTTTTACAAAGCTGCTGTAGGCGCTCTGGCCGTCTCGGGCTTCGTTGCAAGCAGCGGCGCCGTGGCCAGTGCACAATCGTCCACCCCACAGAGACCCAACATCGTCATGCTCATGACCGACGACACTGGATGGAGTGATTTCGGTGCATATTTGGGAGGAGGCCAGTTTCTCGGACATCCCACGCCGAATGTGGACCGCATGGCCCGCGAGGGCGCGCTCTTCACCAGTTGGTACGGCCAGGCGAGCTGCACCGCGGGTCGCGCGTCGTTTATGACCGGACGAATTCCCATCCGTTCGGCGCTGTCGATCGTCATCGGCCCGGGCGACAGGAACTTTCTTCGCAAAGAGACGCCGACCATCGCCGAGTTTTTCCAGAAGAACGGCTACTCTACCTATTTCTCCGGCAAGTGGCACATGGGCGATAAACCCATTTCGTATCCCACCGAGCACGGCTTCGACGAGATGAAGCACTTCGCCGCCTATTATGCGGGTGTTTACGCCTACAACGACACTTCGCCATTTTTTCACCCCTGGTTTCCGTCATTTAATCCGGAATTCGAGAAGACTTATGACAGCGTCGTGAACCTCGGGGAATGGGAAGGCGTAGCCGGTCAGCCGGCAAAGATGGTGGGCACCATCAGCTATGACTCGATAGCTACCATGGATGTCCGGCAGGCTGACTCAGCAGTGGCCTATATCAAGGAGCACGCCAAGAGCGGCAAGCCGTTCTTCATGGATGTCAATTTCATCAAGATGCACAACCCGACTAATCCCGCGCCCGAATTCCGCGGCAAGTCGCACCTGGGCAATTACTCGGATTCGTTGATGGAAATGGACGCGGACATCGGCCGCATCATGGATGAAATCCGGGCGGATGCCCCCAACACCATCGTCATCGTTACCGCCGACAACGGGGCATGGCAGGATGCCTACCCGGATGCGGGCACCACGCCCTTCCGCGGGACCAAAGGCACGCCGTTTGAAGGCGGCTGGCGGGTCCCGGCAATCATGTGGTGGCCCAATCATATTCAAGCTGGTGCGGTATTCGGCGAAATGATGTCGCACATCGATTGCTGGGCGACGCTGGCAGCCATGGTCGGCCTCACTCCGCCCCCGCATGGCGAATGGAAGGGCAATGACGGCAAGCCAATTTATTTCGACAGCATCGACAACAGCGCCTACCTCCTGGGGAAGGCCCCACACTCGGCGCGGACCTCGTGGATCTACATCAACGGCGAGACCTACGGAGGAGCACGCGCCGACATCGGTGGCGGTCCCAACGAACCTTGGGTACACATTGCCTGGAAATACGTGTACACGGCGAAGGACTCCTGGCTTGGAGTGCAGGCACCTCTGGGCGCGATCGGCGCACTCTACAACCTGACCATGGATCCCTATGAGAAGTACGACATGATCTTCAATGGAGCGGCGCCCGCCCGTGTGCTGACTACTTCCCCCGGAAGGTATTCGGGTCAGGACAATGGTTGGGTCGGGGCGCTGGTTGGGCCGGTGCTGCTTGAATTCGACCGCTCGATCATGAAGTACCCCAACATTGAGAGGTTTCCGGGGGGTGCTTCGACAGATTTGATTCCCGACCTGCAGCATCCCGAGAATCCGACGCCGTTACTGAAGGACATGGGCGCGCAACTGCCTGTTCCGAGCAACGACTAGGCGCAGCGGCATTGTAATACGAACGGGGCGTGCCGGCAACGGCACGCTCCCCATTTGTCAGTAGCACATGATATGTCCGGTTGCGATAGCACGTGATCTGTCCGCTTTTCCGGCGGCGAGAGTAGGAGACCATGCGAAGCATGGATTTCTACTCGAAGGCCGCGATGGAGCGGGCA
>Ga0187880_1003362_pt1 | contig 12276 bp, 8 predicted proteins | sample June2016WEW_19_4_FD_132998 | JGI IMG/M metagenome (GOLD analysis project Ga0187880, IMG submission 132998) | Peatland microbial communities from SPRUCE experiment site at the Marcell Experimental Forest, Minnesota, USA - June2016WEW_19_40 | ecosystem: Environmental > Terrestrial > Soil > Wetlands...
ACACGGAGTCATCCACAATGAGATACCGAACCGGTTGTCCATCTTCGCTCCGGGTTACGGGCGCAAACTTTTCCATATCGCTCCTCCCCAACTATCACTTAATCACGATCTACATACTTTCGATAGATGACTCTAGTTACTTCCGGCACTGGTCGCGCGCCTGCCGTCGCTCGTGTCTCCGCGGCTGCGTTCGGGCGCGCATTGGGCCTGCAAAATATGGGGCAGATCCTGGAGGTGGGCGATGCGCATGGCGAAGCCGCGTTCGACGGCTGCTTTGGGCATGCCGTAAACCACGCAGGTCTCCTCGCTCTGCGCCACCGTGAACCCCCCGGCCGTCCGGATCTCGCCCAGGCCGGCTGCGCCGTCTTCTCCCATACCCGTCATCAATACGGCCATGGCTTGCGAACCAAACTCCTCGGCTACGCTGTGGAACAGTACGTCGACCGAAGGCCGGTGTCCGTTTACCGGAGCGTCCTCGGCCAGCAGCGCCACGTTGCCGAGCGGCAGTTTCCTCACCTTCATGTGCCGGTTGCCCGGAGAAATGAGGGCTCGTCCGGCCACCAGCAAGTCGCCGGATTGCGCTTCCTTCACGCGGATGGGGCAGCACTCGTCCAGTCGCTTGGCAAACAGTTCCGTGAACCCATCGGGCATATGCTGCACCACCAGGATGCTGCCGGAAAAGTCCACCGGCAGATGCGAAAACAGGTATTGCAAAGCGTTCGGACCACCGGTCGAAACGCCGATGGCGACGATGTGCGTCGGGGCCACGGGCTGTAACTTGCTGGGCTGCTCCCCGTACGTTTCTCTCGGCAGGAACTGCGGATGCACGCCCGTGCTCTCGGCCGCGGCCTGGATCTTCTTGATCAACTCGGCGGCAATCTCGGGCATACGCGCCGAAACATCCTGCGGCTTGGCCACGAAGTCGAACGCGCCGAGGGTCAGCGCCTTGAGTGTGATGGAAGCCCCGGCGGTGCTATGCGAACTGACGACAATCACCGGCAGCCGCCAGCGGCGCATGATTTCTTTCAGAGTATCGATCCCGTTCAGTCCGGGCATTTCCAGGTCGAGCGTCACCACTTGCGGCGCCAGGTCCTCAATTTTCTTCAACGCAAAGTGGCCATCCATCGCCGTGCCCACGACTTCGATCGAGTTATCCTGTTCGAGGATCTTGGGAATCAGCTTGCGCATCAGAGCCGAGTCATCCACCACCAGGACCCGCACCGGCCTTCTCACGACTGACCCCCGGCGGTGACACGTGCCATTCCACCGCTCGTCTTTGCTTGTGCAGCTGCTACAACACTCGCTGGTCCGACACTTGCAGGTCCCACACTCGATAGCAACCCTGCCATTCGCGGGCCAGTTGCATCCGCCCGTCCGCGGGTGAAGCGATCCATCAGCGCGATCATGTTCAGGATGAGAACCACCCTGCCATCGCCCAGAATCGAAGCCCCACTCACCAGGTCGGTGGTGATCGACTGGTCATCGAGCGCCTTGATGACCAGTTCGTCTTCGCCCACGAGTTCGTCGACGATGACGCCGAACTTGCGTTCCCCGCTGTGGATCACCAGAACGAAGACCTTACGATGCGCTATTTCCGGTCCGCCGGAAGGCTTCGAGCCCAGGCGCAACAGGGGCAACACATCGTTGCGCAGTTGCAGCACGTCGTAGTGCTCCACCTGACGGATATTTTCTTCCACCGTGCGTGCGATCTCGGCCACGGCATTCAGCGGCAGAGCATAGAGTCGCTGCTCCACGCGGAACATCAACGCCCGGATGATGGCCAGCGTCAGCGGCAGCCGCAGACGGAAAGTTGTGCCCCGTCCCGGGGCAGTTTCGATCTGGACCGTGCCCTTCAGGCGGCCGAGTACGCTCTGCACTATATCCAAGCCTACGCCGCGGCCCGAGAGTTCGGTGATCTCCTCCGCGGTGGAAAATCCCGGCTGCAGGATGAGTTCCAGAGTATCCGTTTCGCTCAAAAGGGTTGCCTGTTCGGCCTTGAGCAATCCCTGGGACAGGGCGCGCTGCCGGACTTTTTCCGCGTTAATGCCAGCACCGTCGTCGGAGATCTCGATGACTACCTGATTCCCTTGATGATAAGCGGCCAGCCGCAAGGTTCCCTGCGGCCGCTTGCCGGCGCGAACCCGTTGTTCCGCGGTCTCGATGCCATGGCCAATGGCATTTCGCACCAGGTGGGTCAGCGGCTCGGCAATCGCATCCAGAATACTTTTGTCGAGATCGGTTTGCCCGCCGCGGACGATCAGCTCGACTTCTTTTCCGCACTGGCGCCCGACGTCCCGCACCACCCGCGGGAACCGCCGGAACAACTGATCGACCGGCACCATGCGAATCTTCATGACCGAGTGCTGCAGGTCATTCAGAACCCGCCCCTGGAACGCCATGGCATCGGCGAACTTTCCTCGCAAGGCATCTTTGGGGAAGCGTTGTCCAAATTCCAGCAGCGCCTGCTGCAACATCGATTTCGCCAGAATCAGTTCACCGACCAGATTGAGTACGCTGTCAATTCTTTCCGCATCCACGCGCAACAAGTTATCGGGGCCGGTCGGCACGGCGGGAGCTGCGACCGGTTCCCCGATCGACGGCGCGTCATTCTCCGCCAGGGCTCCAGCAACGCCGGCAGCCGCAGATGGCGCAACTTCGTTCGCAGCTTCAGGATCGCCGCTGGAAACCGGCGCGAGGGGGTGCGAGAGCAAAGGAGCGCGCACGGGAGTGACGCGGACAGGAGTAACTCGGGCAGGCGTGACTCGGGCACTCAGTGCGATGGTGGGAATGCTGCATTTCGTTCGAATCTGCTCTGCCGGTTTTTCCGACACCAGCGCCGCTTCGATGCAAGTTATGGGCTCGTGACTGCCCTCGACCGGATAGAGAGCCAGCACTTCGCCCAGTTCGGCCAGGGCCAACTGGATCATCTGACGCCCGGCGATGGGCATGCCGCACAGGGGATCCACCTCCACTACCACATGATGAACGTGCTTGCCATCCGCCACTGCCCGGGTGATCGCGAGCTGTTCGTATTCCGACCAGCGGCTATTTTTACCACCGGCTTTCTTTTTTTTCGCTTTGACTTTGATCTTGGCCGCGCCCGCCGCCGTCGGGTGCGCCAAACGGGCAATGTCCGCGCGCAAAGACTGAATGCTCGGAAGCTTCGTACCTTTCCGATACGCCTCCAGCAAAGCCGCAAACACGTCGGCCGCGCGCAATGCGATCTCGGGAACCAAAGCCGCCGCCGCGGTGTTGCCGAGCGTCAGTACGTCCTCGAACTCATGGGACAGTTCGCTGAGTTCCCGAAAGCCGCAGGCGGCCGAGTCCCCCTTCAGCGTGTGCACCGTCCGCCGCAGGCTGCGGGCGGTCTCCGCGTCGCCGGGCGACTTCTCCAGTTGCATTGCTTCGTCGTTCAGCTTCTGGACGAGTTCCCCCGCACTTTCGAAGAACAGCTGGCGGAGTTCGGTCATGCGATCGTCGGTTGTCCGATCATTGACCTTCCGATCTTCGGGAGGAACCGTCACCCTTTCACCTCGACGCGCTGGTAAGCCGTACCGCTGTTGCGATGCATCATCTGGAATTTTTCCGTCAGGCCGAGCAGGCTTTCGGCGTGGCCGACAAACAGGTACCCCCGGGGATTCAGGCAACGATAAAACTTCTCGATCAGCCGCTTCTGCTCAGCCTCATCGAAATACATCATCACGTTGCGGCAGAAAATGATGTCGTTGCGTTGCGGCAGGTATTCGGTCTTCAGATTGTGAAAGTCGAAGTGCACCAGTTCCTTGACGTTCTTCTTCACGGCGTAGCGGTCGCCCACTTTGTTGAAGTAGCGTAAGCGGTAGCCGTAGTCGACGGCCGACATCTGGTGCTCACTGTAGGAGCCCTCCTGCGCTGTGCGCAGAACCGAATAGTTGAGGTCGCTGGCCAGGATCTCCACCCGCCAGGGCGCGGGCACCAGAGGCTTGGGAAGCGGCGATTCGTAGGGCAGCGGATTTCGTAGATAGTAGTAGGACAGGGCATCAGCCACCTGCATGGCCAGGGTGTAGGGTTCCTGTCCCGTGGAGCAGCCGGCGCTCCAAATTCTCAGGCTGTAGTCGCGCCGCTCCTGCTTGCGCCGGAAAAGATCGTCCATCACGTCGTTCTGAAACAGATCTAGTTGTGCCTTGTTCCGGAAGAAGCTGGTCTCGTTGACCGTGAGGTTTTCGAGGAGGCACGACAGCTCTTGTTTCCCCTGCTGGCTGATGAGCAGCCGATAGTAGCTGTAGAACGAATCCAGTTGGCATTCCCGCAGCCGCCGCTGCAAACGGTCCTGCAGAAAGGGGGTACGCCGATCGTCGAAGTGCATGCCGCACTCCTGGTAAACGAGCGTCTGCAGGAGCTTCAATTCCGCTTCGGTGAGTGCCGGTGTTTCGCTGGTATTCATGTGGGCTTGGTTCTTTCCTGCTACTTCCCGGCCGCAGCAGTCTTTATTCCGGTCCCGGTCTCCGCCTGGGCCCGCGCTTTCGTCCGCGGCTGGACACTCGCGGCTGCCGGCAAATTTTCGGGCGGATTCCCTGGCGATGTTTCGTTTCGCACTTCGCGCGCGGCTAATACCTTGCCGATATCCAGCAGAATAATCAGCCGTCCCTGATACTTGCCGAGACCGGTCACGCAGTCCAATCCGCCCTCCTGCATCATGGCGGGCGCGGCTTCGATTTCGCCCTCGGGGATTTTCAGAACCTCCGACGCTGAATCCACGATCATGCCTACGAGCCGGCCCAGATGTTCGACGACCAGAATGCGGCTGCGCCGGTCGAGTGCGGCGGAAGGCTGCCCGAAGCGCTTCCGCAGATCCACTACTGAGACAATCTTTCCGCGCAGATTGATCACGCCTTCGAGATAATCGGGCGCGTCCGGCACGGCAGTGATCTCCGGCACGCGGACGATCTCATGCAGCGAGGTGATGGGCACGCCATAGGTCTCGCGGCCTACGCGGAAGCCCACCACGTGTGTTTCCCGGCTCATGAATGGATTTTCCTCAATGCGATCCCGCCGCCGCACTGCGGGGTGCTTTCCCACCGCTGGCTGCGCTGTCGTTCATCCTGTCGTTCGTCCAGCCGTCTGTTCTAGAGTTCGTCCTGTTGTCCGTCCTGCCGTTCGATGTTTCGTTCGTGCCGTTATTGGATCGCAGCGAGAAACGGTCCATTGAATCGAGCAGGCCCCGCGACATTTTTGACATCTGATCGGAGGACGCGGCCAGTTCGGTCGAACCCGACGTGGAAGCCTGTACCAGTTCGCGCATGCGTTCCATGGCCATCACCACCGCCTGCGCTCCGGAAGCCTGTTCTTCCACGGCCGAGTTGATCTCGTGGGTGATTTCGTTGAGCCGCGTGGTAGCGCGCGCGATCTGCGACGAACCGTGCGACTGCTCGTTCGTGGCGGCCCCGATTTCCTGCGCGAACTTGTAGACTTCGGTCACCACGTTCGAAATCTTGCGCAGCGCGGAATTCAGTTCCTGCCCCAGATTCAGTCCTTCGTTCACGATGGTCGTGCTCTTCTCCATGTTGTCGACCGCTTTGCGCGCTTCCTTCTGAATGCTCTCGATCAGCTCGGAAATTTCTTTCGTGGACTGCGCGGATTTCTCGGCCAGCTTCCGGACTTCGTCCGCCACCACCGCGAATCCGAGGCCGTGCTCGCCCGCGCGCGCCGCTTCGATGGCGGCATTCAACGCCAGCAGGTTGGTTTGCTCCGCCAGATCGTCGATCACTTCGACGATTTTCCCGATGTTGTCCGCGCGGGTGCCAAGCGCGCCAATAATCTCGCCCGACGAGCGGATAGTGGTGTTGATCCGGTTTAGGCCGTCGGTCGCCTTTTCCATGGTGCCGATCCCGCTGTGCACTTCTTCCCGCGAGCGATTTGAGATATCGAGCAGAACCTTGGCCGTATCCGCGACCCGTTGAATCGAGGTCACCATCTGGTCGATGGAGGCTGAGGTTTCGCTGACGCTTGAAGCCTGCGTCTGCGTGCTCTTCACCATGTTCTGCACGTTCACGCTCATTTCGTGCATGGTGCTCGTCACCTCATCGATGGCCGAAGAGGTCTGCAGGCTATTCCGGGCCGACTCGTCGGAAGAGCTGGCGACTTGTGAGGAAGCGTCGGCCACCTGGGAGGCGGCATCGCGGACGTTGCGGACCAGACCGCGCAGGCCTTCTACCATGCGGGTGAAGGCGTTCGCCAGCGTGTCGTTGCTGGATCGCGGACGGACTTCGACCGACAGATTGCCGCCGGCGATGGCCTCGGAAACCGCTGCCATTTCCTTCAGGTACTTCACCATGGACTCGAAGGTCCTGGCCAGTTGCCCGATCTCGTCTTTACCGTGAACGTCAATATTGTGTTCCAGATCGCCGGACTGGCCGATCTGGTCAGCCACGTGAATCAGGCGGCTCAAGGGGCCCGTGATTCCGGTGGCGGTGCGGTAGGCAATGATGACGCCGAGCCCGAGTGCGGCCAGGGAACTGAGCACCGCAGCCAAAATCGTCCACGTCGCTGCCAATTCATCGGAGTGGCGCCTCAGGTCCAGCAGTTGACGGTTCTCCCGGTCCACCTCGTCGAGGACATCGCTCGAACGCGAGACCCAGGAGTTTGGATCCTTTTGCAGATAGAAGATCTGCAGTTCGGCCACGGTCGCATTGCCGCTATCCACGGCGCGCCGCTTATCCACCAGCGGGTTGGCAAACTCATTGCCCCAGGCCTGCTCCAGCCCCTGCACTTTTTCCAGACTGCCGCGCTGTTGCGTGGAATTCGACAGCTCCTGGGCATGGCGCAGGGCGTCACTCAACTGGTGTTCCCCGTCGTTCATCTTCTCCACGTCCCGAGAGTCTCCGCTGAGCAGGTAGTTCTGCAGGTGAAGCCGGTTCTGCATCATCTGGAAGCGGACCGACGAGGTCGCCTCGGTCATGTCGATCGAACGCTGCGCCGCTGCCTTGGTCTCATGCTCACGTTGCACCGCGATCAGGTTGATCGCCAGCAGGATCAGAACGGTCGCCAGAATGATGCCGAAGTTCAAGTAAAGCTTTTTTCCAATGTTCATGCTTCAACCTTCCTCAGCCAGCGCCTCGGGCCCAGTTACCGCCCGCTTACTGGGTCGGATCAAAATGGAATTCCACAATCCCCGTTGACTCTTGCGGACCCGCCTCGAAACGCCACTTCCTGACCGCATCCAGCGCGGCGTTCGCCAACACCGGATGCCCGCCCACCAGCTTGGCGTCCTTGACCGACCCATTCGGTGCGACCGTGATCAGGACCTTCACCACCCCGGTGATCTTCATGCGCCTCGCCAGTTCCGGAAACAATGGCGGCACCTTGGTCTTTACTTTTCGAGCGATTTCATCCTGCCCCCATGCGCGGGGAGAACTCGTCGCGGCCCATCCGCCAAGCAGCAGCAGACCCACCGCGAGCATACGATTCAGAGCTTGAAGAGACACACTGCCTCCTGTATCGCCGCGCATTGTCCCTATATTCGTGCACGGACCATAACAGCGCATACCAAAAGTTCTTCCTCCGCATTACTTTCGTGATCGCTTTTCGAAACTGTGCAAAACGCTGAATCATCGAGCGATTGGGCGATCGGGTCACCAGGTGATCTAATACCTAAACTTAAAGGCCCGGGATCTTAGGCCGCCCGATGGCCCGATCACCAGATTCCACAATGAGACGCCGATGTCACTTTGGTGACGTTTCACAAGTCGGCACTGCCACCGCGTATTCCCTTGACTCAATTTGAGAATCAAGCGTAGGTTTTATAAGTAATTCAATTGTTTTCAACCGCTTAGCTAAGCGGTGGGTGCGCACTGACTCCCCATACCGGAAATTCGGGTCCCGGCGACGCGTCTCAGTCTGACGAAGCTTTCCAGAAGCTCCTTCTGGAGCTTTCCCGGGCTGCTTTTCATAACCACGATCCCGGCCAACTGATCCGTTCCTTTTGCGCCCTCACTCGCGCCCACTTCCGTGCCAGCGGCGCTTACTTTTGGCGTCTTTCCACCGACGGCGAGCTCGTCGGAGCCGAGGCCGACTGCGACGACGCCGAAGCCTTTCGTGGCATCCGCCGGCGCGCCGGCGATGCGTCCATCGCCATGGATGCGGTGCAGAAGCGCCGCCCCTTTTTCGTCAATCAACTCGACGCGGCCCGTTATCCCTGGCTAGCCTCAAGCCACGCGCACGCCTGCCTGGCAGCCCCACTGCTCGTTTCAGGAGAGGTGATCGGTGCCGTCACCTTCTTGCGGAGTGCTCCCCAGAGCGGCTTCGACGATGAGGCGGTCGCGAAAGTCACAATCCTGGCAGCCCAGCTCGGCACCGCACTCGAAGCCCTCCGCCTGAACCAACTATCCCGCGAAGAACACCGCCGCGCCAGCATTCTGGTCGAGGTCGCCACAGCGCTGCACGGCTTGCCCGACACCGCGGCCGTGATGGAGAGCATCGCCGACCGCCTCCGCGTGCTGCTGCATTCGCCTGCCGTGCTGGTTTTTGTCCAGCAAGAGAAACTGTTCCAGTTGCAGGCGGTATCGAGCGAAGCGCCGAGACTTGCTCTCGCCATTCGCAAGCGTTTTCAGCAGAACGACCTGCGCTCTTCGCTGGAGATCGCCAGCCGCGCCGTCGCCGCCGGCGAGCGCATTACGGTGAGCATCGACGGCGCCTCTCATTTTGGAGAAGAATCGCCGCCCGGAGTGCTGATCGCGGCGCCCTTCCGCACCTCGCGCTCGCACGGCGCCATCCTGGTTTACCCCCGGGCCGCCGGCCCGTTTACCCAGGAAGACAAAACCCTGGTTTCCGCTCTGGCCGGCTTTGGGGCAGTCGCCATCGCCAACGCCGAGTTGTACGGCATGGCGCGGGCTCAGGCCCGCGAACTGCACGAAATCCTGGAGATTTCCTTCGAGCTTGGTTCCGCCGGAAAACTCGACGAGTTCATGCAGACCTCGGCCGTGCGGGCCGCCAGTTTTCTCGGCTTCCGGCGCTGCTTCATCGGGCTCCTTGAAGACGCTACCTTTCACGTTCGATGGGGAGTGGAGAACGGCGTCGCCCGTCCCGTCGATATCCCGCTCTACGATTGCCCCGCGACACGCACGCTGCAGAAAAAAAATGTGTTCGTCGCCGAAGACGCCGCCGCAACTTCGGGAGCGAATCGGGATTTCCTGGCTGCTTTCCAGGTTCGCCAACTGCTGGCGGTTCCCCTGCTCGGTTCGAACGGCGATGTGCTCGGAATGTTCGGTGTGCTCGACCGCATCGAGCCGGGCCCGATCAACGACGAAGACGTCCGCCGCGCCCGCGCTCTGGCTGCGCAAATCGCCATCGCTCTCGAACTGACCCGTAACCTGCACCAGTCCGAGGAGCATCGGCGCCGCGCCGAGGCCCTGGTCACCATCGCGCTCGAACTCAACACCGTGCTGCATCTCCCCGAGTTCATGCGCAACTTTGCTCTGCGCGCGGCCGGCCTGCTCGGCAGTGCTTCCGCTGCCCTCTGCCTTTTCCGGACATCGGAGCTGGATACGGTGCTGGTGCGCGGCGCCTCCGGAGTCGGGGTTGAGCTGAATTCGGCAGTTGGCGGTGAAATCGGCGTTGAGATTAAAGACAAGCAACTTCTCCGTCGCTTTAGTCAGGCCATCAGTGCAGCCCTGCCGAAATACCCCACCGATGTCGCCTTCGCCCCAGCCGGCGAAATGCTCGGAACGGCGCTCGCCTCCACGCTGGGATGGACCGACTGCACCCTGGTCCGGCTGGCCGGCTCCTCGGGCGAACTCGTCGGCGTGCTTTGTCTCGCCGACTGCGGCACCCCGCCCTCCATCGAAGATCACCAGTTGTTGCGCGCCATCGCCGGGCACGCCAGCATCGCACTGGAGAATGCCTGTCTCTTCACGCGCATGCAGCAGGCCAACCGCCACTGGCTCGAAGTCTTCGATGCCATCAGCGACTTCATCGTGGTGCACGACGAACAGCACAACATCCTTCGCGTCAATCGCTCGCTGGCCGATTTCATCGGCATCGCTCCCGATCAGCTGATTGGCGTTAACATGCGGGCGCTCGACGCCCTTTCCACCGGCGCTTCGCCCCACTCCTGTCCTTTCTGCCGCGCTGGCGAGGGGCTGGACGAATACGTGCACCCGGTTCTCGAGAGCACCTATCTGATTTCAACCTCTCGCATTCATGCCGCCAGCAGTGCGCAGCTGCAGACGGTACATGTGCTCAAGGACATCACCGACCGCCGCGAAGCCGAACGCCGCTATCGCGAACTGTTCGATAACATTCAGGAAGGCATCTACGTCTCCACGCCCCAGGGCCGCTTTGTCGAAGTCAACGATGCGCTGGTTCGCATCCTCGGTTACAGCAGCCGCGACGAAGTGCTGCAGCTCGATATTCCCACCCAGGTCTACTTTTCTCCGCAGCGCCGACAGGAACTCGCGGAACTACTCAAACGCGGTGGCGAAATGCACAATCACGAAGAAGTCCTGCGGCGCAAGGATGGATCGCCGGTTCACGTCTTCATGAATTGTATTGCGATGCGCGATGGGGCCGGCAATATCATGCAGCACCGCGGCCTCATGCTCGACGTCACCGGCCTCCACCAATCGCAAACCGAGCTGCAGAAAGAGCGTGATTTCTCGAGCAAAATCCTCAATCACACCCAGAGCCTGATTCTGGTCACCGACACCGAAGGCGTCATTAGTTATGCCAACCGGCGCTGGAGCGGACTTGGCTTTCAGCAGAACCAGATCCTGGGGCATTCCTTTCCCGACCTGTGCGCCGCGGCGCGCCGCCCGGCGCTCCGCGAAGCGCTGGCCGCGGTGGCTCGCGGCCAGCAGGTGGATAACTTCGATCTGCCGTTGCTCCGCGGCGATGGCGTCAGCGCCCAGTTCTCCGTCAACTTGAGCCCGATCAGCGGTGAAGACGGCCGCGTGATCAGCATCGTCGTGGTGATGACCGACGTGACCGACTCCGCCATGCTGCGTTCCAAGCTCATGCACGCCGAGAAAATGGCAGCCGTCGGACAACTGGTCTCCGGCGTCGCCCACGAAGTCAACAATCCCCTCACCGCCATCCTCGGATTCACCGATCTCCTGATGGAAAACCCCGAACTCCCGGAAAGCGCGCGCCACGATCTGCGGGTGATTCTGCAGGAAGCGCAACGCACCAAGCAGATCGTGCAAAATCTGCTGAGCTTTGCCCGCCAGATGCCGCCGCAGCGCCACCTGGTCCAGCTCAACTCCATCTTGCAACGCACCGTGCACTTGCGCTCCTACGATTTCATCAGTCATGGCGTTCAGGTGGTCGAACGCCTCGAGGAGTCGCTGCCCCAGGTCATTGGAGATTCCCACCAGCTGCAGCAAGTGTTTCTCAACATCCTGAACAACGCTTACGACGCCGTCCGCGAAACCGCGCGTCCCGCCCGCATTGAGATCCGAAGCGCCCAAGCCCATGCCTTCGTCGAAATTTCTTTTCGCGATAACGGCCCGGGCATCGCCGATCCCGAACGTATCTTTGATCCCTTCTTCACCACCAAGGACATCGGCAAGGGCACGGGTTTGGGACTCAGTATTTGCTATGGCATTGTTCGCGAACATGGCGGAGAGATTGTTTGTCACAACAACCTGGACTCTGAAGGAGCGACATTTATCGTTCGACTCCCGGTAGCATCCGAGACCGCATGCTTTGGAGCCGTTGCAGGAGTGCATCCCAAATGACGCAAACTGGAACTCAATCCGCCTGCGCGCCCGTGCTTTTGATTGAAGATGAACCGGCCGTGATGGCCTTGGTGCGCGCTGTTCTTGAAGGCCACGGATACACCGTCGTGCCCACCGAGTCTGGCGCCGAAGCCCTGCGCCTGCTCGAGGCCAGCGACTTTCACGGCGTTGTTTCCGACATGCGCACTCCCGGAGGCGTCGATGGCGCTCAGGTCTATGCCTGGATTGCGACTCATCGTCCGGAACTGGCCCGCCGCCTGGTTTTTATCACCGGCGATATTGCGAACGAGGAAACCGCGGCTACGCTGCGCCGTACCGGCGCGCCCTGCGTGGAAAAGCCGTTTCGCGTCCATGACTTTATTTCTGTGGTTGAGGAAACTATGGGCAAGGCCACTCCATGACTCAGAATTTGACGAAACAGAATTTGATGAAGGATGACTTGAGGAAAAACGACTTCCGCATCCGCTTGTTGATCGTCGATGACGAGCAGACCATCCGCCGCCTCTGCATGACCGTCGGAGAGTCGCTCGGCTTCTCCTGCCTTGAAGCCGAGAGCGGCGACGCG
>Ga0187880_1003366_pt1 | contig 12260 bp, 16 predicted proteins | sample June2016WEW_19_4_FD_132998 | JGI IMG/M metagenome (GOLD analysis project Ga0187880, IMG submission 132998) | Peatland microbial communities from SPRUCE experiment site at the Marcell Experimental Forest, Minnesota, USA - June2016WEW_19_40 | ecosystem: Environmental > Terrestrial > Soil >...
GTCCTGACCGCCGAATACAAACTTAGTCTTCTCGCCCCAGGCCTCGGGGAACGGCTCGTCTGCCGCGCTCGTGTCATTAAAGCAGGCAAAAATCTCTCGGTCGTCGCTGCAGACGTGTTCAGCGTAACCGGAGCTGAGGAGAAGCACACTGCAACCGCGTTGGCGACGATCGCCGTTATTGCTTCGAAAGGATAAGAATGTTGATTAGATGCCGGAACAATCCGCCTATCGCCGATGTTATAGGTGTGCAATGCACATAAATGAACGCTCCACGTAATCGAGTAATGGTGATCTCACCATCAGTCGATTCTCGCTACCCGATTGCCGAGCGCGTCCGCAAAGTCGGCGGCTCTAACTTGCACTCGATTGGTAAGATCGCACGCGTCCAGAGGCTTCAGGACAACGACGCGGAGTACGGACCCGCTGGATATGCTGGCGGAACTCATCGCGGCGACCCGGTTCAACATTGAGTCTCCCACACTGAATGCCCGCCTCCTCGGACTACGTCCATCTGGGAACACCAGCGGAAGCAACCGAAGCCGTCAATCAAACAGTAGGCCTACTATCGGCTCTTCCTAGGCTGGAACGCCCGCAACGTACATTGCTTCTTGCCACATTTCGAACACCGCATTCTCTTGGCGACATCCTCTAACTTCGAATCCCAGCCACACAGCCGTGCCAAGATATGCGGCTCCGCCGTGCGCTTATGGCCGCACGCCCCGCATTTGAGCGCCAAGGAGTAGACACTGAACTCATCGCTTAGCTTGTCGACCTGAAATCCGCGCGCCATGCCACGAATTGTTGCGGATCACCGCCTCGATCGGCCATCCAGTATTCGGACACTGGCAACACTGTATAAGGCCCTGGCGTCACCGCTCGCGGAATCGCGGTGCCGGGTTAAGAAAGCAGTCAGGGCAAAAACATCGCATCCTCCACGGTGCCCACGAGGGTTCGATTACGTCTTCTTCAACAACTATTGCAGGCTCACAGCGCCGGTCTTCTTTAGCACCGCACCAAACGCGCCGTAGCCCGAAACCTCGGCAACACATGCTCTGCAAACCCCCTTCCGGACGTGCTGACACCGTGACGGCCCCATAACGTGTGCAATGGCTAATCCGCCGATATACAGTCTTGACTCGGCATCAAGATACCCGCTAAGTCAGGAATAGATCATGCGTCGCTTTCGATCCTTCCTCGGATTACTACTGTTTTCAGCCTGCCTGACGATTGGCTGCAGCAAACAAGGCCCCAGAACGTCGACGCCAACTGATGTCACAAAGAACGATAAAGACAAGGTAGTCAATCTTTACATCTGGGCAGACGACATCGCTCCCGACACTCTGTCGTCATTTGAAAAGCTCACCGGCATCAAGGTCCAGGTCTCCTATTTCGACAGCCCAGAAACTCTCGAATCACGCATGTTGACGGGAAATAGCGGATTTGATGTGGTCGTGCCGACTGCAGCCTTCATTCAGCGACATATTCGCAGCGGGGCCTATTTAGACCTCGACAAGAATAGGCTCCCTAATTTAGGCAATCTGGACCCAGCAATCATGTCCCGGGTAGCCCGGAATGACCCAGGCAATACCCACGGTATTGTCTACACCTGGGGAACGTTTGGCATTGGTTACAACAAGGCAATGGTCTCGAAGGCGCTCCCTGACCCTCCTCTTGACAGTTGGCGGCTGGTCTTCGACCCCGCAGTGGCCTCTAAGCTCGCAAAGTGCGGGATCAATCTCATGGACGATCCCGTTGGAGTGGTTCGAGTGGTGCTCATATTATTAGGGCGCGATTCCAACGCACCCACCTCGCAAGACTTAACCGACGTCGAACAGGCATTAGCCAAAATCCGTCCCTTCATACGCAATATCGACACGTCAAGCCAAATTCAAGCGCTGGCAAACGGCGATCTATGTGTCGCACTGGCCTATAACGGCAATGTGGTCCAGGCGCAAAAGCGCGCGAAGGAGGCGGAGAACGGCACAGAAATTGACTATGTGATTCCAAAGGAAGGGACGTTGCTTTGGTTTGACTTGTTAGCCATACCCCGCGACGCACCACACGTCGCAAGCGCGCATCTGTTCATCAATTACCTAATGGACCCGCACGTCATTGCAAACATTTCCAATGCCATTGGATACGCGAATGCCAATGTCGCCGCGACACCGCTGCTTGACCCGTCAATAGCTGCTGATCCCGCCATTTACCCAACGCCTGATCAGATGAGCCGATTGATGGTGCAAGTGCAGCTATCGCCTGAACAGGTGCGGGCCATTACGCGCATATGGCAGAAGTTCAAAACTGGGCAGTAGCCTCCGGCAAAACGGCGAAGGGGATTCGGACGTGTATGTCCGAGCAGAGATCGCCACGGCCGAATTTGCCGCGAAATACAAACTGACATCAAGTTCAATGATTTTCGCCGCACGGTGCCCAAGTCGAGGTCAGCGTTGGATATTTTGTCCGCTTTTCAGCATGCAACTTTCACCACGTCTGCTTCCGTTGACCGCTTCGAGCACAATCGCCTGGCTCGGCCGTTCGTCGGCAATGGCGCGAATTGCGAACTGCTTCTCTGTAATGATGCTGCTGCTGCTGTCACCATGACCCATAACGATATGTAAAGCCATTGAAGGGGATGATGAGAGTCATGCAACGGTGGATGCGAATAACCCGCGTTTTCTGGGGCCAGTTGTCGAGCGAGGAATTCGCCCATGCCGTGGATGAATTGATCCACCGCCACGGTGCCGTCAATGGCGTTGTGAACCGCATGGAACAGATGGGATTGGGCGATGTGGCAAATTCGTGGCTCAGTAGCGATGTCCGACAGCCCATCTTCAGTGAGCAGCTGCACGCGCTCTTCGGCACCGGTGTCCTACGTGCCATGGCGGCAAAACTAGATCTACAACCGCGAGAATTGGTCCGTCACCTCTCGCAAGCGCTACCTTGCGCGATCCATCGACTGGCGTCCTCACCTAGACCAACTGGCCGAATCTCAGTGTGGGCGAGCTCGCCGCAATAGCAATTCGCGCGAGAGCAAATCTTCACACCCCTCGCCTATTCTCCGATGGCCGGGCTGTTCGTGCGACGTGCACTCGCCCGGCCGACGAGGACAGCTTCAAAGGTACAAACGATCTCAATGGAGGTGCAGAAAATGTCAATAATCTAGGATGCCGGCACTTATTTTTTTGCCGTTACTTACAGTCGGTGCCTGTTGACTCTGCTTTGTTCATGAAGCCGTTTGACGATGTCATCAATGCTGGCACCTCTATTTGCCATAAAGATGCCAGTAATATTAGCGGTATCGAGGTCAGTTGCATTTGAAATTTTCTTGATAGCTTCTTGGGTGGCCTGCTTAAGCTGCGCCACATCGACCTCTTCAATAATGTGCAACACTTCTTGCACCGGAAGTCTAGTTAACTTCCCTACCGACTCGAAGGCCTCTTCAACTAACTTGCCGAGTTTTTTTTTAATTTCTTGGTCGGCAGCCTCTTCTTCGGCAGGACTAAGGTGGGTTTGGTGGGATTTGTAGGATTGCATGATTTGTCTCCATCTTTAAGGAATGATAATCATTTCTCTTCCCCCGAGTACGTTATCATGTCTGTGCCCCGGTGGCGACCCAAACTCCGCCGGCTGTGGCCGCCGGGGGGGCCTCGGGCAATACAGAAAAAATTAGCAACGGCGCCAGCAACTTGAGCACTTTCCGCGCTCATATTCTTGGCATTCTAGGTTCCGTAGATCGACGTCTCGTTAAGATTGCGCTTTCCGACGCTAACGTGCCGCCGCCCTGCGGACATTACTCGCGCAGTCTTCCGTGCACGTAAATCACCGCGACCGCGTCGGGGGACCCTGTGAAGCGCGACACGTCCGCGCGACCCACCGCAATGCGTCCGTGCCGACCGGCTGACGCTGACCCGGTCGAGCCGTGCGTCAAGCCACTGCGCATCCGTAAGGCGATTCTCCTTTAGAGCATCCCAATCCGCACCGTAAGAGGATAACTCGTGGAACTCGCTACCCAACGAAGTGTATCGGTCAAGACTCAGCCCCTCGTGCGCAAAAATTACGTCGTGCCCACACCCTCCATCGATGGTTTCTACGAACGGGTGCGCAAGTGCATCGCCTACGGCCTGTCCGGCTCGATGCTGTATGGCCATCCGCGCTTCGGCAAGACCAGCGCCATCCGGTATGTGATGAACATGCTCGCCGCCGAGTTCCCGCAGATCGTCGCGTTGAGTTTCCTGTGCTTGAAGTCGAAAACGCGCTCCGAAGCCGCGTTCTTTAGTCATCTGCTTGAGGCCGTCGGCCACAGCCAGGCTCACGCGGGAGCGATCAGCCGCAAGCGGTCGCGCTTGCTTCACAAGCTCCTCGAGCGGGTGGAACGATCCGGCGAACACATCCTCGGGGGCGCCGTCTAATAACCCGCCTTTTTGTCGACGACATTCCTTAGGGGCTCGTGATTCTGATAACGGTGCAAATTCTCGATGAACATTTGCATACTCAAGTCCAGACAGTCGGGATCGGTGGTGCGATCAGTACAATGGGGGGAGATCAAGACGTTTTCCATTCCCCACAGCGGAGAGGTTACAGGCAACGGCTCATGCTCGAACACGTCGAGTGAGGCGCCAGCGATTTGTTGACTCTGTAAGGCGCGTATCAACGCGGCTTCGTCGATCACCGGCCCGCGGCCAACATTCACGACAATAGCGGTGGGCTTCATGACCTTGAACTGGGCATCACTCACCATGTGATGCGTCTCGGGCGTCAGCGGTGCTGCACATAGCAGGACGTCAATCCGGGCGAGCATCTCATGTAGTTCGGCTGGCCCGAAGATCCGGTCCGCGATGGCATCGTCCGCTGATTTCATTGGATTTCGCCGAATTGCAAGAATCTTCATACCAAGACCCTTGCCGAGGCGCGCGCATTCGCGGCCGATCTCGCCATAGCCGATAACGCCTATCACGCGTTCATTGGCAAAGTTGACGGTGAAATTGCCCCATTTTCGGTCGCGCTGGTTGTCGATCAGTCGCCTGAGTTTCTTGGTGTGAAAGAGTATTCCGAGCACGGCGAATTCGGCCAAAGACCGCTTGAAGACGCCGCGCGCATTGGTCAGCGACACGTTGCTGTCGACCAGGGCCGGAAACAGCATCTTCTCGACTCCTGTAGAGAGTGAATGGACCCAACGTACCGACGTCGCATGTTCCCAGACGGTTGGCCAATTTACCGTAGCGCCGGATAAACCCGTGAAAAGAATCACGTCGGCTTCAGGGGCGAGCTTTTCGAGTTCTGCCTGATCGTTGCTGATGGCGATTTCGCTCAGATTGTATAAGGGCGCGAGGTTGCGTAACACATAGTGGTCCCGCGGACAAATCACTAAGAGCTTAGTCTTTGGCATAAAGGCCCTTTCCATGGAGACGGGGTACATCCATTTTATTCATTATATTTCATGGCTTGAGGGTAACCCGCCTCCACTCCGGCTGCGAGGCGAACTTCAGATATCCCAGGTCCGGGAGTTTCTCGATTTCACTGGGTAGCCCGGCAATCCCCGCGACGCCGCGTCCTCCAGCGTCAACGCGATGGGCGAGCCGCTTGAATATCCGCGCCACCTCATGATCGGTGAGCGGTCTTTCGCCCACAGCGCCAGTGGGCAACACCCGCCTGAATAAATACCCCTGGGTGATCTTGGCGTCATCAAGCCACTCTCTCAGCGCCAAGACTCCAAACGGTGCCAAGAATCGGACGTGCCCTTCCGAGTTCATGCTTTGAGCGCGCGTTGCGTATTCGGCGCATAGGTCGCGAGCCGATCTCGGACGTGACGCTGAGCGCGTGGGTCGCGACCGTGACGGAACGCCGGCCGTCAATCAGCCGTTGAGGTCAGGCGCGTGGGATGTCGCGCTTAGGCGCAATCCGAATAGGCGATCAATGTTGAGTAGCATCACCGTCTTGCCATCCAACGTGACCAAGCCGCTGATGCAATGATTCTCGGTGCATCCGCCCACATCGGGTGTCGCCATGATGGCGTGCGCCGCGACATTGTGGACGTCTGATACACCATCCACGCAAATGCCGACGGTCTTCTCGCCGAGTTCGTTCTGCACCTTTAACACAATGACCACCGTGGAGGCATCAACGAGCCTGGCTTCCAGACCGAAACGCGCCCGTAGATCCACCACGGGGATAATCGCTCCCCGCAGGTTCATCACGCCCTTCACATCGGGTGGTAATTCGGGCATTTGAGTCACGGCGGACCAACCGCGAATTTCCTGGACGCGCAGAATGTCGACGCCGTATTCCTCATTGGCGCAGATGAATGTCAGGTACTGTGCGCTCAAGGTCTCTAACGGTCCTTTGGACACAGGCGCGATGGGGCTAGCAGTGGTTGGCATCATATATGACCGTGTTTGCGAAGATGAATGACCGTACTCTCGGCCGGTACTCAGAACTGGTTCCACTCGGAATCGCCGGACGCATCACTGTTCACGGCCTTGCGCACGGCAGGCTTTCCGGCAGCGACGCGGGGGGTTGACGGACTCGCCGACTTACCCTTGACAGGCTTCGCCCACGGACGCTTCTCCGACCGCCGTTCCGTCGCTGCAGGCGCAGTTGTCCTCTTTTGCATCGCGCCCACCGTCGTGACGCCTGACCCCTCGTCGACATGGTAGTGCTCGATCAAATCGTTCAACGCCTGTGCCTGATCGACAATCGATTGGCTAGCCGCCGCCGCCTGCTCCACGAGAGCGGCATTTTGCTGCGTAACCTCATCCATCTGCATCACAGCTTTGCCGACCTGCTCGATGCCCGAGGATTGCTCGGCACTGGCCGCCGCCATTTCCGACACGATATCGGTCACTTTCTTCACGGAAGCGACAATGTCCTCCAGCGCTTTGCCTGACTCATCCACCAGCTTGCTGCCCTCCTCGACCTTGGCGACACTGTCCTGGATCAAGCCCTTGATCTCTTTGGCCGCCGTTGCACTGCGTCCTGCGAGGTTGCGCACTTCGCTCGCGACCACCGCAAAGCCGCGGCCTTGCTCACCGGCCCGAGCCGCTTCGACCGCCGCATTCAAGGCAAGCAGGTTCGTCTGGAAGGCGATTTCGTCGATGACGCCAATGATATCGGCGATCTTTTTCGATGACGTATTGATCTGACGCATCGCGGTGACGGCGGAGCCTACTATGCCTCCACCTTTTTCGGCCTGTTGGCGCGCGGCGACCGCGAGCTGCTTGGCTTGGCCGGCATTGTCGGCCGTCTGCTTGACGGAGGAGGTCATCTCCTCCATCGATGAGGCGGTCTCCTCCAAGCTCGACGCCTGCTGTTCCGTGCGCTGCGAGAGGTCGGTATTTCCCCTGGCAATTTCCTCCGCGCCAGACTGCACTTCGGCGCTCGAGGTTTTGACGCTCTTGATCAGCGTCATCGTCGATTCGAGTAGCGTGTTGATCCCGCGGCACAGGGTTTCGATTTCCCCCGTCTTGCCCTGCGTCGGTATGCGGGCCAGCAGATCGCCTTCGGTCGCCGACTTGACTACCCCTTGGGTTTCCTGGACGGCCGCCTCGAGCTGCTGTGACATCAACACCTGCTGCGTCACATCGGTTGCGAATTTGACGACCTTTAGCGGCTTGCCCTTTGGGTCCAGAATCGGGTTGTAGGACGCTTGAATCCAGACCTCCTTACCACCCTTGCCGATGCGCAAATATTGCGCGGCGTCGTACTCGCCGCGGCCGAGTTTGGCCCAGAAGGCACGGTAGTCGGTGGACTCGCGAACCGCGGGCGGCACGAACATGCTGTGGTGCTTGCCTTTGACCTCATCCAAGCTGTAGCCGAGCGTCTGAAGGAAATTGGCGTTCGCCGTGAGGATGGTGCCATCGAGACTGAACTCGATCGTCGCCTGTGACTTGCCGATGGCGGCTATGGTCGCCATTTGCTCACGATGCGCCGTCACATCACCCCACTCGAGCATGTTGCCGACGTAACGGCCTTGCGCATCCAGATTGGCGTGAATGTTGAGGTCGAACGTCAAGGGACCGACTTGGATTTGCGCTCGATGCGGCAATCGCGAGGCGTCCGCCAGCATACGTCGCTGATGCGACGGGTCCTTGTGGAACACATCGATACAGACGCCCATCATATTGTTCGGGTCAAATCCCGGCCAGAGATTGCGAAAATGCTCAACATTCTTTGCGAGCAACTGTCGAGTCGTCTCATTGGCATATGTCACCTTGAAGTCACGGTCGACGAACATCACGGCGCTCGATACCCGTTCCAATGCGGACACGACTAGGGGCGTCAACGTTGACTGAGACGTGACAGCGGCAGACGGGATCTTTTTATTGAAGAACATTATGGGCCCTACTTTGGATATGAGTGGGAATGACGGGAGAAAAAGCTATTCGACGCACTGACCTCGAGAATCCGCACATCGTGGCTGTTAAGGCGGGTGGGACACGTTCGATCACCGCGTAGGACTGATGGGGGCACTGTATCCTCGCTTGTCGCCCAACGACGTACCGACCTCGACGCTGTTGCTGGTGGAGCGGGACGATCCGACGGCCTTACCAAGAATCTGCATGTCACGGTTTTTCTGATCAGCTTTTGCGCTGAGATTCCCCTGTATCGGTCCACGTGCCATATTCTTGAGACGCCTGGAAGCGCACTGCGTCACACCTTGTACTCCCCAAACTCCGTGTGCGCACCGCCCCAAACTCCGTGTGCGCACCGCCCCTCTTTTACGTGATGTCACGCAACATCTACCTGCCGCCTGACGGAGGATGCGTCGGTGCCCGCGAGCCGGCGACGGCCTTTCCTGTTATTTAGTCCGTGCTCGGGTCCAGAGCTGATCGCAACCGGGACTGCTAGAGCCGAGACCGGTCTCATCGCGAGTACCCGCTCAAGTATTACGAATTCCCTGCCGACATGTTTATCTAACACGATGATGGTAGTCCGAGATTTGAAGGGCTGACTGTCGCGTTAACTTACGCTGGGACAGCGGGTCTTGTGCTCATGGGTCGACAATCGAACCGACAGTCAGCAATCATGGTGATTTCGCCTGTCTCTGCGAGTCACGGTACTGCGGACGGCGCCTTTGAAGGCGGGCGGCGATTATTGCTGAGCCCGTTCGGTCAATGAAAGGCACAGGGAGCAGGAGCCAAGTGGATAAGAATATGATGGACGAGTTCTCAGTGACGCTGGCTCGCCAGCCGATACTCGCCACCGACCGTAGTGTCTTCGGCTATGAACTCTTGTATCGCGGTTCGCGCCTTGACTCGGCGGCTGCGACGGCGCAGAGCGCGCGCGTTCTATGCGAAGCGCTTGGCAACTTAGGGGTCGAACGAGTGGTGGGTAACGCCCACGCATTCGTGAACTTTGATCAGGAATTGCTCGAGACGGACTTCCCAACGCTGCTGCCGCCAGGTCAGGGCGTTGTGGAAATACTGGAAACCGTCGAGCCGAATCCACGCGTATTCGAGACGTTGAATCAGCTGCGCCGCCGCGGCATTGGGGTAGCCGCGGATGACTTTATGTTTCAGGCAAACGCCGTCCCGTTCCTGCCGCACGTCGATTACGTCAAAGTTGACATCCTACTGGCGGCAGACGAACTCGCAGAAATTGCGAAGCAGTTGCGCGAGTACCCCGTTCTCCTGATCGCCGAAAAAGTCGAGACTCATGAGCAGGCGGCGCGCTGTCAGCAGCTCGGCTTCAATTTCTTGCAGGGATATTTTTTCGCCCGGCCCGAGCCGATGCAGGCGCGGAGCATTGGTTCAACCCAAGTTGCAATCGTCTCGTTGATCGCCGAGCTGAATAACCCGGACAGCGAGGCGGTGCAGCTAGCCGAGAAGATCTGCACGGACCTGGCGCTTACGCATCAGATCCTAAAACTCGCCAACAGCGCTGCTTTTCGAAGGCAACGAGCGGTCGGATCGATCGCCGATGCGGTCATCTTGTTGGGGCAAGATGTGATCCGGCAGTGGGCATCACTGTTGCTGCTGACGCGCCTTGAAGATCGCAAGTCGCCGGCACTACTCTTGATAGCGCTGATACGCGGGCGAATGTGCCAGACCTTGGGAGCCGCACAGGTCGGCCTTGGATCGAATGAACTCTTTACCGTCGGCTTGCTGTCGGTTTTGGACGCACTGCTCGACCGTCCGATGTCCGCCGTGGCGAGCGAACTGCCGCTCGAACAATCTCTGTGCGACGCATTGTGCGGACATCCGTCGTCCGTGTTAGGCGACGTCCTTCGGCGCGCCATTGCGTATGAGAGCGGTGACTGGGTCGCTCTTGGGGCGCTGACGGCTGAAGAGCGAAAAAACGCAATGGTCGCTTATACCAACGCGACGCATTTCGCCCATAGCACCTTAGGGCGTTGAGGCTATCGCAGACTGAGCAGGAAATGGTCCCTGCCCATCAAAGCCGCCGCCGCAAATGTTGCGGTGGGCGCTCTCGCGCGCGCCGCTGCTGCGCTGGAGAGCAAAGCACGGGAAGGCGTCGTAGGTATTAACGACGTCGAAGCCTTGCATTTGGCTTGGCAAGACATACAGTGCCACTCAGCGGTTGAGCCGTTCGTGACTAAGGGCCGGCGGGTTGGATGAATGCCTGCGGGGCCTCGCGAGCGCATCAGCCATCAGGGCCGATCTCGCGGCGTGACTGACCGAGACCTGATTGGGTTATCTAGTGTGATTGGTCATGACAATTGCTGTACGTGTCGATACAGTCTACACCTACGGGATGCATTTTATGGAGACGTGGAATTGATCGGTCAAGTTGTGCGAATGCGAATCGGTTATTCATCTTTCCCACCGACGCGATCATTGAGACCACGGTCGCTTGATAGGTAGGTCACGGTGCTGCCCTCCGAGATTCTGAGCACTGCGCTCAATTTGGCTCCAGACGCGATATTGGTCGTCGATCCCTCCGGCTCGATTGTGTTTTTGAACCGCCAAGTGTTGGCGCTTTTCGGTTATGAAGCGAGTGAGGTCAAGGATCAGCGCATTGAGATGCTCCTACCCGAACGCTTCCGCGCCCTGCACGTCCAGCATTGCCAGGGCTTCGTCGAGAGCGGGGAACTCCGACCGATGGGCATCGGCCTTGAGTTGTTCGCGGTACGCAAAGACGGTGTGGAGTTTCCGGTTGAAGTCAGTTTGAGCCCGATCGTCGATGAGATGGGAGTATTGGTCATTGCGGCCATTCGTGACCTCACCGAGCGCAAGCGGGCCGAGGCGGCGCTGCGCGCCAGTGAGGGCCGCCTGCGTACGATCGTCGAGACGGAGCCTGACTGTGTGAAGGTCGTCAGTCCCGATGGCCAAGTGCTGGAACTGAATGCTGCGGGCCACGCAATGTTCGAAGTTGATTCCATCGAACAAGCGAACGAATATGGGCTCCTGAACTTTGTCTGTCCGGAATACCGGGCTGCTTTCCGCGATATGCATCAAGCGGTAATGGGTGGCGTTATAGGCAAACTGGAGTTCGCTATCGTTGGACACAAGGGGACCCGCCGCTGGCTGCAGTGTCATTCGGCGCCGATGCGGGATGCGACGGGCGCGGTGGTGGGGCGATTGGCCATAGTCCGCGACATCACCGAGCGGAAGCAGCTGGAAAGCGCTCTGCTCAAGGCGAGCAATAGGGAACAACAACGGCTTGGGCACGAGTTGCACGACGGTCTCGGTCAGGACCTCACGGGTATCTCATTGCTGGCTGCGGCGCTCGGATCTGCTGCCTCCCAGGGCAAAGGGCCGGGTGCGGATGAACTTTTGCGCCTTGCGACAATGACAGGGCGTGCCATCGCCACGTGTCGAGCCATTGCCAGAGGATTAGCACCGGTCAGCGACGCAACCGGCGGCCTGGTCCAGGCGCTGCACGAGATGGTCACGCTACAGCGCGACTCCCACCGAGTCGACGTACGATTCGAGGCAATAGCTGCCGCACCGATTCGCCTGCGGTCAGATGCGCAGGATCATCTGTACCGGATTGCACAGGAAGCCGTGACGAATGCGCAAAAGCATGGCCGCGCAGAACTGATCAAGGTCACGTTGAATGTCCAGCCCATGCTGGTTCGGCTTGAAGTTCTGGACAACGGCCTTGGGCTCGCTCCGGAAGGTGCCAAGTCAACCGGTATGGGTCTGAAAATCATGCGCTACCGCGCCGCGATGATTGGCGCGCGGCTGTCAATCGAACGAGCAGATCCGGGCGGCACCGTCGTAGTCTGCCAATGTTCACAGCCGGAATAGCAGATAATTGGCGCGGCGCGGGCATGCGGATAATGCGATGAATCGGTTAAA
>Ga0187880_1003369_pt1 | contig 12251 bp, 10 predicted proteins | sample June2016WEW_19_4_FD_132998 | JGI IMG/M metagenome (GOLD analysis project Ga0187880, IMG submission 132998) | Peatland microbial communities from SPRUCE experiment site at the Marcell Experimental Forest, Minnesota, USA - June2016WEW_19_40 | ecosystem: Environmental > Terrestrial > Soil >...
AGATCGCGAAGTAGCGGAGATTGATCTCCGCCGTGACAAGTTCCACGGAGACTGGAACTACACGCTGCATCCCAGGCGGCACTGAGATTCTGAGATTCTGCATACTTTATTTCGTTACAGTCCATAACTGGCGGAAAGCTTCCTCGTGCATTCGCAGCAGCGTCCCCAGCTTCTGATCCAATGCCGCCTCGGCCATCATGGTACGGCTGTAGCCCAGCGTGAAGGTGAAGCCCCACAGCTTGCGTTCTTCACCATTCATCTCCAGCGTGCCCAGATGTCCCCAAATCCACCTGCCCTTGCTTCCCTGGCGGTGTTTCAAACCGGCGCACTGCCACCTTGCACGCCGACTCCCGCTGGGGTCCCAGCCAATCGGTCAGCAGAGTATACGAACCCGAGTAACCGCGCTCTCGCACCTCCCGCAAAAGTACGCGGGCGTTCCACACCCCGGCGCGCATCCGCTCCTCCAGGTACGGTTTGAACCGTTCCAGTTTGCCCGATTGCTTGGCACGAGGCCCGTACACCGGAACACCGTCGGGGTGGATCAGATACTTGCGGACGGTCTTCCGGCAATAACGGGTAATGCGTTTGGCGGCCGTTGTGCGCAGATCGTTGGTGAGCAGCACCGTGGGCTCCTCATGCCCAGGTCGGTGGTCAGCATTTGCCGAATCGGCCCGTCATAGTCGCGCAAAGTCACCTGCCGGTCGACGACTTTGGGGGGTTGATACATACGGTGCGGCACATCCAGATGTACCGTGCGCCAGGCCGACCGGGGTGTGTTGGCCACCTCGCGCAAGATCCCCGGGGATCGGCGCCGCAATATCGTTAAAGATATTAACCGGGAGGAGAGAAAACTTTCGATCATCGGGCCAGTTGATCCCAGCGATTACACACGCTACTTCCTGGACAACCCTCGGAAGGCTCACAGGATCGAGGTATTCGTGCTCAAGGACTATTTATCTCAGAAATTGAAGCTGGAATTTAGACCAAGGACGGCGGCGGACATTTACTGAGGTGCGCACGCTGCCGAAGGACTTAACATTACTGGGTCTGTGGATTCTGGGTTCTTGGCGGTTCGGAACGTATCCAGTGGCGCCACGCCCACCGTCATCACGTCCATTCCGGCCGGGAAGCCCCTCCATGCCAACTGGCCGCTTATCGCGCAACCCGTAGATCTGAGATCGGCAACCTGCTGCCATGGAAGCCCAGCGCCGGCACCACGCCGCGGCTGACGTGCTACTGGTGTGGGGTTTCGCCGACCGCGACCGGTTCCCCGCAGTGGCCGCACTGTCGATCCCGACCGGCGGCTCGCCTTTCGCCACCGGATCGTTCATCGGCGCGTCCCAGGAGTCGCCGAACCGGTTCCAACATGCTCTCTCCCCCACACGGCGAGGAAGAAGTGCATCAGTTGTACGATCTCGTCCCCGCGCTGGCCATTGTTCGGGTCCTGTCCTCTGACCAGCTCCCTGAACCGCATGATTCGCTTCCGGTACTCCTGCGGGGCAATTCCATGTTTGCGCTTGAATCGCGGCGAGGGGAACCGACGGCCAGTCGATGGCCGCTTGCCCTTGCCGGGCACCTTGCTCCGAGAGAACCTCGACCAGACCTCCCGGTACTTCTGACGCAGGACTACAAGGCTCACCCGTGGTTCGGACTGGTTCGCCTTCCACCGTGAAGAAGCCGCGCGGCGCGATCATGCGCAAGTCGGCATCGCGGGCGAGTTGGCTGGCCCGCTCGCGAGCCCGTTCGGTAAGGTCTCCTTCGGCCAAGGCCTGCAGCCGCCAGGCGATGCGCCGGAACAGATGCTCGCGGTGCCGGCATCGCGTCTTCTCCGCAAACACGGTCCGGACAGCGACTACGACGTCATGGTCGCCGTGCCTGACGGACGCGGCGCCGGAACTCCGTCGCAGTCGCGCCGCCTATGTGGCGCTCTGGGGCACCGGGGTTGCGTCCGACGTGTTGGTTTGGACCGCCCTGAACTTCGCGCCGGCCAGGTCTGGGAAGGCCGAAGCACTCTCGCAGGCCTTCCCCACGGCCTCCTCGAGCCGCAGTAGAACGCTTTGCTCGGAAAACTCACAACAGACACCGAATTGTCATTCAGGAATCCACTGGGGCGATCTATTCTAAAGGCTTATGCATCTCTCGGTTGGTCGCGGCATGAGCCTCTGCAGAAATATCTTCGATTCGGCAGGCGCGCTGCGCTCACGACTCAACAGATGGCGCGTCCTCACCATCGCGTTAATCGTGACCGGGTACGCCGGGTACTACTTTTGCCGCTCCGACCTTGCGGTAGCCATGCCGCTGCTGATTGCCGAACTCGGCAGAAAAGGCATCGCGCCGGATGATGCCCGGATCCGCCTCGGCACGGTGGCTTCGCTCGGCGTTCTGGCCTATGCGATCGGCAAGTTTCCCAGCGGCTGGCTGGCGGATTTTCTAGGGGGGCGCCGCAACTTTCTTTGCGGTATGGCGGGCGCAATCCTGTTCACAATTCTATTCGGGCTATCCGGCGGTCTGCCGTTGTTCACCCTCGCCTGGATCGGCAACCGCCTGGTCCAGTCGCTGGGTTGGGCCGGCATGGTCAAGATCGCGTCCCGATGGTTCCCCTACTCTTCCTATGGAACCGTAATGGGAGTCGTCAGCCTGAGTTTTCTCTTTGGCGACGCCGCCTCGCGCGAGTTCATGTCGGTTCTGATCGGGGCCGGACTTGGCTGGCGCGGCTTGTTCTATGCGGCTGCGGCAACGCTCGGCATTTTGCTGCTCGTCAATCTCGTTCTGCTGAAAGAAACGCCGGAACGAATCGGCTACCCCGAACCGCCGGTTAACCCCGCGAACCTGTTCCAGTCAGAAGGCGAGAAGCGCACGCCGGCGAGTCTGATCTCTCTGCTGAGCACGTTTGCCCGGAGCCGCGTCTTCTGGCTGGTGTGCTTGCTTTCTTGCGGCATCACCCTTCTGCGCGAGACCTTCAATCTCTGGACGCCCACGTACTTTACGCAATCGGTCGGACTCTCGGTCGCCGATGCCGCGCAGAAGAGCGCACTTTTCCCCCTGTTTGGAGGAATCTCGGTTCTGCTGGCGGGCTTCCTGAGTGACCGTCTCGGAAAGGCCGGCAGAGCGACCATTATTTTTTATGGCATGCTGTTGTCGGCAGCCCTGCTGTTAGTGCTAGCCTTCGTCGAATTCGGAGCGTCGAAGGCGGCGCCCGTCGCGCTAGTTTCGTTGGTTGCTTTTGCGATGGTGGGGCCATATTCGTACCTCGCGGGCGCGATCTCGCTCGACTTCGGCGGTAAGCAGGGCAGCGCAACGGCCTCGGGACTCATAGATGGGGCGGGATATCTGGGAGGAGTTCTCGCCGGAAACAGTTTCGCGAGCGTGTCGGTAATGTGGGGATGGAAGGGTGCATTTGCTTCGCTGGCGGTTGTCGCGTTGCTCTCGAGCGTTGCGGCCGCCGTCTTTTTGAACCATCAGAGGCGGCAGGCCTGAGCTGAGAAAGGAGATCTCCTCGAATCGTTGCTATGCAACCGGCACGGCCTTCGCAGTGGCGCCATCGACGGCGCTAGCGCGCCACGTCGGTTGTGTTCGGGTGACGATGGCCCCGATAATCTCCTCCAGCCCATACCGGATGTGACTGCGCATCGCGCGGTCGGCCGCGTCCGGATCGGCGCCGCACAGCACCTCGCTAAGGTCCCGGTGAGACCGCGCCGGGCGCTTCTGATGATGGACCGTGACATCGAACAGCCAGTTGAAGATCAGCACCTGATTTTTCTCGAAGGCCCGCGTCAGCGCTTTCGATCCGCTGCACCCGGCAACGTGCATGTGGAATTCCAGATGGTACGCATGGACTTCGAAGAGAAACTCGGGATCGGTCGCGCCCCCAACGCAGCGATTGAAGAGCACGTCGGTGTGCTCTGCCCTGCGGCGCAACTCCCGGCGTTGTTCGCGGGTGGCGTTTTCCACGAAGAGCCGCGCCGCCTGGGTCTCGAGAGCCTCCCGGAGGATGTAGCTGCCACGGATGTCCTCGGGGGTCGGAATGCGGACCCGCGTGCCGGCACGAGCCCTGGTCTCCACCAGACCATCCGATTCCAGGCGCTGCAAGGCCTCCGAGACCGGCAACTGGCTCATTCCGAGCAGGGTGGCGAGCTTGCGTCGCGACAGCCCGGAGCCGATGGGAAACACGCCTCGCAGGATGCGATCCCGAACCGCCTGGTAGGCGCGTTCGGAGAGGGTTTCAAGCGGCGAATCGTTCATGACCGTGCAGAACCCATCACAAACAGCTTAACAGCACCGTAAACGCCACACAGTTTGCCCGGAACTTCCCGCCTGCCACGGCCTTTGTGCACTTATGGACGCTCACCCCGCGCCAGCCGCCCGTTGATGTCATTCAGCGCCGGCATCACATCGCCGATGCCATCCACTACGTAATGCGCGCCTGCCTGGCTCATCCGCTGGTAAGCCCGCGCCAGTTTGGCATTCAGAATCTCAGGATCCGCCGCGGCAACCTGCTCTTCGGTCATGCCCAGTTCGTTTCCGGTCTTGGCCAGCCCGATGGTCCACATCCCCGCATTCAAGCCCTCCGCGATGTCGGGCAGCGTATCGCCGATCTTGACGAATGCTTCCATAGGGTAGGTCTGCAACAGGATTGCGTTTTGCAGGCACATATACGGATGCGGCCGGCCGGCCGGCACCTGCGTGGCGCAAACAGTCGCATCCGGTGAGTAACCGCGCCGTTTGGCTTCCGCGGCCAAAACGTTCGTCATCTCCTCGGTATATCCGGTGGTCGAACCGATCTTCAGGCCGCGGCGGCGAAATTCGGCAACCGCTTCGAGCGTTCCTGGAATCAGGTCGGCGTAATCCTTCAGGCATGCCAGTTGCAGCGGGATGAAATCTTGGAACATCTCTTCGATATCGCATTCATTCGGCTTGCGCCCATGGACGGCCTCCCACCGCCGGGCGACATTCTCGTTTTTCGAGATGAGCCCGATGTGGACCTTCTTGTGGGCGCCCATCGGCGCGCGGGCCTCTTCGATCGAGATCTCCACTCCTTTTCGCTTGTAGACCTCCATGAAGACAACCGCCGGAGCAAAGCAGCCATAATCCAGAGTTGTCCCCGCCCAATCGATCAGAACCGCCTTGAGCGGGCCGCGGTAGGAACGCTGAAAAACGAAGTCCATGTATGATTCCTTCTTCTCTCAACTCAGCCGCACACGCCGCTTATCAAACCGCGATGCATGTTTCGGCCTGCTGGCTCAAACCGATTTCCATTTCGCCCAACGTGATGCGGATGGCCGCCAGCAGATCGCCAATGTCGCTTGGGAAGATGCGGCCGATGTGGCCAATCCGGAAGCAGTTGCCTTCCGTCACCTTCCCTGGATAGATCACGTACCCCTTTTCATTCAGGCGGCGGTAAAACTCGTCGAAGCCAAAGTTCGCATGGTTCGGATACCGGAAGGATGTGATGATGTAACCCTGGTTCTTCCGGTCGAGGTACTCCTCGAAACCCAACGCCCGCATCCCGGCGATGAGCGTGCGGTAGTTCTCGCGGTAGCGGCCGGCGCGCCCTTCCACGCCTCCTTCCTGCTTCAGTTCCAGCAGGGCCTGGTGAAAGGCCAGCAGCGCGTGCGTCGGCGGCGTGAAACGAAACTGGCCATCGCGCTCCAGGCCTTTCCACTGCTCGAGCAGGTCCAGGCTGACGCTGCGGGCGAAGCCTTCCGCCGCCAGCAGCGGTTCCCGCCTCGCCAGCACAAATGCGAAGCCAGGCACCCCTTCAATGCACTTATTAGCCGAAGAAACCAGGTAGTCGATGGCACAATCCGCCAGGTTCAATGGCACGGCGCCGAAGCTGCTCATGGCGTCGACGAAGTAACAGCGGTTGAATCGCCTGGCAACAGCGCCAATCTCCTGAATCGGGTTGAGGATGCCGGTTGTGGTTTCGCAGTGGACGACGGCGACGTGCGTAATAGCCGTATCTCGTTCCAGGGCGGCCGCTACCTCGCTCGCATCGGGCGCCTGTGTCTCCGGCCATTGGAGCGCGGCGGTGTCGATCCGGAGCGTGCGCGCGATTTGCTGGATGCGCCGGCCATAGGCTCCATTGATGAGGACCAGAATCTTGCCATCGGGCGGCACGGTCGAGGAAATCACCGATTCTAACGCAAAAGTGCCGCTCCCTTGCATGAGGACGGCTTCATAGCCCCGGTCCTCGACGCCGCCCAGCGCCAGCAGTTCGCGGCGGATCTCCCGCACCACCCCGATGAACTCGCTATCGCGCGACCCTAAGTCCCGTAACATCGCGGCCTTGACCGTTCGGCTGGTGGTCAGCGGGCCGGGGGTAAATAGAACCTTGTCCTTCGCATGATCGAGTTGTGGTTTGTCAGTCATAGGTCGTACGGGAACGTGTAGCGAATCATTTTTGGAAAATGGCGCATCCCAGGGCCATCGTCCGCGCCTCCAGGCCGCTTGGGAATCACGCTCCGCCAGGCATTCTTCACGCTGCCGGGCAGCATCCCGAGGGATGGGCTGCGCGACGGCAGCCACAAAACGCAGAAACGAAGCTGCCATTATTGCACAGTCTCCGGGGGCGCGGAGCTTCGAGCGATACTGGCATATCACATTGACCAAGCCCAAGTATAAGGTAGCAGGGCACGGATCGTCAATAGCGATCTATTTAACTGATTTGTAATGGTGTTGTAATGATCCTGTTGCATCGTGAGTCAAAATCGTTTCACTACTGTGACATGCCAGTTACAGCCAAAAATCCTTGACTTGGCGGCCCTGCGCGCGTAAACTTTATCTTGAATCTTGGCTTGCGCCTCCGTCGATGCTCCCCGTTCGAGCGTCCGGCGATGGCCGATGGGCGCTTTGACTGTCAATAATTCCACAGAGGAGAATACTGTGCGAAACTCGACTGCACTTTTGATTTGCGCATCTATATTCGGACTGCTGCTGACGGGTACCCTGTTCGGGCAAACCGCTAACGTCAACGGGCAGATCGTGGATTCGCAAGGCGGCGGCGTGCCGGGAGCCGCGATTACATTGAGCCGCATTTCCACCAGCCAGGTGGCCCAGACCGAAAGCAACCCGGAGGGCTACTTTCAGTTGCCGCCGGTGCCTCCAGGCAACTACGAAATGACCGCGCAGGCTAAGGGTTTCGCCCTGGCGAAGGTCACCGCGCTCACGCTCGAGGTGGACGAATCGAAAGTGGTGAACCTGGTGTTGCAGCCGGCCACCCAGACGGAAACCATCAACGTCGTCGATACCGCCCCCGAGTTGAACCTCGACCGGGCTGACCGGAGCCTCCTCCTGGATCACAGCTTCGTCGACGGTATTCCGCTGAGCGTGAGGAATCCGCTGCAGCTCATTAACTTCAGCGTAGGCGTGACCGTCGGCGACGATGGCCTTTCCGGAACCAATACCACTAGCGAAAGCCGCACCAACACCTACCGGATCAATGGTGGACTGGGATCCACCACGGATATCCTGGTGGATGGCGCCACGGATACCACGGCTTACTACAACGAGGCGGCTGGCATACCAGGCGTGGAAGCGGTCCGGGAATTCCGCGTTTACACGGACGCCTACGCTCCCGAGTTCGGCCGCACCAGTGGTGGTATCGTCAGTTACGCTCTGAAATCCGGGACCAATACGGTTCACGGCTCGGCGTTTGAGTATCTTCGTAATAGCGTTATGGATGCGGAGGGATTCAATGGCGACAAGGCCGGCCTGGCGAAACCGACCTTCCGCAGAAACCAGTTCGGTGGCACAGTGGGCGGCCCTGTCTTCCTCCCAAAGCTCTACAACGGCCGCAATAAGACTTTTTTCTTTGTTTCGTACGACGGTCTTCGCGATTCCTCCGAGGGTTCGTTTACCGGCACCATGCCGACCGCCCTGGAGCGCGCCGGGAGTTTTTCCAAAACTTTTCAATCCAATGGAACCCAGATCGTCATGTACGATCCGAGCACGACGACCCTGAACTCGGCCGGCGCATACATTCGCACAGCGTTTCCCGGCAATATCATCCCTGCCTCGGAGTTCAACCCCATCGCGGTGAAACTGCTTTCTTACTATCCCTTGCCGAACCAGCCGGGAATCGGCCAGAGCGATTCGAATAACTTCTTTTCGAACGCCCCCGGCACCGATACCAACGATCGGCTGGACGTGCGCATGGATGAGCAGTTGTCCAGCAAGCAAAGCCTTTTCGGTCACTACAGCTATTTCGCCAACCACATTTATTACAGCAACTACTATGGCAATGGACTAGCACCCGAAGACGCTCCCGACCGCATCCCTGGAATCAACCTTGCCGTCGGCCATACCTGGTCGATCTCACCGTCCTTGATTTTTGAGCAGCACTTTTCGTACGCCCATAACGAGTCTCAGCGAAATGAATCGCTGCACGTCGCTCCCGATACGCTTGGGTTCCCAAGCAGCATCCTGCCGGGCCTGACCGGTACCATGTCGCCTTCGCTCTCCATCGGCGGGGCAAGCGGCCTTGGTGACTACTACCCATACGAAAGAAATAAGTCCTCGGTTTATCAGTACCGCGCCGATTTTTCCTGGTTGCGCGGAAGTCACACTTTCAAGTTCGGCGTCGATCTGCGGGATTACCCCACATCGCTCTATGATCCGGAGCAATTGGCAATTACCACGACCGGCAACTTTACCGGAGGTCCTAACGCCAATTCGATAGCCTCGGCTTCCGGCAGCGGCATCGGAGACCTGCTTCTGGGCGCGGCGCAGGTCCAAAGCGGCTATGAACCGCAGACCATCGGCCATCATTTCTACTATGGCGCCTATGCCCAGGATGTCGTCAGGCTCACTAAGAACCTCACCGTGACCTATGGTGTGCGCTGGGGCTATGAATCCGGTGAAGTGGAAACGACTAATCAGTATAACTACATCGATCTGGACTCGCCTTCGCCGATCGCCTCCCAGGTTCCGCAATTTCCCGGACTGAAGGGCGGCGTCGGCATCCCGGGATTGAACGGGAGCAGCCGCGAATTGCAGTCCGCCACATCGCACTTCGACCCGCGGCTTGGCATCAGCTATGCCTTGAACTCGAAGACCATCATCCACACTGGATACGGCATGTTTCATATGCCCGTCGCCTGTTGGGAGCAATACCCGGATGCGTATGGCACCACGCGTGTGTCCAGCTCCATCGTGGCACAGCCGAATGGCGTGACGCCGCTGTTCAATCTGAGTAACCCGTTCCCGCAAGGCTTGCCCGCGCCCTGGGGCGGCAGCGCCGGTCTCGCCATCGCTCTGGGACAGACTATCGAGGGGCCTCTGCGGACCCAGAGCATTTCTTACATGAATAGCTGGTCGTTCGATATTCAGCGGCAACTGCCCAGCAAATTTGTCGTCACCGCAGCCTATGTCGGCAATAGCGGTGTACATCTGCCGACTCCGATCGATTACAACCAGCTTCCCACGAGCGATCTCGCTCTCGGGAACGCTCTGCTGGCCGTAGTGCCCAACCCGTTCTACGGCGTCATCACCGATCCCAGTTCCACGTTGAGCCTGCCCACCGTGCAAGCGTCGCAACTGATGCGCCCTTATCCCCAATTCATCGACGTCGGGGCCATCAATGTCGGCGCGGGACATTCGTCTTATCACTCCGGGCAACTCACCGTCGAACGGCGTCTCGGGAATGGTCTGGCGATTTCGCTCGGGTACTCCTTCAGCAAGATGCTGGACAACGTCGGCGATATGACCGACGTGGCCGGCGCTCAGCACGGAATGCAAAACTACGATTGCTTCAGTTGTGACAAGTCCCGAGCCGATCAGGACGTGACGCAGTCGCTGCGCTGGAGCACGCGATATGAGCTGCCCTTCGGTCGCGGGAAGTCTTTCTTGAACCACGGCCTTGCCTCGAACGTGCTTGGCGGTTGGGCAGTCAGCGCGGTTTATACAGTGAATACCGGCCGGCCGATTTATGTCACCTCTAGCAACAATTCAAACCTCCTGGGGGCCGGATGGCATCCCGATGGCACCGGCAACTACTTGCGGCCCAACGCCACTGGAATCTCCGCGGCGTTGCCCGGCGGTCCAAACATCTGCAATAACTGCGAGTACTTCAACCCCGCGGCGTTTTCTAAAACTCCGGAGTTTACGCTCGGCAACGTGAGCCGTTATCTTCCCGACGTGAATTATCCGACCAGCCGAAACTGGGATACCATGGTCGAGAAAGGGTTCGCCATCAACGAACGCTGGCGCGTGATCTTTCGCGGCGAGTTCCTGAACGCCTTCAATCAGGTGGTTTTCTCCGGGCCGACCACCAGCGTCACTTCGTCGAGTTTCGGGTACATTTCGCTCAGTCAGAGCAACAACCCGCGCAATGTTCAGTTGAGCTTGCGAACGACCTTCTAGAACCAGGGGACGAGTCATGTTGCGCATCGCTGTTTTGCTGTTGGCCGCCGGTGCGGCCTTGGGCGCCGACCTGATCGTCGTCAATGCCAACGTCATCACGGTGGACCATTCCAGGCCGAAAGCCGAGGCCTTCGCCATCGACAACGGCCGCTTCACGGCTGTCGGAACCAACGCCGAGATTCGCCGCCTGGCTACTCCCGCGACGCAGGTCATCGACCTCCAGGGCAAGACCGTTACGCCGGGTTTCAACGATGCACACCTGCACCCGGCCGCGGTGTTTGCGGAGGATTCGCCTTACTACGTGCCTTGGCTGGGGCCGGACAAAGTCAAGAGCATGGACGATCTGATCGCGGCGTTGAAGAAGAGAGCCGATCGGACCCCGAAAGGCATGCTCGTCCGCGGCAGCCGCTATGACGATATTTCGCTTGGCCGTTATCCCAACCGGCATGACCTCGACAAGGTCTCGATGGAACACCCCATAAGCATCTCCCACGCCTCGGGACACGTCACCTCAGTCAATTCGTACATACTGGAGGCATCCGGCATCACGAAAGATACCAAGGACCCTCCTGGTGGATCGTTCGATCGCGATCCCGACGGTACTCCAAACGGCGTGATTCGCGAAGGGGCGAGCAGACTTCTTAAGCACGCGTCCGCGCCGAACGTTCCCTGGGATGAGGAGATCGCGGGGCTGGTGCGTTGTTTCCGCGAATACGCCGCCCGCGGTCTCACCAGCGTCGGGATCGCGGGGGGCAGTCCCGCATCGCTGCGGCAGATACAAGCCGTGCGGGGCGCCGGAAATCCGGTGCGCATCGGGTTCATGTTCTATGAGGCGCACTTTCCCGCCTTGCAGGCGCTGGGATTGAAGAGCGGCTTTGGCGACGACCTTCTGCGCCTCACTTCCATCAAGGTTTTCCACGGCAATTCGCTCAGTGGACGAACCGCCTGGCTAAGTGAGCCTTACTCGGACCGGCCAGGTTACTACGGCATCGCCCCGGCGCGTTCGCAGGAGGATCTGGATAAGGCCTTCCAACAGATGCATGACGCCGGCTGGCAGATCGCGACGCACTCCAACGGAGATCGTGAGATCGCCATGGTTCTGACAGCGATCGAGCGCGCACAGGCGAAAAACCCCCGGCCCGACCCGCGCCATCGCATCGAACACGCCAGCGTCATGACCCAGGCGCTGCTCGATCGGGCCAAGAAGGACGGCGTGATTCTGGTCTTTCATTCTTATATGTGGGAGCACGGAGAGAAGCTCGAATCGTATGGCGAAAAACGTCTGGCCATGATTCATCCTTATCGCACCGCAATCGATATGGGGATCCACGTGGCTGGCCACTCCGATTCGACGGTCTCGGCGGCCGATCCGCTGCTGCGCATCCAGGACATGGTGACGCGCCGGGGATCGAACGGCAAGGAATACGGCGCCAACCAGAGAGTCACGGTGGATGAAGCCATCAAGGTGTGGACGCAGGACGGGGCATACGCTACCTTCGAAGAGAATATCAAAGGCTCCATCACACCCGGCAAGCTGGCTGACTTTGTCGTGCTCGCCGCCGATCCGCACAGAGTCTCGCTGTTGGCGATCAAGGACATCGTTGTGGATTCGACCTACATCGGCGGCAAGCTTGTATTCTCGGCTCCTGCCGGCGCCAAGGTGGCGCGCCGTCTCCCACATGGTCCACCGTTTGGCATATTTGGCGACGGGGACGAAGAGGAGAACTCCTACCATAGTCGATAGGGCCAATAGGCTTCTGCTCCTGGCCTAGCCGTCTTTTCTCACAGGCGGGCTGAGGATGTCCGCTCACAGGCAAATCGCAGCGGCGGCGATGGCTCCATTTTGCGAGAACAGAAAAATAGTGGTCAGTTAAGGCCTGTAGTGGGGGATG
>Ga0187880_1003372_pt1 | contig 12247 bp, 15 predicted proteins | sample June2016WEW_19_4_FD_132998 | JGI IMG/M metagenome (GOLD analysis project Ga0187880, IMG submission 132998) | Peatland microbial communities from SPRUCE experiment site at the Marcell Experimental Forest, Minnesota, USA - June2016WEW_19_40 | ecosystem: Environmental > Terrestrial > Soil >...
TAGCCCCTGTCAGCGTTCCAGATTTTATCACTCAGCCGTCTCCTACTGTGATGAGTTTGGCGCCGGGTGTTTCGGTGTCCTCAACGATTATGCTTACGTCCGTGAACAGGTTCAGTTCTACAGTTACCCTTGGAGCTGCTTGGACCGGAACTGCCCCTGACGGGGTCATTGTGAGTCTCTCCGGTCCAGTTACTATTCCAGCAGATGGTAGCGCATCCTCAACCCTAACCATCACGGCCGACAACTCAGCTTCAACCGGCAGCTACCCACTCATGATCACAGCGACGAATGGCATACTCTCACACTCCACTCAGGTCTTGGTTATGATCGCCGGTACGCCAGCCGTACTTGCGCCCGTGTTCACTCCCCCAACGGACTTTTCAGTCAGTCCGTCTACGGAGACTGTGTCAATAATTCCAGGGCTAAGCGGTGAGAGCAGCATCGTAGTGAACTCCCTCGGAGGGTTCAGCTCTCCTATAACCTTCTCCGCATCCTGGGTCGGAAACGCCCCTGCAGGCATCAGCATCATGCTTCCACAATCCGTCACACCTCCGGTCGGAGGAGAAGCCAGCTCGCCAATCGAATTCACAACCACCGCAATAGCATCAACGGGAACGTTCATCGTACAGGTTACGGCTACTAGCGGCGGGGTAAGCCACAGCACCGACATCACTCTCCTAGTGAACCCACCCACCCTACTACTCGGGCCTACGCTCAGCAGTTCGAATGGCTAGGGAACTAATTGCGTCCTATCTCATTCGTTTGGTGCATAGGAGTTTCGTGGCGGGGCAGCATAAAGAGCCCAGACTCCGACGTTGAATGAAGTTGCTGGGGTTGTAGCGGTCCCGAATGTTGACGTGGTCGCGGCTGCTACAGAAACTTCACCGCTCGCCTCACTTAAACAACCAGCCGAATCTAAGACTCGGACGAGGGGTGTGTAGTTGCCAGGAGTACGATACGTAACCGTTTGATTCGAGCTCCCGGCCTCATGCGACCCATTCCCAAACCACCAATCAGTCATGAAATTCCCTTGCGGCGACGAGACTGAGTCAATCAAGGTTACATTCAAAGGCGCATCCCCCACCTGATCAATGGTTGAGAGATCCGTACCGAGCGTGCAGTAGGATTGCCGCTCCCAAACCAACTGACCAAACGTCGGAATGCTGGATCCGGCTATGACGTCGTTCGGCCCCGCAGATTCAACCCCGTAAGAGCTGGATTGTGAGCAGGGACCATTATCTGCTGCACCGCACCCATCAATCAACGACAACGACGACGTGCCATGCCACAAGCTATCGTTTCCAAGGTATGCAAGGCCACGAAACTCTACAGGACCCAGCTGGGAGAGGTATGGGCCGGAGGTTTGCTCTGCAACGAGGTGGGCCGGAGAGGTTGAGGGAGTGGAAGGAAAGTTAGATGAATAAACTGTGACGCCATCCATCGCGAAACTCCAAGCCCCGAACGCGCTAGGTAGAATAGAGTATAGGTGCCAGGTGGAGTTGGAGCCAACTGAATTCGCGGGTCCAAACCCGTAGTACCAATCGTCGACGACCTGTGCGTTGGGGAAGTAAGCCCAAAACCAACGTGCATCCGACAACGCCACGTTATCCCCCGTCCCTGAGCAGGAGGTTCCGTTTTCGGTTATGTGGGCGGTGAGGCAGTAATAGCCGGGTGGGAGTATCAGGTAGCCGAACTGAACGAATGAGCCGTCGATGAGAACATCTCCTACCCAGAAAGCATCCTCCTGCCCACTCGAAACACTGTAAGAGTTCGTCAGGATCTCAACCTGCACACCTGTATTACCGACTGACGCCGCGTCGCCCCAAGCGCCGACTTGGACTGGTTGGTTCAGGGTTTGCGAGTCGTTCACCGCTTGAAGTGTTTTCAGAAAACGGAGACGCGGTTCTTTAAGCAAGAAATCTTTCGCATCATGGGAGACGAACGCGTTCGGCCAACCTACACCAACAACGGGCCGCCACAGTCTTGTTTGAATCGGATGAGGGGCGAGAAGCGTAGCCGAGAGGAAGAGTGCCATGAGCAGGAGGCACGATGATAAGTGGGCTGAACGCAAGCTATCTTAACTCTCGGTGGACTTTTCCACCTATGGCTAAATAGCTATATGAAAAGGTAGTGTTCTATTGTCAGAACAACGGTGTACCAGGAAATCAACGGTTGAACGGACTCGTTTTTCGCCATAAACAGGTAATCTCATGCAGAAATGCACTGGTTCTATACAACACTCCCAGTGCAGATATGCAACCTTAGGCAGGTCCGCAAATGAAAAGGTGTCAGAGACCCGTGTTCTCTCTCCTTTGATGCTCGTCGAGACAGGGCGAGAGCTTGTGTGCTCTGTGACTACGATCAATGCGTGCCGGAGGGGAAGATGATTTGCCTGGCGGTCCAGTAGGCCGGCGTTAGGTAGTGTATGTAATCGGGGTTGTTTCCGCGTTGCAGGCACATATAGTACGCGAACAAGTAAAGTGGAATTATGCTCAAGAAAGGTGCAAGGTGCTCGTCAACCATCGGTATCTGAACGACATCTTTGCAGATGGAAACCATCTCTCTGTCGCCTTCATACACTATTGGTATCACAGTCGAACCTAAGCTAGTCGCGGCCCTAGCTAGATCCACGCTCCTCCCATACGTGCGCTGTTCAGTCGCCATTACGAATACAACGCTTTCAGCGTCCAAGGAGACCCAGGGGCCGTGCAGAAGCTGTTCGGTTTCGAACCCCTGAGCAGGAACATAACTAGACTCCATGACCTTCAACGCGGCCTCGAGGGAATTGGGGTAACTCGCGCCTGTCCCAGCGAAATAGATCGTCCGTCTTCCAGCAAGTTTCTCGGCGAGCACCTTCATTCTTTGGTCGGTGGAGCTCAGAACCTTCGAAGCCATTTGCGGTAGCTCTGGAAGACTCTTTCGGATTCCTTGCAGATGTACAGGTTGCGCGGCTTTTCGTTGTTCGAGAAGTTCAAGGCCTATCTGGGTTAGGGCGGTTGCGCCGGCTAGATAGCATTTGGTGTGACACCGTGATTTATCCGGTCCATTTCCCACGACAAGCGTCTCGTCCGCCACCTGGCTGATTGGGCTGTTTCGGAAATGAGTGATTCCGACGCAGTACGCGCCATGGGCCTTTGCTGAGGATAATGCGTCGAGTGTAGTTTTCGTGATCCCACTATGCGACACACCAAACGCCACACTGGTGCTGCTGATTAGAAAGTGATAGTGGGACAGCTCAAGCGCGTGAACACACTCATACTTGAGCTGATCCCACTCCGTTAACGATAAGATGCTTGCGCCTAACATTGCCGAGAAGAACGCAGTTCCGCAACCAGTAAAGTAGAACTCACTTCTCTCCTTCAAGACTTGAGAGACCTCACTATGCTGACTAGAGGTCTCCACCGTTTTTCGAATCGTATCAGGGATCTCGTGGATCATGTCGTAGGTTAGGAACGGATGTTGGGTGCGTTCCGGAGACGGGGGCGGCACATAACCACTTGGGGTTGCCATACCGGTTCTGACAACGACACGAGATTATAAGCCCGTTAGTTCTGCCGGGTGCCGACTTCGTGCTGTCTGCCAAGTGCCAGCGTTTGCGTATTCAACGACGCAATTTCGTCAACCAGCGTGATCGCAGAGAGGGCAACCAAGAGTGCAAGGACAATTGGCGTGGTTGATTCGCGTAGACTCTTTCGGACTGTAATGCTTCAGACGATTGTAAGGTATTGACGCATCAGGAGACCACATCTTTTGCATCGCACAAGTCTTGAGAACATCCCATTCTTGTCAAAGCCATACCCTGTCTGATGTATCCCACTGTGTCGACATTTCTCACGCGCTTCGAGCCCGGCAGCATTGTTGACGTTCAACTTGGTTCACCGTGCAGGTGGAATTCCAGAGCTGCTCTATCTATGGTAGGGATGTCCGTGCATTCATAATCCGGTATGGATTCTCGATGCCCCTGCAGTAATGCCGTTTCAGTTTGGACTTGGTGCTAAAACTTCGCTCACACAGAAGACACGTGTAGATTTCGATGATTGGCCGAAAATCCACTGGCTTGCCGGCGTGAGGATTTTGATAGGTTTGCATTGTTTCATACACCATGTAAACTACAGCATGTAGTTAGGTGCCTTATAATCCAGATTCACCTTTGGTGTACACCGAAAACAGTAAAGATGGCTCGCTGAGAGATAGACGACCTCGTGTCGGATTGAGGGAAATAGTCGCGTGAAGAGTCGAAGCCGTTGAGTGCTGCTGCGAAGCCAACGCGATCTGGCAGAAAATCGCCAGTGCAGATACGCTTTGAGATACTGGAATTCTTGTTCTATAATGTTGGTGCGCACTCTAAGTCTTCACTGTGGCGTCATGCAACTCAACTCTCGTACGACGACTTCCAGAAATACCTGGAATACTTGAAGGGTAAAGGATTCATTGAGGAGTCAGAGGAAGGGATTCGCTTGTCAGCTGAAGGAAGAAACGTTTACGTTAAACTAAGGGAGATACTCCCGTCGCTTCTTTAGAGAACACTTCACCACTGGTGAACTAGCCCTATACCTAAGCGTGTGACCTGAGTTCAGAGGTAATGGCCATGTCTGAGAAGGAAAAAGAGGAGTACCCTGTCGCTACCCTTCATAGATTCCTGCAGGAGGCTTCGACGGAATTCAATCGATTTCGCACTCAGGCCAAAGTCAACCTGATCGGTTCCATTATACTGCTACTTTTCCTTTCGCGCTTCCTTATCTTTGTCTTTGTAAACCTTGGCCCTCCTCCGTTCAACATGCGCCCGTTCCACCGTGAGGAAGGTTTTGACTTCGATTACGCAGATTTGTTCCTACTGTTGGCGTCGTTAGTGGCCGTCCTGTGGTCTCTAAATGTCTGGATCAAACAACGGAATTTTGTCTCAAGATGGGGAGAGAGATTTGAGAAACTCGATTCGTTGGAAAGGCAATTACTCCCCGACGAAAAAGACTAGTGTGCGGAACCCGATGCATCTTCGGTGTACACCGAAAGTGGCGTTCACTTAAATGTCGACTTGAAGTTGAGGTTGGTTCCGTGGAACTTCAATGGACACAACGGGACCGTTCAAGACGTCGGCGAACCCAACGTGTCCATCGAGTCTGCTGTGGCCGTTGCGAATATTCATGGGCCTCACCTTTCTTTACGCAGGGTTACAGCACCTAACCGATCCTTCATACTTCGACCCCTCCAGGGCAGGATATATCGGAAAACTGGTGGTAGGGTATGCAATCGGATCGCCGATTCACGCATTCCTGATGGGGGTAGTTGAGCCAAACGCTGTTGCCTTCGGCTACACAGTTGCCGTCGGCGAGGTTCTGGTAGGAATCGCTGTTCTGACGGGATTCCTCTTCAGGATTGCGGCGTTCGCGGGACTCCTACTCAACTTTACGTTCTATCTCTCAGCTACATGGAATGCGTTTCCGTTCTACTTCGGTTCTGACATCGTCTTCGTCATGTGCTGGTTAACCCTATTGTTGACGGGCCCACAACTGAAACATAGCGTCGACGGCGTCTTGGCAACGCGCTCTCCGTCCTTGAGCTGGTTAGTATCCAAACCATCCCAGGGAAGTCTTCAGACGATTGATGTGAAACCTATCAAAAGCGAAACGATTGAGGTTCAGCTTCCAGTTCCTAGCAAGGCAAAACTATACTCGAACCAAGTGCGTGAAATAAACAGCGCATTCGACCGAATCAAGCAGCAGTTCATTTTGCATCGTGAGACTCAAGCTATGCTTGAGTTCGTGCGAGTATTCGTCATAAGCCTAGGTGTGGATCGAAACGACGCTGCAACGATCCTTACCGCGCTTCAGAATATCCTTAACAGGCGTCCGACCGGCGGGACAACGAACAATCTAGGAGAGGCCGTTACACGATGACAAACACTGAGGAAAGCGAACAAATTGCAAAGAGATTGGTTACGGTCTATGGGTTACGCCTTCCAGACGACGTGATAAAGTCATGCCTCACTGGGCGACCCAAGCTCTCGATATTGCTTTCCCGTGCATCCTTTCGACATGACGTCGATGCTCGAACCCAACAGCGGTCTCGTATCCAACGAGAACGTAGAAACTTCCTTCGAACCATGTTAGGTCTAGCAGCACTCTCTATCTCAGCACTCACGTTGTTTGAGATTTCATCTTTCTTAAGCCAGCCAACCCCAACCACGCCCTACAATTCCAACGCTGCGCAGCCAGTGCCCTACTTCCCAAACAGCGCCCAGACCACAAGCCCCGCGTCGAACCCTGCGTCTCAGGGGCCAAGACTGTTAGCGAACGCATCGAACATTCCATTAAACCAATCATCAGCTCTCAACGACCCCACCTATGGCCCAATAATTCTGATCCACCTAGATAACGGAAAATTCGTAGCCTTCAGCTCAATATGTACGCACGCTGGATGCCAAGTTCAGTTCGACCCATCCATGGGGGACATGATCTGTCCTTGTCACGGCGCGGTATATGATCCAAACAACAACGCCCAAGTCATAAGCGGCCCAGCACCATACCCGCTTCAGAATGTGCCTATACAATATGACCCGTCAACGGGCAACATCTACGTGACCGGCTGACTGTTATGAGGTAACGCAACACGCCCGCTTCGAAATACGTTCATCAACGCGACGGCGTCAAGGAACTTCACAGAGTGTTAAGAAAAAACTAACTTACAGTTTCTTTTTCTCGCGTCTCTTGCAGACGACTTTCCACGTAAGCCATCCTACCAGCAGAATTATCGTGATGTAGACGGCGATGTTGATGTAGGTGAATGTTGTGACGATCGTCTCCCAGGACGAGCCCAACCACCAACCCAAGTAGACAAGGGCAATGTTCCAAGGCAAACACCCCGTTAGGGTGCATAAGGCAAATTTCCATTTATCCATACGGCAAGCTCCAGCGGGAAACGAGACCAACACACGCGCTCCTGGAACCAACCTTAGACCAGCCACCGCCCTCGGCCCGTAAATATCAAACCATGCCTTAACCCTCTGAAGATGCCGCGCTCCCACGTAAGGCACTTTCACTTGGCCGCTGACTAGAGGGTTTCCGAGTTTCCAGCCAACAGAATAATCGATAAACGACCCAATGAGAGCCGCGATGGTGCTGAAGAACACAACCGGCCAAAACTGTAACACCCCACGCGAAACAAGGTACCCAGCCAGGGGAAGGATAACCTCGCTTGGAACCGGAAACGCCGCAGCTTCAAGCAACATCAAAGAGAAAATACCGAGGTAACCTGCTCCTGAGGCTAATTGGATTATGTGGGTTGGGAGGTTGGTGATTAGAGGTATCAGCCCCCCCGACCCTTCCCGCCCGCCAGTTTCGGTGAGGTCTTCAAGGTAGTCCGTGACTACGAAAACGACTGGAAAAATCACCACCAAAACGATGAGCAGGTTGCGAACCCAGCGTTTCATCCAGTAAACCACGCGACTTAACGAATGAAATCCCTGACCGAGAAAAAGAATGTGATTGAATGGTTATTCATGTAAACCCACTTCAGAAGTTTCGCTGGAAAAAGAAAGAAGTCGCACAAATCGAAGTTAAGGGCGATAATGCTTGATTTTAGTGCTTGATTTTAGTACCCAACGCAGACTGATTGAAAGCGAAATAAAGGTAACCATTGTCACTTTAGCGACATGAAGTTCACCATCAAGTCCGGAACTAAGCGACCTCCGCACCCCACATCAGGAGAGGCACTGCGTCTTAGGGCTCTTAGCGAAAAGGGAAGGATCTCCCGCCTCTCACGCGTGCGGGAACTTGTTCTTGGATTCCAAGACGGCTTGCTTGTCCCCTTAGCCGTTGTTACGGGTTTAGCCGCCGCGGCCTTCAGCCCAGTCACCGTCATAGTAGGAGGCCTGGCGGAGGCAGTTGCTGGGGCGCTCGCGATGGGTACTGCCAGCTTCTTAGCCAGTCAGGCCGAGTACCAATTGTTCCAATCAGAGATTGAAGATGAAACATCGCAAATCAAAGCCCATCCAGAAGTGGAGCGTCTGGAACTCGAAATGCTATTGAGAGAAGAGGCTCTCAACGCGGAAGACGCAAGGTTGGCGAGTGAAATCATCTCTCGGTCCACCACTTCCCTAAACAAAACAATGATGGAGAAGGAATTAGGCCTACCATACGAAGAAACGAAGGGGGAACGTAAGGACGCAATCGTCGTAGGTTCATCCTACGCAGGCGCCGCCCTCATACCGCTCTGGCCGTATCTTCTCTGGCCATTGGCCCTCGCACTACCAGTCTCGCTCGTAACGACCGCGTTCGCTCTGTTTGCATTGGGCGTGGTAAAGGGGCGTGTGGCTAGGATGGCGCTACTTCGAAGCGGGATTCAGGTGCTACTAATCGGAGGCGGCTCCGCCGCAATCGGATATCTCATCGGAGCCCTTGTCCCGCGACTATTCGGGGCCTGAGCCCACAATTTCCGACGGCCCAGTTATGCTTAAAGTAAGACTGAAAAGATGACACCTGCGATTCCAATTGCAAGACCAGAACACTGCTGTGGTCATGCAGGTCATTCCGGTGAGCATACATCAGGACCAATTCTACGACATCCAGTTCTACTATGAGGTGGACCCGAAGAAAACTCCGCAATCCTGTAGGCTTGGGCCAGAAGCCGTACCGTCAGGCGTCTGTCCGGGCATGCGAGTCCGCGTGAAGACGATGCTAAACACAATCCTTAGCCTTGAATCGATCACATGACGACGCCTGTATCCGAGCTCCCCAAAAGCGTGTGTGGGTCCTGAGTCCACCATAATCGTGACCACGGTGGCCTCCGGGCCCAATTTCTACCGAACAATCGTCAGTAATCCTTTTCCCGCTGCATCGGCGGAGGAAGCATGGTCGTTCTAAACGAGTTCTCCGCAATTGAGACATTTGTATGGAGGTGTAAGATATCCTCCAACATCGTTACCGCAGTACGGACATCTTCGAGTGGAAGACATTTCGGATCTAAGACGCGTCAGCGTCCAAGAATATTCAAAAGATTTGGGACATCGTTTGTGACAAGAAGAAATCTGTCCGCGGCAATGAATTATCGTATCTAAAGGCATGTTGAAGATTACCCAAAATCGCGATACGCCATGCCACGAATAATTGACCTGGGAACTGCATACTACAAGTGCGCTCAGTGACTAAGAACAGCTCGCACGGCACGGTTGCCGACCGTGTGTGACATCAATGGTGCGGGCGACTGGAATTAAATTTCGAACACTCCGAAACCTTTCAGTTATAGTCTCGCTCAAATCTTTTGTCTCTCCGAAGGTTTTTCCGTTTGAAAGTACTACTGAAGTTACTGCGAGAGTATCGTGGGGGGAAAGTTGAGTATCTTGAGTGAGCAACACGCGCGACGTACGTTACTGTCCGACTTTATCTTGGGGAGTCAAGATGGTCTTGTGAATGTTCTCGGCATCATCCTGGGGTTGTCTGCGGCTACTCAAAATATCCGGTTGATCTTTGTCGCGACTCTGGCTGCATTAGGAGCGGAGTCCATGTCTATGGGTGCGGTAGCCTACACGTCCACGGCCTCGAGGCGGCGATTATACTTGAGAGAGACTGAACGTGAGAAGGGTGAAATGCGAGATCTTCCCGGCCAGGAGCGACATGAAGTACTACAAATCTTGAAGGGATGGGGGTACGGGGGAGAGGAGCTTGAAGACGTGGTAAGTCGGATCGTTGCGAACCCAAAAGCGATGCTGGAGTTCATGATGTCGTACGAGCTTGAACTGGCCCCGGTTGGAGAGAAGGAGGCTCGAAACAGTTTCCTAACTGTCCTAGCCTCAACGTTCGTAGGCTCTGTTGTTCCCATTATACCGTTTCTGTTTGTTGGAGGCAATATTATGGCCGGAGCAATCGGCGCTGTCGTTATCAGTGGATTAGCTCTGTTTCTGATCGGGTGGTTTGGGGCCAAAGCCACCACGGGATCACTTTGGAAGAACGGCCTGCAAATGGCCGCAATTGGTTTAGCAGCCGGGTTCGCGGGCTTCTTGATCGGCCACTTTCTAGGTGCCACTCCTGGGTGATAATCCTATAAGTGATTTAGATCTCTCAGGGTTACCACACGCTCCTTCCCACACATAAAAATTCGTGAGCGACGGACTAGAGTAAAATGGACACGCTGTATGCTAGACAAGTATCACGCGTTTCATATTGACTAAGTTCCCTACCTGTATCAGCCAAAATGTGGTTGTCAGAAACCGTTGGTTATCCATTTGCTCTCTTCCTCTACGTGAGAAAAGCCCCGATGTTTTTTCAGTAGTGAGAACTACTCGGGACTTTGAATTACCTGGGATAATTTATGTGACCTTTAGAGATACGTACTCAGTTTAGAGGTGGTACTATGAAAGTTGTCGTCACGTCCGATCAACACTTGGGTTACGCAAACTCTGACAAGGCAGCGTTCAACGCATTCCTCGATAACCTTAGTCAACGAAGCGATGTTACGCACCTCGTTCTTCTTGGAGATGTGGTGGATATGTGGAGGAGAGATGCTTCGGGGGTATTCCTGGAACACCACGACACAGTTACTAAGCTTCTTGCTCTCAAGTCTAAAGGCGTCCAGATATTTTACGTAGCGGGAAACCATGATTACCATGTGGTGGATCTTACCAACCCAGCATACCCCTTCAAGTTCCTCAAGGAGTTGACTTTGACTGATGGGCCAGTCACTTATCGTCTCGTTCACGGATACGAATTCGATCCCGAACAGAAGATACCTTTTATGGCGTTCTTGTGTCGAGTAATGTCCGACACAGGCGGGGCCTTCGAGAGTAACTTATGGGTAGATTTCCATAGCGCGAAGACTATTCTCTCGAAGATGGAACCTTCTTTCGTAAAAGCAGATCTCGCAAAGGTAGCTCAGCGGCTTCATCAGCGGCCGGAGGATAGACTAAAGGGATCAATCAACAAAATCAATTCGACGGCATGTAATTCCGTCAAGCCCGGGGAAGTTCTCGTATTTGGTCATACCCACGTTCCATTCATCAATAAAGCAGAAAACGTAGCCAACACCGGTTCTTGGGTTAAAGACGCCGCCGTCTACAACACCTACGTGGAGCTTAGCGGTGGAAAACCCAAACTCTTCGTATTCGGTGGACAAGAAATAACCGACCGCACAGAATCTTCACAACTTCAGCCTCATTCTTCCATCACTTCGCGTATAAGAAAAATGATACATCCAGCAGACATAAAATGAGATTTTGTTAGCTTATTTGCCAGACTAACCTGTCTTCCTTTGTTCTGGTTCCCTTCGCCTTTTCGACCAGGTTCCCAATTGGGAATTTGCTTCCGGTTAGCCCATATTAGCGAGGTGGGTATACGACTGATGCTGATTCTCTTGGAGATTCCAGTGACAATCTACACGCTAAACCATCAACTGATCTACGATTTACTTGGAGAGAGCAGGGGAAGCCTAGGTACGCGGAAGCAATTGACAAGTGACTTGGCCGTTAGGTACGACAGCGCCAAAATCAGAACAGCTTTCGGACTTGCCGAAATGGTTCAGATAACTTTGATCCTACCCGAAGATATCCATGAAAGAGTTGGGGCGAGTCTTATTGCCGATTGGCTGCTCAAGAAACTCAACACGAGGACGGCCCAAGTAATCAAATTAGAAATCAACAAGGTTCCCGTGGAACTTAACGAAGACGAGATCAAGAGAGCGGTATTGGAGAGAATCACGAAGACAAGCTAGTAAAACCCATCGGGGCGCTTAAGTTGAGTCATTTAGGATACTTAGTCGCCATGAGAAATGTGTCATTTTCAAACATCGTATAGTTCGTCCGAATGAGTTCCTTCGAACCTAGCAATTTGAATCGTCGCCCGTCCTTCGAAGTGTGTGTGCACCGTGAGATCGACACACGAAAACTCCTACCCACGGGGTACGTCGCACCCGCAAACCTCGTGTTATTCGATCGACCCGTTATTCTCAGGAAAGGTCCTATTTGTGAAGCACGACTTCAGAGTTCTCAGCGATCGTTAGTTCATGCCATCTTCGGTCAAACCTTCCCTTCCTGAGGGCTCTGATTCGCATGAGGTCGCGCGTTTCTTCAGCTCCCTCTTCAACCTTGAAATCAACGATTCCGTCAGCGGCTGCTTCGAGTTGTTTGTACGCCCAAGGGCTGTGAATTCCGCTAATGAATGCAATCAGCTGCGTTATCTGTCTCGGCTTGGCCATGGGAATTGGTCTGGTTAGAAAAAGTTCGACCCAATTCTTCTCATCGTTAAACCTGTCCAGAATTGAA
>Ga0187880_1003378_pt1 | contig 12223 bp, 9 predicted proteins | sample June2016WEW_19_4_FD_132998 | JGI IMG/M metagenome (GOLD analysis project Ga0187880, IMG submission 132998) | Peatland microbial communities from SPRUCE experiment site at the Marcell Experimental Forest, Minnesota, USA - June2016WEW_19_40 | ecosystem: Environmental > Terrestrial > Soil > Wetlands...
ACCGCATCGGCGAGCGGGAGCGGTACTTGGCGCTGCATGACGTGCTCGCCCGCGCCGCGTCCGCCCCCGTTCGCCTCTTCAGAGCGCGCAAGACTGCCGCGCCCAACGGCGATCCCACCCACATCTGGGCGCTCAAGGACGTCTCCTTCGATGTCCACCAGGGCGAAGTCGTCGGCCTCATCGGCCGCAACGGCGCGGGCAAGAGCACCCTGCTGAAAATCCTGGCGCGAATCACCAAGCCCACGGAAGGACATGCGGAGGTGAAAGGGCGCGTGGGGAGCCTGCTCGAGGTGGGAACAGGCTTTCACGGCGAGCTTACCGGCCGCGAAAACGTTTTCCTGAGCGGCGCCATTCTCGGCATGCGGAAGAAAGAGATCGAGCGCAAGTTCGACGAGATCGTGGCCTTTGCGGAAACGGAACGCTTTCTGGACACGGCTGTTAAATATTACTCGAGTGGCATGTATATGCGGCTTGCTTTCGCCGTCGCGGCCCACATGGATACGGAGATTCTGGTTATCGATGAGGTCTTGGCCGTCGGCGATGCCGCTTTCCAGAAGAAGTGCCTTGGCAAAATGGGCGAGGTCAGGGGTTCCGGCCGCACGGTGCTGTTCGTCAGCCACAACATGAACGCTATCGAGCAGCTCTGTAACCGCGTCATCCTGCTCGACCACGGCAACATGAAGCGGGATTCCCACGACATCCGATCAGTTTTGACGGACTACCTGTTTGGGACCGAAACTGAGGCCAGTTCGGTGTGGATAAACGACGGCACCCGTTTTCGCAACATGTACTTCTTTCCGACGCGTTTTGCAGTGGTCGACGGAGAGGGGAGCGTCCTGCGCATGCCCTTGCGCAACGACGCCGAGATGTATGTGGAGATGGAGGGTGAGGTCGAGCAGGCTGATCCGGCTTTGACAGTTGGTTACGCCATCTATACCGAGGACGGCAATTTGCTCTATTGGTCATATCAGACCGACCAGCCCGAATCACAATGGCCGGCACTCACGCAAGGTACGCACCGCTTGCGCAGCAGGATACCGGCACACCTGTTGAACGAAGGGAACTATCGGATCGAGTGTATCGGCAGCCTTCATTTCCGCGAATGGCTGTTCTCCCCCGGCCTCAATTCTCCGCACATTAACCTGACGATCCAGGGCGGGCTGAGCGATTCGCCGTATTGGATCGCAAAGCGTCCCGGGTTGCTCGCGCCCTTGTTGGCTTGGGAAGTCGTCGAACCGCGCCCGGTCGAATTCGCAAAGCCCGCGCAGATGGACAGTGAGCGGCGAGCGCATGAACAGTAGGCTTCCGTCTATGCGAGATTCCAAGGCTGAACTTACTTGGCATTCTTCATCCCGGAGATCTGCAGCTCAGCAAGGTAGTTGGTTGTCGTGAATATCTCGTCGATCTCTCTGTATGCAGAAATCGGGCGCAAGCCATCCTTTACTACTCGAAAGATCCGGTATTGAGGTACGAGCAGCTCGTAGAAATCGCGGAAATATGTTTTTGAATCGATGTTGCATCCGCCAAACTCGAACTGGATGAAATCGATTGCTCCTGACCGCAACATCTCTGTTGCGCCCTCCAGTACTTTTAACTCGTGTCCTTCCACGTCAAGTTTCAGCAGGTGGATACGCTCGATTCGCTCGGTTGCGCAGAAATTATCCACTGTGGCGATGCTGACTTGCTCCGAGTGACTGAGGCTAATTCCAAAGTACCTGAGATTCCGGTCATACAACGATGCCAGCCCTGAACCATCGGAATCCGAGTGCAGCACGAACGTCCCTTCACAATCTCCGAATCCATGGTTGCACAGTTTGGCTCTGCAGCCAATTGTGTGTTGCAAGAGTTCGAAAGTCGCGCGCGAGGGTTCAAAGGCATTGATCCGACCTTCGTTTCCGAAGCACTCCAGCAGCAGCAGGGAGTAATCACCCCGGTTTGCCCCGACATCGAACAGCAAGTAAGGCGCAACGTAGCTGCGACGAAGCGAAGATCGTACGTGTTCTAGAACAGCGCGCTCCCCGCTGCTTTCGGGATCGCTGCCCCCGCCATAGTGCATGCCGGTGAGAGAAATCCGATGCAGCGCTTCAAAGTAACGCTGGTACTTACTCTTGCCGAAAAAAGGCTGAATAAGATGGAGGATCAGTTTTCTCACCGAATAGTCTCCTGGTTATTTGGTGGCTCCGCAATATACCAATTCTGAGAACACTCCAGGTCATCAAGCTATTGTTTCCTGAACCAGAAACATCCGCAAGCATATGCTTGCTGTGCGACCATTTCGGGGGGAGCGTTTGCAATCAGTTCGGGTTCAGACGCAGTATCCGGAATCAGCGAAAACTCGTGGAGGTGGAGGCCCGCGAACATATCGCGAACCAGTTCGTAGGAATAGATCCGGTGAGCATTGAACATAACTCGTGCACGCCCGACGGGGACAACAAACAAAAGTTGCCCTCCGGGAGCCAGCACCCTGGATAACTCGGCTGCTGCTGTTAGGTCGCCAGTCGGATCCAGCGGGTCACCATATCGCCCCAACCCGACATGTTCGATTACATGCATGCAGGATACCGAAGGCAACTCACCATCACCGAAGGGAAGCCGGAGCAAGTCGGCTGCGCCGGATTCCAAGCCAGATAACGGCAGCGTGGCAGGGCGAAAGTCATAGAACCTGATGGGCACAAAAGCCGAGGCGATTGCCACGAAATATAGCGATGAGCTGAAATCGATGTGGACAATGGGCCTGCTCTGCGCCAGGACCCGGGCCGCCCATGCCGTGTGCAGAACGTAGTGCCGGTCATAGGCGTTACTCGGCGTCGAATCGTAGAGGCAGGGATACCGGTCTTCCCACCTGAACTTGAACCGGCGGTCACCGCGGGCGAGCCCGGCGAAGGTCTCGAAGGACTGCTTGAATCGGCGACGCAGAGGAACCTCGGTCCATTCTCTGGCTAGACGTGACAAGATTTTCTGTAGCAGTGGCGTCATATTGTCGCGTTTGCGTTTTTGCAAACTGATACGAGCTTACATGAGTGTTCTCATTGTAACCTTCGCCTTTTTCAATACGTCGTGTACGCTGTGTGAGGGTGCGCAACCTGTGACGCTATCGCGCAACGCGTCGGGTTCCACCATGCGAGATTTGGATTGTCCCGGCGGGAGCAAGAGGCTCCTGGGCCGGATGTCGTTGCATAATCCAACCGAGTAACCTCGGGGATGCCCATGGAGCCAAGAGTCTCGGTCGTAATGTCGGTTTATAACGGCGCCAGATACCTGCGCGAGGCCGTTGATGCCGTGCTGGCGCAGACGTTTTCTCAATGCGAGTTAATCATCGTGGATGACGGTTCGACCGACGGCACGATGGAGATCTTCTGTGCCTATTCGGATCCGCGTATCAGACTGATTCGGAATGATCGGAACCTTGGTGCGGCAGGCGCGCGAAACCGGGCTTTTGCCGCGGCCCGTGGAGAGTACATCGCAATTCAGGACGCGGATGACGCTTCCGTCCCTCACCGCCTGGCAGCGCAGGTCGCGTACCTCGACGCCCATCCTGACGTGGCACTCATTGGCGCTACCGTGCTCTACGTGCAAACGAACGAGAGCTTTGCGGCTGTATTTCCCGGTTGCGCTCACTTCGACTTCGACCGCGTCGTAGGAGCGGAAGCCTTGCTGGCTGCGCATCTGCCCATGTACGACACCGCCTGGCTCTGGATTTCGAGCGAGGCTCCGAGAAAAGCATTGGTGGTTTCGCCCCTGTCGGATTTGTCCGCCAAATGGACTCTGCTGTCGCATTGCTCATTCTGTAACACGAGCGTGATGTTTCGCCGCAGACTGTACGATCAGTTCGGGGGCTTTCCCGAAGAGCCACAGTACCGGTACTGCGAAGACTACGAACTGTTTTCCCGATACGCACGACATGCGCGCGTGGCTAACCTCGCTCCGATGCTTGTGACCTGGCGAGCCCATGGAAACTCGACCTCCCACCGGAATGAGGATCGTCAGCAGCAACAGGTCAACGACGTAGCGAAAAGCAATCTCTGCTCGGCGATGGGCTGGAAAGAAATGGACTCCCTGTTGTGGTCCGCGTGGCGCAAGTTCTGGTATACCCCGGGCATCTCCCCGGTACCATTCTCCGCGCGCGAAGTCGAAGTGTTGTCAGAGTTTCTTCCCAGGCTGACCAGTGCATTCTACGTGGCCTATGACCTGCATGGCGAAGAGGTGGGCCGCCATCGTCGTGAAATGCACTATCGATGGGCGAAGCACGCGTTCGGGCTGGCCTATCGTGGTGGTCCCGGGAGAAGCCTGCGCGCACGCTTCGGGCTGACCGTGCTGGGCGCAAACCTGCTTTGGAAAATAATGATGCCGGCAGCGGCGAATCGCGCAACAGAGGCTAAGCAATCCTTGGCCGATAAGTGACATGTACCGATCGCGCGAACGTCAACTGAACGTCAGCGGCAATAACCGAGTTGCGTAGATCATTCCCGCGCTTCCATCCTCTTCGACACTATTGGCGAAGGCAAAGAATCCGCACCCGTTCAGCAGCTCCAGCAGCGGCTCCGGTCCCCGGTGGTGCCATTCAATCATCACCGCCGCCAGGTTGCGGAGTCGATTGGCGGCCGCCAGCGATTCGATGATCGAATACTCGGCCCCCTCGCAGTCGATTTTGGCGACGATGGGATGATCGGGAAACTCGGCCCGGATTGTCTCAAGGGTGTCGGCAGCCGCCAGCAACTGAATCGTCTCTTTCGTGACCGGCAGGTCGGGGTATGCGCCGAAGCCATTCGATTGCGTGCTGGCGTGACCTTTTACCTCGTAGGAATACGAAGCTTCCACGTTGTCGTTCGATGTGCCGATTCCGGCGCACACAGTGCGAATTTTGCTTGCTGCGGCGGCATTAAGCCCGAGATTTCGTTCCGCCTGCCGGTAGGTCCGCTCGAACGGTTCAAAACTCCGAACCGCAATGACGTTCGGCTGCGTGGCAAAGAACAACGCGGCAAAACCCACATTCATGCCAATATCCCAGACGACGACTGGCTGGGGGGGTGCAAATTGGTAGCAGCGGTGTACGAATACTTCCATCAATATGAAAAAGTCTTCGGCGCTTTGTGCAATCACCTCGACGTTCGACATACGGACACGCAATTCGCCATCGACTACCGTGAAATGGGCTCCCGCACTTCGTAGCAAACGAGCCAGGGGAAGCGCGTCAGCGAAAAACAACAAATGCCTGGGAAGCGCCAGCTCAAATTCGCGCAGAAGAATGGAGTTTGTCTTCGTATCAAACCCAACCTGATGCGGTTGCACACCATGGGACAGTAATCGGTCGGCCCATTCTGGCGAGTGTACGGCGCGGACGAGGCGTTTGTGACGAATCGCCCGAACTAACCTCTGAAGGTGGTTCATTACCATATGTGATCCTTGGCGCGTTTTACGTTCAAGCGACGGTTAAGACCGCACCACATTGGCTCAGTATGCCAGACTGAACAGCCATCGCACAGCTCAGATATTGTTCGGAATGGGATGTGCTCTGGGAAGGGCGACAAGCGGAAGACGCTACCTTTTCCTCCAGCACGTCCAATCATCCATGGGAGCGGCCTGCGCACTGACACTGTGTCCGCCGCGATATTTGCCTTTTTCGGCTCGTCGTGTACGCTGAGGAGGCGGATTGCTTCAGCTTACTCGAATGGCCTGAAGAGGCGAGGCGCTGTACGGCCGCAATGCACAACGATGACACAATGCGCCCGACACTGACCTATATCCTGCCCGACAAAATGGGTGGCGTGTTCACCTATGTGCGCAACTTGCTGCGCTATCGGGGTGCGGGCCCATTCGCCGTTCAGGCGATTCTGACCCACAACCGGCGGGACGTGGAGGAGCGGCCTGCTGATTCGCTGCCCGTCGATCGCGAGGTCCATTTCCATTACGACCCGAGAGAGAACCTGTATGCCGTGATCAAGCGGCTTCGCCGCCAACTGCCGCCGGGACCAGGCGTCATCGTAACCAATGACTGGCTGGAACTGGCGATGCTCTCTGTGCATGATCCGGGGAAGATGGTGGTGAATATCACTCATGGTGACTACCCCTACTATTACGATCTGGCAAAAAGACACGAAGGGGTAGTCGACTGGTTTGTGGCGCCTTCGCGATACATCGCAGATCGCTTGCGAGAGGTCATGCCGCATCGGTGCGAATCGATCCTGTATTTGCCGCATGGCGTGACAATACCGAAGGCCATGCGCAGCGGTACCCCTGGACGTCTGCGGGCGATTTTTGTGGGCCGGCTGGACACCTCAAAAGGGATTTTCGATCTTCCGGAAATCGACCGCCGTCTGCGTGCCCGTAATGTGGAAGTCGAGTGGTCGGTTGTGGGGAACGGTCCCGAAGGCGGCCGACTCCGCGAATTGTGGGCGTGGAACTCGTCCGTGCGCTGGCAAGGCAATTTGCCAAATGATGAAGTCATGGATCTTTACCGCGCACACGACGTGTTTGTGCTGCCCAGCCGTGCGGAAGGATTTCCAATCACGGTAGTCGAGGCAGCGGCAGCCGGAGTGGTTCCGATCGTCAGCGATCTTCGGAGCGGAATTCCCGAGATCGTGATCGATGGCAGCACCGGATTCCGGGCTTCGTTCGACAATCCCGATGCGTTTGCATCTGCCGTGGAGCGACTGCATCACGACCGCTTGCTGCTCGATAAAATGAGCACGGCAGCTCGCCGGCAAGTGGCGGAGAATTACGACCTCGAGCGCAACGTGAAACACTACGATTCACTCTACGAGCGATTCACGACGGGTGCCCAGGCGTTCCGCCCCCGTTGTGGGTTGCAATACGGCAGCCGGCTGGATCGGCCATGGATTCCGAACCTGCTGGTCCGGGCAATTCGCGGCGTACGCAACCGATAGCCCAGCGTTCTATGGGACCACCTCGTGTCCGGTCCAGCGGCGTCGCAGGGCTTGGATACACTGTGGCACGCGCAACTTGTCCATCCGGCCGTGGGTGTAGGTGGGTGGGCAGACGCGAGGCTCAGGCGGCAAGGGAAGCGCCGCAACCCTAGCTAGCATTTCGGCATAGCTTGCCGCCGCCATGTCAATGCTGTACTTGTCGCGAATCAGTTGCCAAGCGGCCAAGCGCATCGGGTCCAGCGGAACGCGGCCCGCGGCGACGCATGCTATAACCTCCGCGAACGCCTCGACATCACCGACGGGCACGCGGAATCCGGTGTCAGGCAGCACGACCTCCGCGGGGCCGGGCAAATCCGTTACCACGGGGATGACGCCTTGCGCCATCGCTTCCAGCAGCGAAAATCCCATACTCTCGACATCGCTCGGCAGCAGGAACACGTCTTGCCTGCTCAGCATCTCCTGTAGGCATGCACTGTCCACCCAGCCCTGGAAACTGCACCGATCGCCGGCGCCGGCCTGCCGCATTCGCGCTTTGAGTTCTTCCAATTCCGGGCCGTCGCCAGCCACCGTGAGATGGAAATCGATGCCGCGCTCCAGCAGTTTGGCCGCAATTGGCACCAGGTCAAGAACTCGCTTTTCCCACTGGATGACGCGGCCACTATAAAAAAGCCGCAACGGGTGCGCTTCTCGCGGTCGCGCGGGCGGGTCGGCAGGGCACGGAACCGGACAATACCAGCGGAACACTTTTCCCGCTAGCCGAGGCACACGCTGCTCGATCTCGCGGACCACCGTGTCGTTGATCGCTGTGGCCGCGGTCACTACCGGACTGATTTGCTGCAGACGCAGGAACTCCGATTCAATGTCGGCGTGCAGCATCTCCAGCAACCGCACCCGGCAAACTGAGTCGCGATACAGATACTGCATTGCCAGAGCGGTGGCGTGGTCCTGCGTCCCCACCACGACTTCCGCGGAGGTCTTCAAGATGGCCGAAGCGGTTTTCTTGCTCAGCGAGTTGTACGAGTAACAGGGGCCTATCAGCGTGGTCGGAGACGGCCAGGTGCGAGGGTTTAAATCGGATGAGATGCGCGATCCCGTCAGGATCACATGGGGCGACCAACCGTGCCGGGGTAGCGCCTCGCAGATACGCCGGAGGAAGATCGTCGGTCCGGCGATCCACGAGCCGCTTATGATGAAGGTAACGCGCCGGTTCGCCATTGAATCGAAATCGCCTCCGTAAACTTCCGTTGTTTCACGCCGATTGCTGCCGCCTTATCTTGCTGCCCGAGGCGGCGTGCAAGCATAGGCAAGGAACTTGGCTCCGGACAGCGCCAGTGCCGCGCGGCCAGTCACCCCCGCGCCACGGTAGCGGCAGGCCATGGCGAATGCATGTTTTCCCCAAAGCCAGTACACAAGCCGCCGATGATGCAATATGCGTTCTTTCTCGCCTGTCCACGCCGCATGGAAGCATCTTTCCACGGCCGGCAGGAAACTGGCGAGCCGCCACGCTTGCAATGCGGTAAGCGTATTGGCGGCGCCGGGATGTTTGATCCAGAAATTCGTTACGCCCGACCAGAGGGAATCATCGATCGGGTAGCCGTCGAGAAACGACGCCATGTACGATTTGGCGACGACGCCGGCTTGCCGAAGTTGCTCGACGATGTTGGCTCCGGTGGCAGATCCCGGAGTCTCCCGATATTTTACGAGCGGGATGGGAAGCATGAAAATCTTTGTTACTTTCGCCGCCCGGCACCACAGGTGATAGTCCTCGGAGAACCGGAATTCCTTGCCTTCCGGGTAAGCGCCGATCTTGCCGATCAGGGCGCGCCGATACATTACGGTCGAGTGGCAGAGGCAATTGGTGAACAGGAGCCGCCAACCGATCTCAAGCGAATCGGCAAGCACACGGATCGAGCCGAGGTCGTTTCCATCGACATCGATCGCGCGCCAACTGCTGCCCAGGACGCCCACTTCAGGCTGTGCGTCCAGAAACGAAACCTGCGTCCGCAGACGTTCGGGCAGCGCAACATCATCGGCATCCTGGACGGCGATCAATTCTCCCTCGGCGATCGCCAGCGCCCGGTTGCGCGCACAGGCCTGGCCGATATTGCTTGCATTGCGCAGTACCCGCAGGCGCGGGTCGCCATATCCCGCCAGGATTTGCGGGGTTCCGTCGGTCGAGCCATCGTCCACGATGATCAGCTCGAAATCTCCAAACGTCTGCGTAAGAATGCTGTCTATGGCTTCGCGGACGAAGCGCTCACCGTTATAAACAGCCATGATGACCGAGACTTTGGGAACCATATTGCCGCCGGCTACATTCTCGTCCAGTGTTCTGGAATCAGGTCTCGCGTTTCGTGCCCGAGTGAGCCAAACCACTGCCTGGGAGCAACCACGATCCGGTCGCGCACCGGGTTCAGCCATGCCCCCCACCAACTGAATGAGCTGTTTGCCAGCACCGCATGTTTGCACAGGCTCATCAGCCACATATCTTCGTGCTCGCGGCCAGGCGCGTGCCCGTCGCCGGGCGGGTTGTGATCGATCACCGTAATTGGGACCCCAAGCGCAAGATTCTCGCGTACCCACTGCGCGTTGTCGGAGAACACAAAAAAGCGCAAATCGGGGATGCGCTGTGCAATGTACTCCGCCGCTTGGCGGTAATACTCAAGCGAGCACGTTCCGTGCGCCTGCTGGGTGTGCGGCTCGGAAATGAAGTCTCCCCGCCGGACATGCACGCAGACGCTGTTGCAGGACTGAATAGCGCGCGCCACTTCCTGAGTTTTGTCGCCAGGCGCAATGCGCAACGTGAATTCCTGCCGGATAGTGGCCTCAATATTCTTGAAGTACTTTTCAGATTGCCAGTAGCCGATCAGCAGGCATCGTTGCGGAGCTCTCAGGGCATCGGGATCGAATAAAAATGTCTGTTCCCGCAGCACCGGCCGAACATAAAACGGCGCCGAGGGCTTCAGCTTCCAACTGAGCTTGTTGGCAGCCCGAATGCGCAATACCTCGAACCGCGTCGCAACCGGGGCGCTGACATTCCATCCATCGAGGGCGTAGGTACGCTTCGCGTCCGCCTTCAGGAGCTCGAAATCGACCTTGACCGGAGCCTGCCGGGCATGCGCCAAGGCTCGTCCCATGGCGTACTGAAACATCTGATTGCCCAAACCTCCCATCAGGCGGACGATTACCATACGCTTTTATTCTCGACAGTCGCTGACTCTACGGATTCTGACACACACTTTAGCACCACGGCGGAACAGGTCAAGAGGGAGCCATTTGTTGGGCAGGCACAGGCCCTACCGAAAGTGATTGAGTTGACTATTCGTGTTTGGACAAACCGCTGGTTGGGGCGAAGACTGTCCAGTCTGGTGCGATAAACTCGCCGTTCGCGTCTCGCGGTGTCCCGGCGGACATGTCTCGCCGCTGTCGGCGGAAGTAACGGAGCCATTCAGCCGGCTTGATTCCGGCATGTTGCAGATACGCCCATGCAACCCCGAACTGACGACTCTTTACATGGTTCAGAATAGTGCGTCCGATGTTCCATGCGCAATTGCGCTTTGCCAGTTCCCGTTCCTCGGCTTCGAGTGGGCAACCCAGGCTGTTTAACGCGGCCCAATAGCGGTGCGAAGCCAGGGCGCCATCACGGGCCGCACCCGACGACTGCAGATGTTGTCCGCGGTGAACCCTGTACCAGAACAGGTTCCCAGGGATGAGTAGCACATTTTCGGTCGCACACGCGTTCATCCAGAACGCGCCATCCGAATGAGGTCCAGCTTCTGGAAACATTCCAAGCCGCCGGAAAGCTTCCGCACGGAACAGGGCACACGCCGGCCCCACGTGGAACATGCCGCCGCCCAGGAATTCGCGCTGGTAGCACATTCGTGGGGACAACAGCATGGGGCAGGGTCCGCCCATCCACTCGCGCGCGCCCGGAGACAGCGCAAATGACGCCTGGGGATGCGCCGCCAACAGAGGGACCATTACAGCCAAGCAGTGCGGGTAAAGCAGGTCGTCGGAATCGTGATACTTGAGGAACGTGCCGCTCGCCAGGGATGCGGCGCGGTTGCGATTAGGGTAATCACCCAGATTGCGCTCGTTGACGAAGACCCGAATGCGGCGGTCGCGCGAAGCGTAGCGATGCGCGATTTCCACGGTTCGATCTTTCGAACCATCGTCAACGACGATCAGCTCAAAATCAGTGAATGTCTGGGCCAGCACGCTCTGGATGGCGTCTGCGATGAACGCCTCGCGGTTGTAAGCCGTCATCAATACGCTGACCAGCGGCATTTTGAATTGGTACTCCGTCTCCGGACCGGTCAACTTCACCTAAGTTGAATCCCTACTCTGGCCTAGTGTGAGTTTCTAGACTATCCTGAGAGCTGCCGAATCGCAATCGCATCTTCCGTCGGAACCTGGCGCTCACACGCGAAAGTAGTGCCGCCTGCGTGCCGGGGTAGAGTTTTATGAAGATCCTCCAACTGCTCGCATGGTACTACCCCGAGAGCATCGGTGGGACCGAGATGTACGTAGCAGGGCTGGCGCGGCGCTTTGCGGCGTCCGGCCACGAGGTCTCCATTGCCGCGCCGGATGTGCAGCACGACCGCGTTCGCGAGTATGAGCACGAAGGCATATCCGTCTTCCGCTACCCGGTGCCTTTCTTCAAGACGCGATCCGAAGCGCAGTTTGGCGAAGTGCCGGGCGCGCAGTTTCTTCATGAATTCCTGCGACGGCATAAGCCTGAGATTGCTCACTTTCATTCCTTCACTCCCGGTCTGAGCATCCCGGAGCTGCGGATAGCGCGGCAGGTTACGGCGTCTGTTTTTTTCACCGCTCATACCAGCGGCTTGGGCTATGTCTGCACCCGCGGGAGCATGATGCGCTGGGGTAAGGTCCTGTGCGATGGACTGTGCAGCGTCCAGAAGTGCTCGGCCTGTGCGCTGCAGGCGCGGGGCTTGCCGAAAGGTCTCGCGGTGGCGCTAAGCGCGATTCCACTAACCCTGTCACGGATGGCTGGTGCGCTGCCAGGCAGGGTCGGTACGGTGCTGGGGATGCCCGACTTTATCGCCCGCACCCAGCAGCAGCAACGGGAGGTCGTCAGGCTCGTCGATAGGTTCATCGTGCTAACCCAATGGGCCGCCGATGTAGTGGTCGCAAATGACGCGCCGCCGGAAAAGACCGCCTTGAACCGCCTCGGGTTCGGGCAGCGGGGTGTGAATCGCAAGCCTGGACCGTCCGAACGTCCCACCGCACTGCCTATCCGGATCGGCTACGTTGGCCGCTATGAAGCGATTAAAGGCGTGCACGATCTGGCGAGGGCGGTGACGGCACTGCCTCGAGAA
>Ga0187880_1003384_pt1 | contig 12206 bp, 8 predicted proteins | sample June2016WEW_19_4_FD_132998 | JGI IMG/M metagenome (GOLD analysis project Ga0187880, IMG submission 132998) | Peatland microbial communities from SPRUCE experiment site at the Marcell Experimental Forest, Minnesota, USA - June2016WEW_19_40 | ecosystem: Environmental > Terrestrial > Soil > Wetlands...
GCATCCAGCTCCAGTAAGAGACCAATTTACCTGCGTATTTGCAGTGCCGGCTACGGTGGCTGCGAGCTGAAGAGTCGCGTTTGTATCCACGTTAGCGCTGCTCGGCGCCACAGACACGGTAACCGCAGCCAGCCCTATGCCGCTCAACCCGACAGTCGTTGTGTTTCCTGTTGAAGAATTGCTCGTAATGACAAGAGACCCGGTGACAGGCCCTGGCGCACCTGTAGAGAAGCTTACATTCAGCACGGTCGACTGCCCTGGATCGAGTGTGACAGGCAACGTTGCCCCAGAAACGGAGAAGCCTGTTCCGGTAACTGTCGTTGCGGTGACTGTTACCGGCAGGCTTCCGCTGGAGGTAAGCGTAAGAGGCAACGACGAACTGCTAGTATCCAGCACATCTCCAAACGACAAGTCTTGCGCACTGACGGTGAGCGTCGAAACCGCGGCAGTCAACTGCAGCGCGAAGCTCTTCGACGAACCCGCCAAGCTGGCTGTTAACGTTACGGTTTGTGCCGTAGGCACCGGCGAATAGGCTGCAGTGAAGCTCGCGGTGCTGGATCCTGACGGTACACCAACTTCAGCCGGAACAACGACGGCAGAGGCGCTGCTGGTAAGAATCACGCTTTGACCGGCGGCCGATGCGGGGGCGCTCAGCGTCACAGTACACCCCACTTGACCTGAGCCTTGGACAGCAGCACTAGAGCAGGCCAGCCCCGAAATCGAAATTGAAGTCGCCGATCCGCCTGAACATCCTGCCGTATATAACAGCGAACAGGACAAGAGCAAGAACGGAATCAAGTTGAAGTAGCAAGAGCGTGACTGGCAAATTTGAAGCCTCATGATTAGAACTTTTCTTCTTTCAGTGGACAGGCATGTTATGTGCGGCGCACTTGGAAATTGGTCTGTTCAGTTATCCCGGCCAAATCGACTTCCACATCTCGGCGGAGTTCGTCTGCCGTATAGTGCTGTTGCCGAAAGTGAAATCGAGAACATGTGAAGTGGAAGCCGATATCGATATCGAAGGGCGGAAATATCCGGCTCGCGCATGGAGGCTTGATCTTGCATGATTTGGGGCATTGCAGCCAGCTCCATTCTGGATCACAAAGTGTGGGTTCGCGGGAGAATGGATGGGCATCGCACATCGGATCAAGTGCAGCTGCAACTGCCCAACCGCTGAAAGCCCGCAGAACCGCATGCGACAGTTTTTGTTCTCGCCGGTTCGGAACGGCGAACTGAAAAACAGTCGATTCAGTCAGACGATTTTTCGGCGACTCGATCTTCGGGTTCCATGAAGGCCTATTTCAACGGCGATTGGCTCTTCCTATACGAACTTAACTGTCGTCGTTTTGACTGTCCAGAGCCAGTCTCGGTATAGTTTTCGCCATTGTCGGCAGTATGCCCTCAATGCCGCCGAGTCTCCTGCCGGTTCCGGAGGAAGGTGAAGATTCCTCTAGGATTTCTACTGTCGGCGGAGATCGCTTCGGCGTATACCTGAAGGAGAAATGCTCTAGCTATCTTTAGGGTTTCGCCTTCTCGTCCGGGGCGATCTTGGATTGTGTCACAATGCCCGAGCCTTCGAGCACCGAGTAGAAGGTATTTACAACGAGGTTGGTCATCCTGTCCACTTGTCCCGACGGCCAGTGCACAACCAGGCTGTCGATCTTAGGCGCCCGTCCGAGCCCGAAATGCACCCGCAAGTCATTCTGCGAAAGATAGCCGCCTCCCGAGTGGATCTCTGCCGTTTGCGACATTCCGCCCGCCGTCAGCGTCAGCCGAGCTCCTATCGCCAGCCGGTTACTCTTCCTTCCGGCCAGCTCAAAGCTCACCCAGTTATTGCCGATAACACCGTTATTCTTCAATAAAACAGGAGAACCATCCAGATCCTCGATAACCAGGTCCATCTGGCCGTTATTAAACAGGTCCCCCACTGCCAGCCCGCGTGAAACCCTCGGCTCCATGATCGCCGGCCCGGCCTGATCGCTCGCGTCGCAGAAGGTACCGTCCTTCTGATTCATGCTCAGCACGTCAGGCTCACGGTACCGCGCTCCCGAGGGCAGCGAATCCACCTGCGGATACACGTGCCCATTCACTGTGAACACGTCCAGCCAGCCGTCGTTGTCCAGATCCACAAACGCCGCACCCCACTTCACATAGGGCAGTGACGGCAGCGCCAGTCCAGAAGGAAATGACTCGTCCGAGAAGTTCCAGTCTCCGTCATTTCGGTACAGGTTGATGTTCTCGTCCGCAAAGTTGGTTACAAGCAGCGATGGCCTTCCGGTGTGGTTATAGTCCCCCGCGGCAATGCTCATCGAAGCCTGTTCCGATCCGTCCTCGCTAACCGCCGTCCCCGACTGCAGGCCAATGTCCTCGAACTTCCCGTTGCCCAGGTTCTTGTACAGGTACTTCGGCGTCGAGTCGTTTGCAACATAGATGTCGGGCCGCCCCGTGTTGTCGAATTCTGCCCAGATGACCGACAGCCCGTAATACCCGTTCGGGTCGTCGACGCCCGCCGCCTTTGAAACGTTGGTGAACGTCCCATCTCCGTTGTTGTGAAAAAGCGAGTCACCTGCGCCCCGTAGCCCGCGCGGGCCGCACTGCACGTCGATACCCCGATACCTGCAGTATGGCTGGCTGCCGAAGCCCGGCATATCGTTCAGGTGGAAGTCGACATAGTTGGCCACCATCAGATCCAAATAGCCATCCCCGTCGTAGTCCCCAAACGACGCGCCTGTTGACCAGCGTCCATCAGACACCCCAGCCTTGGCCGTCACATCGGTAAATGTTCCGTCGCCGTTGTTCCGGTACAGAACGTCACCCCCCATGCACGTCAGGTAGAGGTCCGGCCATCCGTCGTTGTTGTAGTCGCCGATCGCGCCGCCCATGCCAAAGCAGGGCGTGGTCAGCCCGGCCTGCTCGGTTACGTCGGTAAAGGTGCCGTCGTGGTTGTTGCGATACAGGGCTCCGCGCACACCATCCAGGTTCTTAGGGTCCTTGATCGCTTCCGCTACGGTAGGCGCATTCGTGAAAAAGATGTCCGGCCATCCGTCGCGATTGTAGTCGATCAGGATCACACCCCCGCTCATCGACTCTACAATGTACTTCTTCGACGGATCCGACATATGGAAAAAGTGGATTCCGGCCTGCTTCGTATCGTCCACGAGCTGCGGGATCGGCCGCCCCTTGCAGGTCGTCGACTTTGCTCCCGGTGGTGGCGGCACCGGCGGCAGATGCCCCTCTTGCGCAAAGATAAGGCTCGCAAACAACGGGTAGGTGGCAACCCAGGGAAAGACTTGGCAGAATGACGGACGGTGCATCAGTGTTTCGGTTCCTGTTGGATTTCGTCGATATGATTCTGGGATTGCGTTCGTGAACTGGCCTTCATCTTTTCGAAGATCGCCAGTTCCCGGTCTGCGTCGGTGTTGCGCGCCAGCTTGCGGTATGCCGCTTGGAGCTGATAGTGAACATACGCTTTGTCCGGTTCAAGCTTTGCCGCGGCCTCCAGATATGTCAGAGCCTGTTGAGCCTTGCCGCTGTCCATCAGCATTTTGCCCAACTGATACTGCGCATTTGCATAGTCTGGATGCCCGGCAATGACCTGCTCAAACAACTGCATGGCCGCATCGCTCTTTGACTGCTGCAAATCCACGAAGCCAAGGTCATACATAGCATCGACATCGTCCGGCGAGACCGCCAGTTCACCACGCAGCTCTGTTGCCGCGTCCTCCCACTTCCCCGCGTGAATGTCTGCCTGCGCAATCGCATAGTGGGCCTTGGGAAACTTCGGATCCATTGCCAATATCTGCCGCGCCGTGGAAATGGCCCGGTCGTAATCCTCGATCTTGTTCCACAGTCCGGCCACCAGCAGCAGTTCGTCGTTCGACAATGACTGTTGCTGGTAGATAATCAGCACCTGCGATGCGTCCTTCAGGTCCTCCGTCTCGGCCAGAGACGAGGCCCACACGTAGCCTACCACCGGGTCTCGCATCCCCGCTTCCCCCAGCGGATAAAATGCAGTGGCAGCATCACCGTAACGCTTCACATTGAAGTAGGAGATTCCCAGCATCGCCCGCAACGCCATGGCATCGGGGCTCTCCTTCACTGCCGCCGACAGCCCAGGGATAGCCTCCTCATAATATTGAGCACGGAAAGCCGCCTGCCCGAGGTTCTTCCCGAGATTCGATATATTGGCGTCCCACTGCGCTGCCTTCTTGTAGTGCATCACCGCATCGGGATACTTGTGCTGGAGGGCCTCCGCTGTCGCTAGGTCGCTGTAGCTTTGTGCCAGAATCGGCCGCAGCATACTCTCTTCCTTGTCCGCTGTCGCCCGCTGCTCCGGCGTCAGGTTCGCTTTCTCCAATGCGGATGGGGCCGCATGCGCGGTTTCATCCGCACTATTGGCTTCAATCGGCGCGGCCTCATCCTCCTCGCTCTGGTCCAGCGGAACAATGCCCTCCGAACCTTCCACATTCCCGCCTTCCTTAATCATCATCTCCGTCATCTGATGCTGCGTGTCATGCATGACCTTGTTCTCAAGATTGCGCGCCTTCGCAGCGTAGACATCGGCCTGCTTCTGATCACTTTCACGCGAGAGAATTCTCGCCAGATCCACATAGGCCTTGCGAATCGCATAGTTACCGCGAGACTCGTCCGCACCCGTAAGACTAACTGCTCTGAGCAGCATCGTCTTCGCCGTCTCATTTTTGTTCTGGGCAAAGGCATTCACGCCCAGGTAAAGAAACGGTTCAGGCCAGGTTGGATTCACCTCGGAAGCTTTCGTCAGATACTTATTGGCTATCTCATATTGGCGTTGGCTCGATGCCAGAAATCCAAGCATGTAATTCGCGAGGAAATCATTGGGTTCGTACTGGACCGCCATTTGCATCTGTTTCTTCACTTCAGGCGTCCATACCCACTCATTCTGCGAAAGCTCCGCCAACCCCAGGAAATAGTGCGCGTGCGGGGTCGTCGTGTCCAACTGAATAGCCTCTTTGAACTGCGCCACGGCCTGGGGCATCATGCCTGCATCGCGATAGGCTCGACCAATCAGCACATGAAGCGAGCCGCTCTCGCCTGCCATCTTCCGCATTTGGTCAAATACCGCCTCGGCCTGGGCGTTGCCATGAGCATTCCCTTGCGATAGCCACGAGATCGCGAGTGAGTACAGCGTCTCAATCGAGGGCTGCAATCGCTCTGCATGTTCCAGAGTTGCAGCTGCGTTCTCGTACTCGCGCTTTTCGCTGAATGCGCGGCTCAGCGTCAGATAAGCACTTACATTTTCAGGTTCCGCCTTCAGGGCCGCTTCTGCTTCAGCGATCGCCTCGTCCGGCTTGCCCTCCATCAGGCGGGCTCGCGCCAGATCGGCATGCGTTGAAGGAAGATCTTCGAAGTCCAGCGAAGTACGATATAGATCTGCCGATTGCGCCGGCATCGATTCCAACAGACGCATCTTAGCCATCGCGCGCAACGCGCAAGCGATCAGCAGATGGTTAGCATGGACAATGCCCGAGGAATCCCCGGTACTCCGTGCCTGCTCAGCCTCCAGCATCCTCCGCGAGAGTTCCATTTGATCCACTGAGCCATGCTGCGCAGTTTGGTTTGCCGGCGGTTTCAAATGAGTTTTCGACGTCTGGGCCTCAGTATTCAGCGAGAGACCCACAACAAAAGCCAGCGCGCTGGCAGCAACCGCGGCGCGGCCGGAAAGACAGCGGCACTTGAGGCTGAAAAGAGTACCCATAATTGTTTTGACAAGCATTCCAGAGGCTAGCAAAGCCCCACTCCCAACGAAGACTAAACGGCGGAAACTCATGAGTCAAGAACAAACGATCAGGGAGTGTACGGAACTCCCGCCAGGTACATCTCGATCAGCGCTTCATCCACCGATGACTCGCACCGGCGATAACATTCAATGATTGCTGTCCCAGACGACAGCGTGCGCAGCTTCGGCACCGTCAGCGTCACCTCGCCGCCTTGGTCCCTAGTTTCCGCCAGTGGCCGCCGACTGTCCTTGCGCCCCTCGCTGCGTTCGTACTTCTTCGCTCCCCACAGTGGGTCCGCGTCCGCGTCCACCAGGGTGTTCAACGTCCCTCCGGCTGTTGCCGCTTCCTAGATAGCGAATATCTGCGCGTCAATACCGAGACCGTCTCGCAATCAACGATGTCAGGAAGTTAGTTTGATAACTAATCCGTCGTCAGAAGGGCGTGCTTCGGGAATATCAAGGAGCAGTCCGTTACTCCCCCAAGCCCATCTGATTGGCTGCTGTAATCCTAGTATCTGGGCATGATGAATTACACCGCAGGGCAATGGGGTATCTCGCCTGATGGAAGCGACTTCCACTTGGCTGCCGGGAGCCCCGAGCACATGAATATAGAAGTTGCGGTCCCGAGTGGTGAAGCGCAAGTCCCGCGCGGTGAAGTCGCTATTGTGATCAGCTACATAGGAGCCACTGCTTACCTGGGTCGGACCTTCACCGAAGCGGTCAGCGGGACGGGTCTGGTAGATAGCTTCGCCGTTAATGCGAAGCCAGGCGCCAATTTGGCGTAGGCGATCTTCAATCTCGGAGGGGATCGTACCGTCGGGGCGTGGACCCACATCCAATAACAGATTGCCATTCTTCGATACAATATCAACCAGTTGGTGAATGACGCGCCTGGCGGATTTGTAGTTTGGCTGAGTAAGGTAGCACCAGGAATTCCAGTCAAGCTCGTCATCAGTTTGCCAGACGAACGTTGCTCTTTCAGTCAACTGTCCGGCCTCGATGTCCAGCACGCCGGAAGACTCGGCAAAATCATGTTCCTTGTAAGTCATTACTACTTGATGTCCAGCGTCGCAACTGGAATTGTAATAATGCGCAAGCATTTGGAGGCGGTAGGCTTCCGGAATCATGGCAACCCGCGTGTCGAAGTAAATTAGGTCGGGATGGTTAGAGTCGATAACCTCAATGACCTTGTCACGCCAGATTTCGCAGAAACGCGCCGTAGGGGGCGGATCGGGGCTATTGTAATTAAATGGTCCGGGATTGTCGGGTATGAACTTATGCGGCCAGTAAAAGTCAGCAAATTCGGGTTGATAAATATCCGCGTCGAGCACAGGGCTTCTGTACCAGCCCCATAACCAGGAGTGGTGAAAGGTGGCGAGGAATTTCAGTCCCTGTTTGCGAACGGCACGCTCCATCTCCGCGACAACGTCGCGACGAGGACCCATACGTGCTGCGTTCCACTTATTAACTCGGCTATCCCACATTGAGAAGCCATCAGCCATTTCGGCCACGGGCCCGATATATCGGGCGCCAGCATCCTTGAAAAGAGCTACCCATGAATCAGGATTGAAGTGTTCTGCCCTGAAGAGTGGGGCAAAGTCCTTGTAACCAAAGCGGTTCAGTGGCCCATAGGTGGCTAGATGGTGCTTATACTCCGGTCGATCCGGTAAGTACATCCAGTGCGAGTACCATTCATTGCCAAAGGCCGGGACGGAAAAAAGCCCCCAGTGGAAGTAGATACCGAACTTAGCATCCCGGTACCAGTCGGGACAGGAGTGGTTCCGCAAGGAGTCCCAAGTAGTTGAGTAGGGCTCACGATCATCGTGCTGGGCGTGCTGAGATGCGAAACAGGATTGCAGGACGGGTACAACAGAGCCTGCGGCCAACCAATGCAGCGCAGTTCGGCGGGTGATCGACATGAGCTCTCTCCTAAAAACCGTTGAGTTTAAGAACCAAACGCATTTGTAGTGGATCGAATCGGCGCCTAAGGCCCAGACCCAATAGATTGAGCCCACTCAAAGGAATACAAACTGCGATGTTACCGCTTCCCTCGCGCGCTTGTCGAGCCGACAACAACCAGGCGTTGGATGAACCTCATGCGAGATAACCGTTTGGCACGAGAAACAGATTACGCAGACTGCGGTTGCAGTGTTGGACGCGGAGAACTGGACCAGAATGATGATTACGGCGCCGGTGCCGGTGCGATGGTCCTAAATGGCTCGTTCTCTTCCGAATCCATGGCACATTCGCAGAGGGCTTAGACTCAGCAGCGGCGCCCTGCTATGAAGGCGCCGCTGCTCTTGATTTACCGCATGTCGATCTTCACTCCTAGAATGTGAATTTCAACGAGTATTGCAATTCACGTGGGTTGCCTTGAACAGCATTGGCTTGGCCGAAGCCGCTGGAGTTGTTCGCGGATGTCGGAACGCCAACCACATCCGTGATGACATTATTCGTAGCGCTGCAGGGTTGACCAGTTGAGCCGCCTCCAACCGTAGCGGGTGTAGCTCCTCCGCAATAAACCTCGGATGGATTGTACAAAGTCGATTCTAGACTACTGCTATTAAAGTTCGGATGGTTGAAGAGGTTGAACAGATCAATGCTGAACTTGATCCGGTACTTCTCCTTCACGTTCCAGTTCTTGGCCAGCTGTGCATCCATATTTGTATTCGGTGCGCCGTAGCAGGAACCACGGCGCTCTATGTTGGATGGGAAGCTCCCGATGGTATAGCCGACTAGCGAGAAGTGATTCGGATTGATAATTTGAGACCCATTTCGGCCTGAATTGCAGCCAGTGCTGGTTACCAGAGGCCGCATGTTACCAGAATAACCGGTGCCCACGAGCGAGGACAGGTAGCTGGTGCCATTTGCCGCGCAAGTGCCATCGGCGTTATAGTGTGTGCAGCCACCTGTAGCGCCGGAGGTGTAAACTGTCAGGGAGCTGCCTTGATCCAGGCTAAGTATGCTATTCGCCTCCCATCCACCGAGAGTATCTTTTAGCAGTTCTCCTTGCCGGTTCAGCTTCGGCAGGAACAGCACCTCATTGGCGACGAAGATATTGGGGCGGTTGATATTTGTGTTGCCTTTGTCCAGCGCCGGGTCACTCTGGTCTGTCCTGGCGTCGGCTGAGATGGTGGTCTGGTTTGCATCCAAGTCTGCGTTACCTATTGAGTGGCCCCATGTGTAAGCTGCCTGGAAGGTTGAGAAGTTGCCAGTTCGCGCGCGGAAGAGAACCTGCAGAGAGTGGTAGGTGGCATGGCCCCCGCGGCCTTCCCCACTAATCGTACCGAAATTGAACGCTTGGCGATACGAATTAATGGAAGGATTGGTCGAGGTACTCGCAAAAGCTGCCGGCAAAAAACTCGCGGCTGGAATCGCATTTGCGTCATATAGCGAAATGATATGCTCGGCAGTGTTGCCTACATAGCCTACCTGCATAATTACATTGCGGCGCAGTTCCTGCTCCACCGTAAGGTTCCATTGCCAAGAGTTGGAAACCTTACCACCGTCCGTATCTTTCGCTGCGCTCGGAGAAACCGACGCGCTGCTAATTGGCGTTGGTGTATCAAAACTACGATTGGTCGCGATGCCGATTACAAAGGGCGCATTTCGAGACAAAGGTGCGGTTGTGCCTACGGGTTCACGCTGATTGAACTGCCCAGCGCCTGCGCGGACGGCGGTTCTGCCATTTCCTCTCACATCCCAGGCGATTCCGGCGCGAGGGGCAATTGCGTGGAAGTTTTCCTGAACCAGAGCGTGATTTGAGCCCTGAGTACCGTTCGAAAGCGGCAAAGTTACACCGAGTGTCTGCATGAAGGCCTTCTGGGTGCTGCAGGGATTGGTCCCCGGTATGACCACAATTCCGTTGCACGCATCGGCCGGATTGGCTGCCGCTTCAGATGCGCTCCACTTTGTAATATCCCAGTTTGACCATTGGTAAGGAACGTTGCTGCTGTTCTGCGTAGCAGCATCGGTATTTCCGCCTTTGCTGCCTGGGTATGGTTCACGTAAGATCGACCAACGAGCGCCGTAATTGACGGTTATATTGCGGCTAATCTTCCAGGTGTCACCGAAGTATGGCTCGATGTCATTCCAAAAAGTGTCTGTTACGCCATCGATACTGTTCTCGGTAATTCCGGAAAACGTCTGCGCGTTCGCGCCGTAAGAGGAGGCGCCCGGCATCAGGATGTCGGCAAGATTGTTGTTTGTAGCGTTACAGCTCGGCCGGTAACACCCGTAGCTGGGAAAGGTCGGTCGGTCTGCTCCGCTTCCCCCATTGTCAACTACCTCGCCCCTGTCGATATAGACACCAGCCTTGAAGAGGTGGTTCTGATGCACCTTGGTGAGGTTGTCCTGGATTGTATAGAGATCCTGATGATAGCCAAATGGAGCTACGTTCCACATCAAATAGTCGGAATTGCCTAGATTGCCTGCGTAATCCTGGAGCCCGCCCCATCCGAAGAACTCATTCGGTGTCTTGATCGATGTTGGAAAGGTGGGGGGGTAAGCAGCTTGAATCTCCGATACGATACCCTGATCTGAGCCTCCTACGGATGTAATAGTGGCGGCAGAGCCATAACCGAACTCGACATCGTTGATCAAAGTGCTGGAGGCGGTAGAGGTTAGTTTGGCCATTATACTCTTGGACGGTTGTGCCCAGTTGGACCCAAGCGTCGGAAAGACGGATGAACCCCAGAGCGGACCTGTTGGATCGTTCGGCATCGGATTCTTCCACTCATCCTGGGTCCAGCGCATGCTGGCGCGCTCGCTCTTCGCTAGCTGATAGTCCCCGCGCACGTTCCACTCAGACCAGTTTAGGTGGTCCCGCACCTCATCGGTCCAGTTGTCGCCATTTACGGCTGTAGCGGGTCCAGTCGGGTAGAACTTTGCGATCAACAATCCTGCCGCGTCTGGACTAGATATTACTTCAGAATTGCTCGAACTCCGAGCGAAGCTTGGAATGGTTGGAAGGGTCGCGCCGCATTGATCGCTGGTACCCGAGTAACCGCTGAAATTGCCTGATTCTTCCGCTGCTGTCGGGACACAGGTCGCATACGAAGAGCCCCTGATCTCCCTGTTCCACTCCTGGTTCCACCACAGAAACAGTTTGTCCTTCTTAACCGGGCCGCTGATGTTGTAGCCGAAGTCGCTACGCCGCTCCTCGGCCTTGCCGGTTCCGTTGTGGTTTGAGAACCAGTCATTGGCATCCATCGCGTCATTACGGCCGGAATAGAAGAATCCCCCATGTAACTTGTTCTCGCCCGACCTCGTCGTAATGCTGATAACTGACCCGGCAGCATTTCCGTATTCGGGCCCATAAGAGTTGCGGATCATCTTGAATTCCTCAATCGTATCGACTGACGGATACACGAGGATCGTCATGTTAGACGCTGTGTCGTTATTGTTCACTCCATCGATCAGGAACAGGTTAGAACTGTAGGGGTTGCCGTTCACCGAGAAGCCGGGAGCTCCTTCCAGACCCTTGCCGGCGGCGTCGAAGCCCTGCGGAGGAACCACACCCGGGGACAGCGTCGTCAGGCCCATAAAGTTTTCGCCGTTCAGCGGCAGTTCACGCACTTGAGTGCCGGTCACAATTTCACCGGCCTCTGCCGAAGAGGTTTGAACCTGGACGCTATCTGCCGCGACCGTTACTTTTTCGACGGCGGAGCCGACCTGCAGAACCACTGGGACCTCGGTGCTGGTCGAGGTATGTACGACGACACCGGTCTCTACAAACTCCTTGAAGCTGCCCTGCGTTACTTGAAGTTCGTAAGTGCCAATGGGCACCTGCGCGAAGGTAAACTCGCCCTGCCCGCCTGATGCCTGAGTAGCCTTTTCGCCTGTTCCAACGTTGATAATGGTGACTGTTGCTTTTGGAATCGCTGCGCCGGTCTGGTCAACAACGGTTCCAACGATCGTTCCCGAATATTGCTGAGCGTGCAGGACTAGTGGAACAGCCAGCAGCATCGCGAGAAGTAAAGAACTCAGCATGCCAAGGGTGTGCCCGCACTGCCACATACATGCTTCGCCGAATCGATTGCGCATCATATGCCTCCTGTGAATGGCTCCCGCTGTGAAAACACTCAAAACAATGCCGTGGTTCATGATCATCGGCATTCAAACTGAGGACACTCAGATGCAGGCCCACAGATCCGATGTGTCGGATTCGCAGGAGTGTCGCCGGCTTCCGCAACCAGCTGAAGCTCGACGGCCCAAGTGCCATCATTTTGCACTCCCTAATTCCCCTCAGTTCCCCGTAGGGCGCATAAAAGGTTGGAGTGAAATTGACAGGCTCTATTTAGCGTGAATCCGTACAGAAGTGGCAAGGCCAACGTTGGCATATTTTTCACCATTGTCGGCTGCGCTGGTATGGAAGAAGCATGGGATCACGCCCGCGGAACCGTAGGTCGGCGCCGTCACCACGCGTCCGCCGACTGCATCTCCTCGTTGA
>Ga0187880_1003395_pt1 | contig 12181 bp, 8 predicted proteins | sample June2016WEW_19_4_FD_132998 | JGI IMG/M metagenome (GOLD analysis project Ga0187880, IMG submission 132998) | Peatland microbial communities from SPRUCE experiment site at the Marcell Experimental Forest, Minnesota, USA - June2016WEW_19_40 | ecosystem: Environmental > Terrestrial > Soil > Wetlands...
CACGTCACGGGCCTGGACGACCTTGCTGCCCAGGGCCGGATGCATTGGTGTTTGCGTTGTTACCGTGCTCATGATTGCCCCTTGATACGAATCTTCTGCCCATCCTGTAAATCCGAGGGCCCCGCCGTGATTACGCTTTCGCCGCCTACTAGCGAGTCCACGAGATAACCCCCTGAACGCTGGCTCTGCACATGAACAGTGCGGCGGAGAACCTTGCCTTTGAAAGCGAGTAAAACAAACTTCGCTCCGTTCTGGTCGCGCAATGCGGCTGTGGGCACAAACACATAAGTCGGTTTCGTGCTCGCGCTCTTGTCGTCGTTCGCAGCTCTGTTCGCAGCTTCGTTCGCTTTCGCTTTGAACTGAACCGTTGCGTTCATTTCCGGCCGCAGGTAGGAATCGGGTTGCAGAATCTGAACCTTGACTTGGACCGTCGCCTTTTGCCGATTCGCTTCCGGCGACATTTCGGCGATCTCGCCTTTGTAGGAGCGGTCTTTGAACGCATCCAGAGTGACGATGCCTTCCTGCTTGGGAGACAGTTTAGCGAAGTCGTCCTGCGCAATATCGAGTTCGACTTGAATGTCATTCAGATCCGCCAGCGCCACCACCGATCCGCGCGGGCCGCCTTCGGCGCCGCTGGCAAATTGAGCGGTGACCAGTTCCCCTTTCTCTGCCGTACGCTCAAGAATCGTGCCGCTGACGGGCGCGCGAATCACCGTGGCATCGAGTTGCGATTTGGCGTAGGCCATCTGGCCTTCGGCCTGCAGAAGGTCGCCCTTGGCACGTTCAATTTCTTCGGAGCGCGGACCCAGTTGCATCAGTTTGAAAGCCCGCTCCAGCGAATTCATTCTTTGCTCGGAAGCTTCGTACTTGCCGGTAGCGTCATCCAGACTCTGCTTGGAAGCTACTCCCTGCGCGACGAGATCACGCGTGCGGTCCAGATTGAGCTTGTCATTCACCGCTGTTGCTCTTGCCTCGGACAGATTGTGATCCGCCTGTTCAACCTCCTCTGGGCGCGACCCATTCTGCTGTTCGAGCAGTCGCGCTTTGGCGCTTTCCACCGCACCTCGAGCCTGCTCGTATTGGGCGCGGAATTCCTCGTCCTCGAGGCGCACCAGAATTTGTCCTTCTTTTACCTTGTCGCCTTTTTCCACTCCGATCCACGCCACGCGGCCGGTGACTTTCGAATTCACGCTGATTTTGTGATGAGCGACAATGTATCCGCTGGCGGAAAGCACGGTGCTGCCGGCGATGTCACTGCCTTCCGCCGTCGCTCGCACGACTTCCACTTCGGGTGCATCAGCGGCGAGCACGCGGTAGGTCAGCGCGACGATTCCCAGCAGGACGACCGCGGCAATTCCGCCCAGAATAAAGCGGCGCGACCATGCGGGCGGTTCTCCGCCGCCGCGCAACGAATGATCGATGCGCAGACTCCGCAGCTCATCATGCTTAGAATCGGTATGCGTGCTGTCCGCGGGTTCGGTTTCCATTGGGATTGGTGAAGGTACGCGCCCAGTCCTTGGCTGGTTCACAACGATTTCAGGAATTCATTGTACGAACTAAATACGAACCAAGTATGAATATAGGAGCGCGAAAAAGCTGCCCGCCGTGAAACTCGCCGCTCTTGAGTCAGGTGAGCGTGTACTGCAACACCAACTGCATTTCGGCGTCGCCCGGCACTCCTGCGTGGCTCATGTTGAACACAAGGTAGTCACCGGAATTCAACGCCAGGGATCGGGCAGCGGAAACGTGTCTGGAAGTTGACGAGGCGGTTCCGCTTTTGGGCACCCAGGTCTTCAGAATCACGCTCAGGAAAATGTTCTGAAGCAGGTAGCCGTCATCGCCCACGTTGAGGCCGTTAGGATTGTAAATGTGGGTTTTGCCGAAATTCGGGCTCTGCGGTGACACAAAGCTGGCGCCGGGATCTCCCTGGTAGAACTTGGGAGGTCCACCCGGCGAAACCGCGGCTCGGCACAGAACTTCGGCGAATCCGGCATTGGCGGGCAGGGAGGTGAGCATAAACGAAATATCGGCGTCGATTGAGGTCACGGTCATGCTGCCGGTCGCTTCAACGTAAACGTCCGCACCATTGTTGTCCAGGTTTGAGACTTCCCATCCGAAGCTCGCGAAACTTGGGCCGGTCGAAGTTTGTGACTGCGCATGTGCCGATGAATCCAGCCCGGTTATCGTTCCCGCTAAGCCGGCCAGCGCCAAACCTTTCCCAACAAAGGCTCGTCTATCCGCTTTCATTGCGTTCCTCCCGATCTCCGGCCTTAGCGCCTAAAGGTGTGCCCTTCCCAGGTGGTGCCCAAACCAGAGTTTGTCGGTAATCCAGACGGGGCAAGCCCCGTCTCTACGACAGACTTGTTACGCCCGCAGAGAGGTCAGAATGTCCTGCCGCGCTGCATGCCAGGCGGGCGCGAAGCCTCCCAGCAAACCCATGATCAAAGCAAAAATAACCGCCGTCAGCGCAACTGCCCAAGTCAGGTGCAGACTGAAAACCGTCTCGCTGAAGGTGAGGGAGTTGCCGATACCCGTGCTCATGCCGTTGAACGGCAATATCAGGACAATCCCGACAAACGCTCCCAGCAGCGAAAGCAGCAAAGCCTCAATCACGAATGACGTGAGAATGCTGGGGCGGGAGAACCCAATGATGCGCAGGGTTGCGATCTCTCGCGCGCGATACGCCACCGCCGCATACATTGTATTCATGGCGGCGAAGCTGGAACCGATCGCCATGATGATCGCCACAAAGGTGCCGATAAATTTGATGGCTCCACCGGAGCTGGTTTGCTTCTCGTAATACTCGGTTTCGAGCGTGCCCTCCAACTTGAGCCGCTGATCGTCGCTGACGCGGTGTTTCAGCGCGTCGGCTGCAACCGGGTCGGTGGCGCGCAGATAAGCGGAAGCATAGGCTCCCTGGCGGTCAAAATCCGCAGCGATCTGATTGACGTCGCCCCAGATCTCCGAATCATAGGCGGTGCCGCCGGAGTCGAACACGCCGACGACCTTCCATTGTCCTTTGGCGAAATCGAGAGTATCGCCGACGTTCGCGCCAGAAAAACGATTGTGAATGGAGTTGCCAACGACCACCTCGCGCTGTCCGGGTGTGAACCAGCGGCCTTCGACCAGCTTTGCGTTCGGACGCAGGGTGAGGCCCGCCGGCATCAGGCCGCGAACCGAGACGTTCACTTCGCCCGTGCCATCCTTGCGCGGCAGCACTACCACGACTACCCATTCTCCGGAAGCGATGGGGGCCCCCCGGTTATCTTTGGCGATGCCGGGCAGCGTCTTCAGCGTGGGGAAAAGATCGGCATCGAAGCCTCCGGAGAGTTCTGCCGTGGAGCCCTTGCGCATAACCAGCACGTTCACCGGGTCGCCGCTCGTCATGAAGGCTTTCTTCAGACCCGCCAGCAGAGCCATCAGGAACACCGCAGTGGTCACGGTGAGCGCAATGCCGAGAGCCGTCATGATAGTGAGGCCCTTGCGCAGCTTCAGATTGCGAATGTTATAGCTGATTGGAATCGCCATAGTGTTTCTTCGCCAGCTTAGCAGGCTGTGGTGAAACTCGAGCGCCCAAAGCAGCGCCTAAAGGCGCATTCATAATACGGCACTTACGGTATGCCTGAAGCCATACCCTGATACAAATCTTACCTGCGCGTTGCTAGCCGATGTAGCGCAAGCCCTCCACAATGTCCAACTTGGCCGCGTGGTAAGCGGGAAAGATTGCGCTCAACAGTCCTACCATCCCGGCGACGAAGATGGCGAGCAACAAAGTGGGAGGCGTCACTTTCATCCCGGAGAGAAACAGATTCATCCCGGGGGCGTGCGACATAGCTGAGACCAGTCCGAGCGCCAGCAGGGCGCCCAGCGCGCCGCCGATCAAAGCCACGAGCACCGCTTCGCCAACATAAAGCCGCAAGACCGTCTGCCGGGTGAATCCGAGCGTCTTCAAAACTGCTACTTCGCGCGTGCGTTCGCGAATCGACATGGCCATGGTGGTGGCGGAGACCAGCAGCGTAGCAAACACCACCGCGAAGCAGATACTGAGGATAAATGCTTTCACGTTCCCGATGCTGTTGATGAAGCTCAGCTGGAACGCCTTTTCACTCTCGGTTTTTGTAGGCTCCGGAGAATTGCGGAACATGTTGTCGACGGCGGAGGCGACCTTGGAAACGTCATCTGGAGAATCAGCGAGGATATCGAACATGCCTGCTTTCCCCTTGGCGAAGGAGACTGCTTCTTCAACATATTTCTGATTGAAGTAGATAGATTCAGTGCTTTCCGGCGCCGTATAGATCCCGCGAATCGTGAGCTCAAGATCCACGGGATAGATAGTGCCCTTGATCACGATGCGATCGCCCAGCTTCCAGCCATATTTCTTGACGAGTTGCTCGTCGGCGATGGCGCCGGCGCGATCGCGCTGCCAGGCGAGCAACTGATCCGCGGGGATCTTGAGGTCGGTGAAGATATTGAGGATTTCCTCCGGGTCGGTGCCGAACTGGGCGAAGAGATTTTCCGGCTTGTCATCTTTGTAGATGCCTCCAAACCAGTTATTAGGAGCAACCGCCACCACGCCGGGGATGGCGCGGATTTTCTCCCGGTAAAACAATGGCATGGATTCGGTCAGCGAGACGCGGTGGCGGGTAATCAAGCGCTGGGCGGACTGGGCGCTAAAGGTGTCGATATAGAAAGCGCGCCAGATGGTCATCATCAGAGTCAGCAACAGGAGCGAGAAGGTGATGCTTAACACGGTCAGGAGGCTGCGGCGCTTGTTGCGAAACGCGCTTTTGGTGACGAAGCGGGTTAAGGTCATGCGACTCCGGAAGGCAGATAAGGAAATCCGCCGAGTGGGAAGGGCAGCGCCCATTTACGCCCCTCCTCATTTACACCCGTCCCGAGGATAAAACAGGGGCTGCGATATGGACAACTGGGTTGGATCTTCTTTTCGCGAATTCTTCGCGGGCGTAGCCTTTAATTCTAACCGCCGACGGCCGCCGCACTAGCGCTGTGATCGCTGGCTAGCAGCTTCAACATGGTCCGATCGTCGGCGGGGCGGGAGAAGAAATATCCCTGGGCCATCTCGCAGTTGAACTGTTTGAGCAAATTGATGTGTTCTGCCGTCTCGGTGCCTTCGGCAACAACTTTCAAACCGAGAGTGTGCGCAAGGATGATGATGGCGCGCACGATCTCGCGATTTTCCGGGTCACTGTCCATGTTCGAAATGAAGGCACGGTCGATTTTCAAGGTGTCCACAGGAATCCGGCGCAAGCGGCTGAGCGACGAATAGCCAGTACCAAAATCATCGATGCTCATGCGCACGCCGAGTGCCTTCAACTGCGCCAGCACGTAACCGGATTTCTCCGCATCGCCCATGGCGATCGTTTCTATGATTTCGAGCTGCAGGCAGCCGGGGTCAACCCTAGTCTGATCGAGAGATTTGCCGATCTCGGTGGCTAGATCGGCCTGTGCGAACTCTCTGGAGGTGATGTTCACGCTCATGGTCAGAGGCGGGCTGGAAGGAAATTGAGACTGCCAGGATCGGAGATGTTCGCAGGCTTCACGCAGCAGCTTCCGATTCATGGGGATGATCAGCCCGATTTCCTCCGCAACCCCGATGAACTCCATCGGGGAGACTAAGCCCTCCGGACGCTGCCACCGCGTCAGGGCCTCGAAGCCGGTGATCTTGCCGGTCTGCAACGACACAATGGGCTGGTAGTAGACGCGGAATTCTCCCTGGTCAAGGGCCTTGCGCAGGTCCGTTTCCAGACGCAACCGCTTCACCGCATTGGCATGCATGGCCGTGTCAGAAACCTCACAACGGGCCTTTCCCGCCCGCTTGGCACGGTACATGGCGATGTCCGCGTCGCGCATCAGATCCTCGGCCTGGGTGTGAGGGCTGGTGCTGGAAGCAATCCCGATGCTTGCCGAAATTACGATTTCCTCCTGGTTGATGACAAAGGGAGCTGCCAGTTCCGCTTGAATTCGTTCCGCAACGCGAACCGCTTCAATGGGGTCTTGCATGTCGTCCAAAAGTATGGAGAACTCATCGCCACCAAGCCTGGCCAAATTGTCGTCATCGTTATTGGCCAGCCTGCCAGGTACGTCGGCCAGGCGCGGACGCGAGATCGTGTCGACCCGGCGCACCGAATCCCTCAATCTTTGCGCGATTTGAATCAGCAGATCGTCGCCGGCAGCGTGTCCCAGGCTGTCATTGACGACTTTGAACTCGTCGACATCAATGAGCAGCACGGCGAATTTGTAGTTCGGGTGCCTTTTGGAGAGAGTGAGAGCGTGCTGCAACCGGTCGAGGAACAGGGCTCGGTTCGGCAGGTTCGTGAGTCCGTCGTGGAATGCGTTGTGGGCCAGCGTTTCTTCGGCCCGTTTGCGCTCGGTGATGTCGCGGTTCACAATGACCAGTTTGTCGGTCTCGCCTTTTGCGTTTCGAATCACGCTCGCGGTCGATTCCAGTGTGCGCCAGGACCCGTCTTTATGGCGTACCCGATATTCCATCCGTTCGCCCTGACCGCTCAGGCGCGCTTTTTCCGCTGCTTTCAATACTCGCTGGCGATCGTCGGGATGAATTTGCTCGATCGACGAAGTGGCTTTCAAGTCTTCGGGAGAATACCCGAGAACCTTTAGATAGGCAGGGCTGTTGTACAGCCGCCGGCCATCGCCGTCAACGAGCGCGATCATATCGGCGGCATTTTCACTGATGAGTTGAAAAAGCTGATCGCGCTCCGCCAGTTGGCGTCGAATACGGTGGAGTTGCAGATGCTGATAGACGGCGTAAAAGTCGAACAGCAACACCAAAGCTGCCAGCCCGCGTACCCATTCCCTGAGATCAAACCAGTACGCAACGTCAGTCTCCCGATTAAACCAGGGAAAAGTGAACGAAACAATTCCCAAGGTCAAGGCCAGGGTTACCGCAACCGCGAAGCCCCACAGCCACCACTCATGACCTTCGATCCGACGCATCGCGGTCGGAATCGCCTCGGGGCTGTTGCGGCCCACTTGTTGAATGATTGCGGATTCATGCCGTACGACTATTCTCGCGCAATTGTCACGGGTTCCAGCCTCTGAAGGAACGTAGGAAGAGTTACGAAAGGAGGGATGTCAGCCTGAGAGATATCTAAGCCGGCCGTGTCTGAAATCACTACTCCGAAGTGATTTCGGCGAGGCTATCTTGAGAGGCTACCCGTCGCGATTCGCCGGAGTACTCTCGATTTTCCGGAATCTTTGGGCGACGGACTCGGGAAGACTCTCCTCCAACCTCTGTAAGAGCCACTCTTGTAATACAGAGGTCAGGCGCGGTGGAACGGAGGAAATTTGCAGTCCGAGGTAGGACTCTTTGCACCAGCATATCGTCGCCCCAACCACGAACCGCAATTCCTGACCCGGAAGGGTGAAGTGCAGCTGCACTTCGACTCCGGGGGGGAGTGAGACCGAGGTAGCGATGGCGATTCCACTTTCGCTGATGTTCAAAGTCTGGCCCTGAACTTCCGGCATGCCAGGCCTGCAAATCGTCACCGGAGTCTTAACCGGGCAGCGGAAGTAGCGACGGCGCTCCCGTAGGATCAGACCGTACGCGGCCTTCAAACTTCGGCCAATCGAAGTCGGGGAAAGAGGCCGCCTCAGCACGAAGTTGGACCCCGCCTTGAACGCACTGGCGCTTTCGGCGTCGCTGCCGCTGACGGTGAATAGCACGGCCGTTCGATTTGAAGGGGAGCGGCGTACCTTTTCCAAGACTGCGTTCGCCTGACCTCCAAGCTGGAGATCAACAATTACAGCCTCGAACTTTCGCTGGTTCAACAGCGCCAGCACTGTCGGAACCTCGGCACATACCTCTGGGGACATGGCGAGTTGCTGCATCGACTCCCGCAGCTGCTGGATCGTGACCGCATCATTGCATACAAGCAACGCACCCGCGATGGCTACCGAAGGTGCGGGGGCATTCATGTTACTCATTTCAGCGAACCTCTTCTCAGGGAACCTCTTCGTTGCAGCGATTCACGCTTGGCAAGTGAATGAGGACTTGCAAGGTGTCTGCCAATCTAGGAGATCGGAGGGACGTAGCTCGGCAGCAACCCATTAAGCTATTTGTATTCAAATTGGTGTCGGTTCTTGCTCGCGTTCTAGAACATCCAGGCCACAACCTCGCACGTCCGATTGCTGGTCCCATCTTGAATCCAGGAGAGCTGGCGGAATGCCGAAACGGGATCACACTTTGCAGCGAAATGGACAACGCTCGAACAGCAAGGCGACGACAACCGATTGAAAGCAGCTGACCATTGGAATTGTCGACGTAACCAGCGCTTACATCAACTATCGAATCCCGAACGAATGCCGGATCATTTACGAGACAGCAAGATAGCTTCCCGTCTCAGCCAACCCCAGGCGACAGTCTTCCGCATCCATTTTTAGGTACTTTCGTAACTCTCAGGTGTGCAGTCGATAGCGGTATTCTAGGTTCGATTCTCCCCCCTGTTTTTAGCCGACTCCATAGTTCGGGTGTAGTGCGGCTGGTCACCGCGAGGCGATTGTAATGGCGACGATGTTTGGACGATTCGATATCCAGAGCGAGCTTTCGAAGTCCGAGACCGCCTTGATTTATAAGGCACTGGACACGGAAACCAACCAGGTCGTGGCGCTCAAGACGCAGAGTCTGGAGCCTCTGGGCGACCGTGCCGAAGTGTTTGTGGACACACTGATCGCGGAAGGCGAGAGCACGCGCGATCTTGTCGGACAGAATATTGTCCTGCTCTACGGCGCGGGCGAGATCGACGGCCAGTTCTGCGCGGCCATGGAGTATATCCAGGGCAACAGCATCGCCACCATGTTGGCGCGCAAAGAGGGCTTCTCCATCTGGGATCTGCTCGACATTACGCGCCAGGTTTGCGCTGGTCTGGAGCAGGCTGCGGCGAAGGGTGTGGCGCACTCTTCGCTCGAGCCCGCCAAGATCATGGTGCAGTGGGATGGGATGGTCAAGATCCTCGGCTATGGCATCTCGAACATGAGCATGATCGAGGCGGAAGCGGGAAAGGGATTGGGCCGGCTCATGCCCTACTGTTCTCCCGAACAAATTCGCGGAGAAGCCATCGACCTGCGTTCGAACCTGTTTACTTTGGGCGCGATCCTTTACGAGATGGTGGTTGGCCGGCCGGCATTCGATGCCGCCGATCCGGTTACGCTGGTGGGGCGAATTGAGAACGAGATGCCGGCTAGTCCGTCGGCGGTGAATCCCAAAATTCAGCCGGCGGTGGGCGCGCTGATTATGAAAGCGCTGGCGAAAGATCCCGCCGAGCGTTATCAGAGTGCGCGCGAACTGCTGGATGACCTGGAGAAGTGCAAGGAAAACGGCAACGGAAAGAAAGCCACCACGGATACCAAGAAGACGACGGCGGCGGCGAACGCTAGCGTGAGTCAGGCAGATCGGGCAGCGGCGGCGAGCAAGTTTGTCTCGTCTGCTTCGAGCGCCGTCCAGCCTCAGCCTTCCGCTTCATCGGTTCCATCTGTTCCGTCGGTTTCATCCGTTGCGCCCAGAGCGGCTGCGCCCAAACCGGTTACTTCTAAACCTGTCTCTCCTAAACCTCCTTCTCCTAAATCTGTTTCTCCGCAAATCAGCGTGCCGGGGGTGTCGCCGACCGATCGGCCTGCAGCGGAAACCAGAGCTGCTGCGGCCGCTGCCGGCGCGATGAGTGGAGCCGGCGGCCCGATATCCAATGTCACTGACTTCAACTCGAACGATTCGAACTCGAATAATTCGAATTCGGGCCCACGATTCATCAGCGACTTTGAAGTAAGTGCTGCCGAAGCTCAGGCTGCGGGCAGCCCGGTTTTATCGGCGGCGGTGGTGGAGCAGGAATCCGAGCAGCATTCGCCCGGCGTGGCGGTTGATCCAATGATGTCAGAATCCGTGATGGCGGAGCCGGTGACGAGTTCGTCTTCAGCCGGCAAAAGTTTTTCCGATCTGGCCGAGATGCCTCCGTTCAAGGAACCCGTTTTTGCCGCGCCGGTTCCCGAGCCCGCCGAGCCGCTGCGTCCTCATACTGAGGTGCAGATCTATCCGCGGAAAGACGAGAAACCAAAGATCCAACCGCGGGAAGTCGCGGAGAAGGCAATGCACGAAATCGCCACCGTTCCGCCGCGGCTGATGCTGTTTTCGATCCTGGGCGCGGTTGGACTGATCCTGGTGGTGGCGATCGCGATCTTTTTTCATGTTCGCACGGAAGACGACGGTTCGACGGCCGCTCCGCGGCCGACGAAAAGCGCAGGCGCAAACTCGACTTCATCCTCAAACCAGCCGGTTGCCCAAGCGCGGCGAACCGAGAAGTCAGCTCCGCCGGCTGAGCCCATTGCGGAATCACAACCGAGCCTGAAGGTGCGCCAAGTCGAAAAGCGCAGTTCGAACGTTAGTCGACGCGCCGTTCCTGCCCCGGTTCCCGTCGTAATTCCAGGCCAGGCGCTGATCGACTCCAGCCCGCAGGGGGCGCAGTTTCAGGTCGACGGAAAAAGCGATCCATCATGGGTTACGCCGTTTAGTTTGATCGACCTAAGTCCCGGTAAGCACATCATATCGGTGAGCAAGACCGGGTATTCTTCCGACATACGGTCGGTCGATGTTGTCTCCGGCAGCAAATCGTCTCTGCTGCTTCATTTGGCGGCGGTCAATGCGCTGGTGGCGGTGAACAGCACGCCGCCAGGAGCCAACATCATCATCGACGGCAAACCAACCGGACGAGTAACTCCGGCGCAGTTCGCCGTGGAGAAAGGAAGCCACACCGTTCTGCTGCGCAAGCCGGGATACCTTGATGAGACGGTCACTGCCGACCTCGGTCCGGCACAGAATTTCCAGTACGCGCCGGTGCTCAGAGCCCTGGGCAACACAGAAGACATGCGGACCGTGGGCAAGTTCAACAAACTCTTTGGACGCGGCGGGGAGAGCACGGCTGGCATGGGTTCCATCAACATTCACACCCAGCCGAAAGGCGCACAGGTCGCCATCAACCAGCAGGTCCTGGATAAGATGTCGCCGGTCGACGTGATGGTGGGACCGGGGAATTACATCGTGGATATCACGCTAACCGGTTTCAAGCCGGTCCACAAAATCGTCAGCGTCGACAAAGGCAGCAAGGCCGCAATCGACGAAATTCTCGAGCGGCAATAAGCGGCAATTGGGCGAGCGTCGGGGCATTGAGTCATGGAATCATTTAGCCATTGAATCATTGAGCCATTGAATCAGGAGAAGTTCATTTCAATGGTGCAATGATTCAATACCTTAATGACTCAATGCGTGCCAACCCTGCGGTTGTGACAGCGATTCCTATTGTCTTTCCTCGCAAGAAATTCAAATACAGGGCACCGGATACTGAATAACAGATCAATCGAAATTGAAGCAGGAATAATCCTTCAGCCCGTCCTCAGGAAGTATCGTTTCGAACCAGCGGCTCCTGGTCGCCGATCTTTAGTGCTGTGATGCACATCACATTCCACGGTGTCGAGTTTGTGCAGAATAGGCTGAGGTAAGAAGGAGTGACATTATGTTATCGCCCAGGCCCGGCAGGTTGAGTCCCGAACTGTTGCAGGCTCTTCGAGGGATCAAATCGGTGCGGCTATTCGCCAAAGACGACACGCTGTTTCAGCAAGGTTCCGTAGGGACGGGCGTCTACCTGGTATTGAGCGGCGAGGTTCGCATCCTGCTGCCCACCGGTCAAAGTGAAAAGCAGCTTCTGGAGGTCGTCGGCCCTGGAAGCCTGCTCGGGCTGGGAGAGAGCATGACAGGGGAAAAATATCGGATTACCGCCGAGGCGGGTGAGCGCACGACGGTAGCCTTCATTCCGCGCAAAGAGTTCCTGGCGTTGCTGCGTGAACACGGCGATTTCTGCATGCAGGTTGTGCGGAGCCTAAGTGAAGACTTGCACGGACTTTACCACAAATTCCGCAGCATCAGTGCGCATCCGGGTCGTCCGCGGCACCGGCCTCTGGATGAACAGCTGAACTAAGCCAGGTCTCGGGTCTCAGGTGTTAGGTCTCAGGAAAGACAACGGCACTCAGACCTGACACCTGTGACCTGACACCTGACACCTGCCTTTCTAGTTCGCTTTAAAGTTGACCGTGATCTGCGTCTGGATTTCGACTGGCGCGCCATCGAGGTAGTAGGGCTTGTATCTCCACTGGCGGACGG
>Ga0187880_1003406_pt1 | contig 12160 bp, 9 predicted proteins | sample June2016WEW_19_4_FD_132998 | JGI IMG/M metagenome (GOLD analysis project Ga0187880, IMG submission 132998) | Peatland microbial communities from SPRUCE experiment site at the Marcell Experimental Forest, Minnesota, USA - June2016WEW_19_40 | ecosystem: Environmental > Terrestrial > Soil > Wetlands...
AGCACGTAGTCCACCAGCAGCGCGCAACCGGAGACGACGCCGAACGAAGGCCCGAGCGTCTTCGAGGCAACGACGAACCCGCCGCCGCCGGACGGGAAGTGCTCGATGATGCGGCTGTACGCGAAGGAGATGACAAAGACGGTGATCGCCGTCGCCAGGGCCAGGAAAATCGCCATCTCGGTATGGTTTGCCTGGCAAAGCGCCTGGTACGCCTCGTCCGGCCCGTAGGCCGACGAACTCAACCCGTCCGCCCCCAGCCCGACCCACGCGAAGAAGGCGATCAGGGAGACCTTCTGAAAGAGGTGCGGATCCATGAAGTCCCGCGGACCGCCGATGACGATCCGTTTCACTTTTTGCAACGTCGTGGGCATCGGGCTACTCGCGCCGGGATAGCGAAAGAGGGGCGGTTATGCGCGCAGAACGATCATGCGAGTATTTCAACTTCAGTATCCCGGAATAGAGAACAATCTGAAACCATAACGCTTCATTGCGGACCCAGTATCGCACGCGGATTCTCAATCTTCTGCTTTACGAGCGCTTGCTGCGCGATCTGTTGCAAGGCATCCAGGGGATCTTGACATAACGCCGTCACTTTGCGTTTCTGGTCGAGGGAGATGGCCAATGAACGGACGTTGGTGTTTTCCCGCGAAAGGGCCAGGATGTTTTTCCTGATCGAGGTGAAATCCGCATAGGCGGCCTTGGCGGCATCCACGAAGGCTTGGTCGTGGGACCGATCCAACTGTGCCAGGCGATCCAGGTTGTCGCGAACCTCTTTGTCCTCCACGGACATGACCGCCTCAAGCTCATCCATCTTCTTGTCTTCCGCCTCCGCAATATGAGGGGCCAGCAAGGTTTGAATCCGCAATGCGCCGATCTGCACCCTGAAGGCCGCCTTGGACACCGCAACGGCGTCAGCGGTTCCTTCACTGGCGTCAATCACGCGATTCAACGCGTCATCGAGATTATGCAGGGCTTCTGTGGCCGGACCAAAGGCCAGACCGTAGGCCTTCACATTGGTGTTCTTGACGGCCAAGTCCAGAAGTGCGGTTTGAACCTGTTGAAACTCAATAAAGGCCTGGGAAAACCGGGCAAAAAGATCCTTTTCGTTGCCAGCTCCCGAACGCGAAATCAAGGGCGCCACTTCGCCGCGGGCGCGTTCCACCGAGGCGGTCGCAGCGCGAGCTTGCTCAGCGAAATTTGTGGCCGCCTGATCGGTCTGGGCGACGACGGCGCTTGTCTCGGCTTCCGAAGCCGAAACAATGTTGATGCGCATCTGCGTGATCAATTGGAGGATTCTGGCCCGGTCATTCGAGTTAATGTCCCTGGGGCCTCCTTCGCGGAAATACGTAATGCCCAGGAAGAAAAGCGTTGTCAGCCCCGCCCCGATCAAGATCGGGAGCAGGGGTTGGAGACTCGCACGGCCAATGCGCATAACAGCCGCCTCCTGCGCGCAGTTTCGCCCTAACCTCCGCCCGAATAGAAAGACAGACTACCGCTGACAACCGTAGTCAACTGTGGTCTATCTGTTCAACTGGTCGGGAGGATAGCACAGTGCTCTAACTTTTCGCCGCAAATGCCAGAAAACTCGACCCCAACATTCAGCAGCTTACCCTTGCGATGGACGCCGCGCAGATCGGCTGGCAATCACCTCGCATCACGCCTTCGACGGGCCATGCAGAGTGCATGATAGCGTACTCATGTCGCGGGATTGTATCACGTCGCCAGCCCGTCGGCAATGAGGGTTAGTACCGCCTCCGGCGGAGCAGGCCGAGCTTCTGCGGATCGGGGCGGAGTTCGGCCAGCAGGTCAGGCCGGTTCTGGAGATCGTCAGACCGGAGACTTACCGGCAGGCAGTGGGTGAACGATGCGCCGCGTGGCAAGCAGCCGAAGAAGTCTGCCGGGCGGCTGCGCAAAAGCTGCTGACGTCCATACCCAACACTCGGCTGCAACCGGCCATCAGGCATAATTCGGCAGGTCCCGGATGACTTGCCGCACCGCATAGATCGTGTGATGAAACAGAATGCGCCGCGGGGCGAGGTGAGCTCGTCCCGCGGCGCAGGGAGTTCTGTGCGAACGGTTTGTGGGGCAATTACTTCGTCGCCGGCGCTTCCGTCGGCTTCGGTGTCGGCTGGAATTGCGGAGGCCGGCGGACCGTGCCGTCCGCACTCACCATCAGGGTCGCTTGCTGGTCTTCCTTCACGAGCCGGATTGAGTAAATGAACGTCGGCGTTTCGAGCGGCTCCTGGGTCCGGAAGTTGACGCGCATTTCCAGCTTGCTGGCCGAATCCACCTTCGCGCCCTCGGCGTTGGCGGTCACGGCATCCGAAACGGCCTTCGGCAAGTCAGCGAGCTTTATGGGCGTGGCGACCGAAACAATCACGCCGGCTTCACTGACGCGGACGTCGAACTTCTTATCGCCTTCGGTCATCGCCACGAGGTAGCTCACGGTGCCGCGTCCGGGTGCGTTCGAGACCTTTCCCATAGTCGCCTTCGGAAAAGCCTTCGCGATCGCCGCCTTGGCCGCGTCAGGAAGGGTAATCGTCGCCTGCGCCGGCGCCGTCGCAGCAGGCCCTTCCGCCCCCACAGCCAAACCGGCTCCCAACGCCACGGCTCCCGCGACAACCAGGCACATCAATGCGCGCTTCATCGTCCGATCCTCCGTGTATCCAACGACCGATGTTTCCTTCCCGATGAAGGAAAACCATTGACGATCAGGGAACGGCCCCCGGTCGGATAGCGAGCGATTCTACGCTCCAGCGTATTCGCCGTCAAACAAGCCGGGGGTGAAGAATTTGCGGGAATGCGAATGCCTGCAGTACCTTGGCTTGCCGTGGAGAGTCCCCATGCAGGTGCCCATCCTGACCCCCGTACTGACCTCTGTACTGTCATCCTGTAGGAAACCGCAAACAACCGTAGTCCATTGCTGGCAAGAGCGGCCCTTGCGCCCCTGTCGGCGATCTTGCCCCAACCTTCGCCCAATTAGAAAGATAGACCACCGCTGACAGCCGTAGTCAACTGTGGTCTATCCGTTCAACTGGTCGGGGCGGCGGGACTTGAACCCGCGACCGCCAGACCCCAGCCTGGAAGCCATCAGTCGTTAGTCCTTATGGTGTTGAGAGTTAGAAGACGCGAAGATACGCTACTGACCGTAGTACTGTCATCGCGTCGGTTCATCAATCCGCCGGCCGATGAGCCGCTCCGGCTCCCCTTTCCCATCGAGCGCGCGAGGGGCGCGCGTGTGCGTATCCTCTTATAGAATAGCGGATTACGCGCCTGCTGATGGGCAACTCGCCGGAATACCCCACGCGGTTTTCCTTTGACAAACTGGGTTCTGACGCTCAAAATCCGAGAGTGGAACGCGTCCATATACGGCATCAGGCTCACAAGCACACCAAGACGGCCAGAGCGAATTGTCTGACCCGGCGCAAGCCATTAATTTTTCCGCCGGCGGCTCGAATTTCAGCACTATTCCGCGAAGGATTTCGCTCGTGCGCGACAATATAATGATGAGAGCGTTCCGCACGGAGGAAAGGAGTGCAGACGGGTGAGCGACGAGCACAGCCTGGCCAGGCGGCTCAAGAAGGGTGATCCGGCGGCGCTCCGCGAGCTGTATGAGGAGACGTTTGCCCCGTTGTACCGTTACGTGTTCTTTCACGCGCAGGAGAATCACGAAATGACGCAGGATGTAGTCCACGACGCTTACCTTGAGGCTCTGCGAAGTCTGCCCAACTTCTCGCCCGACAAGGGGACGCTTCAAGCGTGGCTCTGCGGCATTGCCCGAAACCGCCTGCGCTCCCTCCGTCGCGCACGGGAAGGCGAAAAGAAGGCCCTGCATTCTCTGGCGGCCGAGGGCTCGGCGCAGTCAGATCTCCCAGAGCTGGAGAAGCCGGACATTCACACACAGATCAACGTCACGCTCGGTCTGCTCCCCAATGCTTATTCGGACGTGCTCGTCCGGAAGTACGTGAAGAATATGTCGGTCCGGGACATCGCCGCCGGAGTCGGGCAGACCGAGAAGGCTGTCGAGTCGCTCCTCAGCCGCGCCCGCGCCGCATTCCGTCAAAGTTTTGCCGCGGAAGGAGCACGCCATGAGTGACACAGAGCGCCGGCCGCCAATCAGCGAGGATGAGCTTTTGCGCCTTCTGGCGAAACATCATGCGCCGGTGACGCCGCCAGAAGAGTTCGAGCGGAGCCTGCGGAGCAAGCTCGAAGCTGAGTTCCGTCGCAGTCACGATCGTGCCCAAACGTATTCAACGGCAAATCGGTTTGGGCGCGTCACCGTTTTTCGGCTAGCCGGCGCGCTCGCGGCCGCCGCGTGCATTCTGGTTGGCTTGGCATTCTGGATGGTTGGGAGAGCGGATAAGGGAGGAGTCCGCATTGGGCAAGAACCCAGGGCGGTCACCATCGTCGCGCCGACGCGGCGCGTTGCCGCAAAGCCGGCTGCTCCGCCGCGGGCCGATTGCCTTGTCTATTTTCGAGCGTGGGAAAAATCCCCTGATTCACTGGACGACCTGCTGACGCGCGACGCAGCGGTTTTGCTTCGCCCGGCGCCGATTGAGAGTGGGCTGGATGGGCGCAGATTCCTCAAAACCATGAACCCGATCAAGGAGGAGCACAATGAGAAACACAGCATGCGCGGCGTTGCTTCTGGCGCTCTTGTTTAACACCGGTCTCGCCCTGGCGGGCGAAAGCGAGACGGCAGCGCCCGGCCTCGGGCGCAATGCGGCGCTAACGTACTGGCGCGCCTTCGCCCTCAGCCCCGAAATGACTGACGATGAGTGGAATATCGTCATCAGCCCTAGCCGTGGAACCGAGCCGCCTAAGGCGTCGGCGGAGAAGAAGGCCGAGTTGGTCAGGGACTGGGAGCTGGCGCTGGGGCTGATGCACGAGGCGGTTGCTATCCCACAGTGCGACTGGGGAATTGACTACGATAAGAAGAACGATCCGTGGCATCTTCAGGTGCCATATTTAAGCAAGGGCAGGCAACTGGCAAGGGCGGCAGCCTTTCGCGCGAAGTGTTTCTGGGAAAAGGGGCAGCGGAAGGAAGCGGCGGACGATCTTCGCGCGACATTGATCATGGCACGCCGGCTCGGAAACGATGGCCGGGATACCGTGATCGGGATGCTCGTTCAGCTCTCGATCGAGAGTATGGTGCAGAGAGCCACGGCGCAGTTGCTGACCGACCGAGAGTCAGCAGAATTTTTCGCGGATGTTCTTCGGGACTTTGACAACGGGTCTTCGTCTCTTCTCAGTAAGAACGCGATTCTGGCGGAGAAAAACGCCGTCATCCCGTGGCTGCGCCGCGAATTCGCATCGCATCCGGATTTTGGGGAGCGACTGGCTGACCTGGGCTGGTTCGTTGCCTCACAAGCTTCGCAAGAAGAGAAGGAGGTGCATGCAAAGCTGCCACAGCTTCAGCAGGCGGATGCGCAGAAACTGCTGGACGAAACGGACAAGCAATTTGACGAGTTCGCCGCCATAAGCGCCTTGCCCTTCCTGGAGTTCCACGCCAAGTTGCCAGCACTGCTGGATAAAATGAAGGTAAGTGAGAACCTGTTGTCGGCATTTTGCCTCTGGGGAAATTTGCCCACCATCCGCGATGAGGATGAGAAGGGCCGCATTAGATGGGCCATGGTCAGGGCCGCCATCGAGTTCAGGCGCGAAGGCGAAAAGGCTTTCAGTGAGATCATGGAGCCGTCAGATGGAAAACCCTTCCTCTACACGGCGCTGGAGGGCGGCGCGTTCGAGTTGAAGTCAGCCATGCAGGTGCGAGAAGAAAATATCGTCATGACATTCGGGCAACTGCCGGCAGTCAAATAGGGGGATCCGGGGCAGCTCCGGTGACGACCTATCCTTAGCGTCGGTCGCAACAGAAGATCGAGAGCAGGCTGAAGATCCTGTCGGAAATGTCAGCGGGGCGGCAATAATCTGCCGCCCCGCTCCAGTTTCGCTACACCGCCTTCTTCGCGGCAGTAACCAGGCTTTCGACGGTCGCCTCGGCCTTTGCCAGGTCCGCCTTCGCGTCCGCAAGCGCCGTGGAGAGACTGCCGTGCGCCTTCAGGACCTCGTAAATGATGCAGCCGAGCGCCGCCACGACCACGAAGCAGACGATCCCCAGCCCGATGCCTATACTGACCCCCGTACTCACCTCATACTGTCAAAACGGAGGTAATCGCAGGTAACGCCAGATAACGGCTGGTGATTCGGCCGGTTTCGCCCCGTGGCGCGCAGTCGCCCCAAACCGCGCCCGGACAGAAAGATAGACCACCGCTGACAACCGTAGTCAACTGTGGTCTATCTGTTCAACTGGTCGGGGCGACAGCACAGCGCTTGAACTTTTCGCCGCAAACGCCAGAAAACTCGCCCCCAGCATTCAGCAACTTATCCTTGCGATGGACGCCGCGTAGAGTGGCTGGCAATCGCCGCTCTTTGTGGGCATGTTCTATTCGACCTTGTCGTTCGCCTTACGCCGATTCTCACCAACTACCTTCACTATACAAAGTTCAATTGGGAGCGACGATTTCCACCACCGACAGCGGGCCGGGAACGCCGAAGGTATTGACCGACCTGGCGGCGAATGTATTGGTCCCCGGATGGAGCGGCCAAACGGACGCACCCTCCGATTTCTTCCACTCGCCATTGTCTACCCGCGCCTCATATTGACTGAAGTTGGGCATGTGGTTGGAAAGCGCCACGGCAAGGACTCGTTTTTCCTTCTGCTCCAGATCAATCCAGGTCTGGTTCACTTTGGGGTAGAAATCCGCCGGCCGGTTGGAGAGAAGGCTGAAGTGGGAAACGGTCTGCAGGGGGTTGTCCGGGTTGTCCGCCCACCAGAGATAGCCGTTGTAATGGAAGTAGCCGAAGCCGTGCTCCTCCTCGGCCGGCTCAGGGACGGAAAGATGGTTGTTGCGCAGCGGAATTCCAAAGCAACTGTACAGATTCAGTTTTTCCCTGTAGGGGGAAGCGGAGGGACTCAGATGCGTACCCGTCGCCACGGTTACGGCCGGTTCACCCTCCGCTTTCTCGGGAATGGCAAGGGCAGTTCCCGAGGCCAGGAGCAACCGGTGCATTTCGAGCGCATTTAAGGGGATGCCGTTGGCTTCGTAATGCACACCGATGGGGAACCCGGTCGGCCCCGGACCCGGACCGGTATCCTGAATCGCCCACTGGCCCAGGTCGTTCAGGTAAGTTTCCGCGACGAGGTGGCCGTCGAGAATTACATGTTTCGAGATATAGCCGAGGGCGGTGCTGCTTTGAACGTAGACGGTCGAATAGTGGGTGCACATGCCCAGGCAGAGGTCGGGCGGCTTCATGTCCAGAAGAATCAGCGCGTCCCAGGGCGGACAGTACTCGTACTTGCCGTCGTCCCAACCTTTGTTCCACTGATGACTGCACCAGAATCGGATCGCGTCGGTCTTGACGAGGTCCGTGCCGTCGGCGGGTGGGACTGCCGCGAGCTTGTACTTGTCCGCCAGGTAGCGGATGCGCGGCGTGCGGCCTTCATAGGTGAACTCATAGGACTCCGGCGCGTCCTCCGGCCTGTCGTAGCGCATCACCTGCAAATCGGAAGCCTCGGCCGGAATGGGCGCCGTTTTCTGAAGAAGACGGAGGTGGACGCCCTTCAAGAGAGGGGTTTTCGCGCCGTTGCTCGTTTGCAGGATGGCGCGCCACTGAACATAACGCGCGCCGGCGAGTTTCACTTCCGTGCCATCTTGCCAAGGCGTCCAGTTTTCGGGACTGAAACGACGCGTGGTCCCCGCGCGCCACTGGAAGGCGATTTCCGTCTCCGGGGGCGCGTCCTTATCCGCCTCGATGACCGCTCGTTCATACCTAGGCCACGGGCCGATCAGTCTCTTCGGATCAACGCCCAGCGCTGTGTCAAACACTTCGGAGGTCAGGGTCCCTTCCGGCGGATAGCCAAAAATCCGAAGCCGCACCATGTACTCGCCCGGCGCCGGATGCCACAAGCGGCCGCCGTCGTAGCTGACGGCGCTTCCCCGGTTTGGACTTCGCGTATCCAGTGGGATATCCCCCGTACCGCTGAAAATGAGGGTGTTCGTCCCCTTGCGAATGAGTTCCGGGGGCAACGGCTCATACTCCCATCCCGAATCGCCCGCCGTAAGGTGCTTGGCGTCATGCAGGATCATCCGGTCGTTGAACTGAATCCGCATCGGGTTGTCCGGGGAACCGCCGCCGCGAAAGATACAGAGCACCGCCTTGTCACACTCGGACAGGGGAATATCGAAGACCTTCTTGATCTGATTGGACGGGGACAGCGGCTGCGGATGCTTGGAGGTGACGCCCTCTTCCGTTGCCAGGAGCCACGAATGCGCCAGCCTTGCGCCGGCGGAATCAGCCCCTGCGCAGACGAACCGGTCTCTGGCGCAGTTGTCGAATTTATCCGTCGTTATTTGCTCGCGCGCCTGGTCGGCCAGGGCAGCCGCCGGCAGAGCGAGAAGCAACCCAAGCAATGCGTTCGCTTTCATCCGACTCCTCTCTTTTGATGGTTCTATGTTATCAGCGTCTTACGTTCTGCCCGTAAGTCCATCTTCAACCATGCGCTCTTTTGACCGGCTTCGGCACATGCGCCAGCAGCCTACCCCCTCTCGCCCCGGCACGTCAACTCCCGCCGCCCATGTTCTTACAGCCATGCTCTGAAGCTGCCCTCCGGCGACCGACCTGGCGGGCGAGTGAGGCGTGCCGGGCTAGAGGGTGGCCTGCTCAGGGCATGGCGGCATGGCGGCGATCCATGGCGCGCAGGAGCACATTAGCCGCGCGAACGGCAGCGCGGCTGGTGTATCACTATGAACTGGCCGAACGGGGTGGCCAGTTCATCAGGAGTGCGATCATGCCCAGCGGACATAGCACGGCAAGCGAGATCCCCCAGTTCATCCGGCCGGTCATGTCGGCCGTTGCGCCCACGATCCACGGCATGAAGACGCCGCCGAAATTCCCGAAAGCCGCGAGCATTCCGAACATGGAGGCGCCGCCGCGCGGAAAACGGTCCGCGGTCACACCCAGCATGGTCGGCCACAGGCAGCTTCCCGTGAGACCCGTGGCGATGGCGGCCGCGAGCCGCAGGCCGGACCCTGGCGCGAAACAGGCCACAACAAAGAGTACGGCGGTAACCCAGCAGCAGGCGCGCATCAGTACAACGCCGGCTACGCGATGACCAATCAGCCCGGCCAGAATGCGACCCAGCGCCATGGCCACGGAGAAGAGCAGCAGGCTCATGCCCGCAACCCATGGGGTGAACCCGAGGTCCACCTCCGCATAGGCGGGCAGCCACTGCGCCAGGCCCAGCTCGGTCGCTCCCGCGAGAAAGATCGCGGCCACGGCCACGAGGAAAAGCGGTATCCGCATGAGTTGCCGGAGCGGCAGACGCCCGTCTTCATGGGCCACGAGAGCGGGGAGGGTCATCCGGGTGAAGCCGGCGGCGACGAGAAGCGGAATGGCGATCATCCCCAGAGCTATCACGCGCCAGTGCACACCGAAGCGCAACGCAGAGGAGGCCACCAGCACCGTGGCGACGGCGCCGATGCAATAGAACGAATGCAGCCAGTTCATGGCCGACGAACGGCGATGAGGCTGCAGAGCGCTCACGATGGGGCTCAGCACCATGTCCAGCACGCCCGCTCCGCCGCCCATCAGCGCGACCGCCACGAGCAGCGTGCCATAGCCGGGGGCGCGCCACGTCAGCAAGAGGCCCGCCGCGATCAGAAGATTGCCGCCGATGGCAAAGGGCTTTGCCCCGAAACGATCGGCCAACGGCCCGGTGACGAGGATGCCCGCCATGAGGCCGACGAACGTGATCGCGCCGATCCGTCCGAGTTGTTCGTTCGAGAGCTGGACGGCGCCGCCCAGGTCGGCGCGTAGTGTGGTCAGGAAGACCGGCATCAGGTTTACCGCCACGGCCAGACTCATCATGGCGGCATAGCTCAGCCCGATGCTGAGCCGGACAGAGGCGTTGTTTCTCGTTGACATTTCTGATCCCGCGGATGGCCGAACACGATCTGCTAAAGTCATGCTTGAGCCTGCGGCGATTAACGGCGCACCTATTATACAGTCGCCGAAGAGCAAAGGGAGCAGAACAGGGCGACCTCTCTAACAACTTTCGCGCCCCTTCAAACCGACCCCACCGCAATCACCCCGTAGATATTGGTGTCCAACGCACAGGCTGACGGAGGTTAGAGCCATGCTGCGCCCATCCTGACCCTCGTACTGACCTCTGTACTGTCATCCTGTAGGAAACCGTAGATAACGGTAGCGAACCGCTGATAGGCGCGCCCGTCGTGCCCCCGTCGGCCGGTTTGCCCCAACCTTAGCCCAAATAGAAAGATTGACCACGGCTGGCAACCGTGGTCTATCTGTCAAAATGGTCGGGGCAACCAGCACAAGTTTGAACCGTCGCGGGTCGGCGTTGGGCCTTTTCTGTCGGTCTTCTTGACATCTTCTGAACCGTATCTGATTACACCGCAGCGCCTTATAGCACTCTCAGTATGATGCAGTTCGGCCAATGGCCACTGGACAGCTCAAACTTGGCCTTGCCTGAGTCCAGGTCGGCCCCTCGCCCATAGCAGAATGCCCCTGCTGGTTTCCCTGCACTCTTTTCTATCCCGGCGAATATTTTTGAGCGAGTGGTGACAAATCGGTAACATTTTCTCGCTAGACTCGGTCGTGGATCAGGTGACCGGGTTTTTCGCGAAAGGAGCAAGCGATACATGCGCGATAGATGGCTATCGTGGGCCTGGCAGCGGTGAACTTCTCGGCAGTCCGCGCGGATACGTCGGTGGCGCAATTGGAGACGGGCATCTTCCGGCAAGTTTTCCGGCTTTTGCTTGAAAGGGCTTCACATGAGATCGAGACATTTCGTGGCGGCGGCGGTGGCGGTCGGTTTCCTGGTTGCCCTTGCGGCTAACACCTGTGCTGCCGTGCCGGAAGAGAAGCCAGGACAGGACGCTGCTAAAGCCGCGGAAGGCGCCAGTAATCTCACAGAGATGAGCGGAACGAAAACGAGCGAGTTGAACGCAATTCTGAGGCAAGGGCCCGGACAACCCGCGTCGCAGGAACTGATCGCAAAGGTGTTGAAAGAGAACAGCCCATGGCTTAGGCCGGCGTTGAAGAGCCTCGCATATACGTTTTCAATGGCGTCCACGGGCAAGAACCTCAAATGGGAGGCCAAAGTGGCGTACACCGCGCCGAACGACGTAACCATAACTCTCCCCGAAGGGAAAACCTGGTATAGCGGCAAGGCGAACGACAGTCGGCTGCGCGCCGTTATTCAAGGCGTGACCTTCTCTGGACCCATGCAGAGATTTCAGGCAGCCCCTCAAAATTATGCCGTCTCTATGATCGGTGAAGAGGCGGTGTACGGCAGGGATGCCATGGTGCTGCACATCAAGTTCAGCGACCGTCCCAGCGAAGACGCGATCCAGCGACGGGACGAACAGCTGAAGCCGCTCGCCATGAGGTCCAAGTATGACTACGAGTTTCTCCCGGTCGAGCAGCAAATCGGGGGAGAAAAGCGAACTGTGATCGAGCTGAAGTGCCTCCATGAGGAAGGGCCCGGCTGGAAGGCGCTCCTGGCCGCTTACCATGCGAATCCCTCGCAGATCAAATGGGGTGGCAAGATCATCACTTCAAGCATCCGCGTGTTGCAAGGCAAGACTCGCCCCGTTATTGTCTTGGATGATGATCCAGAGTTCACTGAGCAGAGCCCAGTCACCTCCACAAGCTTTGACGTCGGAGAAAACAATCTGACGAACAAGTTGATTCTGGCGGAAGGCGAGCGGCTCCTGGACGAAGCATTATACCGCGAGCTCAAGGCCAAGACGCCCTGGTATTTGCGGATGGAGGTTGGCTGCGGTATCTGGGGTACTTGGTATGGATACCAAGGCAACGTTGCGGAAATTGATCAAGTTTGGATTGACAAGGAAACCGGCAGCGTACTTCGAGAGGAAGGTTTTTCTGATGAGGGCAAGTGGCAATTTGTTTTCGAATACGGCGATTGGGAGGTGCTCCCAGTTGGAGGAAGAGCGCCGAGGCACGTTATGGTTACTCTGGCTCCCAGCAGCACTGGCGGCCTTGGGGTTTGGAAATTCGACATGAGGTTCACTACGTTGGGCGGAAAGGCCTGGCTGCTGGATCAACTAGCCCAGTC
>Ga0187880_1003409_pt1 | contig 12155 bp, 11 predicted proteins | sample June2016WEW_19_4_FD_132998 | JGI IMG/M metagenome (GOLD analysis project Ga0187880, IMG submission 132998) | Peatland microbial communities from SPRUCE experiment site at the Marcell Experimental Forest, Minnesota, USA - June2016WEW_19_40 | ecosystem: Environmental > Terrestrial > Soil >...
AATTTCGATCATGCGTTGTGGCCTTCTGCTCTTACGTCAGTGGATGCGGGGTCTACCGCTACTTCCGGTGTCTATTATGACACCACGGCCAACCTCAGTACCTCCACTCTTCCGACCGGCAATGACCATGTGATTATCATGGCCCCCGGTTCTACGGCTACTCTTGCCGGTAGAGCCGCGATCTTTACTCGTCCGATGGGGCCGGTTAAGCCGGGCGGAAGTTACGTTATCTTTGAGGCGTCGGTTGCCACTGTGAACGCCGGTGCGGTTCAGGCCGCGTTTATCGGACTCACCACTTCTACCGGCCTCTCTACTGGTAACATTCTCAAGACTGTTTCCGGTACTGCAAATAGCAATCAGCTTTTGCCGTCCACGGGTGCGATTGGTTTTTGGATGCACGGCGATACGCCCAATAACTTCGATGCGATCTATCAAGGTGTTGCGTCGAATGGTGCGTACAGCACGATCACCCCGCCCAATTCTACAGCTTATGCCAGCACGGTTAACTGTGTTGTTTCTACTGTGCTTACCAATAGCACGGCTTATGGCGGGAATCCAGGCAACGTGTATCAGTCGCCCGCTTCCGCTCCCGGTGTGTTGACCAGCACTTCATGCGTTAAGCTCGGATTGCTGTACAATGTGCCTTACAATCAGATTATCTTTGCTGTCAACGGGGCACAGGTTGGGGCGGTTACTGTTCCCGCATCCCTTGTGCCGTCTACATCGCTGTTTGATACTCTCAACAGCTACGGAGCGATTATTGTTACGGGTGGAGTTATGGGAGCTACTTTGTCTACCGGACTCAAAGTTGATTTCCTGTCCGCCGCTGCGACACAGCGTACCGCTCCTTGATGGTGGCGTTTTGTTTCCCCGGTTCCGGCGTATCGGCATCCCTCCATGGCCGGTACGCCGTTTTTGTTGTGTGATTAGATGTCTCTTGACGAAGCTAGAAAACCTGCTTCTGCATGGAAAGGATTAGAATCACGATACAAACCATACATAACAATTGATCCATCTCTTATTGTGGAAGTCGGAGTTGATTATGGCTATTCCTTTTTCACTCTCGCTTCTGATTTCCCTCGTGCGATGGTTGTCGGGATTGATCCTTATCCAATTTCCGGGGAAGGGAGTGTAGGACATCCTGATGCTGAAATTCATGTTAGGAAATACATGAAAGAGTTTCCTAACACTGTACTTCTGAAGATGGAATCAAAGAGAGGATCATTGGAGTTTGAGAATAATTCAATTGACCTACTTCATATTGATGCGATCCATACCTATGAAGCGACAAAAGAAGATATTGAATTGTGGTCATTTAAGTTGAAACAAGGCGGAATTGCGATGTTTCACGATGTTGTTTCGTTTCCGGGGACTAGAAAAGCGTTTGACGAAATACCAGGAAGAAAAGTGATTATCCCGGAATGTTTTGGATTGGGGATTTGGTATAAAGAATGAGCGTTATCTTTCCTACTGGCGAGCCGACATCGGCACAGAACTTTAATTCGCTACTTACTAACGTAGCGTATAAGTTGGGTGTTGCCTATTACGGCTCAACCGGCACAGGAATACCGCAACCGCCACAAGACGCTTACAACTCTACCATCTGTGCCACAATCATCAACGATGCAATCCGAATGCTGATTGATGATGGCCCCCGGCCTACAGGATGGTATTGGCAGCAACAGATTGCACAAGTTGATTTATGGCCGGAAATCGGCCCCGATCCTTCAGGCTCTACCTATATTTCTTCTACGGGATCGACTACCGATCCTGTGACTGGATCAACCGTCTTTACGTTTGTACTTACTACGCCGTCTCAAATTCAACCCAATGTCAGCACTCAATATCCTTTGCTGCAAATTCCCAATTTTGTACAGACAATGGAATTGCGGAATATTTGGTTGAATGGACAGCCTTCGACGGGGACGCCAGGGTGGTTTGTTCCCTCTTCAAGTCCTCTGGCGTCCACGTCTACAGTGGGATTGCCATTCACTGTATCTACGTTCATTGATCCCTTTCATATTTCAGCAGTTGGAAATTGGTCTAGCACGTTGAATAGTACAAATAATAAGATTCCGTTTTCGATGGCTGCGACTGGTGATTATACGATGCCCGCTAATTTCGGCGGAACATATTGCTCGGAAATCACCTGGATTGCCAATACTAATCGTGGTATCTTTATTGATTGGGTGGATGAAGCAGCGATTCGGCAACAGAGACAGTTGTATGCACAACAGTTTGGAATTCCACAATGGGCGGCTGTCCGGCAAATCCCGCTCCCCACTGTGCAAATCCAAGCCTTTAATCCCCCCCGTCCTCGATGGGAATTGATGACTTTCAGGATTACGGCGGAATTTCTCTCCGTGAACTTTGCCTATTTTCTCAGTTTTAACAATCTTGTGAATGGGACAGATGAACCGCCCATTCCCCTATCCTTTGACAACACCCTTATGGCTGCGATACGGGCACAGGCAGAGCGTTACCAGATGGATTCGATCAGCGGGCCGGAATTTCAATTTTACCGCACCATAGCCCTTCCCAATGCCCTCAAACTTAACGATATGATGGCTCCTAAGAAGTTGGGGTATTGCGGGAATCCCACACGGCGGATTGGCCCGGCCAACTTAGCCGACTGGCGGTCTCACGGGTATCTTAGGCCAAATGTCTCAGTTCCTACAGAGCCTTATTTACTTTGAGCTTATGATAGCCTAATATTCATTACAGGAGTTTACAATGCCCGATTTTAATAGTAACAACTATCTCCGCGAAGTCAAACAAACCACTACTGGTTCTAATCAAGGAACTAATTGTGACGGCGGATTTCTGGTGGATTTTGATGTCTCAGATAGATTTTTGGTTACGACTGCGGTTCTTAGTGGATCGACCGGAGCGTATGGATCGAATTCTACATCTCCTCTGGCAACCGGTGTGGTTACTCTTTTGTCCAGCACCGCCTCATTTGTTTCCACAGGAGCATCAACATTCGGTCCATTCTTTATTCCCCGCGACTACGATCAGACTTCCGACAATCTTCAATTCCGATTCTTAGGATCGACTGCGGGAACAGGACAAAGCACGATTGCGTTGATTGGCACTATCCAAGTTTACTCAACAGGTGGATCAGCAGCTTATACTTCCCCTGTGAGTATTGCGTCCACTACTTTCAATAATGGCGTGTGGAATAGTTTTGGTATTGCCTTCAATGGGAACGGTTTGCAATATACCGATGCGTATTATCTTACACTTTCTACAGCGGGTGGGAATACTCAAATTGCTGCCGCCAGTGAAGTTTATCCCTCTTGTCAGGTTGCGTGGGCGGATTATAACAACACTCAGAATGTTGTGACTGAGAATGTTGGCACTACTATCCAACAGATTAGGACAACTTAATGTGCCCAACGGACGCAATCAAAATGGTGGTACAACTGTCATTCTAACATCGCCGATTGGCGGTGTTGTTCGGGCCATTTCCCGGGAAGAACAACCGGAAGGTACTGCGGTTGATGCCCTCAATGTTCTCCCCTATTCCTTAGACGGACGCCGTAGAATTTCTCAACGCTATGGTATCTCCCAATTTTGTTCTACTTCAACCGGCGATCCGGTTCAGGGAATGTTGCCGATTGGATACATTCTCCGTCCCGGTGCCCCGATTGGTCCGACTCCTACAATTCCGTGGTCAACGTGGATTGTTCTACCGTGGCCTCATAACGGTTCTGTGACTATAAGTACCGATCCGGGGCCAGGAAGTACAACTTTTTCATTTTCCTCTAGTCAAACGCTGAATATTTCCTATGATGTAAATTGGTACATTGATAGTACACTGGCGACTAGTCCACCCGGAATCAGTTTTGGAATTCAGTATAATACGCCCATACATCCCGCTATCAATAGTCATAATATTCTTGTGGTTGGGGCTGGGTGCTATAATGGATACAACGGAGGGTCTACCTATGTTGGAGGGTCCGCCGGATTTTGTAGTCTTCTAGCCGATCCTTCAACCCAATACCCAAATGCAGGTGTAACCGGAGCGACTGGTAGCTATACATTTACTGGTCAATACACTTACATTGCGAGTACTGGCAAGTTATTGGTGAATGAGACCATTACGGGAACACAAACACAGAGTAGTACCGGAATCACAAATTGGCCGTATGGATCATTTAGTGCGTGGGGGTCGTTGTTATTGTTTAACAACCAAGTTTACTCTCCTAACACATTTTCTATAACATGAACGCCGGATCAGGAAATTTTCAGTCTGCCTATGGATCAGGCTACATCAATAATTTGGTGTTTGCTACTAACGGGACTGTCTATGTGTCCGATCCATTTGGTACAGTTTCCACAGCGGGGAATCAAAGTACCAAATTCTTTTCTCCGACTAATCCGATCAGTATGTGCTTTTTGAATCTCGGCGTGTATATGACTGATGGTTCAACATTGGCATATTTGAATACATCCACAGGAAACATGGTTGCGTATTCAACTACATTTAATAATTACAGCACCAGCACTGATCCGGCCCCCACTTTTTGTGCCCAAGATGTAACATGGCGTGGTAGACTGATTCTTTATCAAGATCAGAATAACCCGCAGAACATCTACGCGGCTCGCACGGGCAATCCATACGATTTTAACTACGCCGCGACCGATCCCGCCTCAGCATGGTCGGCTAACTTCAGCGAATCAGGACAAATTGGCCAACCTGTGACGGCCTTTATTCCCTTCAATGATGATCTGGCAATTGTATCATGCATAGATCAAATGTGGTTGATTGAAGGTGATCCTTCGGATGGTGGTACGTTTGTTTTGATGAGTGAACACATGGGGATGTTAGGTCCGCAAGCGTGGTGTACCGCTCCGAATCACGATTTGTATTTTGTCGGCACGTCCGGCATGTATATGCTTCGTCCATTTTGGGCACAATACATGCCGCCGCAATTGCTGACGGGGCAGAATTACGATCAATTCTTCACACAACTAGATCGCAATCAAATGAATGTGGCATTGGTGTACGATGAAGTCCACAAATATATCCACATTTATGTGACTCCGTATTCTACTTATCTTGGTGGAATAAGTGGGACGCATTTGATTTTTGACACACGAAACAACGGGTTGTGGCCGGTTCAATATGCCAGCACGGCGGGACCATCTTGTGCGACTTCATTTGTTCCCGGCTCTCTTGGCAACAAACAAATTTTAGCATTGGGGGGATTGAACGGGAATGTGTATCAAATTAACGATTCGGCGACTGATGATGTTGGGACGGCGATTCAATCTAATATAACTTTTGCTCCGATCAATCCCCTTCCTGATAGGGCGGCTATTATGCAAAAGATTGAAGTAGATATGGGAGAACTTCCATCGACTTATTCTACGTTTAACTCAAAACTCTCTGTGTTGGCTGGTCCTACCGCAGCAGATGTTGATGTAGATGGGTATGGATGGCCTTCCCAATCTACCAACCTACCCGGATTTACCAAGACGTTTACTATGGATCGGCGGCAGGCTATAATTCAGCAACGGCTTGGGGGTGGTTGGTTCTCTATAACATTGGGAAACAGTACCGATCAGGCGACTTGGAGCTTTGAGCGGGCTGTATTGAATTTTACGCCGAGTGGAGTGAATCGGCAACAGAGGTAATATGAGTGCTTTAGGAAGTTACATGGCGGCGATGCCAATGATGCAAGGGGCACAAGCCGGTACTGCTCCCGCAGCGATTCAGGGTGGTTATGGATCGGCCATACAATCCCTACAAAATGCCCTAAATGCAAATCAGCAAGCGTATGGTGGGTTACAAAATCAAGCTCAACAGCAATACCAACAAAACGCTGGGGCGGTTCAACAAAATCTTGTGAATAGTGGATTGGGTAATACTACTGTGGCTCAAACGATGCAGCAAGCCCCGCTTCAAACCTACAATAATGCGTTACTAAATATCACGGGACAACAACAAGGAGCGGCAGCAAATATTTACGGACAACAAGCTGGACAATATTCACAAGAGGGAAACGCTCTTGCAAACTATTTAGCGGCGATGCAACAGCAGGCGGCACAATCTCAACAGCAGCAAAGTATGTACCGATTACAACAGCCGAAGATTCATCAAGAAGGTGTACCCGCATTTTAATTTGAAAGACGAGCCAAATCTTGAGGATTGATCGTAATAGTCTGTCAGGCAACCGCCTTCGCCGTAACCTACAGCGGCTATCGGTGGGAACTGCATCTACCGATTTGCCTATTGATTCTAACGGAGGAATTGTATTAACCGATGCGGGATTATCTCTTTCACTGACAGGAGAAGGATCATTACCTACGATAAATTCTACGGGGGCGGTTGTGTCATTTCCTGTGGGTAGTACCGGACAGGTTCTTAGTGTAAGTTCTACGTCATCTACTAATCTCGTATGGGAAACTTTGCCTGCTGCGGGCAGCACTTTTTATGTATTTGGTAGTACGGGTATCGGAGTTTCTACTTCCAGCAATTCAACGTGGGTTGCAAATACTGAACCGGGATCAACTTTCTACATTATTCCTGAAAGCTTGCCGGGTTGGGGCGGTACAGGTTACATTGGAGTAAGTACTACTGGTAACTCCACTTTCATCAACAATTCCATTGCTGGCGTGGTATTGAAAAATAATGGAGACTTGCTTACGGCATCTGGCTTAGGAGGGACTGCTACACTGACAAGACTTTCGGCAGGCACTCTGGGACAAGTGCTTATTGTTTCAACTGCCGCACCCGACACTTCTCCGTTGGCGTGGTCTGGCCAACTAATTGATAGTGGGGGTTCGACAAGCATTGACTACATAAATCGCTATTTAGTCAATGAAAGCGGCGATACGGTTATTGACTACCAAAGCCTTCAACTGCTCAATACCAGCGGCAATCCTTCGGTGGACTGGGGTGCGTCAATTCTCTATGATAACGACGATAATCCCTCCGTTGCATGGAATTCCAGACAGTTGATAGATGCAGACGGAAATGAAGAACTGGACTGGAATAACTTTCTCTTGATTAACGGCTCTGGTAATACTTCGGTTGATTGGAACAACGCCTTTCTGGAAGATGACGATGGGGCAACATCTATTGATTGGAACAACAGACATCTTATTGATGAACTGGGGATAAATGCAATCAATTTTTCAAAGCTCAATAGACATCTGATGAATTCTACCGGTAACTTGGTTCTGAATTTCGGGGGCAAATATTCCACGGGCGATGTGCTGGTTTATAATACTGCTCAAGGTTTTGTAAGAGAGGCAATTGGAACACAAGGACAGGTTCTATCGGTTGCATCAACCAGTAGTACCAGCACGGCATGGATAAGTCTTTCGACCAGTAACATTTCTGGTTACGCTGCTCCATCAACCTTTTACGTTTTAGCCAGCACAGGTATAGCGGTATCGACCTCCGGTAATTCGACATGGGTTACAAATATTTCGACCGGAAGCGGCGGGGGACTTCCGACAGGCACGCGGTCCCAGGTTCTTCTTGTTAACCCAACTGGTGCAAATACTAATCCGACATGGGAATCAGGATTATACGATACTTCGGACAATCTTGTTGTTGATCCCTTCAATTATTATTTATGGGATAACGGCACCAACAATTCGATTGATTGGAACGGTAGAAAACTTTACGATGCCAGTCCCGGCATTGCCCTCAACTACAATAGTCGCATATTGTACGGAAGCGATGGCAACGAATATTTGAATTGGGATATTGGTATGCTTTCTGAAGGCGGAAAGTCTGTCGATTGGTTGAACCACGAACTATTCGACACCTACTCATTAATGTCAATAGACTATGATGGCAGATTGCTCACAGATAAAACGGGTACGTCTATATTGACGTGGGGGAACAGCACAGGCACATTGGGGTTTTTTGGTTCTGACGGAAGCACTCAGCCAACAGTAACGGGGCACTGGTCAACCAGTACCGCAGGTGCAAATCTTGCCGCAGCTTTAGCCAGTCTTGGTCTCATTATCAACCATACATCAACGTAGGAGCATCCCATGATTCCTCTTCCCTCAACTTCCACAACGTCGTTAGAGCGAGACTGCTATCGTCTTTACAGGCAGATTGGCAATCAGTACACCCAACTTCAAAACTTGTTGAATAATGGAGCCGATTTTGTTTGGAACAATCCCGACGGTACGCCGCAACAAGCCGTGGCTACATTAGGAACAAATGCGGCCAGCGTCTTTGAATTGTCCAATCTTCTGTGTGGTTTGATTGGTTCAATAACTGGCTCTACGCCTAGCCCAATGCCTGTTGGGTGGAGTTATACAGCTAATGCGGATGGAACTGTAACGCTGATAGCTCCAACATCAACGTAGAAAAAATCAACATGGCCAGAAAAGCAACAACTTCAATCCCAAACATAACGGGCGAATTCGATCCTGAAGAGGATGCAAAAACGCTGACAGAAGCGGAGTCTATTCATAGCAATCCTGATAGACATAAAGCCGCACTTGTTCATTTGGCAAATCAGAAGAAAGTAGCGACTAATGCTTATAAAACAAGCCGACAGGCATTAGAGAAACAAACAAGTAGACGAATGAAACAAGTGTTTGGACAACATGCCCCGTTTGAAATGGCAGGAGAGAATCAACAGACCCCGTATACCGAAGCAGAGGGGGGTGAGTAATGCCTTTTCTGATTCATCCTAAACGTAAACCCGTGAAGGTATATTCCTCGGCAGGAGAGTGGTTAGCAAAAGAACATGGAATTACTATTGACCAGAATAAGCCAGATGATAGCAAAAATACGAAAGACACGGTTGACAAACAGCGGTAGAATGGTGTACTATGAGCCAGATTGCCGGACCCCAACAAGCGGCTCTTTTTAATTACTTGCAGTCGCTTCAACAGCCTTCTCCAAATCCCCCACTTTCACAAGACCCTACGGCGGAAGCGAGAGCGGGAGGGGGACGCCCAGTTTATCGCCCCACATCTATACGCGGTAGCCGGGTGAGCGAACGCGGACGTGGGGGGATGATGGGACCGACCATCCAACAAGCAGCAGAAAGATCACCAGAAGGGCGGCAGATGACCAAAGCCCAAATGGAACAAGGTGGGGAAACTGGAGAATATACGGAACAAGGACAAGATGTGCCAGTAGGAAGTGAATCACCGGAAAATCCAAATAGAGGGGCAAATCTTAATGCTCTTACTCCTCCTATGAATCTTGCGGCTATGCTCGGACAACAACCGCAGCAGTCGAACGGCTGGACGCATCCGCAAACCATGCAAACTCACCCGGAAGGTTCGATTCTCCACAGTCCCAGTACGGGACAGACGTTTCAAATTCAGAATGGACAACCTGTGAGGTACGGTCCTCCACAAGAAACAGTGACACCGGAACAGCAACAAGCAAATGTTCATCAATACATTCAACAACTCGCCCAAACTGATCCAGGTAAAGCTGCGGAACTGGCGATTAAACAACAAGAGTTAGATTTGAAACGATTTGAGGCAAATTCAAAAGCATATCCAATTGGCGAAAAAGGATCGGCATCGTATGATGCTCAACAGGCTCAAGAGGAACAAGAAAAACCTACGAAAACAAAAACACCTGATTCTTTAGATAAATATCTTGACGCCAAACTTGCTGCCCTAAAAGCACAGCCTGGGTAATTCATGTCCGCTATCCCGAACGATCTTCAGCAACTACCGGCTGATTTAACTGCATTGCCACCAGATCAGGTGCAAGCAATGCGACAGCATCTTGCAAATCAGCGGGCCGTTGCTCCACAGATGGCACAAGACGAAGCGGCAGAAAAATTGCGGAATGCCGCGACACATGCTGACACTAACACACTTCGCGGCTATACTGCTGCCGCATTTCAACCCATGAGAGACGTGGCGGCTATGGCAGTGCGGACAGGAGTGGGTGCCCAAAGTTTGCTCGGATTAGACTCATATTCCCCCCAAGAAAAACAAGCAATTGCCCGTGGAGTACAAAATTTAGAAACTCCTCCCGTGGAAACCGCACAGGGGATAGGTGGAACTCTTGCGGGTTTACCCGCTATGGGATTAGAGGCTGCGGTTCCCGGCCTTCTTCCCGCCACTCTGATACAACATGGCGGCGAAGTTACAGCCCCCAATGCAATCAATGCAGCTACAGCTTTATTCGCCCCGGAAATTGGAAAAGCTACTGGTCCGTTAGTATCCAAAGTTCTTCCCTTCGGAAATCGTATTGCCGGAGCGGCAGCTATGGCGGGGGGTCAAGCCGCGGCGAACGTGGCAGCGGGTGCCCCGGCCACAGAGGGGGTAGGTCTAGCCTCTGTATTGGGGGCGGCAGGCGGCGGTAAGGAAGAAATCCCGGCAGATTTACAGCCCGTTACCCCACCCGTTGAGGCCAAAGTACCCGAAAATGTGCCTCTAAAAATTGCCCCCAAAGTCCCAAAAGGGATCAGGATCGCTGAGCCAACAGAGGGGCCGCTTTCAACGATGCTTAAACCATCTGAGCCTGTAGGGCCGGATGTTGTGCAGAAATGGCAAGAGCGGGAAGGTCCGCACTCACAGGTGCAGCCCGGTTGGCGTCCCGATTTAACTGTGCAAGACACAGCCTTGCGTAGACGGGCTGGACAAATTGTGAATCCGGCACAAGCGGTAGAATCAATTATTGGCCCACTTGGTCTACAGACGCCAGAAGAGAAAGCCACAATTAGTCTCTTTGGTCCCGGCAAACCGGGTGGAGACATTAATCCAACTCCACGTCCAGCACCACAGATTGCCGAAGGATTCCAAAGAGAAAACACTCTCGCCGCTTTGCAACAACCGCGTGAAGAAACTCCTATAGCCGCTCCAACCAAACCAACTGTGAGAGAAAAACTAAACGCGGCTGTACGGAGTATATTTCATCCTGAAGGATCACAGGCATTGGCAGAGCAATTTGGTACTGCGGCAAATGTGAAGATGAATCTCACGAATAAGATTGGAGATTTTGTAAAAGACTTTGGTAAGATGTCCACAGAGGAGCAAGAACGCAATCATCAATCGATGGATCAAACAGGCGAGTTTGTTACTCCCGATCTACAAAAACACGCCCCAATGATTCAGGCAATCAACAATGAATTTAATCGCCAGTTCGCCGCTTTGGGGGTTGATGCTAAAGAGTTGCGACCGAACTGGATGACGATGGCAGTGTTTGACAAACCGGCAAAGATGTCTGATGTTGAATATCAGCGAAAACTTAGCGATGCCGAAAACTATTTTAAGCAGCGTACTAATCCCACAATCGCAGATGCTAAGGAAGCTGCATCCAAACTTGGATTAGTAATGAACCCCAATTTGGCAGAAGGACAAATGCGAGCATGGAGCAATATGGCCGATTCTTTGGCCGCTCGCAATATGCTAATGGATGCTGTGAAGCGGGGATCAGAGACTACAAATGTGGCATCCATGCTTGGCAGAGCCACAGGTGGACGAGGAGCGGAAATAATCAAGGCTAGTGATCCCCTTCCCCCAAACATGGAAGAGTTGCCGGGATGGCTTGCAAACGATCAGGCTTTTATCAAAGCGACGGGACAGGACACAGGACAAGGCACACAGCGAATTGTTGTTGATCCCGGTTTGAAAGCAGCAATGGAAGGATGGAAACAATCTACTAGAGGAACTACTAATAGATTGGTCAGTAGCTCACTACGGTTGAAATTGATGTTTGATGCTGTGAACGGAATGCGAGCCGTCAATGGATTAGTTTCAGATGCTTTGACTGGACATGCACATGGAATACAAGAAGGCGTGACAGCGATGCGAGGACGACTTGATCCTGAACAAAACGCGGTATTAGCCCGTGCGATGGAACAAGGATTTCACAGCGATATACTTCCGAGTCCGAAAGATGTTACTACCAAACAAACTCTTTTCCCCGGTTCGGATATTCCCGGTAAAATATTAAGCGGCCCACGGAAGTTTGCTGAAGTCGCCAAAGTATCTGCGGTCATGGAAGGTACACGACATATAATGGGAGATACCGATCTTACTACAGAGCAACAGAATACCGCAATTCAAAGATTATTGAAATTGGCCGACAATCAGTACGGCGGAAAGACAAAACCGAATACTCTTCCTACATCTCTCCAAGCTCCATTAAATGTAATGTCCCCACTATTGGGATATGAAACTGCACAAGCAAGAATGGC
>Ga0187880_1003426_pt1 | contig 12119 bp, 9 predicted proteins | sample June2016WEW_19_4_FD_132998 | JGI IMG/M metagenome (GOLD analysis project Ga0187880, IMG submission 132998) | Peatland microbial communities from SPRUCE experiment site at the Marcell Experimental Forest, Minnesota, USA - June2016WEW_19_40 | ecosystem: Environmental > Terrestrial > Soil > Wetlands...
ACCCGCACCGGGTACTGGAGGGGCTGGCCATCGCGGCATACGCGATAGGCGCTACCGAGGGCTACCTGTACATTCGCGCCGAGTACCCGCAGGCCGTGCGCCACACGCGGGCGGCCATCCGGCAGGCCGAGGAGCGCGGCTTCCTCGGTCAAAACATTCGCGGCTCCCGGTTTTCGCTGCGGCTGGAGGTTCGCGAGGGTGCCGGCGCGTTCGTCTGCGGCGAGGAGACCGCGCTGATCCAGTCGCTCGAGGGGAAGCGCGGGATGCCGAGACTGCGGCCTCCGTACCCGGTGGAGCGCGGGTTTCGCGGTCACCCGACCGTCATCAACAACGTCGAGACGCTGGCCTGCGTACCCTGGATTATCCGCCATGGCGGCGGCGCGTTTGCTGCGCTCGGCACCGCGAACAGCCGGGGAACCAAGGTCTTCGCGTTGGCCGGGAAGATCAACCGAGGCGGCCTGATCGAAGTTCCCATGGGCATCACGATACGCGAAGTGGTGGAGGATATCGGCGGCGGCATTCGCAACGGGCGGGCGTTCAAAGCCGTGCAACTGGGCGGACCGTCCGGAGGGTGCATCCCGGAGCGGCTTGCCGACACGCCGATTGACTATGACGCCCTGGCGCAGACCGGCGCCATCATGGGTTCCGGCGGGTTGGTGGTACTCGACGACCGCGATTGCATGGTCGATATCGCCCGCTTCTTCCTGAAGTTCACCCAGGCCGAATCCTGTGGCAAGTGCACCTTCTGCCGGATCGGCACCAAACGCATGCTCGAAATTCTCGAGCGCATCTGCGAGGGAAAAGGCAGGACGGACGATCTGGAGAAGCTCGAGGTGCTGGCCGATTATGTCGGCCGCGCCAGCCTGTGCGGGCTCGGCCAGAATGCGCCGAACCCGGTGCTGACCACGCTTCAGTATTTCCGCGAAGAGTACGAAGCGCACATCCACGAACGGCGCTGCCCGGCCGGACGCTGCCCGGCGCTGATCCGGTACCGGGTGACGGACAACTGCATCGGCTGCACGCTCTGCGCGCAAGCCTGCCCGGTCGGCGCCATCGCCTATCGCCCGTACGAGAAGCACGAAGTGGACGACCGGCTCTGCACGCGTTGCGATATGTGCCGGCAAGCTTGCCAGGACGAAGCAATCGAGGTCTTATAGGCGCGCCATGATTAGCTTGACGATCGACGGCCGGCGGATCAGCGTGGCGCCAGGGACCACCGTCTTGGAGGCGGCCCAGTGGCTTGGCATTCGCATTCCGACCATGTGCCACGTGCCGGGGATCGAGCCGGCGTCGTCGTGCTTCCTCTGCGCGGTCCAGATCGAAGGCCGCCGCACGCTCTCGCCCGCCTGCGGCATGCCCGTGGCGGAAGGCATGGTGGTCGTCACCGAAAGCGAGGACATCCGCACCGCGCGCAAGATGGCGCTGGAGCTTCTGCTCTCCGATCACGCCGGAGAGTGCGTCGCGCCGTGTGCGGCCGAATGCCCGGCGGGGCTGGACATTCCGGGATTCGTCTATGGCATCGCGACGGGGGACACGCGCCGCTCGATGGAAGCGATCGCGGACCGGCTAGCGCTGCCAGGTTCGCTCGGGCGCATCTGCCCGCGTTTGTGCGAGCGGCAATGCCGCCGCTCGGATCTCGATCAGGGCCTGGCGATCGGCGCGCTGCACCGCTACGTGGCCGACCTGGACAGTGGGGCTGCGCCCTACACGCCGCCGCGCGCGCCATCCACCGGCAAATCGGTTGCGATAGTGGGTGCGGGGCCCGCGGGTCTGGCCGCCGCTTACTATCTTCTGCAACAAGGCCACGACTGCACGCTGTTCGATGCCCACTCGCTCCCCGGCGGCATGTTGCGCTACGGAATTCCGGCCAATCGCCTGCCGAAGGACGCGCTGGATGCTGAGATCGCGGGCGTCCTGCGGCTCGGCGCGCGGTTCCACATGTGCGAACGGTGGGGCGAGCACTTCACCCTCGCCGGCTTGCGTGAGCGGCACGACGCGGTGTTCGTGGCCATCGGGGCGCAGCGTGCACAGGGGCTCCGTTGCGAAGGCGGGGAGCACGCCCTGGCGGGGATCGGCTTTCTGGAGCGCGTGGCCAACGGCGAGCCGGTCGAGTTGGGTGACGATGTCGTCGTGATCGGTGGCGGCAATACCGCTATCGACTGCGCCCGCTCCGCAGTGCGCTTAGGCGCCCGGAACGTGCGGGTCCTCTATCGCCGCAACCGGCAGGAGATGCCGTCTCTGATGGAGGAGGTGGAGGCCGCCGAAGCCGAGGGAGTGCAGATCGACCTGCTGGTCGCGCCGGTGCGGCTGGCGCCGAGCGGCCGCAGCCTGTTGCTGACGTGCCAGCGAATGACGCTCGGCGAAGCCGACGCCTCGGGGCGCCGCCGGCCGGTAGCGCTCGATGGCTCCGAGTTCACGACGGAGTGCTCCAGCGTGATCGCGGCCACGGGGCAATCGGTCGAGCGCTCGCTGGCCGAGCGGGAGGGACTCGCAGTGACCGCCTGGGGCATCGCCGCCGATGAAAGGACGCTCGCGACCAACCTGCCTGGAGTGTTCGCCGGCGGCGACGCAGTGCTGGGCGCGGATCTCGCCGTCCGCGCGGTGACCGCGGGAAGAATGGCGGCGGCCTCGATTCATCAGTTCCTGTCGGGCGAAACCGTCATCGGCGAACCGGCGATGGCCGGCATCGGCCTGCGCCCGATGGACGATGCCGAGCGGGCCGCGATTTTTCGCTTGATCGAGCAGGCCGCCCGCGTGCGTGCACCGGAAATCCCCATGGAACGGCGGTTAGTGAGCTTCGACGAGGTGGAAGGCCGGCTGCCGGACGAGGACGCCGCGCGCGAGGCTCGCCGTTGCCTCACCTGCGGCTGTCGCAAAGCGGACTGCTGCCTGGTTCGATCGCTGGCAACCGAGTACGGCGCCGATGTGTATCGCTTTGCGGGCGCACGCCGCCGCTTCTCGCAGGACCTCTCGCATCCTGAGGTGATCTACGAGCCGGGCAAGTGCATCTGTTGCGACGCGTGCGTGCGGATCGCCGCCGCCGCTCAAGAACAGCCCGGGCTCGCGCTGATCGGCCGCGGCTTCGATGTCGCCGTGGGAGTGCCGTTCGGCCAGCCGCTTTCGAGCGGGTTGCGCAAAGTGGCGCAAGAGTGCGCCGCGGCTTGCCCGACCGGCGCACTCGCCTTGCGCACAGCTCGCGCCTGCGAGAGTTGCTCGCTGGCCGGCTGTCCTTAGAAAATGAGCTTCAATGCGAACTGAATGCGCCGTGGATCCTGCGCGGAGACCACCTGGCCGAAAGTGGGCGACCCGAGGAAATTATCGGGAAGGTTGAAATTCGCGTGATTCAAAGCGTTAAAGAATTCCGTGCGGAATTGGACGTTGAGGCGCTCCGTGACGGCGGTGTTCTTGACCACCGAGAAGTTCACCGCCCGCAGGCCTGGACCGCTGAGAATGTTGCGGCCCGCGTTGCCGAAACTGCCATAGGGCGGAGTCGTGAAGTCCGCCGTGTCGAACCACTCCTGCGGCGTGGAACGCGAAAGCACCGGATTGCCGGCCACGTTCGGCCGGTCGTTGGCGCCGAAACCCAATTGCGAAATGCCGGTGTTCGTGTTGTCCTCATCCGGCAGCAGCGCCACGGTGAACGGTTGGCCGGTCTGGAACGTCAGTACGCCGAAACTCTGCCATCCGCCGAGCCAGCGATGGCGCTTGCAGAACGGCAGATCGTACGCATAGCTGAGCGTGAAGCGCTGGCGGATGTCGAAATCGGAGCGGCCGCGCTCCGCGCTGAGATTATAACTGTTCTGGGGAAAGTTCGGATCTCCGGTCGTGTTGAAGAACCCGGAAGCGTCGTCAATCGACTTAGCGTAGGTGTAAGACGCCAGCAAAGACAATCCCTGCCAAAGGCGTTGCTGGAGCCGGGCCTGAAGACTGTTATAAGTCGAGTTAGCTTGTGACTCGATGATGTCGATCTCCGAGAAATTCGGATTCGGACCGGGGTTCTCTTGATTGGCGGAAGGTTGCGGCTGGTCGATATTGCGCGAATCGATCAGATGCGTGCCCTTCGATCCGACATAAGCAATCTCCAGCACTCTCGATTTTCCAAGCTGCCGCTGCACGCCGAAATTCCACTGCTCGACATAGGGTGTGTGAAGGTCGCTTTGGAACGCGATCGCCGATCCTGGATAGGGAACGGGGAAGTTATTCGGGAACGGATTCGATAACGACAGGTTCACCAGGCCCTGAATCGGATAATAGAGATTGAAATTGTAGTAAGGTGCGCTGAAGTAGAGACCTTCGCCGGGCGCGAGTGAGGATTGGTCATAGTGAATCCCATACGCGGCCCGGAGTACGGTTGTATCTCGCCCGCCCGGAGACCACGCCAAACCGATCTGCGGAGCGAAGTCATGATAGTCCTGATGGTAGCCGCCCCGGGGGAACCCGGTCTGTCCCAGTTGGACGAGCGATCCGGTTGCCTGGTCGTACACATCGGCGCGATTGGCGGCATCGACCGCGGGGGAGTTGTACTCATAGCGCAATCCCAGAGTCAGCACTAAGTCTCGGCGCAGGCGCCACGCGTCATTGGCGAATAAGTCATAGCTGCGGGTGCGCAGGTGTTCCGGATTGTTTTCCGTCGCGCCGCCGGTCTCAGTCGGAGCGCCGAGCAATAGCTCCTCCAGCGGGTTGCCCAGCAGGAGACCGGTGAAATTGAAGAATCCGCGCGATTCGATATCGCGGTAGGCGTTCTGTTGCAAAAGGCGCAGGTCCAATCCAAACTTCACCAGGTGCCGGCCGCGCACCCAGGTCGCGTTGTCGGCGATCTGATAAGTGTTGATGGTTCCGTGCTCTGGTGTGGTAGGATCGTCCCCGATAGCCGAGAAGCCATTCACCGAGGTCAACGTCAATCCCCAGTCGCGCGGATTCGTCGAAAGCTCGGGCAGGCCGAGTTGGCCGTTGATGCTGGTGCCCTGGCCCTGCTGGTAATCGCCATTCGAAACTCGATTGAAAGCCAGCCGCAATTCATTGAGCAGCGCCGGCGTGAAGATATGCGTCTCGCCCAAAGCCACATTTTGCGCGCGGCTCGGAACCTGGATGCCGTAACCCGGTATCGAGGCGTCTCCCGACGAGCCGGCGAACGGATCGAATAGGTTGTCATCCACGAAGCTGTAGCGTGCAAAGAGATTGTCGGATTGCCTGAAGGAATGGTCCAGCCGGACGTCGAACTGATTCTGGCCGTCCGTGAGCGACGGCGAGGATACGAAATTCGCTGCGGGTGCGTTGCGGTTCGGAAGCGGGTAGAGCGCCGCAATCGCCATGCCGATCGGGTTCAAGTAATACTGCGGAACCTGGTTGCCGGGAAGCGGCTGCCCGCTGGCAGGGTCTACCGCAACCAGGTTGCTTAAAGAAAAATCGCCGTTGCGTTCCGCCAGGGTCGGCACATTGGTGACCAGCGTCTGGCCGGCCGCCGTTCGCGTGCCCTGGTAATCGACGAAGAAAAACGTCCGGTCCCTGACCAGCGGTCCGCCCAGCGTTCCGCCGAACTGGTTGCGCCGGTACTTTGGCGCCGGCTGACCGGAAGGCGCGAAGAAGTTGGTGCCATCGAGCGCGCCATCGCTGAAGAACTCATACGCAGTGCCGTGGAACTGGTTGCCGCCGGAGCGTGTGACTACGTTGATCTGTCCGCCCGCGTTTCTGCCGAAGCTTGTGTCGTAGGTGGAAGTCGCGACTTCGAACTCGCGGATCGCATCCACCGGCGGCGTCACGCTGACGCCGTTCAGCTTGGGATCGCCATTGTAGGCTCCATCCAATAGGAAGTTGTTCGCATCCTCGCGCGCTCCATTGACGCTGATGGAGAAAGCGCCGCGGACCGATCCCGCCGAGCCTTCGGCCGCCGGCGCCACGCCTGGCAGCAGCAGGCTGAGCTCGAAGAAATCGCGCCCGTCGAGCGGAATCCCAAGCACCTGCCGGTTGTCGATGACGCCGCCCATGGCAGGCGATTCCGGCCGCACCAGCGGCGCGATTCCGGCCACGTCGACGGTCACCTTGCCTGCCGCGTCCAAGCTGAGTTCCACGTGAATATCCTGGTCCCGATCCACCTCCACGATCAACGTCCGGGCGTTTTTCAGAAAACCCTGGTGTTCGGCTTCCAGACGATATTCGCCGGGCGGGACGGCGGTAATCGTGAACTCTCCACGCGCGTCGCTGACCGCGCTCCTTTGCGCGCCGGTTTCCTGGCGGGTCAAGGTGACGGTGGTTCCCGACACATGCGCGCCGCTCGGGTCCGCGATCACCCCTCTCACGACGCCAGCGACGGTTTGGGCGTTCGCCGTCCCGACCCAGGCGATGACGGCGATCGCCAATCTCAAGTGGCCCATCAGTCTGGCGTGTACGAGTTTTCTCTCATCGGGCAGCCAACACCTGGTTGAGTCGGTGGTCATGCGAGACTTGATTCTCCCTGAGTCTTCCAGCTTAAGTCCACTCCGGAGCGTCAGCGGCGCGCGAGGGACAGCCGGAACGCCGCCATCTCCTCGCTGTTGCGAACCAGCAGGACGTCGCCGACCAGCACCGGGTGATTCCAGGTCTTGCCCTCGATCGCCGGGAACCGCGCGAGCTCAGTGAACTTGTCGGGGGTCGCCGCAACCAGCGCCAGTTCGCCTTCCTCCGACAGCACCAGCAGCAAGTCCTGGTCCGATAACAGGAGGAGCTGGCCGTAGCCGTAGCGTCCGCCTTTCCACTTGCGCGTGCCGTCCTTCAGGTCGACGCACGCGAGGATGCCGCCGTCGAAGCCGAAGGCATGGCCGTTGTGAACGACGAAGTCGTTGAAGTATGGCTTGAGCCCGAGCGACGTCCAGCGCTGTTCGACGGTCCATCCGCCGGGAGCGTGCGCGACCGCGATGCGGCGGAAGCCGGTTCCCCCGCCGGCGGTCAAGGCCATCATGAGGACGTTGCCGTCCGAGGTCAGGGCCGGCTGCACGATGCGGGTGTCCGACGGCCACGGGTACTGCCAAAGCAGCGTGCCGTTGGCCGGCGCGACGCTGGTCGCGCCGTGTGCGCTCATCAGCAGGACCTGCGCGACTCCGTCGATCGTCACTAGATGTGGCGAGCTGTAGCTGTCGCCGCCGTCCGGGCCGGACCAGCGCGGTTCGCCGGTGGCGAGGTCGTAAGCGGCGAGCCGGCCGGCGGCGGCGACGATGACGAGGTCATCGACCACCAATGGCGAGCTCGCGAAGCCCCAGCCCGGGACCTTCGTGTGGGTATCGGAGGCAGCGTTGCGCGACCACACCACGGCGCCGTTACCGGCGTCGAGCGCATTCAGGATTCCGGTCGCACCGAACGTGTATACGCGACCGCTGCCGAGGGTCGGCGTCGCGCGCGGACCTGCGCCACCATTCGACTCCCAGAACCGGGCCGCGTCGACGTGTCTCCACACCGGCTCGCCGGAAGTCACTTTGTAGCAGGCGACCACCTCGTCGCTGCCGCGCTGCTCCTGGGTGTAGAGGAGGCCGCCGCGGACCGCGAAGGACGACCAGCCCGGTCCGACCGGCCGCCGCCACAGCTTGACCGGCGGCGACGCAGACCAGTCGGTCTCGATCCGCACGCCGGGGATGACGCTGTTGCGGCCGGGTCCGCGAAAGCCGGGCCAGTCGGCTCCTGTCTCCGCCGCCGCCGGAGCCGATGGGAGGGCGATCGGCTTGTCGTTTGCGTGGGCCAGGAGCCGCTCCTCGGCAGTCTCCGTCCAACGCCACGCAAACTCCGATTTGAAGTCGCCGGTAACGCCATTGGTCCGCAGGAGCGTCCACATGCCGCACGCGAGCAGGATGGTCGCAACCATCGTCGCGCGGCGAAGTCCCTCAGAGAGGCCCCGGCTAGCCACCGCCCAGACGACGAAGGCGAGGCTCAGGACCGGGATGGCGTAGATGAAGAATAGCATCCCCATTCCTGCCTTGGCAACCGAAGGGTGGAGGATGGGCCGTGTCGCGCCCATCGCGACTATCGTCAGGACCACGGCGCCCCAGCGCTCGAACCAATGCGCCCGGCTAAAGAAAGCCCACCAAACGACGATGGCTAACCCGCCCACGAGTTCGCCAAGGATGGCGAATCCAAAGGCGGCGGGTACGACCCCGGGGAGGACAAACCTGACCAGCCATTGCAGCGTCACGGCCACCACGCCGGGCCACAGCCGGAGCGGTTTCTGAGAAGTCGGTTGGTCGGTTTGTGCGATGGTCATATCAGTCCGATACTCTCAAAACGGACAATTCGTTCCCTTTTTCTCGGCGGCATGATGGGGGCGGCTCAGCACAGATTTCGTACTTTCTGACCTCTAAGACGCAATCTTGTTGGGATTATTACAGGAGTGGTCGGGGCGAGTGGATTCGAACCACCGACCTCCTGGTCCCGAACCAGACCGCCCTGCCTAACTCCATGATTACAGAGAAAATATTTTCGTGTATAAACTCAAATGGAGCACCAAAAGTACGCATATGGGTGGGCGATTGGGTGGCGGAGTTCATCCGTTTCTGCGAAGGGATGGCGGAACTGGCGAAGGCAGAAGTGAAGCGCCTCCAGGCCCGGCAAAAGCACTTTGAGGCGGCTGCCGAGCGCGTGAGCAGTATGGTGTTGCGCGTTCTCGACTGGCTTGGCGTGAAGAAGCTGGAGGGCCGCACGAACACGTTGAAGAAACGGAAGTGCCCGCCCTCGGTGAACGTCATCGATGAACAGAAGATCCCAGCCGAATGCAAGCGCGTGACCGTTACGCACCCGCTTCCTCAATGGCAGCAGCCTCTCGCGGGAACTCCGGAGGACGCGCGGACCGCCGTTCTGTCGAGCGTTCGGAAGCAGGAAATCTCGCTGGGCCTGGAGGCGATCAAGCAGGCGCTGAGCCTTGACAAGGCAGTCGAGGGCGCAGACCTCGGGATCAACCGGTTCAAGTTGCAGGTGAATTGAGGCGAGGATGAGCGCCAGGGCCAGAACGGAGCCATAATGACAACTGTGAAGAAGCCCCTGCGAGTCTATGCGGATACGTCGGTGTTCGGGGGATGCTTCGACGATGAATTCAGGGCCGAGAGCGTTCGGTTCTTTGACGAGGTTCGCCAGGGACAGTTCGTCGTTGTAGTGTCCAATGTCACACTCGACGAGTTGGAACTGGCTCCCGACCCAGTGCGTGGCGTGCTGGCTGGCTTGCCTCCGGGGCAGGTAGAGATCGTCAGCACGTCGGCAGAGTCGGATGGGCTCAGAAAGGCGTACCTGGATGCGGCGGTTGTGGGGCCAGCTTCGAGCAACGATGCGGCCCACATTGCCGTGGCGACGGTTTCCGGCGTGGACCTTGTGGTGAGCTGGAACTTCAAACACATCGTCCATTTTGAGAAAATAGGAGGGTACGAAGGAGTGAATAGCCTGCGCGGCTATCGGAGCCCCAGGATCTATTCACCGCTCGAGGTGGTGACGCCGTGAAACCCGGGAAGGAATTCGACTGTGTCGAGATGAAGGCGGAGATTCAAGAGCGCCTTCTGCGCGAGGTTGCCGAATTGGGCGAGGACGAAGCCCAAAGGCGGCGGGCCGAGCGCCTGTCGCGCGATCCGATTTTGGGCGGCTTCTTGCGGACGAAGGTGGCCAACGGCAAAGGATCCGCCGAGCACACGCCGGCCGCTTAAACCTCACAGAGCAGGTCGGAGGTTCTCCGCGCAGCGATTGCCTGCCCTAAGCGGTGGCTCGCAGCTTCTGAAATCTTCCTTCGGCCGACGCGCTTATGCGGCGTTTCCTGGGCTCCTGTGTGGTGGCCGGGTCGATAGGCACGGTTTGTGCCGGTTTCGCACCGTCAACCGCCCGGCTGTGTTCAGCTCACACCTACGGGCGCATCGGAGAAAAGCTTGAAGATCTGGCAGGGCGTGGTTGGGTATGGCAGTACGCAAAGACCACCCGGCAGGATAGCTTCGTGAGCCTGCCCGTGTATTCTTCGATGTACTCAGCCAGCTTCTGCTGGGCCTCGTGTTTTGGCATCGACGCGGGTCCGAGCCTCTTTTCCTTCTTCGCGCGCACGCGCCGGCCGTTAGCATCCGTCGTCCAGAGGTGGAAAAACCCGACCCAGACTTTCCCTTCGCGCCGGCGGTCGATCCTTCTGATCCAGCCCTCCGGTGCTTCCGCCCGCGGCACCTGGCGCCCTAGACGCCGAACGTCGAAATCGACTGGTAGGCCGAGTGGGGTCGAATCGCTCCCTGGCAGTCGTCCTGAATCGAAAGCCACGACTGAGTTGTCTGCCATGGCCGCAGTATACGTACGTTCGATGCACTAGGCAACTCGAACTGGGTGGGCAAATGGGTGGGCTGTTTTTGCGCCCACATCTGGGAAGTTATTGAAAGGATTGGTCGGGGCGAGTGGATTCGAACCACCGACCTCCTGGTCCCGAACCAGGATGACGAAGAAAATCAATAACTTAGCCATAGGCATAGTGATTGAGACGGATTGCCACAGCTTGTTCCAGTTCAAGAACTTGAAGCCGATCGAACGGTTCTCCGTCTATACGAGTCACGATCTGTCTATGCGTGGAGTGGGCATAGTATTGGGCATAGTCGGACAAGCCTTGCGGCGGTTCAATCGGGACACAGCCGTGATCGGCTTTGGCGCTCGCTGCGACACACGTTGATGCCCAACTAGACCCGGTGCCTGCTGGCGCTGTCGCTGCTGCTCGGCTCGTTGCTGGCGAGCGGAAACCCGGTCGCTTACCATTTTCCATACCAACGATCTGCACGCGCGCCTGTCGCCGCGCGACAATCACAACCGGGGATTCGCCTACCTCGCCGCCGTGATCCGGCGGGAGCACGCCAACTGTCACTACCGCATCCTGCTGAATGCCGGCGACCCGGTGCAGGGCACGCCGGTCTCCACTATCTTTCATGGCCTGCCCGTCTACGAGATCGCGAACCTGCTGGGCTTCGACGCCGCCAGTTGCTGTCGGCCCGCAACGGTACCAGCGGAGTGGATTGGAGCCAGGCCGCCAATGTGGGCAAGACGCTGCTGATTTCGCCCATCGTGGGCTTCGCTTGCGCGGCTCTGCTGCTAATGATCTCGAAGGTGGCCTTTTAGAATAAGGCGCTCTACGAAGCGCCGGCAGGAACCGAGCCGCCACCATGGTGGATTCGCGGCCTGCTGGTGCTGACGTGCACCGGCGTCAGCTTCGCCCACGGCTCGAATGACGGCCAGAAGGGCATGGGGTTGATCATGCTGATCCTGATCGGCACGGTGCCCATGGCCTATGCCTTGAACCACGCCGTGACGCCCGCGCAGACCATGGATTTCGTGGCCGTTGCGGAGCAGGCCGCCAACGTCGTGCACGGCTATGTTTCGCCCAGCGCCGTGATCGGCGCCCGCGCGCCACGGTTACCGATTTCATCCGCACGCGCGAATTCACCCCTTCCACCATGCTGGCCTTGCAGCAGACGATCGGCGATCTGGGCAACGAAGCGGCTATTTACAAACAGCTCAAGAACGTGCCGGAACAAATGACCCCCAATTTCCGCAACGACATGTACCTGGTGAGCGAAGCGCTGCGGCTGATGAAGAAGAGCGGCAACCCGAAGCTGACGGCCGCGGATTGGGCGGTTCTCGACAATTACAAGAAGCACGTGGACGGCGTTACCAAATTCATTCCCACCTGGGTGAAGGTCGCGGTGGCCATGGCGCTCGGTCTCGGCACCATGGTGGGCTGGAAGCGCATCGTGGTCACGGTGGGGGAAAAGATCGGCAAGCAGCACCTGACTTACGCGCAGGGCGCGGCCGCCGAAATCACCGCCATGGTCACCATCGGCGCGGCCGATTACATGGGCTTGCCGGTGAGCACCACGCACGTGCTGTCCTCGGGCGTGGCCGGCACCATGGCGGCCAACCATTCCGGGCTGCAATGGAACACCGTCCGCTCGCTGGCGATGGCCTGGGTACTGACGCTGCCTGCGTCCATCGTGCTGGCGGCGGGATTGTTCGCGCTATTCCGCCGGATCATGTAGCGAGCCGGGCGCTGAACCGGTCAAATCTGAAGACCCAGTCGATCCTGCTTTGCGGTAAGCATCAGGCGGCCGCGAACGCGCTTGGTGGGCTGGCGCCGCGCATGCCAATGCGAATCGAATGCTTTG
>Ga0187880_1003429_pt1 | contig 12113 bp, 6 predicted proteins | sample June2016WEW_19_4_FD_132998 | JGI IMG/M metagenome (GOLD analysis project Ga0187880, IMG submission 132998) | Peatland microbial communities from SPRUCE experiment site at the Marcell Experimental Forest, Minnesota, USA - June2016WEW_19_40 | ecosystem: Environmental > Terrestrial > Soil > Wetlands...
CATGGTGGAGGCCATGGCGGCGGTAAGAAATAAATATGCACTCTCACTAAATAGAGTAGCATGAGTTCTTAAGAATTCCCCCTGCCCAATTTTGTTTGAGCAGGGGGAATTTGTTTTCATGGGCGCAACTCGGCATGACTGACATCCCCCCCGGCGAAATCAGCGGCCACGCCCCCTGGCCGGCCATCCTTTTGTTGCAGCCAATCTTTAACCCTGCCTTTCCAATACTGCGCAAAGAACTGCACGGATCAGGACTTGATGGAAATCGTCTTAATCCGCGAAGTGTCTCGCCACGGAAGATTTGCGTTAAGAAAAGTAAAGCGAATTGACAACTCTTTACAAAAATCTGTTCGCCATCGGGGGGGAGGAGACTGTTAGAATCCAAAAGCTGTGCTTGCGTCAAAATTAGTGAAATGCTAAAAGGCATCAAAAAATCGCCTCCTTCGATACCAGGTCTGCAATTCGAACAGCTTGCGGGAAAGAGGCATCTTTTTTGCTTCATGATGGTCCTCCGGGAGACTGAAATTCAACGTATTTCGGCGCATGATGATCAGCGAACCGTATTCACCAAGACATTCCGGGCGAGGGGTAAGTGGCGATGGAGTTCCCATTGGATACAGAGGATAAGAGAAATTCAGGGATGAAAATAACCCATGCCGGGCGCAGGAGATGGTGGGTTTGCGTGTTTGCGGCGCTTCTGGCGGGTTTTGGCGTCTACGCCGGTTGGATACTTTTCGGTAATGGAACTCGCGCAGCCGGGCAAGCGCCCCCCTCTCCACCGAGCGTTCCAGTTGTTGCCGTCGCCGCCAAACAGGGGGATATCCACATATATATTACAGGGATCGGGACAGTCACCGCGCTCTATACCGTCACCGTGCACACCAGGGTTAACGGGGAGATAATGAAGGTCCTGTTCAAGGAAGGTGACATCGTAAAGAAAGGATCTCTGCTGGTGCAAATCGACCCACGGCCGTACGCAGCGGCGGTGCTCCAGGCGGAGGGCCAATTGGCAAGGGACAAGGCGCTGCTTGAAGAGGCCAAAGTGGACTTGAAGAGGTACGATATCCTTGCCAAGCAGGATTCGATTGCACGGCAGATAAGGGATGACCAGATGTACCTGGTGCATCAGTATGAGGGGACGGTCAAGCTCGATCAGGGAAATCTCGACGCTGCCAAACTGAATCTCTTCTATACGCGTATCACTGCTCCTTTCACCGGGCGAATCGGGTTGAGGCTCGTGGACCCTGGAAATATCGTTCAAACAACCGATACCACCGGGATAGCCGTGATCACCAAGGAGCAGCCCATTACGGTCATTTTTCCCATTCCGGAAGAGGACCTGCCATCCGTTTTGAAAAAGGTCTACGCCGGAGAAACCCTGCAAGTCGAAGCTTACGATCGTGCACAAACGCGAAAAATTGCCACGGGGCATTTGCTGGCGCCCGATAATCAGATAGATACCACCACCGGGACCAACCGGTTCAAAGCCGTGTTCGAAAATAAAGACAATGCTCTTTTTCCCAACCAGTTCGTCAATGCCAGTCTTCTTATGGAAACCTTGAGCGGCGTGACGGTGATTCCCACTGCCGCCTTACAGCGCAGCCCCAAAGGGACCTACGTCTACCTCGTCAAGGAAGACCAGACAGTAACGGTGCGCTGGGTAAAGCTCGGGCCTTCCGAAGGAGACAGGGTATCCATTGAAGAAGGAATTACACCCGGCGACCTCGTTGTGGTGGAGGGCGCCGAAAGGCTGAAAGAGGGCAGCCCGGTCGAAGTGCAAAAGCAAGGCTCGGATTCCTCCACGAAGGGTAATGGATGAATCCTTCAAGGATCTTCATTCTCCGGCCGGTTGCGACCACGCTTCTGATGGTGGCCATTTTTCTGGCAGGCGCAGTGGCATACCATCAACTGCCTGTTTCCGCCCTGCCGCAGGTTGATTACCCCATTATCCAGGTACTGACCTTTTTCCCGGGCGCAAGCCCTGACGTAATGGCGTCTACGGTCACGGCGCCCCTCGAGCATCAGTTCGGGCAAATGCCCGGTCTAAAGCAGATGATCTCCAACAGCTCGAACGGCAGTTCCGTGATTATTCTCGAGTTCAGCCTCGACCTCAGCCTGGATGTCGGCGAGCAGGAGGTGCAGGCGGCCATTAACGCTGCGTCCACTTTCCTGCCTGCGAACCTTCCAAACCCGCCGGTCTACAGCAAGGTCAACCCGGCCGACGCGCCGATTCTCACGATGGCGCTGACCTCGAAAACTCTGCCTTTGCCCAAAGTTGAGGACCTGGCCGACACGAGGCTTGCGCAGAAGATTTCTCAATTGCCGGGCGTAGGGCTGGTAAGTATAAGCGGCGGCCAAAGGCCCGCCGTGCGGATTCAGGCCAACCCGGTCGCGTTGTCTGCCTACGGCCTTGGTCTGGAAGACCTTCGCTCGGCGGTTGCGGCCGCAAATGTGGATCAGGCCAAAGGGGCATTCGACGGCCCGCGGCAGTCCTGGATAATAGGGGCAAACGATCAGCTTCTTACCAGCAAGGACTACCGTCCCCTGATCATCGCCTACCGCAACAACGCCCCGGTATTGTTGTCCGACGTCGCCGATGTGATCGACGGCGCCGAGAACGTAAACCAGGCGGCATGGATGAATACCACCCCGGCTGTGATCCTCAATATACAGAGACAGCCCGGCGCCAACGTTATCGAGGTTGTCGACAGGGTGAAGAGGCTGCTGCCCCAGTTGCGGAGCACTTTGCCCGCCGCCGTGAACCTTCAGATCCTGACCGACCAGACCATCACCATTCGGGACTCGGTCAACGATGTTCAGTTCGAACTTATGCTGGCCGTAGTGCTGGTTGTCATGGTGATATTCCTGTTTTTGCGAAACCTCTCGGCCACGATCATCCCCAGCGTCGCCGTCCCGTTGTCCCTGGTGGGCACATTCGGAGTTATGTATCTGCTCGGGTACAGCCTCAATAACCTTTCCCTGATGGCCCTCACCATCTCTACGGGTTTCGTGGTCGATGACGCCATCGTTATGATTGAAAATGTCGCCCGCTACATCGAGCAGGGAGACTCAGCCCTTGAGGCCGCCCTGAAGGGTTCAGCGCAGATCGCCTTCACGATCATGTCTCTTACGATTTCACTTATTGCCGTTCTCATTCCTTTGCTTTTCATGGGTGATGTGGTGGGCAGGCTCTTTCGCGAGTTCGCGGTAACTCTTGGCGTCACAATCCTGATCTCGGCCGTTGTCTCCCTGACTCTGACACCGATGATGTGCGCCCGCCTTTTGCACCACACCCCCAAGGAAAAACAGGGAAGGTTCTACCGCCGATCCGGGGAAGCATTTGACAGGATTATCGCCTTCTATGGAAAAACGCTTCGCTGGGTGCTCGACAGGCAGGCGGCTATACTGCTGGTGGCAGCGGCAACTCTGGTTTTCACCATATTCCTGTATATTATTGTGCCCAAAGGATTCTTCCCGGTCCAGGATACCGGTACTATTCTGGGCATCTCGGAAGCGCCTCAATCGATCTCTTTTCCAGCTATGGCGGAAAAGCAGCAGGCCCTTGCCAAAATAATTCTTGAGGACCCCGCGGTCCAAAGCCTGTCCACGTTCATTGGAATTGACGGGACCAATATCACGCTCAACTCCGGCAGGGTCCTGATAAACTTGAAACCGCTGGCGGAACGTCATATAGACGCCGGTGAGGTAATTCGCCGCCTCCAGCCGGCGCTGGCAAAACTCCCGGGCATTACGCTTTACATGCAGCCGGTGCAGGACCTTACGGTGGAAGACCGCGTGAGCCGCACGCAATTTCAGTACACCCTCGAGGACCCCAATGTTGCCCTGTTGAACTCATGGGTCCCCAAGTTCATCGATGCCCTGAAAGAATCGCCGGAGATTCGCGATGTGAGCAGCGATCAACAGGACCTGGGGCTGGAGGCGCGGCTTGATATCGACCGAAACAACGCTTCCCGGTACGGGATCGCCGCACAACTTATAGACAATATTCTCTACGATGCTTTCGGCCAGCGGCAGATATCGACCATTTTCACCCAGTTGAACCAGTACCGGGTCATACTCGAGGTCAAACCCGAATTCAAGCAAAGCCCCGACAAACTCAAGGACATCTACATCCCGACCACGGCCGGGACTACCACGGTGACCACTACCGCGGCCGGGACTATCACGCAAACCGCTACAGCGGCCCAGACTACCACCATTACCTCGGCCGCCCACGGGCTCCGCTTCTCGGCCCCTTCGGGGCCTGCGGCCGCGCCCACTGCTACAGCCCCTGCCGCCCCCGAGGGGCAGGTCCCCCTGAGTGCCGTTACGCGCTTTTCAAAAACGATCGGCCCCCTTGTCATAAGCCACCAGGGGCAGTTCCCGGCTACGACAATTTCATTCAACCTGGCCCCTGGGGCCTCACTGGGAGAAGCGGTTGACGCCGTTGAAGCAACCGCAGCCAGACTCGGCATGCCGGAGAGCATTCAAAAAAGCTTCCAGGGCACTGCCGCGGCTTTTCAGGCCGCCCTGGTCAACGAACCGCTCCTTATACTGGCTGCGCTTATAACGGTCTATATCGTGCTCGGGGTATTGTACGAGAGCTACATACACCCGATTACAATACTTTCGACACTGCCTTCCGCCGGTATAGGGGCAATTCTGGCGCTGCTGGTCTTTCGCACCGAATTCAGCGTGATTGCCCTGATCGGCCTTATCCTGTTGATAGGAATCGTTAAGAAAAACGGCATCATGATGGTCGACTTCGCCCTGGACGCCGAGCGAAGGGAGGGCAAGGAGCCTGTCGAGGCTATTTATCAGGCCTGTTTGCTCAGGTTTCGGCCGATCATGATGACTACGATGGCCGCCATTCTGGGTGCGCTTCCCCTGGCCATGGGAACCGGGCTGGGGGCCGAGTTGCGGCGGCCGATGGGTATTTCCATAGTGGGCGGCCTTATTATCAGCCAAGTGCTCACTCTTTACACCACTCCCGTCATTTACCTGTGGTTCGACCGCCTGGCCAGGCGCCTGGGCAGGGTTCGTTCTAAAGGTCCCGATGACAACCACGGGGCCGGGCCGGCATGAACTTCTCCGAGATTTTTATAAGGCGCCCCGTCGCCACAACCCTTCTGACTATTGGAATGGCTCTGTCCGGAATTGTCGCAATTCGTTCCTTGCCGGTATCCCCCCTGCCGCAGATCGATTTCCCTACGATCAGCGTATCGGCGGCCCTGCCTGGAGCGGACCCCGAGACTATGGCTACATCGGTAGCCGCTCCCCTGGAACGGCAGTTAGGGCATATTGCCAATGTTACCGAGATGACTTCGGCCAGTTCCCTGGGCTCGACGTCCATCATCCTCCAGTTCGACCTGGACCGCAATATCGATGGCGCCGCACGCGACGTGCAGGCTGCAATCAACGCGGCGAGAAGTTACCTGCCCACCAACCTGCAGGGCAATCCAACCTATCGCAAAGTCAATCCGTCGGATGCGCCGATCCTCATCATATCGCTTACTTCCCACATTGTGAGCAAACAGCAGATGTACGATGCGGCCTCGACGATACTTGCGCAGAAGATCTCGCAGGTCGAGGGGGTTGGCCAGGTTTTCGCGGGAGGGGGTTCTCTGCCCGCAGTCCGTGTGGAATTGGATCCGGGACCACTGAGCGCTTATGGGATCGGCCTGGAAGAAGTCGCCAACACAATCCAAACCACCAGCGTAAGCCAGCCCAAAGGACAGATAGCCAATGGGTCCCAAACCCTGGAAATCCAATGCAACGATCAATTGCATAAAGCCGTGGAATACCGTCCTATTATTGTCAAATATTTTAAAGGAGCCCCAGTCCGCCTGTCGGACCTCGGGACTGTGCAGGATTCGGTTCAAGATTTGCGGGCGGCGGGTTCGGTAAACGGCAAGCCGGCGGTAATGCTGGTCATTTTCAGGTCGCCCGGCGCCAACATTATCGCTACGGTGGACCGGATCCGCGAAATGATGCCCCAGTTGGCAGCTATGGTGCCCAACAGCGTAGAACTCTCAGTCGTTCTCGATCGAAGTCCCCCGATCCGCGGTTCTCTGCGAGACGTAGAGCGCACCCTGGTCATTTCGGGCATACTCGTCATTCTCGTCGTGTTCGCCTTCCTGCGTAACCCGCGCGCTACGCTCATTCCGGGCATCGCCGTTCCGGTCTCGCTCATCAGCACCTTCGGGGTCATGTATCTTTGCGGCTACAGCCTGGATAACCTTTCTCTCATGGCCCTTACCGTCGCCACCGGGTTTGTAGTGGACGACGCTATCGTTGTGCTCGAAAATATCACCCGTTACATGGAACAAGGACTATCCCCCATGCAGGCCGCCCTGCGGGGCGCACGTGAGATTGCCTTCACCGTATTGTCGATGAGTGTTTCCCTGGTCGCCGTATTCACTCCCATTCTTTTGATGGGCGGAATGGTTGGACGTTTGTTCCGCGAGTTTGCGGTCACGCTTTCCGTGGCCATCCTTATCTCTCTTGTCGTCTCTCTTACAACGACCCCGATGATGTGCGCAACCATCCTCAAAAAGGAGACAACACACGCTCACGGCCGCATCTACAGGGCCATGGAGTGGATATTCGACCATATGCGCAGTTCCTATGACACAGGACTGCGCTGGGCGCTCCGGCATTCTCTCCTCATGCTCTTCATTACTGTGTTAACGCTTGGCGCCAATGTTTTGTTGTTCTGGTACATTCCCAAGGGCTTTTTCCCCGACCAGGATAACGGACGCATCAGCGGCCGAATCCAGGCGGCCCAGGATATCTCTTTTCAGGCCATGAGCAAAAAATTGACGGAAGCGGCGGAGATCATCAAAACCGATCCCGACGTCGACTTTGTGGCCGGCTTTATCGGCGGGGGAGGAGCGGGCGCTTCCACCATAAACACCGGGCGAATGTTCATTTCGCTAAAGCCCTTTGAAGAGCGGAAGGCATCGGTGTTCGAGATTATGGCGCGGCTGCGCAAAGGGCTCGCCACGGTCCCCGGAGCGCCAACGTATCTTCAACCGGTCCAGGACCTGCGGATCGGGGGAATGATCAGCAATGCCGCGTATCAATACACACTCAGGAGTGATAGCCTGGCGGACCTCAATGCATGGGCGCCCAGGGTACTGGATGAGGTGCGTAAGTTGCCCCTGCTTCTGGATGTCAGCAGCGATCAGCAGAACATGGGGCAGCAGGCACTGGTGCAGATCGACCGTTCCACCGCGTCCCGTCTTGGTATAACTGCGCAACTCACCGACACGACTCTCTACGGCGCTTTCGGCCAGGAGGAGGCCGCTATCAACTACACCCAGTTAAACCAGTATTACGTGATAATGGAGTTTGCTCCGCGCTTTTGGCAACGGCCTGAAACTCTGCGCGACGTTTATGTTCACTCCTCCACGGGGGCCGAAGTGCCCTTGAGCGCATTCACCAAATACTCAACAACGGCCACATCGCTCGCAGTTAACCATGCGTCGCAGTTCCCCGCTGTGACGATCTCGTTTAACCTGGCTGCCGGCGTGGCGCTCGGGAATGCAGTAGAGTCCATTGAAGCTGCAACAGCGAAATTGCCGATACCTGAAGACATTCATGGAACTTTTCTGGGCACGGCCCAGGCATTCCAGGCCTCTCTTGCAAATGAACCAATTCTGATCCTGGCTGCGCTTTTTTCAGTCTACATAGTGCTGGGAATGTTGTACGAAAGCTACATCCACCCGATCACCATCCTCTCAACGCTTCCGTCTGCGGGCGTAGGCGCCCTTGTCGCCCTGCAGTTATGCCGAACGGATCTCAGCCTGATTGCGGTAATAGGAATCATCCTTCTGATAGGCCTGGTCAAAAAAAACGGCATTATGATTGTCGATTTTGCCCTGGAAGCTGAGCGAAAGGAGGGCAAGGGCCCTGAGGAGGCGATTTATCAGGCCAGTTTGCTAAGATTTCGCCCGATCATGATGACCACGATGGCTGCGCTCCTGGGGGCAGTGCCCCTGGCGGTTGGCAGTGGTATCGGCTATGAGCTGCGGCGGCCGCTCGGGATTTCCATCGTCGGCGGGCTGATTTTCAGCCAGATGCTGACTCTTTTTACTACCCCGGTCATCTACCTCTACATGGACCGCTTGCGGCTCTGGCTTTTAAACAGACGGGGAAAGCCTCTTCCTAAAACCGAGGACCTGTGAGCGCGGACCCCATAAAGGGAAATTCGGCAGACTCGAACGGCGCCTCGCGGGGCATTTCGCACAACTCCCCGCTGGCGCGGAGAAAGTGACAGCTATGGCGCGAATAAAACTCTTTAAGCCTGCGGCGGCTTCCCTGCTGCTGGCGGTCCTTTCGGCCTGTACGGTCGGCCCCGATTACCTGAAGCCCAAGATTGAGACACCGCCCTCCTTCAAGGAAGTCGAAGGCTGGAAAAAAGCGGAGCCGCAGGACAATATTCCCCGAGGCTCCTGGTGGACGATCTATAACGATCAGCAGTTGAATGCGCTTGAAGAGCAGGTCAATATCTCCAACCAGAACCTTGCCGCCGCTGAAGCTCAGTACAGGGAGGCGCTCGCCCTGGTGCAGGTCGCCCGGGCGGCCTATTTTCCAACGGTTACGACAGGCCCCACTGTCTCTAGACAGCGCACCTCCGCTAATGCCCCAGGATCCATAGGGGCATCGCACGCGGCATCTCTTGTCAGCTCTGACTTCAATTTTTCAGGCGGAGTGACCTGGCAACCCGACATCTGGGGCAAGGTGCGCCGGCAGGTCGAGTCAAGTAAAGCAAGCGCCCAGGCAAGTGACGCACTCCTTGAGGGAGTGCGCCTCTCCATGCAGGGCCAGCTTGCCCAGGATTATTTCCAGCTTCGCACCCTGGATGCCCAAAACAAGATACTCACGACAACCGTCGAGAACTACAAGAAATTTCTCGCCCTGACAAAGAACAGGTATGCTACCGGCGTGGCGGCGCAGTCCGACGTGCTTACGGCGCAAACCCAGCTCGAAACGGCCGAGGCCGAACTGATCGACACGGGCGTACAGCGGACCCAAATGGAGCACGCAATAGCCGTGCTGATGGGCAAGGCGCCTTCGGATCTGACTATCCCTGCCACACCGCTCGACTTGACGCCTCCGCCCGTACCTGCCGGCATTCCCTCGGAACTTCTCGAACGCAGGCCCGACATCGCCTCCGCCGAAAGACAGGCCGCGGCCGCAAATGCCCAGATAGGAGTGGCCGAAGCCGCCTATTATCCAAACGTTACTCTTAGCGCAACGGGCGGATTCGAGGCTTCCACTCTTGCCCAGTGGTTTACATGGCCCAGCCGATTCTGGACGCTCGGGCCGGCCGCCGTTCAGGAAACTTTGTTCGAAGGAGGGCTCAGGCACGCTCAGACCGAAGAAGCGCGGGCCGCCTATGATGCGAGTGTGGCCACTTACCGCCAGACCGTGCTAACAGGGTTCCAGCAGGTCGAAGACAACCTGGCCGCAATTCGGATTCTGGAGCAGGAGGCGAAGTCTGCAGATGCTGCGGCCGATTCGGCAAAAAAAAATGTGGTTATAATCCTCAATCAATACGAAGCGGGAACTGCAAGCGCGCTGGACGTCATTGTAGTTCGGGCCATAGCGCTCAATGATGAGTTAACCTCCATTAACGTCCTGGGCCGCCGCTTGAACGCTAATGTGCTCCTGGTCCAAGCCCTGGGCGGAGGCTGGAGCACGGCTGATTTGCCGTCCGATAAGGTTGTCGGTCAGAAACACTATAAGGGCTGGTGGTAAAAATGATCTGCGCCGAGCGTGCTCGGCGCGGTACGGCATTGCAGCAGGACATAAATAACGGTTCGCAATCCGTGGCTCGTCATCACGCCGGCCGTTACGGGCATCCGGTTTCAGTGCTTGAACGCCCGCTGTCCTGTGAGCACCATTGTCACTCCCGCTTCATTGCAGGCCTCGATTACTTCCCAATCCCTCATGGAGCCGCCCGGCTGCACAACAGCTTTTACTCCCTGGCGAATCCCGACGTCCACACCGTCTCTGAACGGGAAAAAGGCATCCGAAACCATGGCGGCGCCTATAAGGCCCGCCCTGGCCTCGCAGGTGAGAATATCGATTTGCTCTTTTTGCTCTCTGGGGCGCTCTCCCTTGTCTATGGCAAGCTCCAGGTCTTTGTACGGGATTTTGTGCCTGTCGAAACAGAGTGCGTCTGCGTACTTCTGGTAGGCCTTATACACTGCGATTTCAGCGACCCCGACGCGGTCCTGTTCGCCCGTGCCGATTCCCACCGTGCATTCATCCTTTACGTATATTACGGAGTTGGAGGTTACGCCCTGCTCGACAAACCAGCCGAAAAGCAGGTCCGCCATTTCCCGTTCGGTCGGCTCTCTGCTGATTTTGTAAGATTTGCCCTGGTAGGCGGTTTCGGCAAGTTTGAAATCCCCGGCGCTCCTGATCTTATTGAGTGGCGACTGCTGAACGATCAGGCCGCCGTCGATCAGAGACTTGAAATCGACGAACCGCATATCGATGTAATCCCGGAGCCGGTCTATCCTGGATATCCGGATAATGCGAAGGTTGGCGCGCTTTTTCAGGATTGCAAGAGCGCCCTCCTCATAGTCTGGAGCGGCGACCACCTCCAGGTAGTTTTCCGCAATAAGCTGGGCCGCAGCTTTATCGACCGGGCGGTTGACCACGAGGCATCCACCGAAAGCGGCAATCCGGTCTGCACGGTTTGCTCGATGATATGCCTCGGAAAGGTTTGCACCCAGAGCTGCACCGCAGGGATTGTTATGCTTGAGGATTACAGCGGCCGGCTTGTCCATTAGAAACTTCACTATATTGAGCCCATTGTCCAGGTCGGTCAGATTGATCTTTCCGGGATGCTTGCCTTCCTGGAGCATGTCCTCCTCGCTAATGGCGCTTACCAGACCATTTCGGGGATCGATAAACCCACAGGCGCCCAACCTCAGATTGCCCTCGACCAGTTCGTAGAGGGCCGATTCCTGCCCCGGATTTTCCCCGTAACGCAGCCCCTTTTCGATCAACTCACCCGTTTTTTCGTCGGGAAACTTCCATGATCGCTTCCTGTAGACGAGCACCTTGTCCCCGAAGCTCACGCGCAGTGAATCCGGAAAATGGTCCTCCATTACCGTGCGGTACATTTTCTTGAGATCTTCGGCCATTGATTCCTCCCTCGTATGATAGACTTATATAATACCCTAAACGAAATAATTAATTACAACACAAAAAAACAGCAGTTCAGCTTGCACAAGGCCGTGCTCAACGCAAAGCTATTTGGCGCTCCTCCTGCGTACCTATGCGTCACTTGAAGGCAAGCCCAAAGGATTTCAACATCCTAATCTGAAGTGTGTGAGGCGTCACGTTCTCGCTTCGCGCGCTTCGGACCACTGCAAAAGCAGAAGTGGTCCTTCGCTGGCATCCCTTAGCGATGTACTTCGCGCAGCGCGTAAGGCATCCCCTGAATTGTCTATCGTGCGCGTTGTGCGGTCGCGGGATGCCTGGGTGATAAAGTTGCAGCATTTGTAAAACACTAAAAGACCGAAAAGCAAATAAAACTTGATACCCGCAAAAGATGGGATTATTTCCGAGTTGCGGTTTCAGGTTTTAGCCCTGATTTGAAAGCTTGCCCCAAAGATCTGTCCATTTTGCAGATACGATAACCACGATAGAAAGGAGCCGCACTTTGAAGAACTTCCAGGGACTTGGGTCTGTCACTCTCATCGGCAGTATGCCTCAAAGGGATCGGGAAAGAGCGATCGGACTTGTGCTTCAGACTGCGCCGGAGATACCCGCCTGGCCCCAGTTGCCCGCATATCCCGCCGAGCAGATGATGGCACAGTACATCGAGGGTCTGCCGGGCATTGTAATCGAAGAAGGCAGGCAATTTGTAAAGTCCGATACGGCGGAATTCGACCAGCAGGTCCTTCTTTTTTATGAACGATACCTTGCCCTGGACGAGGGACCGCTCCAGATCGAAGATTCGAGCTTCAGGATGGGTGAAGAAACCAGCGCAACCTTCCGCTGTTTTCTTGAGACCGTTCATGGCGCCAATCTTCCCCTTCGCGCCATGAAGGGGCAGATAGTGGGGCCATTTACCCTTTTGAGCGGCC
>Ga0187880_1003430_pt1 | contig 12111 bp, 9 predicted proteins | sample June2016WEW_19_4_FD_132998 | JGI IMG/M metagenome (GOLD analysis project Ga0187880, IMG submission 132998) | Peatland microbial communities from SPRUCE experiment site at the Marcell Experimental Forest, Minnesota, USA - June2016WEW_19_40 | ecosystem: Environmental > Terrestrial > Soil > Wetlands...
AAATGCGGCAGGATCAAGTTCACGGAAGGGTACGCAGCGGCGATCATGTAATACGCCCGGCCGGGTCCCGGATAGTCGTCGAACCCGGGGTAGTAAACCACGGGAATCTTCAGTTCCGCCACGACATCCAAGAACTCCCGCGTGGGATGCCCGTCGGATCTGACCCCCTTTAGACCCATCGATTTCACTTCCTCGATGAGTTTGGGGCGCAGTCGCCCTGCCTCTCGTTGGGGATCATGCGCGGCAAACCCAATTAATTTGTCCGGGGCCTTGGCGCAGAACTCAGCAACCTGCCGGTTTGCCGAGGCGGAGAACGGATCGCGCAGCGCCATAACGCAGGAACGGCTAATTCCCGCTTCCCCGCTCCGTACCAGCAGCGTTTCGAGCTTATAATCAACCCAGCGGGGCGGCACATCCCAAGTTTTTCCCACGCCGATGACCGCATAGGAATCGACAATCGATGCACTCATGGTTAACTCCTGATGGATTTCTTTCTAGATGCGGCCTCCTAGGAGCCGCTCGATGTTACCGCCGAAAATCAGTCTGGCTTTCTCCTCGGGCAGATTCAGAACCTGGAGTTTAAATAGCTCCAGCCGGCAATCGATTTCCGGCTCATCCGATCCGAAAAGAATCTGTTCGGCCGGCACGTCTCTGATCGCTTTTTCCAGATATTCGGTAAGGACCACTGCCGCCGTATCCACGTGAAAGTTCCGGTAGCGCTTCGCCAACTCGATGGTCAGAAGGTGTTCCCGCCAGTCGTCCGACTGGTCACTTCCCAGATGGGGAGCAATGAAATTCACGGTGGGATAAAAAGGAAGGAATTCTTCGAACAATTCCACATGCTGGTTGGAATCATATAGTACCGGGATCCCGAGGTCCCTGGCCGCGTCCAATATTTCTGCGTTGGGCTGGGTATGCAGCTTCAATCCGCGTAAACCCAGCTCGCGGATCTCATGGAACATCATGGGGCGGATTGTGCCGCGTTCCTCAGTCTCGGAATCGTGCCGGCAGAATCCCGCGAACCTTTCGGGATAATGTTGGCACGTGCGGGCAATATCTTCGTTGGCTTCCTTGTAGCTCGTATTATCGATAGGGAAAATGATGGTCTTATCGATGCCTGCTTCCTTGGCGTGTTGAAGGATTATTTCCGCGTCGGCCACAGTGTCCCACGGGGCGCTCAGTTCCTCGGTCGTGCCCGGTTCGCGGCAGATCCCCACGTGCGCATGGCAATCAATAATCCGATACTTCTTCCCCTGGCCGCTTTGTGGTAGCGCGCCGGCTGGGCCATTCATGCCGGCACCAGAGGCCCATCGGCTGGCAATTCCTTCTCCCAGCAGAGCTCCGCTGGTGGCCAGAAAGGTCCTTCGAGACGTGGTAACTTTCCTGCTGTCCATTTTCAACTCCTTTTCCAAGAAACTAACTTCCGCGTACGCGGGGCGGCGTGGCCATGCGCTTTAACGCTAGCTAGCGCGGAGGTTGCCCGGACGTGAGGAGGCCCTCCATGGATGACGCCGAAGGCGGGGCGGCCGAAACAGCGCCTCGCTGTGTCTGCTTGATTCGCGATACTTCCTCGAGTTCGGCTAGAGACTTTTCCTTTTCACCCAGCGCCCGATAAGTGGCGCTGAGTTGCATGTGCGCCTCGACCATATCCGGCTGGGAGGCGAGTGCGGCGTCAAGATGCTGCAACGCCCCCTGGTAATCCTGTCTGGCGTACGATATCTTTCCTGCCAGCCACTGAACGTAGGGATCACGGGAAGCCAGCTGTAACGCTTGGGCAATTGCTTTTTCCGCGCCGTCGAGTTCGGGAGCGGAATCGGTGAAATCGGCCAGCGCCAAGTTAAAATACGCGAGCATGTCAGCGTCGCCTAGACCGATGGACGCTCGAAGCACCGATTTTGCTTCCGTAAGCCTGCCGATGTTAACCAGGATAATCCCATTGACCAGATAGGGCCGTCCCCAATCGGGCCAGCGCAGCTCCATCCCGGCCAAGGTTTTTTCCGCATCCTCCGACCGTCCCAACAGGCCGTAGAGGATTGCCTGGCTAAGCAGCAGCTTGGGGTCGTTGGGGAAAACGCGAGCCGCTTTCTCGAGGAAATCTGCGGCCTCATTGTAGTGGGAGTGTGCGGTGCCATAATTCAGCAGAAGCCGAGCGGCTTCGAAGAACAGGTCGGGCCGAGTTGGCGAAGCAGCAAGACCTCGATTGAGACTGGCGATAGCTTCTTTGTACTTCCCGCTTGAAATCAGCAGTTGGGCAGAGACGACGTACCAATCGCCTCCCCGCTTTTCAACCGGCGTTTGTTCAAGACTGAGCAACGCCGCGTCGGCTCCCTGGCTGTGGAAAAGGGCGATAGCCCGTTCGATGCCGGCCTGCCGCACTTTTCCATCCTTCGATTCGACTGCCGCTTCCTCTTTCGGGTTGTCGCGGGAATCGGTTGAATCACTGTCACGAGCCCCTGCGAACGCGAACAATCGAACCGGACTGTACGTTTGTGACAGGTTTGCCAGCTTGCGCATAACTGCTTGGGATTCCTCAACCTGATCAGCCAGCAACAGAGCCCGGCTGTAATGCATCAGGACCCGAGGCTCGTTGGGGCCCAGCTGCGCGGCGTGGCGGAACGAACTTACGGCCTCCTCGACCCTATTCAAGGCTATTTGTGCCTCACCCAGGAGGTCGAGTGCAGCGTAGTCACTGGGGGTCTTTTCAAGGATAAACGTCAAATCACTCACTGATTCGCCGGCCTTGCCCGCCTGGTAGTTAAGGATGGCCCGGGCATAGCGAGCCGGCAGGAGATCCGGCTCGATGGCTATGGCCTGACTGATGTTAAGGAGCGCTTTTTCTTGCGCGTCGATAGTTTCGACCAGGGCGAGTTCGTAAAAGCCCAAAGGGTCCTGAGGGTGGGTCTCGACATAGCTTGTGAGTTTCCCCAGACCCAGATCAAACTCCGCGGTGTGGGCAAGCGCAAAAGCGAACTCCCGCTGCGCAACGGAATCGTTCGGCTGGAGCTTCAAGTATTCGGCCAGCACCCTGGTTGACTCCGCGTAAGAACCCTGCGTTTCCTCGACCTGCGCCAAGGAAAATAGAATGTCCGGGCGCTGAGACGCCCATTGATGCGCCTGGTTCAAGAGCTCTACAGCGCGGACCTCCTGCCCCTGTGCCGCGTCGACGCGCGCTAGACCCATCAACGCGTCAACGTCGTTCGACCGTTGTTCGAGCTCGGCTTGGAAAGCCTCCTCTGCGCGTTTCAGGTGCCCGGCGTGGATCGCGGCCAAGCCCAAGTTATAGAGCACATCGGCGTCTGCCGGATCGCCGGCCAGGACGTCAGTGAAAGCCGTCTCGGCATCGTCGTAGCGGCCCCACTCGGCATAGGTCAAGCCCACAGAAAAAATCACCGACTGAGTCTTCGCGAACTGCTTTTCAAGGTGCTTGAGTACATCCAGGCCGGCATCCTGCCGTCCGCTGAGATGCAGAGCCTGTGCCCGCAACAATTGCGCGGCAGGCAAAGGCTGGTCTGCTTCCCGGAGATTGTCAAGAAACTGCAATGCCGCCTGGCCGTCGTCGTTCCCAATGCTGATCTGCGCCAGATGAAGATTGGCGTTTGTATGATGAGGTTCAAGCGCCACGACGCGCGAGTAAGCAGCGCGAGCGCGTTCAATCTGGCCGCGCATGGCGTAATGGTTGCCAAGGTTGTTGAGGAGAGAGGGAGAATCAGGCGCGATACCTAAGGCGCGTGAATAAATCTCTTCCGCCTCATCGAAGCGCTTTTCGGTGTCGAGTATCGTGCCGAGCAAGTCCAGCTCATGAGCGTCCTTAGGGTGGGCCTGGAGTTCGGCGCGCAAAACTCCCTCTGCTTCCGCAACCTTGCCTTGCTGAAGTAGCGCGGCAGCCTGGTCATAGGCAGAGACTCGAGGCCTCCCTTGGCCCCACGCGTTCAGAACCACCGACTGGGCGAGCAAGGCAACGATTATCGCAATTGTACGTCGCGCCGGCATACTGTCCTCTGCCGCTGCCAGAGCGGTCCGAGTGAAACTGGTTTCATTTAACACGCAATCGAACCTATGTCAAGAAATTTGCAGGACGATTACTAGAGAAAAACTCAAGGCCGAAATTTCTCGAGTGCGAAGCCGCCCAAAGACTTTCCTGTTTGCCGTTTTCCGATTGCTTTGCCGCTTAGTTGTTTTGACTTAGCTTCAACCCGTAATCGGAACCACGTCGGGTCGGCCGGCGCCGCGCGACATCGCTGACAATCCGGTCTTGGCGCGCTGCTCCTGGATATATTTTCCGATGCGCCCCACCGTGTCAACCCAGATCCCGCGGGAAGGGTCCGTAATGTACTGGCACAATGCCTTGATCACCGAGTTGTTAGCAACGTGACGGCCCTGCTCGCCGAACTCGTGTCCGCCGAAAACCAACCACCGCCCTCCCTCAATCGCCTTTGCGACACACTTCACGAGGTCTTCATAATCCATGGTGATCCATTCGCCGAACGACGTTTCGTGAACTCTTGCCAAATCGCACAATGCCGGGTTGTTGAGGACCGGTTCGTACCTATCTGTGGTCCAATCTTCGGTTGGTCCAAGCCCGACGACGAATCGCTCGGCGACCACGGGTATATAGCTCGCCGTTCCCCGGCCCCTTCCGACAAACATCTCGCCGCAAGGGTACGCAAAGGTTATAGGTGTGACGCCGAGCAAATGCCGAATCTCTGCATTCGCGTCGTCGATGTCCTTCGCCATCATCTCCAACGTGAAATTCTCGAGAACGTTCTGAGTGGAGAACCCGTAGTTGACCGTGCAGGGATGATTCGCCGTATGGTTCCCGATCTCATGACCACTGGCCACGGCCCGCCTCCACCCCTCCAAACGCTGTTTCATAGCCTTCGGCACGACGCAAAAAGTTACCTTAACCCCGCACTCATCCAGGAGGTCCAGCCCTACATCGATCTGGCTAACCCGCGCGTCGTCAAAATTGAGGCTGATTGCCGCTCGTTTCCCGTCAGGCCATTGAAAGGCCTGCTTGTTGACTGGAGAGTCGGGATTAGGTTGGTTCCAACTCCTCGCTTCGAGGCGCGCCAATCCGCCGAGAGCTACTGCGCCGCTCACCTCCGCCAGAAACCGCCGTCGCCCAAGTGTCGCCATGTTCAACCTCACAGTTCCTCAGCCACGGTTGGCTGAAACACCGCACCTCGACTCTCAGCGCTGCCTTTAGCCTCTTAACTGCGCACCCTCCTGCAACCTTGACTTTGCTGACTCCGCCTGCACCTGCTGAATGTATCTGCCCACGTGCTCGACGGTATCAACCCAAATTCCCAGGGAAGGATCACTGATATGCCGGCACAATGCCTGAAGCGCCGACGTGGCGGTAACCTGGCTCCCCTTTCGGTCACTGATTTCGTACCCAACGAATATCGTCCACCACCCCCTGTGCACAGTCTCCGAAACTTGCTTTAGCATGCCATTGTAGTCCATGCGGTTGAAGGCCATCCCATAGACCTTCGACAGGTCACATAATCCAGGATTGTTGATCGTGTCACTGTTCGGCCCACGTCCGACGATGAATCGCTCCGCAACCAAGTGTACATAACTCTCCGCTTGGCGACCCCTGCCGACGTACAACTGGCCGCACGGATAGGCGAAAGTCCTGGGCGTGACACCGAGCAAGCGTATGATCTCGGTGTTCGCATCGTCGATGTCCTTGGCTATCATTTGCAGGCTGTAGTTCTCGACGGGGTTGTCCACAGACCAATCGTAGCTGCCAGCGCAGGGGTGGCTCATCGTGTGGTTCCCAATTTCGTGGCCACCGGCCACGGCCCGCTTCCATCCTCCCAACCTCTCTTTTACAGCTTTCGGTAGGACGTAAAAGCTTGCCTTGACACCGCATTTATCCAGCAGGTCTAATCCCGCGTCGACCTGACTTGGACGGGCCTCGTCAAAACTCAGGCTGATAGCAGCCCTCTTGCCTTGGGGCCAGGGAAAAGATTTTGGCGTCGCTGCGGTACGGTCAGGCGACGCATTCTGCCCGCTGCCTGGCAATCTCAAAAGCAGCGAAGATCGCAATCCTGGATCGAGAAGCTTTCTTCGGTTGATTAACATTTCCGCCTCGCAGTTTACGCCGATACGCGCGACCGCAGGAATTAACACGAGAACCGATGGCTGTCAAGCAATCATCGGATCCTGAGAGCCTTTTTCTTGACGGAGAAGCGTGCGAGTGATAGTGTTTGTCGCGTTTACAAGGATAATTGAATTTCGCGAGAGTACTCATGCGCAAGGAACCCGAACCATCAAGGAGAGAATTTCTGGGCCGGGGTGGGATGCTCCTTTTGGGGACGGCCCTCTGGGACGCAAACGGATCCGATTCGAGAGCCGCAACTCCACTTGTCGCCGGGCAGCAAGGCGGGATTCCAGTTATTGATTGCCACGCACACGCTGGAATCGCCCGGCTTTCAGGAACCAAAGACGATCTCACCGATCCCTGGAATGCCGTTGCCGACCCGGAAACGATCCTTCAGCATGCTCAAGAAGCGGGGATCAACCAGACCGTTATCTTCCCGATCTATAACACCACTTACGAGAAAGCTAACGAGGAGATTGCGGAAATATGCGGCCGTCATCCCGGCAGGTTCATCGCATTTGCGGACCATAGTCCGGCTACCGAGGCGGGCCGGATCCGCTCCCTGATGCTTCGCGAGTGCCATGACCTGGGAGTGCGCGGCATCGGAGAAATGGAGGAGGAGCCCAACGCGGAATTACTGGACGCTGCGAAAGAATTGAAGTTCCCAGTTCTCATTCACCCTCCCCAGGAGCGCGTGGCGCCCTTTTACGATTTTGTGCCCACCAACCCTGACGTGAATTTCATCGTGGCGCATCTCGGGAGCAGCGGCTCGGAAGATTTCGATGAGCACTTGGCGGCAATTAGCCTGGCAAAGTGCTACCCCAATGTTTATCTCGATACTTCCAACGTTGTGCTCACCCGATATCTGAAAATGGCAATCGAGGAGCTTGGCCCTGAAAAAATTCTCTTTGGATCGGATGAACCGGAGAGTGATTGCAGGTTGGAGATTTTCAAGATTCGGAACCTGAAACTTCCCAAAGACCATGAGGAAATGATTTTGGGTGGAAACATACTACGTCTTCTGGGTAGCTCAAAGAGGACCGCATGAGTGGGAATCGCAACGACGCTTACCCCTTCAAATGTTGTACTCGTGGTCCGCGTCTACGGGCGCCCTTCAAGCCATGCCCGACAGAGGGGAACGCATGGTAATCGATTGCAACGCCGCCGTCGGCGAGGGAGAATGCTGGGAGCCCAAGAGGCGGGCAGTCAACTACTCTCCCGATGTTCTCTTGAAGGATTCCGCCGACGCCGGGATCCAGCGCTCCTGTATCATGCCGGCGCGGAACAAGTCTTACCGGGAGAGGAACCGGGAGATCGGCCGGATTTGCGAAAAGTACCCTGAAAAATTCATCGGCTTCGCTGCCCATAACCCCCAAGCAGAAACAGGGGCTCTGCGCCAAATGCTGATCGAGGAAGTTAAAACCGTGGGGCTCAAGGCGGTGCGTAGCGATGGCCACCCCACGCGAGAACTGCTGGATACCGTCGCCGAACTCAACATTCCCGTCATGTACTATCCTCTATTGGGAGTTGCAGAACCCGCCGCGGGGCCGGGAACGGCAGGACCCGAGACGTACTCGGGGCCCGCTCGTGCCTATTACGTGATGGCCGGACTATATCCGTCTGTGAATTTTATTCTCCCTCATCTCGGATCTTATCGGTCCGATGAATGGTGGGCGCATCTCGAGGCCATTGAGCTCGCGACGCGTCTTCCCAATGTGTACGTCGAAACTTCCGGCGTCCTTGGCCACAAGTATCTGGAAATGGCGATCCGCGAAATTCCCGCCGGAAAGATCTTGTTCGGTTCGAACGCCCCGGAGGAAGATCCCCTCGTAGAAATGTACGCGATCAAGCTCCTGAAACTGCCGCAACCGCAGGAAGCCGCCATCCTGGGGGGCAACATACGCAAGCTGCTGGCTTAGCTCGTTTGTCGAGCAACCTCGCAGCCGGTGAAATACTCGCGAGTCTCCCGAATGAAAAGCTCGAGTCGAGACCCCCATCTCCCGCTGCAGATACCCACAGATCTGAGATTTTTATTTTATGCTTGACAGGGAGTGTGTCGGTGTGAAAGATGAAACTAGTTTCGTAACAGATCCTGCGGTGAGGCAGGGAGGTGACATCGAGTGATGAGCGAGAAACAAGGACAAACAAGAAGAGATTTTCTTACGCGAAGTGGGGCGGTGATTTTGGGCAGCGCCCTGTCCGGTAACGCAGGCTTCGCTGCGAGTGTGCGTTCCGCGTCAGACGCGGCCAACGACAAAGCGGGAAAGGCGCCGATTATTGATTGTCATGCTCACGTGGGCATCGCGGAGGATCTTGTGGACCCTTGGGACACGTTCGCTGACCCAACCCTCCTCCTCAGTCATGCCGAAGAAGCCGGCGTGGACAAGACAGTGATATTTCCGATCAATAGCAAATCCTATATAAAGCCCAACGAGTATATTGTCCAGACGTGCCAAAAGTATCCAGGTAAATTCATTGGATTCGCAAGGCATTCTGCCGCCACAGAGCACTACCCGATCCGACCCATGTTGTTCCATGAGATCCATGACTTAGGCTTGCGCGGCTTGAAGCTTCATGACCAACCATCGCAAGAAATACTTGACGCAGTGAGAGATTTACCGATACCCGTAGTGGCCCATCTTGCGAAGGTGCCGGACTTCGAAGAATTCCTGCCTTATTACCCGACCATAAATTTCATTGTCGCCCATTTAGGCGGAGAGATGTCATACGACGTCCAGGAACACCTTGACGCCATCGACTTGGCGAAACGCTATCCAAACGTTTATCTCGACAGCTCGATCGTACTGCTCACTGAGTATTTAGAGATGGCGATCAAACAACTCGGGCCGGAAAAGGTCCTCCTGGCCTCTGATGGGCCGGACGGCGATATCAGGATGGACATTTTCAAAATTCGTGTGTTGGGTTTGCCGAAGGACCATGAGGAGATGATTCTGGGAGGGAACATCCTGCGTTTGCTGGGAGGGAGGGTGTAATGAGTGAAAATCAAAGCAGCGACGAGCATTTGATCATCGATTGCAACGCTGCGGTGGGCACGGGTGTGTGCTGGGAACCTAAGAACCGGCCCGTTAAGTACGATCCAGAAATTCTCTTAAAATATTCGGCAGAGGCGGGAATCCACCGTTCCTGCATTATGTCCGCCCGACACGTACCCTGGGTGAATACCAGTTTCTACCTGCAGCAGAACCGGGAAGTAGCGGCTCTCTGCAAAAAGCATCCGGATAAATTCATCGGCTTGGCAGTGCACAACCCTCAAGCGGAGGCGGGAACGCTCCGCAAAATACTATTCGAGGAAGTAAGGTCATTGGGATTAAGAGGGCTCCGGTCGGATGGCCATCCCACTCGTGAAATGCTGGATGTGGTCGCTGAGCTTAATATTCCGGTTATGTATTACCCGAATTTGACGGGGTTTTATCCGCCGGAGTCGAGCGGCAGCCGGGAATTTCCTGGGCCAACCAGCGCTTATTTCCTTATGGCCACGACTTATCCGTCGGTGAACTTCATTTTGCCTCACCTGGGATGCTACCGGTCGGTACAATTTTGGACTTCGCACATCGAGGCGATGGGATTGGCAAAGCGATTTCCCAATGTCTATCTCGAAACATCGGGTGTGATGACTCATAAGTGGCTGGAAATGGCCGGGGTGGAAGTTCCCGCTGAAAAGTTGCTGTTCGGTTCGAATGCCCCAGAAGAAGACCCGCGCGTTGAAATTCATAATGTGAAGTTGCTTAAGTTAGGAAAGCAAAAGGAAGCTGCGGTTTTCGGGGAGAATATTCGCAGACTGCTTCGTCTCTAGTTTACGCATTGAGCGCGTTTTACCTCGTCGAGACCGTCGCTTGCGGTTTTAGAGCCTGGCCGGTATCCAGGCCAGGTTCATAATTTGCCAGCAGCAGGCGCCAATTCGCATGAAAGCGAAAAAGGCCTCAATTAATATTCGCGAAGTAGCACGAGTGGCGCGCGTCGGAGTCGCCACAGTTTCGCGGGTGCTCAATGATTCGAGTCTAATTAGCGCCAAAACTCAGGAGCACGTTCGGGCGGTCATCCGCCAACTGGGGTATCGCCCTAATGCGTTGGCCCGACGAATCATACGGCATTCGGAAATGGTGTGTTTCGCGTTAGTGAACCGCCCATTCCTTCACTCCTTCCACGCCGGAATTTTACAAGGTGCTGAATCGCGCGCCAGGATGCTTAAGCGGCACGTCGTTTTCTTGGGCATCAACTGTCCGAAGGAAATTCCTCCCAGCCAGATCGTTCTGCCGCCTCTTCTTGAGGAGAAGGGATGGGTAGAGGGAGTTATTCTGACGGGAGTGGTTTACCCGAACTTGATTTCCCGCATAGAGGCGCTAGGGCTGCAGATTGTTGTATTTGGAAATAATGTGTTCACTGATGGCCGCCGGCGGGAACTTAATAAAGTATGGTACGACGGTGTTGAAGGACAAATTAAAGCTGCCGAGTACCTCATAAATCATGGGCATCGATCGATCGCTTTCGTTGGTGACACGGAATATCCGTGGTTTCGCGAACAGTATGAAGGATACGTAAAGGCGCTGCGCGCTCACAGACTAAGGCCGAATGCCGTGATAAGAAAGGGCCCGGAAAGCTTCGTAGAGTATGGAAAGTGGGCAGCCAACCGTCTCTTCGATGGGAAGGTTGTTCCTACGGCAATCCTCTCAGGTAACGATGAGATAGCGTTGGGAGTGTCCCGGTCCGTTCGACATTTGGGTTTACGAATTCCCGCCGATATAAGCCTTGTCGGCTTTGACGATCGTGAAATCGCCGCGGTGATGGAATCTGCTCTTACTACCGTCAAAGTTCCCTCGCAGGAAATAGGCAGGCAGTGCATGGAGCTTTTGATGGAGAAGTTGCGCGAAGGGGGCTCTCACGTCAGCAGTCGTCTGGTCCCCACCCAACTCATCGAGCGGGACAGCGTCATGTGGCTAGGCTCTGAGCGAAAATGAACCGCGAATACCCGTCGACCGGAGCCCCATTTAGGAATCAAGTTTGAGAGTAGATAAGAAAGACATTCCGGATCGACTTACTTCGAGCCCTTAGGCGGGGGAATTCTGCTTTCAGATTCTTTGTAAATATTGTTGTTGACATCCAGCTTCCGACGGTGTATATGAAACTAGTTTCAGTAACAGGTTATAGTCTTTGATCGAGATTGCAACTTTTTGATGTGCGGATGTTAACGCATGAGCTGTATCAGCGGTTGATGCCGGGAAAGCTCCAGCGGACGCCCTGACATGGCTTGATTACTTATTCACCATTCCTACCCAGGAGTGATGTTGCTAGTCGGGTCTTGGATCTCAGAAACAGATCGTCTCAGAAACGGAAGGAGGAGAGCCGATGTTCACTAGTTTTTTGGAAGGACGATCCTGCAAGGGGGTTGGTGCTTTTGGGCAGTGCGTCGCGACGTCCGTGCTTTTTCTATCCTTCTTGGTGTTCGCGGGGCCGCCGGTTGCTGCCCAGGTTTATACCGGGTCGCTCACGGGCGTTGTTGCTGACCCGACTGGAGCAGTGATTCCGAAGGCGGGAGTAACGTTGGTGGATACCGTCAAAGGGTTCACTTATAACACGGCGACGGATGACACCGGACGGTACATTCTTCGCAACCTTGCTCCCAGTGCTTATACTCTAAAGGTGGAGGCACAGGGTTTCAAGGAATACATCCAATCCGGGATAACTCTTACTGTACAACAGAACGCCACTGTCGATGTGGCATTGCAAATGGGGGCGACCACTTCACAAGTCAACGTGACTGCTGCAGCGCCCCTCCTTGCATCTCAAGATGCAGTTACGGGCCAGGAAGTCAACCGCACCTTTGTTGACGACCTGCCCCTGATCGGCCGCGCGGCCTACGACCTGACTTTGCTGGCCCCCGGCGTCGCTCCCATCCCTACGACGATCACTGGGTTCTTGTCGGGCGGAGGCAACGCGTTCTATGCTGACGGGATGCGGAACATGAACTCGGAAATCCTGGTCGA
>Ga0187880_1003432_pt1 | contig 12107 bp, 11 predicted proteins | sample June2016WEW_19_4_FD_132998 | JGI IMG/M metagenome (GOLD analysis project Ga0187880, IMG submission 132998) | Peatland microbial communities from SPRUCE experiment site at the Marcell Experimental Forest, Minnesota, USA - June2016WEW_19_40 | ecosystem: Environmental > Terrestrial > Soil >...
GTCCACTGGTGGAAGCTGATCTGCTTATCTCGGCAATACTGCGAAAAGCTGACGCCCAGCTTCCTCGCCTCATCCAGATGGCCCAAACACGCTCGCTCACGGTCGCTCAGGGGTTCAACGTTCCGTTCGGACATCGCACTCTCCAGGTCAGCGGCAACAGCGCCGCGGTGGAAAGCTTCGCCGGGTTAGATCACGGCGGAAAGTACGGGGTTGCTGGAGTTCTTACCTTTAATGGCCATTCCGCGCGCGTCGCGTTTGATGTCAGCGTGAGTTGGATCCCCGGAGCCGTTCGAAAAGCGAATCCAGGCCTGATACGTTTTGCCTGGAATAAACAATCCCTTTCCTAGCGTATCCGGCAATGTTTCAAGGATTTGGATCTCGGCTTTCACACATCCATGCGCTTTGGGATGCGCGTCACGGCGCGCGCTGCGTGCCGATTATTGTTTACGGATGGATTCTTCGATTACGACGGACAATTTCTCAGCGATCGGCTTTTCGTCAGGGTACAGATGCTCGCCTAATTGCGCATCAATGCTGGGGTAGCGAAGCACATTTATCGTCGTGATTGCTTCGGGATTGGGTTCTTTTACTTGGCTGGCAGCGCAACCAGCGATGACAAGTGCCAGACCGAGTAGAAAACTCCGACAGGTTGGACACCAACAATCAGACACTGTTTTCTCCAACACACATCATGCAAACGGCCAGTGTCTGCCGGGGCGTCATAGCGATGAGCGTTGGCCCAACACGTCAGAACGCTCGCCCGTTGTGATTTTTTCAATCCTAGGGAATATGCATCCGCTGCTCTGTACGGCAGCGCACGCTATTGACGGACTTCACTCACGCCCGCTCGCGGACGCAGAAACGATCCTGATCAGGCTGTTCAACGAGCTGATTGTTTAGAGCGAATCGTCGTCGCCGATGTGCTCATCTTCGCCGCCCTCGACGGCCGGTGCACTCGGTTTATCCGACCGGCGCTCTGGGTTGCGCTTGAGAGATGCCAACGCCGCGCGCGCTACAATTAGTTCGGCACTTAATCTCCGCTCGTTCTCGTTCGGATTTGAATCCGACGCCAAGATCTTCAAAACGTCATCGTCGATGGATTGGCTCATGAAACTTCCTATTGCAGGTATTGAATACCGCCGATTTCATTCCAAGCATAACAAAGGCTTAGATAGACTTGCGAAAACATTCCACACCGAACATATATACATAATCAGCTTGGCGCGGAAGGCGGAACGTGTCAATGGGTTTGAGGTGCGACGAGAGTCGCTAAGGAGGTGTTCTTAGTGGCGCAAAGCCACGACGATGATTGTCGGCCCACCTTCGCCCTGCCCCAAAAGTTGCCCCCCGCTGGACTACGACTGAGTTCGACAGAATCGACTGCAGCATAAGCCACAAAATTGTGGAGCGCTTCCCGTGGGTCGCTGACCTGACCGCCGCCGTTAGCGCGGCCGTTGGAATTTTGCCGCGAATCGTGCCCCAGCACGTGGTGCGGGTAACGGCGCCGATTCACCTACAGCCTACGCCGCAGCGGCTGCCCGCGTAGCGGTCCGGGATGAAATCAGCAGATCCGCTGAGATCTGAAATCTCTCACGAAGCTTTCGCACCATCGTCATACTCAATTCACGCTTACCATTCATCACTTCACTCACTCGGCTGGCGGTTCCGAGTAGCGGCACAAGGTCGTTGCGCGATAGACCATATTGGTCCATCAGGTAGTTCAGTAGATCAGGCAACGTGGGGGCTCTACGCGGCCAACGACTGCGCTCGTATGCTTCGATCAATCGCGCCTGCGCAACCATCCTAACTCGGTCATCAGATTTGCGAGACCCCATCAGCTTGGCCACGAGTGCCTTTGCTTGCGCATGGTCAGAATCATTTTCAATTACGATTAGTGTGGCTTTCATTACACGGTCTCCGCATTCACCTTGTCGTAATCCTCGTGCGATCCGAAAAAGCGGATCATCATGACGCCGGCTTCATATTGAACTACGGCGACCAAGCGAAAGTCGTTTCCCTTGATGTTAAAAACCACCCGGCCGCTCTTGAGAATACTCGCTTTCGGATGAGCATCAACCGCCGTAAGTTGGACGTGATCGAGTATCTCCAGGAAGAGAATCGCATAACCAAGGAGCGCCTGGGTGGGCGGCCCATCTCCTCGCGTCGCATCGTCCGAGGACATCTGTGTCAGCCGTTGCTGACACTGTCTCGCTACGCTCCGCCGTAGACATTGTGTATTAACCAGCTCACGCTGCACCGCGCTATCAGAAGCATTTCTTCACTGAGTATTGGGGAGGTTTGGTTATGGGTCGCGGAATTCTATTGTGGATGTTAGGCGTGCCTCTTCCGATCATTTTACTGCTCGCCATGTGCTCGCACCGGTAAGGTGGAATTATGATCGGCACGCCCTCCGCATCGCCGGCTATTGACGACGCCGCTCGCCTACGGGCCAATCCCGCCACATCTTGGGGGGCCATCTTCGCGGGCGCGGTCGTTGCGGTGGCTCTCTCGTTGATTCTCCTGACGTTGGGAGCCGGACTTGGGTTCGCGTCAGTCTCGCCCTGGTCGGACCATGGTCTCTCGGCGAGTGCCTTCACCGTCGCCAGTACGATTTGGCTGATTGTGACTCAATGGCTGTCCGCCGCCGCGGGCGGTTACATTGCGGGACGGTTACGCCACCGCTGGCTGGCAACGCATACGCACGAGGTGTTTTTCCGGGATACCGCACACGGGCTCGTGACTTGGGCGGTGGCCACCTTGTTTGCCACGGCGGTCGTGGCGGGCTCGGCGACAAGTGTGCTTGGGGGCGCTGTACACGCCGTGGGCAGAACAGCCGCTGCGGGCGGAGAAACTGCTGCGACCATGGGGCGTTCGGAACTGCGCGGAGAACGGAACTCCATCGGTCCGGATTCGATCGGCGCCCCAAGCTTTGTCTATGACCTCGACAAACTATTCCGCGGCAACGCTTCGAGCAATTCCACGGGTAACGGGCAGGACCACTCTGCAGCGGACGATGCGCGAGTGCAGGTCATGCATATCGGTACCACCATCGCGATGAGTGGAGCGGTTAGCGACGAAGATCGGCAATACTTAGCCTATCTCGTAGCGACCAAGGCGGGTATATCGACCGATGAAGCGAAACAGCGTGTCAACACGTTCATTCAATCGGTTAAGGATGCCAGCGAGCAGGCGAAAGCGGCGGTGGACGAGGCGCGAAAGTCCGCAGCCACCGCGGCTCTTTATACCGCGCTCGCGCTTTTGATTGGGGCATTCATCGCGAGCGTGTCGGCGGCCATCGGTGGTCGACTGCGCGACGAGCACTTATAACCGGCCCTCCCCTCGAATGCCGATGCCATAGAGGGGGCCCTCAAGCACACCGACGGTGTGCGGGGCCCAAGTCTCAACCGCGCAGCAGCGTCCCGCGCTTTCAGCGCTGAAAGTTGCCACCAAAGTTGCCCCCAGCTCACGCGACGATCATCGGCTCGGCGATCTCCACAAGTTACTGAACAATATAGCATTTGCAGATCTCGCAAGCGCCTTCAGCGCGCCTTTGACGCTTCCTCAATCCGTATTCAACCCCTCCTCAGGACTCGGCAGGCCCGGAGCGCGCAGCGTGGATTCGTCGATCCGAATTCGCGTCGTCACAAGGAGATTCACATGTACACCAAAGGAGTTGTCGTGAGTGCTTGGCCTGTCCTGGGCGCCGCCCTAGTTGCGTGCACGCTATTCGCCGGCAATGTTGCGGCTAAGGATCAGGAGTTCACTGTTGCTTATCGGGTCAGCACACAAGGACTCGATCTCAGTCAGCCTGTCGGAGCGCACGAGTTGTATTCCCGCCTTATGCATGCTGCGCAGGTGGTCTGCACGCATGGCATGCGGGTCGACCTCAAGCCCGTAACAGACGAAAACGCTTGCTATGAGAAGGCACTGGGAGATGTCATCCGGTCCGTCAATTTGCCCCTGCTCACGCAGGTCTATCTTGCAACGCATACGCTTCAGCAAGCCGCGGCGCGCGGGATCGAGGTACCTGTGCAGGTAGCGGCGAAATGAGGATGCCGCCTGACCGGCAGCTTCAATCCAGCAATCACATTATGACAAACGTAGGAGAAGGGACATGAAGTGGACCAGTTCGATGAAACGTACGTTCAAGGCCGTAGCGGCGGGCTTCGCGGTAGTTGCTCTCGGAACCGCGTTCGCACAGCTGGCGAATGCCGGCTGCGCGGATTTTCAACCCGCTAAAAAGGCGGTGAGTTGGCAAACGCCGGCGTCGTTCTTTGGAGGACTGTCGCTCGTGCGGACCTGACGATTTGAATTCTGACGAGGATCCACGCGGCCCACGATTCGATTTGTCTTGTCATGCTCCGGCCCCACTGAGCAACGCCTAAGCGAGCGCTCAGGCTTCCGAGTTTACGGACGCGGCGAAGCAACCGAGCCCGATTAGAGTTGCATCGACTGCTTCATCCAGCGGAGTGTGGGGTTCTTGCCCGAGAGCGGCTATCAACCGAGCATTGTCCATTCGTACCGGTTCGCGCCAGAGGTAGCGCATCTCGCGCATTTCGCGGAGCGTCGTGACGAAAGGCGATGCAAGAGTTACCAGCCACCATGGGAAACCGGTGACCCGTGGCTTCCTACCGCTTCGCCGCGCAATCGCTCGCTGGATCGACTCGACAATGTGCGAGCCGTCCGCATCCCAGTGACCGGCCATGTGGAACGTCGCGAATGCTGGCAGTGAATCACGGCGGGCGAGCAGCTTTACCATCGTGCATGCCACATCGGGAAGGTATGCCCACTGGTGCCCCACGCCCGGACGGCCTGGATAGCTCACCGCCGTCACCGGCTGTCCGGGTTTGACCAAGCCCTGTGAGAACCAGTTGTTGCCCGCCAGGGGCCCGAAAAAATCACCGGAACGCACGATCAGAACACGAGCGCCGTTGGTGCTGGCCGCGAACAGCCGTCGTTCCATTTCGGCCCGGATGGCACCTTTGCGGGTGACGGGGTGCTGAGGAGACTCCTCGGTCAGCAGTGGAAGGGCATCGGGACCGAAGTTATAGACCGTGCCCGGCAGAACGATCGTGGCTCCGACTGAGCGTGCAGCAGCCATCGTGTTGTCCAGCATGGGTAATACGAGCTCTGCCCAACGCCGATATCCCGGAGGGTTGACCGCGTGCACGATGACCGAACAACCCTCCGCCGCGGCTCTGACGTCTTCGGCGTTCATGGCGTCGCCGCGAACCCAAGTCATCCCGTCCCGCTGCTCGAGGGCCTGTGCCGCACCGCGTCGCAGCGCGCGGACGTTCCAGCCGCTGTCCCGTAGCTGACGCGCCACCTCGCCACCGATGCCGCCCGTTGCACCCAGAACCAAAGCCGTGTTGCTGTTGACCATCGTCCTTCTCCGTTAAGTTGCCGATGGCGCAAATTCTGGGCCTACTGCGGTACTAATGGAATTGCTTAAGTCATGGGACCTGCTATACATTTATGCATGACCTCAGACATTGGTTGGGAGCTTTATCGCTCATTCCTTTCGGTCCTCATCGAGGGATCGCTGTCAGGCGCGGCGCGTGCCCTCGGCGTGGCGCAACCGACCGTGGGGCGTCATGTCGCGGCCCTGGAGAAGTCCTTGGGCCTCGCCCTGTTCACCCGCTCACAAATCGGTCTGATGCCCACCGAGGCCGCGCTATCGCTGCGAAGCTATGCGGAAGCCATGCAGAGTACGGCTGCGGCCCTGGAACGTGCCGCCGCGAGTCAAGGCACTGGAGTGCGCGGAACGGTGCGGGTCACGGCCAGCGACGTCATCGGCGTCGAGGTGCTGCCGCCCATCATCGCCAGTCTGCGCGATGAGCACCCCGATCTCGTGCTGGAACTCGTGCTCACGGACCGCATGCAGGATCTTCTTCGCCGGGAGGCAGACATCGCGGTACGCATGGCGCGCCCGCGACAGGAACTGCTGGTGGCACGCCGCGTCGGACAGATCGAGTTGGGATTGCATGCTCATCAGCGCTACCTATCGCGCCATGGCACACCGAACACCATGGCCGACTTAGCCAATCATGCGCTGATCGGCTTTGATCAAACGACCGCGTTTATCCGCAGCGCCGGGAAGGGGTTGAGCGGCTGGCGGCGCGAAGCGTTCGCCATGCGCACGGACAACAACCTCGCGCAGCTCGCGCTGATCCGCTCCGGCGCCGGGATCGGCGTCTGCCAAGCGGCAATCGCTCGCCGCGATGACTCGATCGTTCGGCTGTTTCCGCGGCAGTTCTCTTTGCAGATGGAAACGTGGATCACCATGCACGAGGACCTTCGCAATAGCCCACGCTGCCGGGTGGCATTCGACGCACTGGTCAAAGGTCTCCAGCAATACGTCAAGTAGTGGGAGCGAACGTCGGCTTACGGGCATGCTTTTCGCGACCTGTATGACCGGTGCGGGCCGGGAGCCGCGTGTCAGGCGGAAAGGCGTCCCGTTCTCACTGTGTCGTGCAATTCGCGGCGCCACCTTCCTCCGCGAGTGCGGACTCGTCGGTATGCCACGCGGCCTGGGCTTTCATCACTGCCACGATTTTCACTAGCCTTCTTGCTGCGCTGCGAGCTCTTGCCGTGACTAACGTCGGCGTTGTGTCGCTGCCGGGACAGGCGCACGCTACCTATGGCACATGCCTCCAAACAAGGAGAAAAACCATGATTCGCACGTTTATGATCGCCGCGGCATCAGCCGCAGTCCTTACGCTCTCCCCAGCGGCTTTCTGTCAGGACCACGGTACAGCTGAACAAGCCAAGGCCATGCTCTTGAAGGCCGAAGCTGCCGTGAAGGCAGATAAGACCAAAGCGCTCGACATGTTCAACAAGGGAGAAGGCGGATTCCTAGACCGGGATCTTTATGTATTTTGCGCCAATATCAGTGACGGTAAGATCGTTGCCCAGGGCAACCCTAATGCGAAGCAAGTGCTTGGCCAGGATCAGAGGTCGCTCAAGGATGCCACCGGCAAGAATTTCGGCTTGGAGCTCTACGCGGCCGGAAAAAAGCCGGAGGGTCAAATTACAGAGGTCAGTTATATGTTTGTAAGGCCGGGGCCCGATACAAAGCCCGTTCCGAAGGTGAGCTTGGTCACCAGGGTCAGCGATCTAACCTGTGGCGTTGGTTATTACAAGTAGATCGTTCTAGTACTGATGATGCCGTGGGGCGCCGCACCTCGGCGCCCTTATCACCTTGTTGCCTCACGTGAACGCGGCGATGGCGGCGGCATCCGCGGGCTTTTTGTTTTCGTCCCCGAGTATTCCACCGAGCAAGCCTTCAGCTATGTCAGTTTCCCCTGGCCCACTGAGTCCCGCAAAAGTCCCGCATGAAGCATGGCGTGCGGTTCGCTGTATGGCGCAGCGTCAAGCGCGGCCACTCAAACGTTCGGCTGTGATCATCGCCAAGAATCCGCCGGCGCAATAATTGAGTAACCGCAGACGCGCAGCCTCCAAGTCCTTCGCGCGGCAAAGGCCCTCGGATAACCGGTCGACCCGCTCAGTGCCAGAGAGCGCCAACATCATGGATCCGGCGAGGAAGTTATAAGCCCAGTAGAGCTCCTTCTTAGGGCTGCCCGGGAGCGCCGTCTGCAAAATATCAATCAGCTCAAGCACGTTGTCATCGAAATAGCGATGAATAATCTCGCCGCCCCAGGGCGTATTGTCGATCTGCGCAACCAAGGCGAAATAGCTCTTCCAGCCGGCATCGCCGTGCAGCGACAGGTCGATCATCGGGTTGATGAACGCGGCTACAGCACCCTCCACCGTGACCGCACTGCTATTGGCCACATAGGCGCGCAGCGAATCGCGACGCGCCGAGACCAACGGCCGCGCACGACGCTCGAACACACCATTGAACAAACTGGATTTGTTCTTGAAGTGATAATAAATCAGTGCGACGTCGACACTGGCGGCGTCCGCAACCTGCCGGGTGGTCACTCCGTAAAAACCCCGCTCGGCAAATAACGATTCGGCAGCATCGAGTAGGCGACCGCGGGCCTTCACCCCATCGTCAGATTGTTTCGGACGGCCGCGCCCCGATTTCTTTCGGATTTTCGCCGGCGCTTTCTGGTCGAGCTTGGTCACTGCTCCCTCTGCTTTTAATTGATCGACACATCTCCGGCGAGCGCTCGCTTTCGACAAATAGGCGCGCTTCGCGGGGCTATTCTGACACCGCAATCTCGGCGCGAAGTCCTCTTACGGTAATAAATTTAACACCCGCTGAATAATCAGCTCCAGAGACCGGCTGCCAGGGAGCGGGATGCAGGGGTCGGCGTGCCCCTCCGGCCGCGCGCGCTGACGGGGGCCCCAGACAATTGTCGGTAAAAACCCGTGATATTTCACGGACAGCGGTGCGGCGGCGGCGCACTCAAGACGAGATTTCGTGACCTGTCGAAAGTCGGACGTTTCTTGACAAGGCAGAGTGTCTGGCATAATTTCAACGTACGCTGAAATTCAAAAAGAGAGCCGAAGTCTACGGCTCCTGCTCAGACGGTCTAAATAAGGGGGTTGTATGGCTTCATTTCGCTTTATGCTCGCGGCGCTTACGGGCACCGCCGCCTCACTCTGCGCATCCTGGGTGGCGGCGCAAGCCGTCGCGCCCGTAACCAGCGGGTCCAGCACAGAGCTTGCTGAAATCATCGTCACGGCGACCCGCCGCGCCGAGTCCATCCAGAACGTGCCGAGCAGTGTCACGGCGCTGACCTCCAGCACCTTGGAACAGATCAAAGCCCGCGATTTGAACGACTTCGCGGGGTTCGTACCCGGTTTGAGCTTTGCCTCGACAGGTCCCAGCACAAACCTGCTGGTGATTCGCGGCATTACCACAGGCTCGCAGCTGAGCAGCGCGACCGGCGTGTACCTGGATGACATTCCACTGGGCGCCAGCACCTCGAACGGCGTCGGTTATCAGAGTTTGAATATCAACGCGTTCGACTTGAATCGTATTGAAGTACTGAACGGTCCGCAGGGCACGCTGTACGGCGCGACGTCTTTGGGCGGCACGATCAGGTACATTCCCAATGCGCCGGATTTGAAATCCTTCGGCCTCGACGCGGGCGTGGAAGTGTCCTCTACTGAGCATGGCCATATCAATCACGCCTATACCGGCATGGTCAACATGCCCATCGCCGATATCGCCGCGATTCGCATCGACGGTTATCAGGTGTATGACTCAGGCTATGCCAAGGATCCGATCTACGGGCGAGACAACCAGGGATGGGCTCGGTCGGAGGGCGGTCGAGTCGCGTTGTTGATCAAGCCCACGGATGACCTCGATATACAACTGCGCGCGTCGACTCAGCACATTCCCAGTGAAAGCGCGGATGTCGGATTTCGCGATCCTAAGACTCACCAGCCGACCTACGGCACCTATGATCAGGCGTACCCAACATTTCAGCCATCTGATTACAGCTTGACGCTGTACTCGGCTGCGATCAACTACGACACGCCGTGGGCCAAATTCAGTTCCATCACCGGCCTGCAAGTCAATAACGGCACGAGCTACACGGACAATAGCTTGACCTATGATGCGGCGCTCGCCGCCTTCGGCGCGGCCGGTGATCCGTGGAGCCTGTACGTCAACACCACGACCAAGAAATTTACCCAGGAGTTTCGCGTCGCTTCGCACGAGAACACGGTCTTCCAGTGGTTGGCGGGCGCATTCTTGAGCAACGAAAAGACCAGCGAGATCGTCGATCTCTTTGATAACGCAAATCCGGGCGGTACTTTTTTTGGGATCTCGCCCTTCACGAGTTTCTTGCCCAGCACCTACCGCGAGTACGCGGCCTATGCGGACGGCACGATCTTTTTCACCAAGCAACTGGAATTGGGATTGGGAGTGCGGTACAGCCGGCAAAAGCAGGCCTACGAAGAAACCGTGAGCGGCTTGCTCGCGACCGGCTCGGCTGCGGTCTTGACGCCGCCGGTGGCGACGTCGGATCAAAGCGTGATGACATACCTGATCAATCCTAAGTTTCACATCACCGACGATGTGATGGTGTATGCCCGTGCGGCGAGTGGCTTCCGTCCCGGCGGCCCCAATTTCGTGCTGTCGCCCGGCCTCGGCAATCCCACCTACAATCCCGACCGGCTATGGAGTTATGAACTCGGTGAAAAAGCGACCTTTCTCGACAAGCGCGCGACGCTGAACTTCGATATCTATGACATTTTGTGGAAAGACATTCAGGTCACGGTCAACGTCGGCGGCGTCAACCAGCTCGAGAATGCCGGCATGGCACGAGTCACCGGCGCCGAAATGGCATTCAACTATCGCGTCATTTCGGCACTGACGCTCGGCGCTTCGGCTGCGTACACCAATGCGCGCCTCACCTCCACTCCAGCAGTGATCGATGTGACCACGCCCGGTGTTCGCCTGCCGTTATCGCCGCGTTTCAACTTCGCGCTGATCGGTTCTTATGACGTCGACTTACCCGGGGGTTACTTGGGGTCGATCAATGTCACCGACCGTTGGATCGGCGAACGCAATGCAGGTTTCGGAACGAAGATCAGTCAGCAGTACACGTTGAGTTCATACAACATCACGGACTTGAACCTGTCGGTGCATTCACCCAATCACTTGGAATACGGTCTGTTCTTGCGCAATGTGTTCGACAAGGCGGGCGAGGTTTCCGCAAACATCATACCCCTCCAGTACAACCCCGCCGCACCGGTCCAAGTGTTTCTGGCGCAACCTCGAACGGTGGGCCTGTCGATCAATTACAAATATTGATCCCATGGAGTTTTGCAGCGTCGAGACTGCGAGCGGCCGGGTCCAAGGACTGATCAGTTCGGGGATCCGGCAGTTCAAAGGCGTCCCGTACGGCGCGTCGACGGCCGGGGCGAACCGGTTTCAGGGGCCAAAACCTGCGAAGCCGTGGACGGGCGTGCGCGATTGCCTCGGTTACGCCGCGGTCTCGCCGCAGGTTCCCTACGATGTCGGTCACGAGTATGCGCGGCTTATCCAGTTCGATTTGAATGTGGCCCTGGGCGGAATGGGCGAGGACTGCCTGCATCTCAATATCTGGACACCCGGGACCGGCCGCCAGGATAAGCGCGCGGTGCTATTTTGCATTCACGGCGGCGGCTTCGCGATTTGTTCGGGCAATCACCCCATGTACGACGGCACCCGGCTCGCGCAATGGGGCGATGTCGTCGTGGTCAGCGTAACGCACCGCTTGTCGAGCTTTGGATATTTGAATCTGGCGGACCTAGACCCCTCGGGCCCTTGGGCCGATGCCAGCGCCGCGGGCATGTTGGATCTCGTGGCGGCCCTCGAATGGGTGCGAGACAACATCGAGAACTTTGGTGGCGATCCTGACTGCGTCACGATCTTTGGACAGTCCGGCGGCGGCTGGAAGGTGAGCACGCTGCTGGGGATGCCTGCGGCACAGAATTTATTTCACAGGGCAGCGATTCAGAGCGGCTCACTCGTGTCGCATATGCCCCGGGAGGCAGCGGCGCACGTTTCGCAGGCCTTCATCGGACAGCTTGGCCTGACGCCGGCGACTCTCGATCGAATTAAAGACTTGCCGTGGACACAAATTCTCGCCGCGCAAACAGCGATCGGTGCGCATGCGTTTGCGCCCATTGTCGAAGGCACCCATATTCCAGCGCATCCGCTGGAAACTCAGGTCGCATCGTTGTCCGACCCTGTGCCGCTGATCATTTCCACCACGCTGGATGATGCCGGCCTGTTCTTTGATCGATTTGCCATGACTGAACAGGAACTCAGCGATACCTTGTCGGCGGGATATGGCGCCAAGGCGCCCTTGTTGGAAACGACCTACCGCGAGCACTTCCCGACCAAGTCGCCTTACCTCTTGTACGCGCAGATCATTACCGACGCCGGTTTCCGGCGTTTCGCCCATGCGCAGGCCGAGGCAAAGGCGGCGCGTCAACACGCAGCTGTCTACACCTATTTATGGGAATGGACTTGCCCTGCGTTCGATGGCAAGTTCGGCGCCGTGCATGCCATGGATGTCGCCGCGTCGATGCACAACGAGCGCGATTCCATTTTGGGCAGCGGCTCAACCGATGCGCGTCGCATGTGCGACGCCTTGGCGTCGGCATTTCTGGCCTTCGCCAAGACCGGTGATCCGAAC
>Ga0187880_1003439_pt1 | contig 12084 bp, 12 predicted proteins | sample June2016WEW_19_4_FD_132998 | JGI IMG/M metagenome (GOLD analysis project Ga0187880, IMG submission 132998) | Peatland microbial communities from SPRUCE experiment site at the Marcell Experimental Forest, Minnesota, USA - June2016WEW_19_40 | ecosystem: Environmental > Terrestrial > Soil >...
CCTGCGCAGGATCATTTGATCTCGGTGGTGCGTGACATATTGGCGCCGCAATGGTCAAATGAGAAAGAAAACGGCATGAACAAATTGAACAAATTCGCGCACGGAGTCGTTCTCGTCCTTTTTGGAGCGGCTTGTTGGTTCGTCTGGGCGCTTCTCCAACTACCCGCGATGGTTAGGGTACATGGAGTGGCGCTTCAATTGCCAGCGTTCACAAGGTTATGTAGAGCTTGTCCCCAAGGAACAGCAGGGTCGTTATTATTGATCGCCGCATCGGTTGGGTCGTCGGGTTATGGGCTCGATTTCGCGATAAGTCGCAAAATCGTGGCCTTATGATTGGGAGCGAGTTCTAATTAGAGGCCCGAGATTTGGTCGACGGAGCAGTGGGTTTGGGGCGGACCAGATGAAGTTCACCCCGGTCGAGTAACTCCCATTGGACCTCCTCGCCTGGCTCCAGGCCGATGGCGGCTGCCAAGGCCAGAGGGAAGCTCACATAAAGACGGGGGTTTTGTCCGCGCGAACGAATCGCCTGCACCCGCAACGGATAGGAAATTTGCATTTCTTTGGACCGAACCGATGTTTTTGTTGGCATACCGAACGCTAGCCTATACACTAGCGGCATGGCTTGCCAGATTATTCCGTTCCCCCAAGAGCTTCGCCCTCAGCTGCCTACCATTGTTGGGAACGTTGACTACCTCACCTTGCGCCAGCGCTTGGAACAAATCGATGCTCTTCTGCACGACAGCGGGGCGGAGCGGGACTTTGTCCAACGCGCTTTGGCAGGCTGGACGCGTGCCGGGTCGGGGGAATCCACCGCGCTGGAACAAGAGAAGTTTCAGCGGCGTTCTCGGCGGGCCCTTCGGTGCTCGATCCTGCGAACCCTGTTGCAGGAGGATTATCGCGGGTTCAGTTGCCAACTGGCCGGCAACCCGCTCTATCAATGGTTCTGCCTGGTCGATGCGCTGGACCAGGTGCGTGTGCCCTCTAAGAGCGAGGTCCAACGCTTTGCCCACTGGCTGCCGGCCGGGAAGATGCGAGCGGTCATCGACGGCTTGCTCAAGGCCGGGGTGGAGCAGCCGCGGAAACTGGGGCTAAAGGAAGCCGTGGATCTGGAGGAGTATTTCCTGGATAGCACCTGTGTGAAGGCCAACCTCCATTTCCCGACTGACTGGGTGTTGTTGCGCGATGGGGTGCGCACGTTGATGAAGGCGACATTGCTGATCCGCCAAGCGGGGCTACGCGGGCGCATGGAAGCTCCGGAGCAGTTCTTGGGGCGCATGAATCGGCTGAGTATGGCGATGTCGCAGCAAGCCCGGCGTGCTGGCCACAAAAAGGGACGCAAGCGGGTGCTCCGACAGATGAAGCAACTGGTGGGCGTGGTGCGCGCCCATGCGCGGCGGCACCGGGATTTGCTGGACCAGCAGTGGGAGCGAACCGAGTGGACCCGAGCGCAGGCGGAACAAATCCTGCGCCGCATCGATGGGGTTTTGGAACTATTGCCCCGGGCGCAAAAGCAGGCGCATGAGCGGATCATCGGCGGCCGCCCCGTAGCCAACGACCAGAAGATCCTCAGTCTGTATGATCTGGAGGTGCGGGTCATCGTGCGCGGCAAGGCGGGTGCCGAGGTGGAGTTTGGCAACACCGTGCTGATCGGCGAGAATCGGCAAGGCCTCATTCTGGACTACGAGTTTTTCCGGGAGTCTGCTCCGGCCGATAGCCAACTCCTGTTCGGCAGCCTGCTGCGGGTGTGGGAGGCCACGGGGCACCATGTGGGAGCGGTGGCCACGGATCGCGGGTTTGCCAGCGCCTCCAACAGTCGCACCCTGAAAGAAGGAGGCACCTTTGACGGACTGTGCCCGCGCCAACCCGCCGAATTGAGTCGCAAGCTGAAAGGCAAGAAGTTTGCGCGGTTGCAGCGCCGACGGGCCCAGACCGAAGCCCGGATCGGCATCCTCAAGCACGGATTCCTGGGGCGACCGATGCGGGCCAAAGGGTTCGACCATCGGGAACTGGCCTTGGCATGGGGCGTGTTGACGCACAACTTGTGGATGTTGGCGAGGCTGAAGAAGACCAAGAAGGAGTCCCGCACGCTGCGAGAAGCGGCGTAGCGGACCCGGGAGCCTTCCAGCGGTGAGAAGCGCTCAAGGGGTGTCTCCACAATCTGAGGATTAAGGAGTTTTTCGGCGTCAAAATGTGAATAACTCCCTAACCCCGCCCACGTCACGACTTCGCTACCAACCGCAATTCGGAAAGGGCCACTTTGGGGACAAGCTCTCGATTACGGTGTTCTTGCGGAGCCGCAAATCCCACGATCTTGTTTTTATAGGTCAAATAATTCTTGGCCCAGATGTCGTGTGGAAGATCCATCTGCTCACGCACGAGCAGCATTGGTGGCGAAAAGCGTTTTTCAGACCGTGGCCCTTCAATTGGTTTCTTGGGAGCCTTGGTGATCGCTGTCGCGTCTATTCCATTCAGAGTGAGCGCGTCCGACGGAAGAAGTGGCTTGCCGATGATGTGATCTGCCGGCCGCGACACACCTCTGTCCCCCTCGATAAACCCTTCCCCAAAATCCCATCGCTGCTTCTCGGCATGCTTACCGAGCGTCCGGAATTGCTTTAGTCGGTCCACAAACCCCAAAACACGCCCGCCACCCAGCAAGTCAGTTCGCCAGACGCCATCGTTGTCCAGCGCCAGTTGGCGCGGCAGCCAATGAAGGTCGTAGCAATCAATGTCGAATCCCTGCTCGGCATCGGCCCGCCCGCTTCGACGGAACGTGGCATGAAGAATCTTGCGACTTTGTGGCGGCTTAGAGGCTGGGGCTTCAGCCACGACGACAATCACTTTTGTGTCGGCGCCGCCTTTATGGAAAAGGCCCCTAACCGAGATGAAGTCAAGTATTTCCCGCACATCCCAATTGGTCATGAAGCGGCGGCGGAAACCAAGCGATTGTTGGTTGTAGAGAAAGTTGTACTGCTGGAGCATGCTGAGCACACCATCTTCCGCGACCATTCCCATCGCTTCGTGCAAAAAGAGGTAGGCCAGTTGTTTATCAGGGAGGGAACCGTGCGTTGCTTCGTAGCGCTGGTAGCTTCGCTCGGCCCCTGGCGTGGTCAGAGTGGACGTGAAGGGCGGATTGCCTGTCACCACCCCAACGGATTCTTTCACCAAGCCCTTCTCCTTGGCCTCAAAGAAACAAGAGCAGTGCAGCGTCTTCCCTGCCAGCAGAGGGAAGGGTTTGACGCTGGCACGGATGGCCTCCGGCTCCAGTGCATCGCAAAGCGCCAGACACAAACTGAAGGCGGCGAGTTCCACTGCGCCTTCCTCCAGATCAATCCCATGAACTTTCTTGAGCAACCCCTTCAGGACGGCGACGCCCGGCTTCTTCCACTCGTTGCGGCTTCGCCAGTGCAGGACCAAACGCTTGTAGGCTTCAACGAGAAAGACTCCGGAGCCACAGGATGGATCGAGGATGATCTCGTTCTGTTGCTGCAACCGGTCGAGCCTCTCCCAGCTCAGGACTTCGTCCAGCATCAACCGCACAAGGAAGGGCGGGGTATAGACCGAGGTGTCGGTGTCTTTGACGAAGAGTTGATAGATGTGGCTGATGAGTTCAACCGGCAGATCTTTGAATGAGTAAAGCTGCCAGAGCGTGAGTTGGCCACCTTCTTCCTGATGTCCTTCCAGCAACCGGGCGAAGCGGACCAGTTGACCGTCGCCCTTGAGGGAATCGCGATCGGCGTCGTCAAGAATGAAGACGTGACCGTTGAACCTCTCCTCCAAAGCGGCCAGCAGTTTGACCAGCGCCTCCCGATTCGCCAGTACCTGGAAGAATTTCGTTGCCCCGCTGAGGAACTGTCCAAAGTCGCTGGGCGTGAGAACCCCATGCTCCTCCAGGTAAGCGATGAGCAACGAAAGAATCAGCAGTTTCCGCCGGAGATGCTTCTTGAGGATGCCTTCCTTGTTCAACTCGGCATCGAGTTCCTTCACCGCATCAATTAGGCGTTTATGTGCAGCCCCGCGGGCAGACAGCATCGCTTTGCAGACTGCGGGATCATCCCACAGGGTACCATTGCGCAACCGGTAGGCATCCCACCAAGGATCGCTGCTGATGGCGGCGGCAATTCTCAATCTCTTGATCGGTTTGCAGACAACATCACCCGTCGGGGAAAGGAAGTCCGGCTTGTGGGCGCAGCGAAAAAGTTGCACGAGACCTGGGGTCTTGCGGTAAAGTAGCGGCACGCCACCCCAGCTCCAGAGGCGCTGATGCATTTCAGCAAACTTCGGATCATCGGCCGGGCCATCCGAAACGAAAATGAATGCCTGCGCGACAGGCGGACGGCCATTGCGGCCCGCTTCGAAGAAGACCGCGTGAGCACCGTAACCCGCCGCCTTCTCCATCAAGGCGACCTCTTCGGGTGGGCGTCCGCCACGGTCGTATCCGCTGACGGGCACAAGGCCATCTACAGCGGGACCGGTTCCCGCTTCGCCTAGACCGAACAGCCATCGGCCGTGATTACTCATGGTTGTTCACTTCCCCAACAATAGCGTTCCCGCCATCGGGGGCAACAAGACTCTCCTCCAAAATGTTTGGCCCGGCTGTTCCAATGGGTTGGCGAGAAGAACCCTGGCAGCCTGTTGCTTCCCCAGCCTGATTTCTTCCGGCGCACCTTGCTTGCATGTTCGATGAGGCTGCGGGCGAGTTCGGGCACGCGGTCCTGAAACTCACTGACGGCGCGCTCCCATTCGGTGTAGGCGGGCGGCGTGTAGCTGAAGAAGGCGTTGAGCGCGTCAATGAGGGCCGGCGGCCGGGTGAGGTCGGCGTCGAAGGCGAGGGCGTCGTTCTGGAACAGGAGGACGCGGCGCGGGGTCTGGAAGAGGATGTTGTCGCGGGGGTAGCCGAGGGCGAACTTCTTGCGGGCTTCCTTCGGGAGATCGTCGCGGCTGTCTTTGGCTTCCCAATAGCCGTGGGTGAGGCGGAAGTTGTCGAGCAACGCGCCGTCCACGCGTAGCGGGTGCTGGCGCGGGCGGCGGATTTCCCATTCGGGGACGAGGGTCCAGTCGTGTTGGCGGGCGCAGTGATCGAGCAGGCCCTGGAAAGCGGAGTGGACGGCGGTTTCGTGCGTGACGCCGAGATTGTCGAACTGGCGCAAGGCGGCGTAGTAATTCTGGACCGGCTTATGCGTGGCCTTCAGTTCCAACCTGTGCATGGCGGTGTTCTACACCAGCGGCGGGGGGACAGCAATGCTGGTGTGGGGTTGAAGTCCGAAGGGCGTGCGACGTGTGAGCGTCAGTTTTCCCTTACCCTGTACTGAAGCCACTGACGCCAGCGCCGTAAAACGGACAGGCACGAACGCAAGGCTTACTCATGCTTGCAGCGTCGGGCGCGGGGACTTACACTAAGCGGGATGAAACCTGGAAATCCATGAAAGCTGCATACATCAACCAAACCGGAACGCACGACGTCATCACCTACGGTGATCTCCCCACGCCCAAACCCACCCGCCGACAGTGCCTGATCAAGGTTGCCGCCGTCGATGTGAACCCCATCGATGTGTATATCCGGAGCGGCGCTATCCCGGTCAAATTGGCGTTCCCTTACATCCTCGGTCGAGACGTTGCGGGCACGGTGATCGAGATTGGCGCTAGTGTCAAAGACTTCAAAGTGGGCGACCGCGTTTGGGCGACGAGCCAGGGGGCTGACGGGCGTCCGGGCACTTTTGCCGAATTCGCCGCCGTGGATTACCGCTGGCTGCATCCCATTCCCGAGGGGGTCAGCGACGACGATGCCGTCGCCCTATCCCTGGTCGGCGTCACCGCCCAGCTCGGCCTGGTGCGCAGCGCCAACTTGAAGGCGGGCGAGGTTCTGTTTGTAAACGGCGGCTCGGGCGGGGTCGGCTCCTGCGTCGTGCAGATGGCCAAGATCCTCGGGGCGCGCGTCATCACCACGGCGGGCAGCGACGAGAAGGTCGCGGCCTGCCGGGACTTGGGGGCGGACCTGGCGATCAACTACAAGACGCAGGACGTTACTGCCGCCATCAAGGCGTTTGCGCCCGACGGCGTGAATGTCTGGTGGGAAACCCTGCGCGAGCCGGATTTCGACCGAACCATTACCCTGCTGGCAATGCGTGGCCGGATGATACTCATGGCCGGACGCGACGCCCGCCCGCTCTTCCCGGTCGGTCCCTTCTATGTGAAGGATTGTTCTCTTCACGGGTTTGCGATGTTCAATGCCAACTCCCGCGAACAGCGTGCCGCCGCCAATGCCATCAACCGCTGGCTGGCGGAGGGCAAGCTGCGAGCCCGCGTCGACCGGGTCCTTCCGCTCGCCCAGGCCGCCGAAGCCCATCGCTTGCAGGAAGAGAGCACTGTTCAGAAAACCGGCGCGTTGGCCGGCAAGATTGTGCTCAAGCCGTAGGACTGGCCGGAAGAGGCCGTCTCAACTGCCGCCAGGAACCGCTTACAGAGATGTCTTGCCGGCGGCTTTGACTTTCGCCCAACGGGCCCGGGCCAGGGCGACCAGTCTCGCCCGGCCGGCTGCAGAAAGCTTGCGCTTCCTGGCGCGCTTGGCTGGGGCTTTGGCTTTCTTGATAGCCGCCCAGCGGGCTCGTTGCGCGGCGCGGATTCTGGCAATCCCGGCCGCGCTTATCTTTTTCCGCTTCGGCTTTGCGATGGCAGCCTCAGCCGGAGCCGGCGCCCCAAGCAGTTGGCTGAGTTTCTCTTGGAGGGCATCAATTCGCTCCTTAACATCTGCTGCCCGACGCAGTTGTTTAGGTGTGAGATTTGTGAACGTTTCCATATTCGTGTAGTTACGCTTGTTCCGGCCTGATTGTCAACCTTGGAAAGTGATTTTCAAGCGACAATTCATTGCTACCTATCCAAAGGTGCCAGCAAGCCCTGATTCCCCATGCCCAAAGAGTAGGTTCCCTCGTGACGATTCGCGGCCGCCGGAGTCCAACCAAAGAACCTATGTGGCGAAGACTGACTGTTGCCGGGCTAAGTGCCATGCTGCTTCTGGCCGCTCTGCTCCTTCTCAATCGGGAGGCAGTGCGAGTGGGATATTACAAGTGGCAGCTTAGATCAGCGGGGGAAGCCATGTTTGCGAAGAATGGCTTGGGGCATTTCTTCAGTACGCTTCCCAGGGCCGGGAATGCGCAAGCGCGCTACTCCCGGGCGAGACAAGCCTTGTTGGACCTGAGGTATCTGCGAGAACTCGAACTGCCCTTCCCGGCAGGCTCCGACTGGCCTGGGCTGCTCAGCCAGGTTCGGGCCCGTTTCCCGGACGGCCTCTGGGAACTGAGTTTAGACCCATCCAGCTCCATGATCCACCTGACGGCGCCAACCAACCAGATTGAAGCCTGGAAGAGATGTGTCTCTGAATTCACCGTGCCGTAAAGAACGGCAGCCGGCCTGAGGCTGGCTATGAAGGTCGCACCGGCAGGCGGTGACTCTCGGCCAGGAATCAGCGCCGATTAACAGTTGCAGGTATTAATCGAGATGGTATAATAGGGCCATGATGAACCTCAAGGTTAGTTGGACACGTTGGTTTCGCGGGGTGTTGGGCCTTTCTTTGCTCAGCGCGTGGGTGGCCGGAGGAGCTGAGCCGACCGCGTTTGAGCTGATCAAAGAAGGCAACCGCTCCCTCGGGGAGCAAAGCAAGGACAAGGTCCTGGGAATCCATTCAGAGAAGTCGGTCGCCAGCTTGACGCCGAACGTCTGGTATGTGACGTATTTTGATCCGGATGCGCCTCTCAAGCGGGTGGAGGTGAAATTCGGCGCTGGCCGGCAGTTGGGCGTGAAGCGCGAATCGCATCCCCCGTTCGGAGGCGTTGGTTCGCTGGACCAACTGCTGGATATGAAGAGGCTCAAGGTTGACTCGGACAAGGCCATCAAGACCGCCGCCGCCGAACCGTTGCTCGCGAAACTCACCCTCAAGGCCACGCAGCTCTGGTTGGAATACACCGGGGCCGCGCCGATGTGGAAGGTGCGTGTATGGGCGGCTAAACTGAGAAAGCCGGACGCGACCGCGAACCTCGGGGAGATCTTCATCTCGGCCGAGAGCGGCGAAGTCGTTAAGAGCGACCTGCACATCGAGAGAGTGGATTGATTCGGCACCCCTGATCCGTCCGATTTCGATGGCTGCGAGCGGCGCGCCACACCAAGCCATAGGTCGGTTCGCCGACTAGAGTTGGCTCAGCGGAACTCGACTCCTCGCACCCTCTTCCTGGCCGCCTGCCAATTTCAGCCATTGATAAGACAAAATAGGGTTGGTAATTGGCAATTCGGATGTAGCGGCTTTTGCTGTGATGGCGGAAGCTCTGGGCACTATATTTCAACCACTTTGCTATGCGCATTTTGCCCCGACAGGTTGAAAGCCGGCGCGAGTTTTTCCGCGTCACGGCGCGCTATGGCCTGCTAGCGCTGGTGAGCGTGGCGGCCATTCTGGCGGCGCGACCCCGAGCACCAGGCGGGCAGCGCTGCGTCAACCGGGGCATTTGCAGTGGTTGCGGCATTTTCGCCGACTGCGGACTTCCTCAGGCGCTTTCCGCAAAACGCGCACAGCAGAAAGGTTGATATGAAGAACCGGAATCAAAGCATCACCCGACGCCACTTCCTCAAAGAAACCGCCGGGGGCGCGGGTATTCTCGCGGTGGGCAGCGGCTCTTTCGCCGCCTCGATGGGACTGGCCCGCGGGGCCAGCGTTGGCAAGGACCCCAACCCCTTCGCGTATGACGTGGAACGACTGCGCAAGACGGACCCCAAGCTGATCCACTACGAGCAAGTCGGCCATTTCGCCGGCCCGAGCCCCGACCCGCGCCGCATCGTCATCGGCCCGGAGGACCGCGTGTATATTGCGGCGGGCAATTCTGTGAGCGTGCTCGACCGTGAAGGAGCGCGGGTTATGGACGTTGGCCTAGGCACCGGAGCGCGTTGCGTGGCGGTTGCGGGCGATGGGACCATCTACGCGGGGGTTCGCGACCATGTGGAAGTGTTCGACACCAAAGGGAAGCGCCTCGCGACCTGGGATTCGCCAGGAAAGCGGACGTGGTTCACCGGCCTGGCGGTGGGAGAGAACGATGTCTTCGCGGCGGATGCCGGCGACCGGGTCGTGCTGCGCTACGACAAGTCCGGCAAGCTGGCCGGGCGCATTGGCGAGAAGAACAAGGAGCGGAATATTCCGGGCCTGATCATGCCCAGCCCGTACCTCGATGTGAAGCTGGCGCGCGACGGTCTCCTGCGGGTGAACAACACGGGGTGGCATCGCGTGGAAGCCTACACGCCGAGCGGCGACCTGGAGTTCTCGTGGGGCAAGCCTTCGAATGCCATCGAGGGTTTCTGCGGCTGCTGCAACCCGGTTGGCCTGGCGCTCCTGCCAGATGGGCGTTATGTGACCTGCGAGAAGGGTTTGCCGCGAGTGAAGGTCTATTCGCCGGAGGGCGTTTTCGAGTCAGTCGTAGCCGGGACGGAGTCCTTCGTTGAGAACGCGAAGGCAACCTTGGTCAAGGGGACGGAGGACTGCCGGCTGGGCGGCTTGGATGCGGCTGTGGATTCGCAACAGCGCATCTACATTCTCGACCTGGTGGCCAATGACGTGCGCGTGATGAAGCACAAGGCATGAGGGCGGAGACTTCATGAGCCCCGAACTTCCACAACAACCCTCGGTCACGCGGCGCCAGTTTCTGCGTAACGGGGCGCGGGTGGCGGCCCTGACCGGGTTGGGTGGGTTGCTGGGGGTTATGGCCCCGCGCAGCGCGGCCAAAGGCACGGTCTGGCAAATCGATCCCCAGAAGTGTGTGCGCTGCGGCAACTGCGCCACTCATTGCGTGCTGGAGCAGTCCGCCGTGAAGTGCGTGCACGCCTTCGCCATCTGCGGCTACTGTCAGCTTTGCACCGGATACTTTGAACCGGAGCCGAACGATCTCAACACCGGCGCCGAGAACTGCCTCTGCCCCACCGCCGCCGTCAAACGCACCTACGTCGAAGACCCCTACTACGAATACACGATAGACGAGCGGCTGTGCATCGGCTGCGCTAAATGCGTCGAGGGCTGCAATCGCTTCGGCAATGGCTCGCTGTTCCTGCAGGTGCGGCACGACCGCTGCGTCAACTGCAACGAATGCGCAATCTCCAAGGTCTGCGCCGGGGACGCCTTCCGCCGGGTGCCGGCCGATCAGCCGTATCTGCTGAAAACGACCAGCCACTGAAATGAAGGCAGAAGGCAGAAGGCAGAAGGCAGAATGGCCCGATGTTAGCGCAAAGCGCCGATGTAAGCGGGGGTCTAGGGATTTACGATTTACGATTTACGATTTACGAGCCTGGGCTCATGCCGCGAGTGAATGGTCATTCGCGAATCGTAGATGGCTGACTTTGCTCGGGGCGGTCTTGCTGTTTTCGGTGCTCACCAGCGTTGCCGTTGCTGAGCAGCGGTTTCCGCCGCCGGATTTTGAGAACGGGCATCAACTGCCGGCAACGACGACGCCCGCAGCCCGAGCGGTCTTGTTCCAATACCTCGATGTGGCGGTGCTCGCGGCATCCCTCGGGCTGGCAAGCTGGCTGATCTATGAGCGACGCTCGCGCAAGGGCTTGGTGGCGCTTTCGATCTTCTCGTTGCTCTACTTCGGGTTCTGGAAGAAGGGCTGCGTGTGCGCGATCGGCTCGCTGCAGAACTTTTCGCTCGCGCTTTGCGACCACAACTACGCGGTGCCCATTGGGGTGGTGGCCTTTTTCGTCCTGCCGCTCGTAATGGCTCTCTTTGCCGGAAGAAGCTTCTGCGCCGGGGTTTGCCCGCATGGAGCGCTGCAGGATCTGGTGCTGCTGAAGCCGGTGAAGGTGCCGCCCTGGCTCGAGCAGGCGCTGAGCGTGCTGCCTTACATTTACCTGGGGGCGGGAGTGCTGTTCGCCGCGACCGGCAGCGCATTCATCATCTGCCAATATGATCCGTTCGTGCCCATCTTTCGGCTGAGCGGGCGGACTCTGATGGTGCTGAGCGGCGCAGCGCTGCTCCTGCTGGGAGTGTTCGTCGGGCGGCCTTACTGCCGGTTTCTTTGTCCCTATGGCGCGTTGCTCAAGCTGGGCGCCATCGTCGCAAAATGGCGCGTGCGCGTGACGCCTGACTACTGTACGCAATGCCGGCTGTGCGAGGCGTCGTGCCCGTTCGGCGCGATGCGCGAGCCGGAATCCGGCCCGGTTGGCGCGCCAGCTCTGGCCAAAGACCGCCGGCGTCTGGCATGGATATTGGCACTCTTGCCGGTGCTCCTGGCCGGCGGCGGCTGGCTGGGATCTCAATTCAGCGCGCCGGCGTCGCGGCTCCATCCCACGGTCAGCCTGGCCGACCAGTTGGTGAGCGCACAGGGAACTGCTCCCCAATTCGGCGCCTTGTCACCGGACGACCTGGCGCTCGAACGCGCGCGCCAGACTCCGAAGGAAATTCTGACCGAGGCGGCGGCCATCCGGCGCAAGTTTGATATGGGCGGCTGGATTTTTGGCGCGTGGGTCGGGCTGGTGATCGGCGCGAAGCTGATCAGCCTGTCCGTTCGCCGGAAGCGGACGGATTACGAGCCGGACCGTGGCGACTGTTTCGCGTGCGCCCGCTGCTTCGAATACTGCCCGAACGAACTGGTCCGGCGCGGCTTGATGCCGGTGGCGGCGCCGGTTTTGGGTGGGGCTGCAAATCTGAGTGATTCCTAAGGAGTTGGCCTGTGTCAACCGCACCGCAAAACAAAGCTACCGCCGCGCCGCAGTCAGGCGGTGCCGAGGCGGCTGGCCGGGCATGGTGGTTGGCCGCGTGGGTCGGGGGCGTGTTCGCAGTGCTGATGAGCATAACGCTGTTAGCGGGGTATGTCAGGGCCAAGGCGGATGATCCGCTGAAATCCCCACAGCTCAAGGAATACAAAGAGAAGCTGCGGCTCAACCCCACTGACGAACAGACCAAGCAGCGCATCCGCCAGCTCGATTTGCAGCTTCGCCAGCGGTACTTCCGACAGTTGTCACAGAGGGGATCGGGCGTCGGCTTGTTGCTCTGCGGGGTGGCTGTGTTCGTGGTGGCAGTCACGCAGGGCGCTCGTTATCGGAGACAACTCCCGATGCCCC
>Ga0187880_1003446_pt1 | contig 12072 bp, 10 predicted proteins | sample June2016WEW_19_4_FD_132998 | JGI IMG/M metagenome (GOLD analysis project Ga0187880, IMG submission 132998) | Peatland microbial communities from SPRUCE experiment site at the Marcell Experimental Forest, Minnesota, USA - June2016WEW_19_40 | ecosystem: Environmental > Terrestrial > Soil >...
CCCGCTGGAGGAGGTCGAGCCCGCCAAGGAGATCGTGAAGCGTTGCGCCACCGGGGCGATGTCCTTCGGCTCGATTTCGCGGGAGGCGCACACGACGCTGGCCATCGCGATGAACCGCATCGGCGGCAAGTCGAACACCGGCGAGGGCGGCGAGGAAGCGGACCGCTTCAAGCCCGAGCCCAATGGCGACAGCAAGCGCTCGGCGATCAAGCAGGTGGCCTCCGGCCGCTTCGGAGTCACGGCGGAATTTCTCGTCAACGCCGATATGATCCAGATCAAGATGGCGCAGGGCGCCAAGCCCGGCGAGGGCGGCCAATTGCCCGGCGATAAGGTCGACGCCGTCATCGCCAAGGTGCGCCATTCGACGCAGGGCGTCGGGCTGATCTCGCCGCCGCCGCATCACGACATTTATTCGATCGAGGATTTGGCGCAGCTGATCTTCGACCTCAAGAACGTCAATCCGCGCGCCGACGTGTCGGTCAAGCTGGTGTCGGAAGTCGGCGTCGGCACGGTCGCCGCCGGCGTCTCCAAGGGCCGCGCCGATCATGTGACGATCTCGGGTTTCGAGGGCGGCACGGGCGCTTCGCCGCTGACCTCGATCAAACACGCCGGCAGCCCCTGGGAAATCGGCCTCGCCGAGACGCATCAGACCTTGGTGCTGAACGGGCTGCGCTCGCGCATCGCCGTGCAGGTCGACGGCGGCTTGCGCACCGGGCGCGACGTCGTGGTCGGAGCCTTGCTCGGCGCCGACGAGTTCGGCTTCGCGACGGCGCCGCTCATCGCCGCCGGCTGCATCATGATGCGCAAGTGCCATCTCAACACCTGTCCGGTCGGCGTCGCGACGCAAGACCCGGTGCTGCGCAAGCGCTTCGTCGGCCTTCCCGAGCATGTCATCAATTTCTTCTTCTTCGTCGCCGAGGAAGTGCGCGAACTGATGGCTTCCATGGGTTATCGCCGCTTCGACGAACTCATTGGACAGGCGCAAATGCTCGACAAGGATCGGGCGCTGGCGCAATGGAAGGCGCAGGGTCTGGACTTCACCAAGCTGTTCCATAAGCCGGCGGGGGAGGGCGGGGCCATCCGCCACAGCGCCCGCCAGGATCATGGCCTCGACAAGGTTCTCGACAACAGCCTGATCGCGCAGGCGCGCGCTTCCATCGACCGCGGCGCCAAGGTGACCATCGAAACGCCGATCCGCAATGTCGACCGCGCCACCGGCGCCATGCTCTCGGGCGAGATCGCCCGCGTCTATGGTCACGCCGGCCTGCCGGAGGACACGATCGACATTCGCGCCTTCGGCACCGCTGGGCAAAGCTTCGGCGCGTTTTTGGCGCGCGGCGTGACGCTGCGGCTGGAGGGCGAGGCGAACGATTATGTCGGCAAGGGCCTCTCGGGCGGCAAGATTGTCATTTATCCCTCGCGGGACGCCAAGAAAATCACGCCGCATCAGTCGATCATCGTCGGCAACACCGTGCTTTACGGCGCCATCGCCGGCGAATGCTATTTCCGCGGCGTCGCCGGCGAGCGTTTCGCCGTGCGCAACTCCGGGGCGATAGCGGTCGTCGAGGGCGTCGGCGATCACGGCTGCGAGTATATGACCGGCGGCGTCGTCGTGGTGCTGGGCGCCACCGGCCGCAATTTCGCGGCGGGCATGTCAGGCGGCATCGCCTATGTGCTGGACGAGGAGGATAATTTCTCCTCGCGCTGCAATCTCGCGATGGTCGATCTCGAACCCTTGTCGGAAGAAGAGACCGCGATGACCGAGAACTTCCACCAGTCCGGCGATCTCGAAACCCATGGCCGCGTGGACATCATGGGCGACATGACCCGCTTCGACGCGGAGCGGCTGCGCCAACTGGTCGCCAACCACGCGCGGTACACGGGCTCGACCCGCGCGCGCGAGATCCTGGAGAATTGGGAAGAGTTTCGGCCCAAATTCCGCAAGATCATGCCGGTGGAATACCGCCGCGCGTTGACGGAGCTTTTCGCCAAGGGCAAGCCGACGCAGAAGCTGAAGGCGGCGGGGGAATAAGGCGGCCCCTTCGAGGGGCGATACGAAATTCGTACGCAATTTGGCCAACGCCGTCGCTATCGCGGCGGGCGGGATGAGTTATAACCCATGCGAGGCGGCGGCGCGCCGAACATGGACGAACCGATGAGCAGCGAGCGCTATGGGCAAGGTGACGGGTTTTATCGAGATCGACCGGCAGGACCGCAAGTATAAGCCGGCCGCCGACCGCATTCGCCATTACGAGGAATTCGTCATTCCTCTGTCCGAGGAAGCGACGCGCAACCAGGCGGCGCGCTGCATGAATTGCGGCATTCCGTTCTGTCACAACGGCTGTCCGGTCAACAACCAGATTCCCGACTGGAACGACCTCGTCTATGAGGGCGACTGGAAACGCGCTCTGGCCAATCTGCACTCGACCAATAATTTTCCCGAATTCACCGGCAGGGTCTGTCCCGCGCCGTGCGAGGCGTCCTGCACGCTCAATCTCAACGACCAGCCGGTGACGATCAAATCGATCGAATGCGCGATTATCGATCGCGGCTTTCGCGAGGGATGGGTCGTTCCCGAGCCGCCGCGCCGCAAGACCAATAAACTGATCGCGGTGGTGGGCTCCGGCCCGGCGGGCCTGGCGGCGGCGCAGCAACTCGGCCGCGCGGGCCACAGCGTGCATGTCTTCGAGAAGAGCGCCAAGGCGGGCGGCCTGCTGCGCTACGGCATTCCGGACTTCAAGATGGAGAAACATCTGGTCGACCGCCGCGTCGAGCAGATGGAGCAGGAAGGCGTCGTGTTCCACTATGACGTGAATGTCGGCGTCGACATGGCGGTGGAGGAGTTGGTCTCGGCCTATGACGCGGTGTTGCTCGCCGGCGGCGCCGAGGCCCCGCGCGATCTGGCGATCGCGGGCCGCGATCTTAACGGCGTGCATTTCGCGATGGAGTTTCTGCCGCAGCAGAACCGCAGGGTTTCCGGAGAGCCGGCGATCGGCAACGCGCCGATCCTGGCCTCCGGCAAGCATGTCGTGGTGATCGGCGGCGGCGACACCGGCTCGGACTGCATCGGCACCTCGAAGCGGCAGGGCGCTCTGTCGATCACCCAGCTCGAGATCATGCCGCGTCCGCCCGAAAAGGAAGACAAGCTGCGCGTGTGGCCGGACTGGCCGCTCAAGCTGCGCACCTCGTCCTCGCACGATGAAGGCGCCGAGCGCGACTTCGCGGTGAGAACCACTGAATTCTTCGGCGTCGACGGCGCGGTGAAGGAATTGCGCTGCGTGCGCGTCGACGACAAAATGCGGGACATTCCGGGAAGCGAATTCAAGCTCCGCGCGGACCTCGTCCTGCTGGCGATGGGCTTTGTCGCGCCCGTGCGCGACGGGCTATTGCAAAAGCTCGATGTCACACTAGATCAACGTGGCAACGTGGCGGCGGACACGCGCTCATACAAATCCTCGCGGGAGAAGGTTTACGCCTGCGGCGACATGCGACGGGGCCAGTCGCTAGTCGTTTGGGCGATCCGCGAGGGGCGTCAATGCGCGAGCGCCGTTGACGAATATCTAATGGGCGAAACAAATCTGCCAAGGTGAGGAAACATGTTCAATGGTGGCGCCGAAGTATGGTACTGTGACAATATTGTCGCGGGGCCGTGGCCATTTCTGCTTTTACTGCTCCCGCTCGCGGGCGCCTATTACTATGGGCGTAAACAACACAGACGCGGATGGATGATGATTGGCGTCTGGATCCCGATCCAGTTGGCGCTGAGTTTCACCAACAATCTCGTGGTGAGTTGTCCGCAACTCGACATGCCGATCAGCACCGAGTCGCCGCAACAGTAAGAAAGCCCCGGAGAAATCCGGGGCTTTCCCTATGCCCCCGCTCAGAGCACGACGACGGGAGCGCCAACCTTGACGCGGTTGAACAGGTCGGTCACGTCCTCGTTCAACATTCTGATGCAGCCCGACGACACCGCGTGACCGATGGTCCAGGGTTCGTTGGAGCCGTGAATGCGGAAGCCCGTGTCGCGCTCTCCGGAGTAAAGATACATCGCGCGCGCGCCGAGCGGATTGGCTTCGCCGCCGGCCATGTAGCGCGGCAGGTCGGGCCGGCGCCTCAGCATCGCCGCCGGCGGCGTCCATGACGGCCAGGTTTCCTTGCGGCCTATGCGCGTGCGGCCGCGCCACTCGAAGCCTTCGCGGCCGACGCCGACGCCATAGCGCCAGGCCATGCCGTTCGGCAGCGAGAGATAGAGTAGGCGCGCGTTCGTATCTATGGTGATCGTGCCCGGCTGCGCATGGGTCGGGTCGGGAACCAGTTCCCTGGTCGTTTCCGGATATTCTCGCGCCAGTCGCTCCTGCTCCGGAGCGGCGGTCGCCTCCGGCTGACCCTCGAACAAAGCAAGGAAGCCCCTTTCGTCGGCGCTGGCGGGAGCCGACCCCAGGAGAACAGCGGAAATCGCGAACAACAGCAAGCCAAACAACGGCATGTGCGCCTCCCAAATGTGTCGCTTTTGTGGCGACCGTTTGGGATAGAATGCGCGAGCCTGGCGGTTGGTTCCATCATAAGCGCCGCGTCGGCGCTTACTGTGCCTGCGGCGGTTGGGGCGCTTTCGGCGGCAATGAAAAATCGTCCGCGCGCCCTGGACGGGGCGGCTGGACGCCGCCTTCGACGAAAACATGCTCCGCCACCGCGCGTTCCACCGAGACGGGGGGCGCCTGGCGCGGATTCGGCTTGTCGCGCCGCGCGAGATCCTGGCCGCCGCCGGGCGGTCCGGTCAGCAACTGCGTCGGTCCGATCGCCGGACGTTGCGGCGGCAGGCTGGGCGCCGCCGCCGGGGTGGGCGCTCCCGGCGATTGAACCGCCGGCGCCGGCGCGGCGGGAGTGGCGGGGAGAGCTCCGGTCTCCTGGGCGGGCGGGGCGGACGCCTCGGGCGCCTGTTGCTGGCGCGCGTCGAAGACCCGCTTGATTTCACCCTCGACGAAATGCGCGACCTTGCGCGCGCCGGCGCTGGTGAAATGCACGCCGTCGGCGGCGCGCAATTTGACGTTCTGGCCGTTTACGTCGGGGCCGAAGGCGCTGTACTGACCGTGATCGTCGGCGAAGATGTCCCAGATGTCGATGAAGGGAACGCCGGCGCTGGCCGCGCTGGCGCGATAAATTTCGTTGATTTGCCCCATATCGGCCGAAAAACGCTCCGCCTTCATCATCGGGAGCCCCACCCAGACGAGCGGAATGTTCTTTTCCTTGAAGGCGTGGATGACGGCGTCCACCCGGGCCGTGTAAACCTCGCGCCAGCGCGGCGAGAAAGGATCGACCGCCTGGGCGCCGTCTCCAAGCGGCTGGTGGTCGTTGCTCCCGACCATCATGACGGCGACATCGGGTTTGCGTGGGCCGTTGGCGATCTCCTGCGCGGTCTTGGGCCAATCGTAAAAATCAGTGCGCACGAGGCCGGAGCTTTCCTTGCTCTTGTGCAGCACGCCGATCTCGGGAATGTCCTCGAAGGCTTCCTCAAGGCCGTCGGCGAGCATATCGCCCAGCGTGTCGCCCATCACCACCACGAAGAAATCGGCCTCGACCGCTGGCGCTTCGCCGCGGTTGGCGTCGGTGGAGGCGGCGGCGGGTTGCGGATGCGGCGTCTTCGCGGTCCGCGTGGCGGGGCGCCAATAAGTCGGGGCGCGAGAGGTGGAATGCGGCACGATGCGGCGCATGGGGGCGCTCTCGCGTGGACGGCGCGGCTCCTGCCAGGAGCGCTCGATGACATGGTGATTTCTGCCGCCGCCAAACAAACCGCCGAAAAAATCCGAGATAATATTTTGCGCGCGCGCGTCGGTAGGCGGCGCGAAAAGCATCAGCGCGAGCACGGCCGCCACGAGGCGCGGTCGAAAAAGGCGCAGTGTTAGGAGCGCTTGGAGCATGGCTCCATTATAGCGCATCGCCGCCGAGTCGCCGCTAAATTCGTCAGCGAAAAACCGGTATTCAATACGCCGGGAGCGGTGTAGGCTGCGCTGGATTGGTGGGGTGACGCGCGACGGGCCGTTCACGGTCAAAGGTTGCGACTCGACACTGGCATAGTGGAAAAAGGATTTTCTCGGCGCCAGAGGCGCGCTCGGCCTGATTTCGGATAACGAAGGCACCCCGTCTTTCACAAATCATGCCAATCCAATCAAACGATCAGCAAGGGAAGACGGAGGCCATGATGCAACTCGGCAAATTCCGAATGCCTATGCTCGCCTTAATGGGGGGGACCTTGGCGACGTTCGGCGCGGTATCGGCGCAGGCCCTCGAGAAGAAGGCCCACGTCGCGGACGACAAGAAGCCCAACATCATTGTCATCATGGGCGACGACATCGGCTGGGAGAACGTCGGGGCGTATCATCAGGGCCTCATGTATTCGACGACGCCGAACCTGGACAAGCTGGCCAGCGAGGGCTTGCGCTTCACCGACTATTACGCCGAGCCGAGTTGCACCGCCGGTCGCGCCAATTTTATCACGGGCGAGTTGCCGATCCGCACTGGCCTGACCACGGTTGGCCAAGCCGGCGCCAAGATCGGCATCCCCGACGAGGCCCCGACAATCGCGACGGCGCTGAAGGCGATGGGATACGCCACGGGCCAATTCGGCAAGAACCATCTGGGCGATCTGAACCGCTATTTGCCCACGGTGCACGGGTTCGACGAATTCTTCGGCTACCTCTACCACCTCGACGCGATGGAGGATCCGTTCTGGCACTCCTATCCGCCGGCGCTGAAGGACAAGGTCGGGCCGCGTAATTTGATCCATAGTTTCGCGACCACGGTCGACGATCCGACGGAAGAGCCGCGCTGGGGCAAGATCGGCAAGCAGAAGATCGAGGACGAGGGGCCGCTGCCGCCGCATCCGATGCCCGGCATCAAATACAATATGGAGACCATCGACGAGGTGATTCTCGAACATTCCGAGAATTTCATCCACAAGGCCAAGAAGGACGGCAAGCCCTTCTTCATGTGGGTCAATCCCACCCGCGCGCATGTCATCTCGCATCTGTCGCCGAAATACAGCGCGAAGTTGACCGGCGATAACGGCTGGTATCTCGAAGAAGGCGTGATGTCCCAGCTCGACGACGTGGTTGGCGGCATCATGAAGAAACTGAAGGACGAGGGTCTCGAGGACAATACGATCCTCGTGTTCACGACCGACAATGGCGCCGAGAATTTCACCTGGCCCGATGGCGGCAACACGCCCTTCGCCGCCGGCAAGGGAACCGTCATGGAAGGCGGCATGCGCGTGCCGATGATCATCCGCTGGCCGGGCAAAATCGCGGCGGACAAGGTCGAGAATGGCATCATGTCGGGTCTGGATTTCTTCCCGACCTTCGTCGCCGCCGCCGGCAATCCGAACATCAAGGACGAATTGCTGAAGGGCGAGCAACTCGGGGACAGCACCTATAAGGTCTATCTCGACGGCTATAATCAGTTGGACTTTCTGACGGGCAAGGAAAAGTCCAATCGCCATGAAGTCTTCTACTTCGCCGAGGGCACGCTGGGCGCCGTGCGCATCGACGACTGGAAGTACAGAATGATCGACCAGCCGGACGGCTGGACGGGGCCGACGGTCAAGCTGGATTGGCCGATCCTCTCCAATCTCCGGCTCGATCCGTTTGAGAGACTGCAGTTCGCGAAGGGCAACACGGGGTCGTTCTCCTATGTCCCCGACTTCTACATGCACGAATTCTGGCGCTTCGTGTTCCTGCAACAGAAAATCGGCGAATACGCGCCGAGCTTTATTGAGTTCCCGCCGATGCAGAAGGGAGCGAGCTTCAATCTGGAGTCGGTCAAGGCCGAGCTTGAAGAGCGCATCAAGGCCATGAAAGGCAAGATGGAATAGCCTGAAAATTATCATGAAACGACCCGCCCGGGCCCGCGCCCGGGCGGTTTTGTCGCGCGGAAATTCAAACCGCCCCACCGCCGGACGCATGACCCGACTTGACGCGAGCCTGGCGTTTGAGGTCTTTCCTTGGCGAGGGTTCGTCCTGGGAGAGAAGCATGTTTAAACGCGCTGTCGCGATGGCCGCTTTCGCGTTGACCTGCGCCTTGGCGCCGTCCGCCGAAGCGAAGGAGCCCTCGCTGGCCGATACGCCGCCCGCCGAGGCGCGCATGTTGCCCTATACGGGCGTGTTGCCGGCCTGCGACGACGGCTTCGCGCTGGCGCGGATACAGCGCGGCTTTTACGATCGAGAGAGCGACTACTGGCAGTCCGGCCTCGCCATCGAGAGCTTTGGCGGCGTGCGCGAGACTGGCCTGCGCGTTAATGGCGCGAGCTATATTCCCCGCCGCTATTGCGCGGCGCGGGCGCTGTTCAACGATGGTCGCGAGCGCGCCGTGGTCTATCAGCTTGGCGAGGATCTCGGCTTCCTCGGCATGGGCTTCGGCGTCACTTGGTGCGTCGTGGGTCTCGACCGCGACCACGCCTTTTCCCCAAACTGCAAGGCTGCTGGCCCTTAGCTCGACTTTTTGGAGCCCGTTTCGTGACGAAAAAATTCTCCGCGCTGCTGTTCGCCATGATGCTGTGCCTCGCGGCGCCGCGCGCGCGCGCCGATGATTGCATCCTCGACCGCTGCGCCGACAAAGCCGCGCCCGCGCCCTCCGCCGCGCCTTCCGCCGCGCCAGCGTCGCCGTCGCGCGTCGGCCCGATGGCGACCGGCGATTTCGATTTTTACGTGCTGGCCCTGTCCTGGTCGGCGGGCTTTTGCGAATTGAGCGGCGGCGGCAAAAGCCAGTGCGAGCCGGGCTCCAACCTCGGCTTCGTCGTGCACGGCCTGTGGCCGCAATATGAGCACGGCTATCCCAGCAATTGCGGCTACGCGCCGGCGCCCTCTCGCATGGCGCTCGATCGCGCCAAGGGCGTCTACCCCGACGAAGGGCTCGCGCGCTACGAGTGGCGCAAGCATGGAAGCTGCACGGGACTGAGCCCCGGCGATTATTTCGACAGCGTGGCGCGCGCCAAAGCCAGCGTTGTCATTCCCGAGAGTTTCGTGAAGCTTCCCTCGGATGAAAATCTCGCGACGATGGACATCGAGCGCGCCTTTCTGGACGCCAATCCCCGGCTGCGACCGGGGATGCTGAGCGTCGGCTGTCAGCGCGGCGTGCTGGAGGAGGTGCGCATTTGCCTCACCAAGGATTTGCGCGACTTTCGCGCCTGTCCCGAGGTGGCGCGACGCGGTTGCCGCTCGCGCGAGATCCGCGTTCCGGCACCCTATTGATCATGATCAAGGAATGAACTACCGCCACGGCTTTCACGCCGGCAATTTCGCCGATGTGCTCAAACATGCGCTTTTGGCGCGTCTTTTGAGCCACTTCATGCGCAAAAATGCGCGTTTTCGCGTGCTCGACACCCATGCCGGGGAGGGCGCCTACGATCTCTTCAGCGACGAAGCGGAGCGCACGGGCGAGTGGCGCGGCGGGGTCGGGAGGCTAACCGACCTCTCCGGCGCGGCGCCGGAAGCGCGTGATTTGCTCGCGCCTTATATCGACGCTTTGGGGCCTTTTGTTGATGGGCGGCCAAGAATTTATCCGGGGTCGCCGCTGCTGGCGCAGGGATTTTTGGGCGAGCATGATCGCGCCATTTTCTGCGAATTGCGCGAGGACGCCTTCGCCGCGCTGCGCCAGCGGTTCGGCCGCGACAAGCGAATAAAGACAATAAATCTCGACGGTTACACCGCCGCCGGGGCCTTCGTGCCGCCCGTCGAGCGGCGTGGCCTCGTGTTGATCGACCCGCCGTTCGAGCAACCGAACGAATTTCGCGCGATGTTCAACGCCTTTCGCGCGGCTTATCGTAAATGGCCGACCGGCGTTTATGTATTATGGCATCCTGTCAAGGACGTGGCGCAAACGAAAAGCTTTGTGGAAAGGTTTCGTGAATCTGGAGTACGTCGCGTGTTGCGAATAGAGCTTTGTGTCGGGGGGACAACCGAACGCCTGAACCGCGCCGGCCTCGTCGTCGTCAATCCGCCGTTTGGTTTCGAAGCGGAAGCGCGCGCGCTGCTGCCGTTTTTGGCGGAGCGTCTGGCGCAGGGGCCGGGGGCACGGTTTGTCGTGGAGGAGATTGCGGGGGAGTGAAGCGGGCCGGTTCGACGATTAGAGCGCTCGCGCAAACCCACATTCTGCTAAAAGCCCAAAACATTTCCGCCCCAAGGATCTCCCCACATGCTCACCCTCCGCTATTCCCTCGCCTCGCCCTACGCCCGTAAAATCCGCATCGCCGCCGATATTCTTGGGCTGACGGACCGCTTGGAGATCGCCGGCGTCGATCTCGCCGATCCCGCCGACAGCATTTGCGTGCAGAATCCGCTCGGCAAAATCCCGGCGCTGGTGCTGGAGGATGGTTCGTCGCTCTATGACAGCCGCGTCATCGCCGAATATCTCGATCATCTCGCCGGCGGAAATAAGCTCTTTCCCGCCGATCCCGCTCGGCGTTTCGCGGCGCTGCGCTTGCAGGCGCTCGGCGACGGGATTTGCGACGCGGCGTTGCTGGTCCGTTATGAACTCGCCTCGCGGCCGGAAGCGGCGCGCTACGAGGCGTTCATCGAGTTGCAGCAGGGCAAGATCGACCGCGCGCTAAAGGCGTTGGAAGCCGCGCCGCCGCAAGGCGCCGTCGACATCGGCCATATCGCGCTGGCCGCGGCGCTGGGCTATCTCGATTTGCGGTTCGAAGGCGCGTGGCGCGCGGGCCATCCGAGGCTCGTCGCCTGGCTCGACGCTTTCGCCAAAAACACGCCGTCCTTCGAAACGACCAAGGCTTAAAAAAACGCGCGGAAGTTTTTCCGCGCGCAATTTCTTGCCGCGAGAAAAACGATCAGGTCGTGGGCGCCTTCCAGACGATGTCGTCGCCCTTTTTGTCGTCGCCGGCGCTTGCTTGCGCCGCGGCTCCGGTCGCGCCGGGGATGCGCAGCACTTGGCCGGGAAAGATCGAGTCGGCGTTTTTCAGCAGCGGCCGGTTGGCCTCGAAAATTTGTTGATATTTCGGCCCCTGGCCGTGGCCGTAGCTCTCTTCGGCGATCTTCCAGAGCGTGTCGCCGGATTTGACGGTGTAAAAACCCGAATCCTGATGCGGCGCGTCCGCGGCGATATTATTGACGACCTTGGTCACGCCCTTGGTGTTGCCGACCACGAGAGCGATTTTCTCGCCGTCCGCCGTCGTCGCCGCGCCGCCGGTCAGCGTGACCGTGGAGCCATCGACGGCGATGTTGATCCTGGAGGCGTCGAGGCCATGATTGACGATCTCGGCTTTCAGCGCGTCGGCCGGAGCGGCTGTCGTCTCGGTGGCCCCGGCGGGCGCCGGAGCGGCGGGGCTTTTCTTCGACAGAAAATCCAAAATACCCATTTCGCTCTCCTGCTTTATCGATTTTGAAACGCAGCCGCGTCTTTACACTGCGTTGACCATTATATAAGCGCGCACTGTATCGCGCATACGAAAAAGCCCGGAACTTTCGTTCCAGGCTCCTCTTATCCGCGTTGGACGACTTGATCAGAAGTGATAGTTCACGCCGACCTTGACCGCCGATGTGTTCACCGCGGACTGTAACGCGTTGTACGAATAGTCGAAGTAGCGGTCGGACCCCACCGAAGTGAATAAATATTCGGCTTTGGCCGAGAGATTGGGGGTCAGCATGAATTCGACGCCCGCGCCGAGCGCCCAACCCGTCTGGAAGATCGACTGCTCTCCATAAAATGCGCCGCCCCACACATTGTTCACGCTGACGGTGTTGTTGCTGCCGGCGAAGCCGCCGGTGACATAGACGAGTGCGCGGTCCATGACGTAGCCGACGCGCGCGCGGATCGTCGCCATGTCGTTGATGCTGCCCTGGGTGGCGAGGCCGAAATACGGATTCTGCGACGCGCTCAGGCCGGCGAAATCGAAATCGCTTTCGATACCGATCAAAAGGTTGGGCGCGACCATGTGGTTGTAGCCCGCGGTGAAGCCGATCAGGCCGCCGGTCGGATTGGCGAACAGCGTATCGGCGCCGTCGGTGAAGGAGCCAAAGCCAATGCCGCCGTTGATGCCGGCATAGAAACCTTCCCAATTGGCGACCGGCC
>Ga0187880_1003448_pt1 | contig 12059 bp, 6 predicted proteins | sample June2016WEW_19_4_FD_132998 | JGI IMG/M metagenome (GOLD analysis project Ga0187880, IMG submission 132998) | Peatland microbial communities from SPRUCE experiment site at the Marcell Experimental Forest, Minnesota, USA - June2016WEW_19_40 | ecosystem: Environmental > Terrestrial > Soil > Wetlands...
ACATCCACGTCCTGCATGGCCTCGTCCGCCTGTCGCGAAGACATTCCCGCCGCAATCATGCGTTTGCGAATGCGTTTGCGCAATTCCGACGTCACGCGTTCCAGTTTGCGGCTGATGGTGGACTCGTGCACGCCTTGCAGTTTGGCAATTTCCGCCAGAGTGCGGCGATCAAGATAATAGGCGGCCAGCAGGAAGCGCTCTTCCGCGGAGAGCGCCGCCAGTTCCTCCGCGGCCGCGGTCTCGGCGCGAGGATCGGCGACGCTGAGGTCCGTCTCCCCGGCTGCGAACTGAGCGCCCTCGTCCAACGCCGCGTCCAGACTGGTTTCGCGCCGCGTAGCCCGGTACAGGTTGACATACTCCTGCGCGACCACCGTTCGCAACCACCCTTGCAGCGAACCTCGTCCCTGATAGGAGCGAAGCTTGGAAGTCCGCTGCTGTCCCTTGGCGTCCACACCATAGAGCGCCGCATACAGCGAGTCCGCCAAAGCGCGGGCGGCACTTTCTTCCTTCGCGATCTTGTAGGCCGACTCGTACAACGTAGCTCGATAACGATTGAGGAACACTTCCCAGGCGTGATTGTCGCCGGCGGCGCAGGCGCGCGCCAGCACCAATTCCTCCAGCCGCAACGTTGCAAGAAAATCGCGCACCGCGATCTCGGACGCGGCGTTATTCCCATTCCCATTCCATTGACACACGACTTCCGCGAGAACCTCTGCGAGGTCGGCCGGCGACATACCAAACTGCGGCGCGCCACATTCCCCGTAGTGATGCGCAGAGAATTCCTTGATCACCGCTACCACCTGCGGATTGAGCGGAGCGGAAACCGGAGCGGAGGCCATCAAGCGAATCGTATCAATTCGGGCGCAAGAAAAACACTGTGCAGCGTTCTCTGCTTAGAAGAGACGCTCCAGCGCCTCCGGAGGTCAACCATGAATTTCAGAATCCTGGCGTCGTTCGCATCGGCCATGCTGGCGGCAACATTCGCTGCCGCTGGAAACCCAGCCCATTCCGAGCTGCATGTCCTGTCACCCGTTACCCGAGGAAACCTGACTATCTTCCCAGTCGTTGGAGGCGCGGAGAACGATACCGGCCGCCTGCTGACGCTCGATGAAGGGCTGCGCTCCGGCGCGGTTGTGGTAACCGAGGCGGGTTCGCTTCGGGGATTGATACGGCCAGGCTCAACGCCTCCGCGGCAATCCGGGGCGGAGGTGAACCGCCTGGTGCTGATCAACAACTCCGACCATCCGCTGCTTCTGCTCGCCGGCGAGGTGGTGACCGGCGGCAAGCAGGACCGGGTGATCGGGGTGGACCGCATCGTTCCGCCCAAGTCAGACCCCATTGATCTGTCGGTATTCTGCGTTGAGCCGGGGCGCTGGGTGGCCTCGTCGGAGCACTTCGGCTCCATGAAATCGCAGATGGCGCAGCCCAGCGTGCGCACTCCGGCCATGGCCGACCGCAATCAGCAGAAGGTGTGGGCAGAGGTGGGCTCGGCGATGGCAAGCATGGCCCAAGCAGTTCCGCAAGCCAGCCCTACGATGCAGGCGTCCACTTCCTATGCCAAGGCAATGGAGAATCCGGATGTGCAGAAGAAAGTTGAATCCGTCGCCGCCGATTACGACGGGATGCTGCGCGAGTTGAGGAGGGAAGGGGCCAAAGGCGTGGTGGTCGCCATCAATGGCCGCATCCTGTGGGCCGACGTCTTCGCCAGTACCGAACTGCTGGAAAAATACTGGCAGAAGCTCATCCGGTCCTATGCGGCCGATTCGCTGACAACCGCCAGCGAACGCCGGCAGGCCGATCAGAAGTCGGCGCAGCTATTTCTCGACCAGATGCACGGAAACCGTGAGGTCACGGAGACGGAGCCGGGTCTGTTCCGCCGCACCGAAATCAGCGGCGATGGCTATCGGGTGTTCAGCTTGACCTCGCTGGTGTCGAAGCCGGAGTACACCGTGCACCTTGCCAAGATGGTGTACAGCGGCGATGATCGGCCGAAAGCGTATCCGGTAATGTACCGCTAGTGTGCCGGGTGGCGAAGGACCCTGAGGGTGTGCGGTTTGAGGTAAACCTGCATCCAAGCAACACCGGCTTGGATGGGGCACCCAGCCGCCCGCCCTCGCACCCATTTTGGGAATCCGACACACTTTTTAACAAACATGTTCTGGATCTGCCCCCCCCAAGTCTTACGCTTAAAGTTGAACGGAGGAGTGATATGGATTCCAACTTCGGGAAAACCATTGCAGACGTTAAGCAAGGCCTGAATTCGGTGAGTCCGAAAGGGAAGCTACGATGGTGCATGGCGGCGGTGGGATGCCTCGTCCTGCTACTGGGAGCGGCCGCGCTCGCACAGGAGGATTCGGAATGTCAAGTGTTGGCCCGTGAAGGCCCCCAGTGCGAGGTCGAGGGATGTAGAACCCCGCCAGCCTATACGGCAATCCAAACCCTGTACGGGACTGCATGCTACGACGTTAACCAATATCAATGTCCAGCTCCTTGCCAAACTACCACCTATGACAATGCCACGCCCGTCCCCAATCTCGTCTGCGTGCCTGATAACGGGTGGAATATCTGCAAGGGTGACCAAGGTTTGGGTCCGATTAGTATAGTCCGCGAAGAGCGACGCTCCGGTTATTGGCTGACAAATGTGAACCTGCCGGAGTGCACAGGAACGGGATGGAGACATGTCCCCATTCAAGCCGTCTTATAGTCCAGGAGGATAGTATGCGCAAAAAGATCGTCTCGGGAATCGGGTTGCTCCTCTGCAGCACGTGTACGCTGTTTGCGGCGGAGAACCAACAAGTGTCCGCTTTGGATTTGCATGGCCAACCGATGACAACGCAGGCGCAGCGTCACACAACGTTCGGACCTGTGCTGTGCGATGAATCGGGATCTACCTATCTGCGCTACACACCCCAAGAGGGAAGTGCTTTTTCTGCTGGGATAACTCGGATCGACTCCAAGGGTGCTGTGACAACTATCCCGATTGGCGCACTGCCGGAGTTGAAAGGGACCAAGTACTTGTTCGCTTTTGCGGTCGGGAGCGATGGGTCCTTGTATGAAATCCTTCGTTCCGCGCACGATGAGAAGGGGAATCCTGCCAAGGTGTACTATGCGCATTTCGCGAAGGATGGGACGACGCTGATTACGAAGGCTGCGTTTGATATCGATTACGTTCCTTATGCGCTTGTCCCGCTGCCGACAGGCGATTTCTTCGCAGCGGGGGTCCTGATGAAGCACCAAGACACCAAGGTGCAGCGTGAGCCGCTCGCCGGTATCTTCTCATCGAACGCGAGGCTTAAACGGGCCTTGCCCAATGAGGGGTTAGTTCCTACGTCGGAGGCCGAACGCAATCAGGGCTTGGTCGATCCGGCGATGCAGGGCGGTGTCGCCAGACTGGGTGGGGACGGCAGTATCTACATTTTGTTGGATACTAAGCCAGCCAAACTGAGGGTCGTCACTCCGGAGGGCCAAGCGCTTCAAGAGTTAACCTTGGAGGGGCCGTTCCCGAATGCCAGCCCCACCAGCATGGTGTTGTCCGGCAACCGGATGGTCGTTCAGTATTATCGCGAGGATAACGATCCGCAAAATGCTTTTGCTGTGGTCGCGTACGATCTAAGGACGGGCGCTACGGAACGCGTTTATCGTCCGACCTTCCGAGGTCTCTTCATCGGTTTAGAAGGCGATAGCGTCAGGGTTTTGATGCAGCAGAAATCGGTCGGGGTGCTCGCAATCGGGACAGCGAACCTCGACTAGTAGTGCAACGAAATGAGTGAGTATGGAGTTATGGGTGCCCATCCTCCCGCCAACTACGGGAAAGACAGGCACCCGGTTTTATTTGGATTCCTCGAAGGAGTCGGCACCCTCAGGATTCGAGCTATCCCTGCACTTAGCGCGCTACTGCACCTCGAAGTCGGCGGTTCGCGGCTGCGAGGTGTTGCCGGCGGAGTCCATCGCCTGTAGCTCAAGACGATACGAATCCGGCGGAAGCGTATCCACCGGCAGCTTCAATCCCACCGGAACCAGCGGGCGGTTGGCCCGGCCTTTCAGTGCAATCCTGAGTCTTAACTTGTGGGTGGGCCACCCGCCGTCGCCAGCCTCAGGAACATAACGAAACTCGGTACTCGATTAACGATGCCCGCCACCGCCGCCGTGAGATCCTCCGCCGCCAGCTGACTGCTGCATGTGCTGCATCTGCTGCGTGTGCGTTTGCTGCAATTGCTGAGTCTGTTGCTGGTGTCGCTGCTCCACCTGCTGCTTTTGCACTTCATTAGCCTGTTGTCTTGCCATCTGCTGATGTTCGTTGTCTTGCTGCTGCTGGAGTCTCTGCCGATCCTGGGCCTGCTTCGCGACTAGCTTCTCCTGCTGCTGTTGATATTTTTGGGCCTGCTTCGCGTTCCCCGTGTTCGGTGGAGCGGGCCGTTCGATGGGTGGCAGGTCCTTAGGATGGACTGCCATGTTGGCGTGAGGAGTCGCAGCCACTGGAGGCGTGCCGTGGTTCGCAGAAAACCGTTGTTGGGGATTATTGCGGGCCGACCACGCATGTTGCGTCTGAGCGGCTACAGGCCCAATATGTTTTTCATGGGCAGCAGCCTCTTCTTGAGACGTGGGGCGCGCATCGATCCCGCCCTTACCGCCGTTGTAACTGACATGGTTGACCGTGGTCTCGTTCACCCGAGTGTTGTAAACGTTGTGGATCGAGTTGACGTTCACGTTATTCATGGTCGTGTTGTAGAAAAAACGCCCGTTGTTCCAGCGTCCGCCCTCATAACCACGACCGAAGTAGCCGAAGCCATAGTTGACCCCACCATAAAAACCTACGCCCAGGCCCCAGTAGCCTTCATTGAAAAAAAATCCTTCGCCGCCCCAACCCCAATAGCCCGGAGTCCAGAGGAACCCGACTTCCGGAGCCATCACCCATGTGCCCGGTACCCAGTAATAGTCGCCATCACCCCAAGCCCAATACCCAGGCGTCCAGATATAACCGTCGCCGGGGCAAAGAGGCTGCTCGTAAGCCGGTAGCTCAGGGGGTGCGACAGTGATAGCGACGCCGACTTGCGCGAAAGACGCCGTCGCCAGGAATGGCATTGCTAGTGCCAACAATAACGAAAGAATGACGCGGATACGCATAATGTCTCCTCTTGCCGATTGTCGATCGGCTGCCGCCGTTTCAATGGCGATTTCTCGTCCCTGGCCTGTGTTTGACACGTCCGTTCCCTTTCAGTCAAATGAAGGTGGCCCGCATCAGAAAGCAGGTCAAGATTCCCGAAGGGTGTTCTTCATGCGGTAAGCGAGCATGCTTCATGGTCGCACGGGCACGCAATCTCGACCTCCTCGGATCCCGCTTCCTTACAGGCCTGACTGCAGTATTTTTCGCCAGGTTGCACCATGCATCGGCATGGTAGGTGCGCACACTTGGTCTGCTCATTTGTCGTCATCATTGTTCTCCTTTTCCAACCAACGTCTTAAGTCGGGATCTCCATTTTGGGTCTCCGAGTGGCCGACGGTATACGCACGGTTTGCATTTTGGAGCCCCGCGCAACCATTAATGCATTGGTGGGGCCGTCGGGTCTGTTCACATTTGCTCAAATCCCTAGACCTTAGTCGCTTGGAGTCCACTATCTAGGCGGGTGGCCGGCCTTTCAGTGCAATCCTGAGTTCTAACTTGTGGGTGCCCCACCCTTCTCGCCGTCCTTTGGCGAGAGGGTGGGAATTAGAACTCCGTGGCAATCTACTACCTACTGCACTTCAAAGTCCGCGCTTCGCGGCTGCGAGATGTTGCCGGCGGAGTCCATCGCCTTTAGCTCCAGACGATACGAACCTGGCGGAAGCGTATCCACCGGCAGCTTCAGCCCCACCGGAACCAGCGCATTGCCAGGCTTTGCGTCAGCGGCCGCAATACTACTCTCCATCTTCTTATCACCGGATTTCCGGTCGATGACGCTCAGCTTGATCCCGACTTTGGGGGGCTTGTCGCTGGTCAGAAGGGAGTCGTAGATTTCTACATAAAATCCGGCGCGATCGCTCTTCTTGAACTGGTCGCTGCCGGATGGCACGAGCTGCAATCCCTGGGTCACGAGGGGGGTGCGGTCCTCGAGCAGCGCGGCATCCAGACGCTCTCCCATCTGCGAAACCGGATGAATCTCCTTGCTCAGCGCAACCGCGCTCAGGGTGAATTGCTTGCCGTCATAGGGGTCAATCACCAGCGGCATCTCCAGTTTCGCGAAGCTGTCGGCGCCGTGGGGGTTGAACACCACCTTCAGGTTGTAATGACCCGAGGCAACATCGAATTGGGTGTCGTAATGCGATGGCTTGGCGTTGAATTCCTCTACTTCCTTCTTGTCCTCGAAGGTGAGGCTGAGGGTGTCGCTGAAGCGCGCCGCCACGGTTCCATCCAGCGTGTAGGCAACGCCGACTACATTGAGCGTGCCGTGCAGCTTGCCATTCTGTTTTTCGAACTTGATGGTGTTCGGCGGGATCTCGATGGCCAGGTTCACGCGGGCGGTGTTCACCGAAGTGTAGAAAAAAGGGGCCAGCATGGAAGCAGTAATGGTCCCCGGCTGCGAACCGGTAAGGCGGTCCTGCAACTGCTTTTCTTCCGGCTTGCCCGCCAGCAGGTCCGTGGGTCGCACATTGCAGTATCCACTGCGCCAGCGCGAGACCGTTCCGCTGCGCTCGACCTTGACCTTCAGGGTGTGGCAGGCGCCTTCCTCCGACGGAGGCGGCGCATACCCCAGCACGTAATACTCGGTTTGCTCGCGCGCGATTTTCTGCATACCGCCCAGCAGATCGTTGGAGTTGACGATCACGAAACCGCCCGTCCCCTGGGCCAGTTGATAGAGGACTTGCTGGTTCTCGACGACGCTCGGAATGGTGGGAATGAGCTGGTGGGACAGATTGTAGGGGTTGGGATATATCATCGGGGTGTTCACGGAAGCGCTGCCGGTGCGACTGCCGCCCGTTCCCGTGCTGCCACCACCGCCCTTGCCGCCCCCGCCCGTTCCGGTGCCGCCACCGCCCCTGCCGCCGCCGGTTCCTCCACCTCCGCCACCCCCATGTCCTCCACCACCACCACCTCCGCGTTGCACGTACACCAGATGCGCGGGCTGGTCGTCTGCCGAGTAGTCCAGGGTTGCAGTCACCAGCCGCGCCGGCAGCTCGTCGGGAATGGTCTGCAAGCGCGCCGCCCCAGGCGCCATGCCAGTGCTCAAGCCCCGGACATCAATCGGGTAAATGGCGACATTGGCCTTGTTGCAGGTGTCAATGACCGCCATCAGTTCCGACTGCTGTTCAAAGTAATCGGGATCGCCGGGCGTGAGGGTCAAGCCCGCGGTCAGCAGGACCAGGCTCTTTCGTCCCGGCACCGAAGCCAGGCTCTTGCCGACACTGCGCAAGGCGAGGAGCAGGGTGCGCGCGCCAAAACTGGCTTCGGCATTTCCCAGTTGCGGCGCGCCCAGCGACGCAACTTCCACGGGTGGCGCGTTGGGTGACACGCTGGAAAACTTAAAGTTGCGCACCACTTGCTTTAGCCGCTGGGCGTCGGCCGTGAAGTTGAGCGCCACGTTCAAGGTGCCGCCGAAATTCATGACTGCCATGTAGCGGTCGGGCCCGGCGTTGGCTTCGACAAACTTCGCCGCCGCCTCGCGCGCCCGGGACTGGTCCAAGGCGCTCATGGTGGAGTTGTCAAACAGCAGCACCAGGTAGTGGCGATGACTGTCCGAGGGAGCGGAGGCGCCAGATTCGGCCGAGAAACTCTTGATCGCCTGCTGCTTGTCGTCTTCCCAAACCTTGAAATCCTTGGCGGTCAGATCGCTGATGTAGTTGCCCTTTTTATCGGTGACGACGGTGTCCACCAGGACCAGCCGGGTTTCCGCCTTGAAGACCGGGATAGAGCCGCCGGCGGCCGGCGAGGCCTGGTTCTGCCCCGGCTCCGCTTGGGCTTGGGGCGGCGTCTGCTGGGCCTGCGCCAAGCTGGTGACGTCCACGAACGTTAAGCCCATGCCGGCGATGGCTACCATCAGTGCTGCTAACCACAAGCGACGCGTTTTCATATAACACCTCAGTACGTACGAGCACTTACGGAATCTCGATGGCGCCGTTTTGCGCCGTTAATTGCCCTTCCTCATCCCGCACCACCAGCCGCACCATGTAGCTGCCCGGCTTTACGTCGAAGCTGCTTTTCAAAGTCACTCCCGCAGCCAGCTTGGCGCCCAGGGTCTCATCTTTCCAATGCATCTCCAGCGTCTTCTGATCGCCGCTGACAAAGTTGCCGTTACGGTCGAACAATACAGCGGTTACAGTGACACTATTGTTGTTGCGGCCGTCCACTTTGCGATAGTGCAGGTGCTGGACGTCGAGCTTGACCAGGACCGAGAGCTTGGCGTCGTTGTCGCTGGTCTTGAAGAATTGGGTGTGCAACTCGACCGGAAGATCGTGCAATTCTTCCTGGGAAAAAACCTCATCCCGAATCTGCTGTTTGGCCTGCTCGGCCGCACTGGTTGCCTGCCTGGGAGCATAGTAACCCTTGCGGGCCTGGATATTTAGCTTTTGCCCTTTGACCGTGACCTTCAGATTGTGAAAGCGGCCATCCAACTTCAAGTCTTGTGGGGAGAAGGCAAGCAGGTAAGAGTATTCCGGGGGCGTAGCCAAACGCCGCAGGCCCCCTTCCAAGTCGTTGGTGTTCTGGATGAACGTGCCGCCGGTGGCATCCGCAAGTCCCGCCATCACGTCGGCATAGGCCGACGCTTCCTGATGGGTGTACTGCATCATTTGTCCGGCAATGCTGGGGCTCGGCACCCGACCGTTGCTGGCGTTGGGAGTTAACGTGTACAGACCCCGGGCATCCAGTGCGCTGATGATGACACCCGAATGCAGCGCCCGGTCGGCAATTTCCATCTGCTCCTGCAGTTGGTCAGGATTATAAAAACCCGGCGAGACCAGAATAATGCTGCGCTGGCCGGGCGTGGCGGCCATCCGTTGCACAGCGCTCTTCAATGTGTCGAGAGCGACCTGGGTTTCATGGTTGCCGAGATCCAACTCGCGCATGATGGCCGACTGTGCCATCTGCTGCGCGGCGGCCTCCTGTCTGGGATCGCCGTCAAATGCGCAATCCAAAGTGTCCTGGGTGATGAGTCGCAACGCTTGGGGATCATTCTTGTTCTGTACCTGGTCTGCCACGTAATACGTCACATCTGGGCATTCCTGTGCCCCGGCGCCGGTGATCGGGCGCGGCTGCAGGTGGTCCAGGGCATCTTGCAACTTGGCGCGGTCGTCGGTGAAGTCCAGTTGCGTCTGACCGGACGTAGTAAAGATGGCCACCCGGTCCGTGGACTGCAAGGTCAGCAGATTGCGTTTAACCGCATTTCTCACCTGCGCCAAGTCGCCAAACTTCAGATGAATGTCGTCGAAGAGGAAAATGACGTAACGCAGTGGCAACCCGGGAGCAGCGTCGTCGAGGTCGGTTCCCGCATTCGTGTGCTTTGCGACTGGCTTGGCGCCTGCCTGGTCCATGGAGAATTTCGTGATGACCTGCGGCTTGCCATTGTCGGTAAGCTGAAAATCCTCTTTCCGCAGGTTGCCCACGACATTTCCCTGAAGGTCGCGGACCACGGCCCGCACTTCGACCAGATTGACCTTCACCTTGAAGGTGGTCGAGGTCTCTTCCCGCGAGGACATTTCCGGCACATTCGCGTTGGTGGTTTGTGGCGTGGCAGGCGGGCTGGGCGGCGAAGATTGCGGCGTTGAGGCAGAGCTGCTGGTCGCTGAGGGCGGCTGGGCAGCCGGCGCGGGAGTCGTGGATTGTTGCGCCGCCATCCCCAGCCCGGCCAGCACCAGCACCAGCAATGTGACTACGGCGGCCCGGCACTTGGTTTTCATGGCTGCTGCCTCTTTACCGCGGCTGCTGTGTCGATAGTAGGAACCCTGGCGGCAAGAATTCGACGCTCAAGATGGGTCGCATAAGGACAGATTTCTTTCCTGACGAGGAATAAGAGGCAAGAGAGCACAACAGACTCCGGTCGAGCCGCTCTGAGTAGTGGGCTAAAGCATATTCCGAAGCCGGGAAAAGCGCCAGCACAGCAGTCAGCCGTCACTGCGAACATCTATAATTGAGCTGTTAGCTGCTGGGCCGGACGGTCGCTGCCGGCCCGCGAACACTGGTCGTCCGTTTCGGCGGCCTGCTTCGGCAGGAGATCAGGTTGCGCGGGCAGGCAGAGGAAAGTCCGAACTCCACAGAGCAATGTGCCGGATAACGTCCGGGCGGCGGCGTTCAAGCGCCGTTGACGGAAAGTGCCACAGAAAACATACCGCCCCGCCTCACGGCAGGGTAAGGGTGAAAAGGTGCGGTAAGAGCGCACCGCGCCGTCAGTAATGACGGTGGCAGGGAAAACCCCACACGGAGCAAGACCAAATAGGGGAGGAGCGTCCGCTTCGGCGGAGGCACGTGCCGGCTCGGCGCGTCACAACTTCCGGGTAGGTCGCTAGAGCCGCACAGTAATGCGCGGCCCAGAGGAATGACCGTCGTGCCGCTCTTTGTCTTCGCCGCCTCAGCCCCTGGGTCCGGCGAGGAGAAGGAGCGGCACACAGAATTCGGCTTACAGGCCCGGCAGCTATCTATTCTTGCAGCGCGTACGATCGGATACGCCAACCCCTCGAACTACCCCCGCCAGACGTGCCCAGAGGCCGAAATCGGCCGTTGATTTGTTGTAAGCTTTAGCCAGCGATGAAACCCCCACCCACGTTTCGCCCGCCCGAAAATCGCACCCGATTTATCAGCGGACTCTACGGCGACCTGATGGAGAATGGCATTCGCTATTTTTTCCCCGGAGCGACGTTGGAACGGCTGGCGGGCGGCCCGGAGCGGATGCCGGGCCTGCTGGGCGCGGTGCCCAGCGGCGGTCAGGTCGAGTTCGAATGGATGGGCGAGGGCTACTCGCTGAGCGCCAGTTCCAAGCTGTCGGACCATGAGCGGCGGCTGCTGCGCAGTATCGGCATGGTGCTTTCGGCGCGCTATCAGCTGATCACCAACCAGGCGCTGGCGGCGCAAAGTTTTCAGCTCTTCCGCGGATTGCCCGAGGACCGCTTCATCTCGGCCTTCCTCGATCCTTCGCCGCACACCAGCGGCGAGGCCGTTGCCGGCGTGCCCGACCGCATCGCCGACGCCATCGAGGTGTTGCGCACCAGCAGCATGAGCACTTACGAGAACCGCCGCATTGCCACCGGCGTGTTGCTGTTCGGCTCCATGCCAGAGCCGTGTCATGAGCCGCCGCAGACGCCGGACTGGGCCATGCGCTACTCGCACGAGCTGACCAGCATCCGCAGCTTCCATCGTTTGTGCGACGGCTTGCAGACCCTTGCCCTGGTTGACCGCGACGGCCTGCTGTCGGAGTTGATCGATGTGCACGAGTGGGCCGAGCCCTATCGCGACATGCCGTTGCCCATCCCGACCTCGGCCCGCTACGGCGACCACTGCCGCGCCACCTTGTGCGGCGGACACATCTGCCTCATCCTGTCGCCCAATGGCGAGGTCAAGATTTTCTCCGATGGGGTGCCCGTCTTCCGCTTTCTCGACGGCAAATGGCGGTTGGTGGATGCGCGCTATCGTTACGAGATGTGGAAGAACGCGATCGGTCATACGGAGCTGGCGGAGCGCCTGTTTGCCGTGGCGCTGAACCTTACCGAGAGCCGTCGCGGCGCCCTGTTTGTGGTGCTCGACGATCCTGAGTCGGCGCGCGCGCTGGTGTCGCAGCCCGATCTGCTGGAGCACTTGAATCACCAGCCGGTGGCGGAGGGAATCTCCAGCAAGGACCAGTTGCATTATCTGCTGCGCGACAAGAGCATCTTTGACTTCCCTTCCACGGTGCTGGAGAACATTGCCCGCATCGATGGCGCGGTGGTGCTCTCTTCGCAGGCCAACCTGCTGGCCTTTGGCGCCATTCTTCACCATCAGTCCAGCGAAGAGGCCATCAATCGTCCGGTGGAAGGCGGACGCACCACCGCCGCCATCGCCGCTTCGCGCTATGGCACCGTCCTGAAAATCAGCGAGGACGGCCTGGTCTCCATGTATC
>Ga0187880_1003449_pt1 | contig 12059 bp, 12 predicted proteins | sample June2016WEW_19_4_FD_132998 | JGI IMG/M metagenome (GOLD analysis project Ga0187880, IMG submission 132998) | Peatland microbial communities from SPRUCE experiment site at the Marcell Experimental Forest, Minnesota, USA - June2016WEW_19_40 | ecosystem: Environmental > Terrestrial > Soil >...
CAACGCCCGACGGCTGACCAATCCACGCAAGGGCCGCCAGTAGAAGGATTTGCGCATACAAATCCCGCCCGACCTCTCATTCCCCAATGAAGGAAGGTCAGTCGGAGGCCGGTTGTGGTCCTTGGGCTGATGCTCGTGGGTCAGCGTGGGACTTGTGAAGTATGAAGTCCGGAATTATACAGCCCTTGGGACGCCCCACCGAAGTGGAGCTGGCGGAGAAAACATTGTGCCAGGAATTCGCTCTGCGCGACATTGTGGGCCAGAGCGTGGCCATCCGCGACCAGATCGCCAAAGCCCGGCGCTACGGGCGTTGCCTAGCCTTCCGCTTCAGCCCTCGGTTGAAGATTCCCGCGAAGCCAGAGAGGGGCCGGGAGGCCCCCTTCCTTGTTTCTGCGCCGTGATTTACGCGGCTAACGATCCTGTCCCAGCGCGTGGTCAAAATCCTCGAGCAGATCTTCGATATCCTCAATGCCGACAGAAACCCGCAACAACCCATCACCGATGCCGGCACGCTGCCGTTCCTCCGGCGACAGAGTCCGGTGGGAGGTCCGACTCGGCGCGCAGACGAGGCTCTCCACTCCGCCCAAGCTTAGGGCGGGCGTCACCAACCCAAATCGTCCCAGCACCTGGTCCACCCGCGTGGCATTACGCAACTCGAAGGCGAGCATGCCGCCAAATCCGCGCATTTGGCGCGCCGCCACCTCGTGGTCGGGATGCTCCGTCAAGCCCGGATAGGCCACCCTGGAAACCGCGGGATGGCTTTGCAGGAAACGCGCGAGCCGTCCGGCGCTTTCATTTTGTTGCCGGACGCGCAGGGCCAGTGTTTTCAGGCCCCGCTCCAACTGATAGCAGCTATGGGCATCCAACATGCCTCCATGGTCGATGGCGTACTCCGCCACCTGGCGGACAACCGTCCGCGAGGAAACCAGCACACCGGCGTTCACATCGCTGTGCCCGTTGAGGTACTTGGTCGCGCTATGCACGACCGCGCCAATCCCGAACTCAAGCGGCGTTTGGTTGATGGGGGTGGCGAACGTGTTGTCGATGATCGTCAGCAGCCCGTGGGCCTGGCCCAAACTCGCGACCGCCGCGAGATCAACGCAGCGCAGCAGGGGATTGGAGGGAGACTCGACGTAAATCAAGCGGGTGTTCGGGCGCAGGCAGGCGCTGAATTCCGCCAGGGTGCGGCAAAAGGCAGCCTCGATTCCGAAGCGCGTCAGCTCCCGGGCGACGTAGTGGTAGGTGCCGCCGTACAAGTCCGCCTGGAAAACGGCGTGGTCCCCCGGCTTGAGGTGCGCAAACAGCACCGTCGAAATTGCCGCCATGCCGGAACCGAACACCAGCCCGTCTTCTCCCTTCTCCAGCGCGGCCAGCTTCCGGACGATCACCTGCTGGTTCGGAACGTTGAAGTAACGGGGATAGACGTTTTCGTTTGCCGGATTCGGCCACGCGTAGGCCGTGGATGTGAAGATTGGGCTATTGACCCCGCCCGTGCGCTCGTCAACATAAGTTCCGCCGTGCACGCAGAGCGTAGCGGGACGCGGATTTCGGTTTCGCTCATTCACAGTTTGCAGCCATTCCCTGTTCGGATGGCAGCCGTGAAGATACACTCTTCAGCCCCAAAGCCAATGCATTCTGGAGTGAACTCGGCCAGGACAATCGTTGACACCACCATTCAGCCGCGCTGAAGGTGGTCCCGCCGAGGGCAGCGGATCGGGGAGCCGGAGGGACCGTCAATCCAAGGAGACGACTTCACGAGTATGAGCGGAACACGAGCGGAATACGACCGGAACACAACGGACTGTCGCGCCAACCTCCCGCAGTACCCACGCTATCGTCGCTGTCGCGTTGCCGTTCCGGCTGCGGAGGTAATCCGGCCCGGCTGGGTCGTGGGGCGGTTGTGCATCGCGGGCGTGATGCCTCGATGGCGCTAGTGCTGATGCCTTATCCTTCGATCGCAGTGTTCACCACGATCGGCGCTGACTCTCAGCAATTGCTGGCTGGGTTTCCCAGGGTGAACCGAGAGCTGGTTATCGGCGGTATTGACGCAGGCAGGGGCAAGCCGATTTGGCGGAGGTTCTCGAGATAGGCGCGCGTGAGGGTCAGCCGTGCACCGCTGCGCAGCAGGACTTCGTATTCATCGAAGAACATCCGCTGCACGCCCTTGATGTGCTCGATGTTCACCAGCGTTGAACGGCTTATGCGCAGGAACCGGCCCGGCGGCAGCTTGGCGGCGACCACCGCAAGGGTATCTCGGAGCCGGTGCGTTTGCTTGCCAACGCGCAGTTTCACGCAATTCTCGGCGGTCTCCACCCACTCGATATCAGCCAGTCGCAAGAAGAGCATGAGACCGTTGGAGTTCACGGCAATCTGTTCCTCTTGGCTCGGCTCGGGGCAGAAGCCTTCCAGCAAGTCGTTGGGTTTCGGTGGCGCCAGCCGCTTGACGGGGGGGGAGCGGCGGCGGGCAGTTCGCTTCCGAGGGCGGGCTAGGTCGTGGGGAGAGGTTCGGCTTGGAGCGCGCGTTGGCGCGGCTGCCAACCGGCGCGCTGCTGGGCACTCGCTGGTGCGCCCTGTTTTCCCTGGCCAGGCAAATCGAGCTCGACTTTGCATGGCGGGCATTGTTGCCCCAGCCTGGCGGCGCAACAATGCGCCCGATTACGGAAGCGCGTTCCGGGTGACTACGGAAGACGCCGGACGGGAAGCCGGCATTGGCTGGACCCGCAGCTACGGCGCGAGCGCTGGCTGGGTTTGGAGCGGGTGAATCCAGTTTGGCCGCTATTGTTTGCCCCTGCTCCCGGGCACCGTGGCTGGGAGCACAATTACTTCCTATTGGCGGACCCCAGCTTGACGCTGACCAGCTCAATGCCCTCGCCGGTCCCGAGATTGCGCGAGTATCTTCTCTCTTGCGGATCGTTCCAGTGCTCGTGGACGCCCAAGCTGGGCAACCGCTTGGTCGCCGCGGCATGGTCGGGGTCGTAAAACGTCCCGGACGGCGGATCGTTAGCCAGCGCCGCCTCGCGCAGGTAATCGTCCACGCCTCCTTTGCGGGCGAAGTCCGGCCACTCGGTCGAAAGGAAGTCGAAGCCGACCGAATCAATGGCTAGCGGGTCTTGTGATGCCAAGAGGCTGCAAGACCACTGCCCGTTGAAGGGGGGCGAATGCATCCGCTGCGGGACTGGATCGCGCGGATGCACGCCCGAGAACAAGCCGTCAACCAGGTAAAGCACCGTTTTGCCGCCCAGGTCGGAATGCCCGACCAGGTCCACCAAGGGACGGTAAATCCCCGTGTCTTTGGCAAAGCAGTTTGGGTGGATGTCGTAATACCCCTGCTGGACCGGCGTGCGTATCAGCGAGCCGAAATGATTCTTCGCGCAGAGCGTCACGCCGCCGCCCGTGTGGGCCTTCAGGTCGGCGAAGTTGATCAGATATTGGGCCTCGGCAAAGCAAGCAGGCAGATAATCCGGGGCCTTGCCTTGCGGGCGGCTGCTCCAATGCAGCGGCTGGTTGGAGGGCTTTACCTTGACGCGCTCGAACTTGCCTGCGTGGTCCTCGTAACGCACTGCTGAAAACGCTCCGTGGAGGAGGTCATAATACTCGTGGACCAGACAGGCGAGGGTGTCGCAAACCGTGATGCTCTGCGGCGGCACCCCCACGCTGGCAAGCTGGCTTATGAGGGCGAGGATCATCTGCGGCGCGGTATTCATGTAATCCGGCCGACTGATGAAGGCGTAAGTCTCCAGGTTGACGTGGCCCTCCCCGAAAATCATGCCCACCCAGTTGGGTTTGATGGCGATCTGCTCCCTCGCGCTATAGCCCACATCACCCTTGCCCCGCGCTCGGTTCAAGTAGTGGAAGAGCCTGGACCATGCCCCTGCCACTGTAGCCTCGCCGGTCAATTCGCAAACCGTCCGCGCCATCATGGCGTCCACGCGCTCCTGCTTTACCCGCTTGGCTTCCCACCAGTGACCATCGTCCGGGCCTTTCCAATCTGTGACCTCGGGATCGTGAACCCAGACAACACGTCCTGCATGGATGCCCTTGGCCACGCCAAAGGGCCTGGGCCAGCCCTGGTCGCGGCCAGACGTGACGGCGGGAAGACAGACCGCCAAGCCTCCGACACAGGCAAGCGATTGGCGCAGGAAGGCGCGACGGTCCAGCGCGCGCGGTTCGGTCGTCAGGGGGTAAGAATCGATCCTGATGGGAAAGGCAGGTTTTGCTTTCATGAGGCAATGGGACCAGAAATGCCGTTGGCTTTCAAGCGTGGAACATCCCCCTTCAAAATACAAAGGGGATCATCCGTGAGGTAGTGGCGGCATACTGGCGGTATTCAGGAAACCGCCGCAGCACAAGTCGCTCCTCACAAAACATGCGGGCGATGGCGCCGCCCCAAACTAACGCGCACAGCAAGAATGTGCTCCATGACAGATGGGCAGCAGCTCCAGCCGAAACGAGCAGGCAGACCGCAGTGTAAATCGGATGCCGGATGAAGCGATATGGCCCCGTGGTGACCAAGCCGCCCGCGGTGGGATTCGCGGCCAGATGAAAGCTGCGGCGACCAAAGGTTACTCGCGCCCAGATCATCAGCGCCACTGCCACGACCTGCGGCGCGATAACGAACGGGTAAGGCGACAAGAGACTCCGCGTGATCAGCAGGCCAATCAATCCACCCAGCATCGCCATGTAGCCGATGAATGAAAGGGCTTTCAGCATACGCCTGGATGATAAGCAAAGGGCCGGAATCGGAAAGCGTGAACCGGGCGTGAAACGGGGCGTGTCCTAACGGTCAGTTGTCGCGGATCGTGAGCCGAATGCCTGAGCGGGAGAGGGAGCAAACAGCCTTTATCACTTCTCGAACCGCACGTAATCCGGGTTGAACCTTGTGCGCGGTTCCTTCGTTTCAGCCGGGTACCCAATCGCGATGCAGGCCACCGGTATCACCGACCTTTCCAACCCAAGAATTTCTTGCAGGCTCTTCACACGCTGTTCCCTGGGATGCACCCCCAGCCAGCAGGCTCCCAATCCAAGAATACTCGCACACAGGAGCAGATTCTCGGTCGCCGCCGAGCAATCCTGGAGCAGGTAACTGAGCTGCTTGTCATGCGCTGCCTCCAGGTCACCGCATACGACAATACCCAGCGCAGCGGACCCAACCATCTTCCCGTAAGGCAGAGCCTCTGCGATCCTTGAAAGCATCTCCCGGTTCTTGACCACCACAAACCGCCACGGGTCGGTGGCCGCGGCGGAGGGCGCGGCCATCGCCGCTTCAAGGAGTTTCTGCACGTTCTCATCGCTCACGGCTTGTGGTGTGTAGGCGCGGATGCTCCGGCGCCCGAAGATAAAACCCAATCTTTCGTCAATGTTGGTGGTCATAAGATTGGCTCGTGCCACTACATTTACCCGCGCGCCGCCACGAAGGGCAAGCATTCCTGCGAAGATCGGGCGCAACATTCAACTTTCAATGAACCGAGACCGAGCATCTCATCCCGCCAGCCAGGTTGTTGGTGGTGGGGTGGGCGCTCCGCTTGACTGATCCACTTTGACTGGTCGCCCCTGCGAGAGGGAGGATTCGCGACAGGCTTGCATCACTTGCTGGGTCTTTAAGGCCATTTCAGGCCACAGTGGGTTGAGCGTCCCGGACTGGACCTGCTCGGCGAAATGGCGAAAAAGCTGGCTTTCCTGGGCCGTTGGGTGGCTGTGGCTGCGTTCCTTCACCACGCAACGGCGGCAGTGCGGCTGCATTTCGAAATCGCAGCCCTTGACCTCGAACACCGGGTTGCACGTTTGGAATGAGATTTGGTTTCCGGTGAACGGCAATACGAAATCCGGCACCCTGAGGTAACCACGTGTGCCACTCACGTTCACCCATTGCTCGTCGCCGGTGATGAACGAAGAGTAGAAGTTGCTGGCGACTCCGTCCGGGTAAAGGAGTTCGGCTGAGAATTCGGTCGGCACTGGCAACTTGCTGTTCGCGTGCTTGAACTCCGACAGGACTTGGCCAGTCACTCGCTGCGGAAGCTTCCAGTTCATGGTCCAGAGAGCAAATCGGATGCAATACCAGCCGAGATCACCCAGGCAGCCCTCAGGTTCCAGGTCGCTGAGCGCTCGAATATTGGAGGCGAAGAACTCCTCCTCGGCACGGAAGGTAAATGCCGAGGTAATCCGCCTGACGGGGCCAACGGTTTGGCCATCATCGAGCGCTTCCCGGATGCGCTCCAGGCGCCGGCTGTGCATGAACATTACCCCGTCCATGAACTGCACCTGGTTTCGTCGGCATGCCTCCAACATTTCGACCAACTCAACTACACTGGTGGCGCAGGGTTTTTCGCAGATGACGTGTTTGCCGGCCTCGGCGGCCCGTTTGACCCAGTGTCCGCGGATGCCGGTGGGCAGAGGGATGTAAACCGCATCGACATCGGGGGCCGCCAGCAATTCCTCATAACTGCCCAGAGCGCGTGGGGCGGGTCGGAAGGGAGCCTGGACCTGGCATCCATTGATGAACTGCTGGCTGCGTTGGAGGTCGCGACTGGCGACGGCGGTAACGTAGCCGTTCTTGGAGTTCCAGATGGCCTTCTAGTTCTTTCGAGCGATGTTGGCAGCACCTAATGTAGTGTCTCGCAAATAACTTTACGTATGGCGCGGGGCAGCAAAGCTCCGGCTATGCGTAAGGCAAGCATTGCGATCACGCTCGGCCCAGACGACCGAGCGCAACTGGAACAATGGGAATCCGCTCAAGGAACACCCCAGCAAGTGGCGCTTCGCTGCCGGATCGTCCTGATGGCGTTGGCGGGCGAGCAAAATCAGGAAATCGCCACGCGCCTGGGAGTCAGCCGTCCCACGGTGAATTTGTGGCGCCAACGCGTGCGGGACGGAGGCATTGGAGAAGTGTGGGAGCTGGCACCGGGTCGTGGACGCAAACCCCAGTACGATCAGGCCAAGCGGGACGCCATCATTAACTCGACCTTGCAGAGCAAGCCCAAAGGGATGACCCACTGGAGTTGTCGGCTGATGGCCGAGGCACAAGCGGTCAGCAAGGACACGGTGAACCGGTTGTGGCAGTTGCATAACCTCAAGCCGCACCTGAGTCGGACGTTCAAGCTTTCGCGGGACGCGAAATTTCTGGAGAAGCTGACCGACGTAGTGGGGTTGTACCTCAACCCGCCCCAAAAAGCGGTGGTGCTTTGCTTGGACGAAAAGAGTCAAATTCAAGCGCTAGATCGCACCCAACCGGGACTGCCGTTGAAAAAGGGCCGTTGCGGCACAATCACGCACGACTACAAACGCAACGGTACGACCACCCTCTTCGCCGCGTTGAACCCGTTGGACGGTAAAGTCATTGGTGAATGCCACGCCCGGCACCGGCACCAAGAGTGGTTAAAATTTCTGCGCCGGCTGGACCGGGAATTCCCCGGAGACCAAGAACTGCACCTGGTGATGGACAATTACGGCACCCATAAAGAGCCGCACGTGAAAGCCTGGCTCAAGAAGCATCCCCGCTTCGTCTGCCACTTCGTGCCAACCAGTTCGAGTTGGCTCAATTTGGTGGAACGCTGGTTTGAGGAGTTGAGCGAGAAGGCAATCCGCCGCGGCAGCTTCGTGAGCGTTCCGGATTTGCAGCAGGCGATCGACAGCTTCCTGGGCGCGTGGAACGTCAAGCCCAAACCGTTCGTGTGGACGGCAACGGTCGAGGAAATCATCAAGAAGATTGAGCGCGCGCGGGCCAAGTTGGAGCAGATTAAACCCGGATGCACCCTGCCCAGAGGCAAAAAACAACCGGCTGGTACGTAAAGCTATTTAAGCGACACTACACTAAAATGCCCCAGCGCAATAACGGTTTATCCATAAGCTTGGCTCCGAATCAACCAGCTTTGGGCTGGGAGAGCAAGGCGGGATGCACTTCGAAGCGGTCTGCGGAGGGAATCTGATTGCCGGAGCACTCAAGTTGGGTTTTAGTAGTCAACCAGAATGAGAAACAGATCAACGGTTAGTTGTGCCCTCATGGCCATCGCCGGCCTGACGCTTGTTGTGAGCAGCAACGCCGCGTTGCCGCCAGGTTACCAGGGCAAACCCTTCCAGGACTCGCTTTATACTGGGGGGCCACAATCTATTCCCGGCCGCGTGGAGTGCGCCTATTATGATCTGGGCGGGGAAGGTGTGGCGTATCACGATACCGACCCCACCAACCACGGCAGTGGCGAACTCAACTTGAAACCCGAACACCACCGACCGCACGCCAATCCATACATTTGGGGTTTCCGGGCCAACGAAGGCGTGGATATTTCTTATACCAAGGACTTTGCCGACTTCAATCACACCAACTTTGTAGCGCCGGCCACGAATCAGCTTTACATCGGCTGGACGGCTGATGGTGAGTGGTGCAATTACACGGTGAACGTGAAAAAGGCCGGCGCTTACCGGGTGGTTGCCTTGTATGGCAATGCCGCCAACACGATCCGGTTTTCGATCAACCACGAACCAGCCGGCGAGTGCAAATTGCCTCTTGCGACGGGCAGCATGCACATCTGGAACAAGGCGGAGATCGGGACCATCACGTTTCGGGAGGCCGGTTTACAGTTGCTCACCTTCCATTACAACAAAGGCAACAATTTCGCGTATTTCGAGTTTGAGCCGATAGGCAAGCCTTAGGCTGGACCGCACTCGGGGGCGTGAGGTTAAGCGGCCGGGCGAGGATAGTAATTCAAGGTAGGCACCTGACCGTCAGCCGGAAGCTGGCACTCTCATCCCCGTTTCTTCGGCCTGGCGGCCAACCGCTTCTCAATGGCGGCAATATAGTTCTTCACTGGCGTACGTGCGATCACCTGGCCGATAACATCCAGGGGCACGTCCTCAAGCTTTTTGAAGCGCACACACGCTTTTCCCATATCGAGCTTCTTCCCGCTCGCCTGCCAAGCCTTCCGGAACCATTTCTCGGTGGCCGGGTCGCCATAGACGTTCATAAGGTGAATCGCCATGTGGTTCTTTTGTGAGCCGAGACAGGCCAAGGGCAATGGTAGTTTGGGATCGCAGTGGTATCCGGCCGGATAAAGGCTGTGCGGCACGACGTAGCCGATCATGCCGTAATTCATGCATTCCTCGTAGCCTTTAGGCAGGTTCGTCAAAATTGCTTCCCGCACGGCACCGATGGCTCCTCGTCGGTCCACCGGCAGAGCCTGGAGATACTCCTCGACGGTTTTGGCTTTGCTGGTCATAACTAAGCTTGATGGGGAAGAAGGTGGCCTGGACTTGGGGCGGCGTCAAGCTGGTCGGTCCCCGCTGATGGGGATCGATTCGTTCCCGCCCAATTCTCCGAGCAATTCTCATAATAGCGATCGGCCAACCTCTAGCGCCCCCAGCCCGGAGCGCGACCAAAAGCGCGAGGAGAGGGGGACCGAAAGCCCTTGCTGATAAGTAGATTCACCGACGAATGAAGTGCTTGTTCTGCGGGAGGACGCATCTTAATCTCACGCGACCCTCATGGGCCACAAAGTATCGATTCGAGCGATGGAAGCCGCCCAGCGGCGGCAGCAGCGCGACGCACAAAAACGTCAGCGCGAATTGGAGCGTCAAAACAAGGAGCAGGCCAAGTTGTCAGCTATTGAGCAGGCTCGTCTCGAAGTTGAGACCTACGAAAACAACTTGGAAGTTCTTCTGTCCGTTCACAGAGAGCAGGGCGAGATGTGGGATTGGGTAGCTCTCGCGGCTTCGTTGCCTCCGCCCTGTCCGCAAAGACATTCAAATCACGAACTCAAAACGAAACAGCTACTGTTGGTTTCGGCTCCTCGCAAAAAGGACGGTGTGGACGCTGCAATTGAACAAGCTCGCTCGCAGGATGAACGGGTATTCCAGGAAGCGACACAGACTTACGATGATGAGAAGGCCGAGCAGGAAAAGTTAAAGGACTTGGCTTTTCGGATTCTCGCCCAAGAGCACAAGGCTTACATCGAGGCTTTGGTTGAATTCAGTCCACTCCGTGAAATTTCCGATCTCGGTTCGTTATTGAACTTCACAATCCACAGCGCAACACTGATTGGATGTGAGATCAAAGTGAAAAACACACGGATAATCCCAACGGAAGTCAAAACTCTTACGTCGAGCGGGAAGTTATCCGTCAAGCCAATGCCCAAGGGACGTTTTCACGAAATTTATCAGGACTACGTTTGCGGCTGTATGCTGCGCGTGGCGCGTGAGGTGTTCGCCATGTTGCCGGTGGAAACTTTGTTGGTCACGGCATTGGCAGATATGCCCGATTCGCGCAGAGGACATACCGTGGAGCGACCAGTTCTTTCGGCGGTGATGCCTCGCACGGTTATTGCCCGACTGAACTTTGAAGAGCTCGAATCATCTGCGGCGTTGGATAACTTTCCGCACCGCGGCGATTTCAAAGCGTCTCGAAAGTCCGGGGTGTTTCTACCCATTACACCGCTGACACCTGCTGACATAGCTTCAGATTGTATCGAAGGCATGGGCTTCCAAGATTTGCTCGCCAATATTCAAACAATGCGCGAGGAGCTAAAATCACAAATTGCTGAGTTGAACCACCGTGTCAGCCACACGATTTCACAAAGCAATCCATCACTATGATCATCATTTTACTCATTATTGCTGCGCTTAGTATGGGGTTCGCGATGTTTGTTTTAGTAAAAAACAAACAACTGGAAGATAAAGCGCTTCGTATCCAAAACGACGCGCAAACATCAGTTGCGGAAGCGCAAAAGCTCCTTGACCAGCAATTTGCCGAGATGGAGCAGGAGTCTGAGCGTGTCCGGCAACATTACGCAACGGAATCGCGCAAAATTCAGGAGGCAGCCAACACGCTGGTTTCCAAGACTATCAAAGATTATGAACCGCTTCGCAAATACGAAAGACTTCGCGACGCAGAAGCCGAGGCGCAACGTCAGCTTGCTGATGCTTTGAAAGTGGCAACCAGTTTGCGCGCGGAAGCGCAGAGCTTTTTGGAACAAGCTAGAAATGCCGCAGCCGCTGAACGGATGCAGGCAATTCAAAGAGCCAAGGAAATCCGCGAGCAAGCGGACGCACTTCTCAATCAAGCGACGCGCGATGCGGGTCGCATCATGGCAGAGGCGGAAAAGCGCGCGGAGCAAATCGGTGGCGACGCATACGTTGCTTTGCGTGACAAGCGAAAGCTTGAGCAGGCTTTGCAGGCACTTTGGAATCTCACTGAAGGTTACGGGGATCGCTATGTTGTGCCGAGTCACAGTTTGGTGGATGATTTGGCTGTCAATTTTGGCTATACCGAGGCGGGTCAAGCACTCCGATCCGCGCGGGAACAATCACGTCGCATGGTCGAGCAAAAGCAAGCTGCCTCTTGCAACTACGAGGAAGCTGATCGTCGCGATAGAGCTAATCGATTTGTGGTCGATGCGTTTAATGGGCGCGTGGACGCAATCCTGACGCGAGCTAAGCACGACAACTATGGAACACTCGAACAACAGATCCGCGACGCTTTCAACCTTGTAAACTTGAACGGTTTAGCCTTCCGCGATGCGCGGATTCTCCCGACCTATCTGGATGCGCGGCTGGCTGAGCTCAAGTGGGCTGTCGTGGTGCATGACCTGGCTCGGAAGCAACGGGAGGAGCAACGCTATCTGAATGAACTACTCCGCGATGAGGAAAAGGCGAGGAAGGAGTATGAGGAAAAAATGCGTCAAGCAGCAAAGGAAGAGGAATTGAAAAGAAGAGCAGTGGAGGAGGCAGAAAAGAAGTTTGCAGGCGCAACTGCTGAGCAAAAAGCGCATTACGAACAGGAACTACAGAAACTGCGCCAAGACCTTATTGATGCCACTCAGCATGCGCTCACAATCGCCCAACAGACCAAAAAAGGTCACGTGTACATCATTTCCAACATCGGATCGTTTGGCGAGGGCGTTTACAAAATCGGGCAGACGCGTCGGCCAGACCCGCAAGAACGTTTTTATGAACTTAGGGTTCGTGCATACACAACTTCGGGTTATTAGGCGCTAAGATGTCAAATTATCGAACGGTAGATCCACCGGCCAAAGGGGGGTATGATCCGCAGAATGCCTGTAAACACGGGAGACCGA
>Ga0187880_1003454_pt1 | contig 12042 bp, 13 predicted proteins | sample June2016WEW_19_4_FD_132998 | JGI IMG/M metagenome (GOLD analysis project Ga0187880, IMG submission 132998) | Peatland microbial communities from SPRUCE experiment site at the Marcell Experimental Forest, Minnesota, USA - June2016WEW_19_40 | ecosystem: Environmental > Terrestrial > Soil >...
ATCGACAGAAGTGTGGGTTAGAGTGGCCGGCAAACGCGGAACATCGGACCGGGTGTTTCGCTCGCAGAATGCCGCCCTGGATGGAGCCGAAACAAAATCCGAGTTCTTCACAGCAACTGTTGCGTTTTGAGACTATAAAGTTCTGCACAACTGGTCGATAAGATTGCCAGGTGATGGCAAGTGTCGAACCAGAAGGTTTTCCAATTCAGACCGCGGGGGGCTTCGTCACTCAATCGCCGCATACCGCAATCTGATCCGATCCGTGAACTCCCCGATGTCCCAGTTCTTTCCGGGACACTCCTTGCGATGGAGTTAATCATCTGTCAGGGCTCCGTCGACCTGGCACAGGTTTCCCAACTGGTTCTTTCCGACCTTGGCGCAACTCTGCAGGTTTTGCGTCAGGCAGAGCACGAGAACGTAATAGGCGGCGGTCGCCTTGAGCGCGTTGCGGACTGCATTTCAGGATTAGGCCTGGATCGGTGCTTCGAGGCTATGTCCAGGTGCCTGATTACGAGAAGCACCCACTCTGCGTCCGTTTATTCTGCCTGGGACCGCGCTCGGGAAATCGCAGTCACCTCAAGGTTCGTCGCCGAGAAGCTGGCCTTGAACGTCGCTTCAGAGGATGCCTATCTGGTTGGCTTAGCCCATGGCATTGGCAATCTGCCTGAGATTCTGGAGTGGGATTGGATAAGGCAGTTCGGCGGCAACAGTGATCTCGCCGGGCTCAGGATCGCCGAAGCCTGGTGCCTGCCCCAATGCATCGTCGCGTACTTTTTGGATCGTGTGGCGGGCGAAACGCAGACGCAATGGACAATGATCGTCGATCACGCCCTGGAGCTATTGGAAAGCCGGCCCTCCGCCTTGCTTCGCGATGAATTCATCCAGCTTCCTTTTCGTTCCGTCCGAGAGATATCCGCCTGACTCGCCCCGGCCACCAGCACACAGGGGCCTTTGATCGGGTTGCAGATTGCCTTCGTATGAGGAAAGCAACTCGGTCCGGAACTGGCGAACCGGAATGTACCAACGCCTCTCATTGAACCCTCATCAAAGTGTGCTTTGAGGCCCTTTTCGCGGCCTAAACCAGGCATTTTTAGCCCAGATTTGTGGCATGCGCCGTGCTTATCTCATTGCGAAGGGATTTTCATGGACAGCGGACTCTATGCCGCGTGCACAGCTCTGATCGCTCGCACTCAGGCTCTGGATACGATCGCCAATAACCTTGCGAATGCAAGTACTGTCGGTTTCCGAGCCGAGCGGAACGTCTTCAGCTCGGTCCTCGCAACTGCCGGCGATGCGGCCCAGTCTCCGTTCAGCCAGGCAGTGAATCGTTTCGGAATACTGAGCGGGACCACGATTGATCAAAGCCAGGGTGCGCTCGAAAAAACCGGGAACGAATTGGACCTCGGCATCGAGGGGTCCGGCTATTTTGTCGTCCAAACTGCCGATGGCCCCATGTACACGCGCAATGGTGCATTTCAAGTATCAAGCCACGGCCAGCTGGTTACTGCATCGGGCGATGCCGTCATGGGAGACCGGGGAGTGATCAACATCCTGCCGGGCCCCGTCTCGATCAGCGCTGACGGAACGATTTCTTCAAATGGCGCGGTCGAGGGAAAGCTGAGGCTTGTCGAGTTTCCTCCTGACACCGCGTTCAAGAGCATGGGCAACACGTACTATTCAGCTCCGGTGAAGAGCGCCCAACCTGCGACTAATTCCAACGTGCGACAGGGGATGCTCGAAAGCTCCAACGTGAACCCCGTTGAAGGCATGATCGAATTGGTGAGCGCTCAGCGCACCGCCGAAATGATGCAGCGCACGCTTTCAATGTTAAACAACGACATGGATAAAACTGCCGCACAAGACCTGCCAAAGGTCGGATAAAGGAGACCGAATGTTTCGCGCACTCTACACCGCTGCAACCGGAATGACCGCCCAGCAAATCAATCTGGACAACATTGCGAACAACCTCGCCAACTCGAGCACTGCCGGATTCCAGTCACGCCGGGTCCAGTTTCAAGATCTGCTCTATCAAAGTTCGATCATGCCCGGAGCGGCGGCAACACAACAGACCACCGTTGCGTCGGGGCTGCAGATCGGCCTTGGCACGCGGCCCGGAAACACTGAGATTGTCCAGACCCAGGGTGATTTAAGCAGCACCGGCAATCCGCTGGATTTTGCCATCCAGGGCAGCGGCTTTTTCCAGATCCTCCTGCCCAACGGCCAGACCGGCTATACGCGCGCCGGTTCGTTTCAGGCCGATGCGCAGGGCAATCTGGTGACGGCCAACGGCGACGCCCTTCAACCCGCGATCAACATTCCTGCCGCGGCCACCAATATTACGGTGGGCAGCGACGGAACGGTCAGCGCGACCTTGCCTGGCCAGACGCAGGCGCAGCAGGTTGGTGTCATCCAGTTGGCGACTTTCCAGAACCCCGGCGGCCTGAACAGCATCGGCAACAACATTTATATGCCGACCACCGCCTCGGGAGATCCCGTCGTCGGCGCTGCGGGCGGATCCGAAGGGCTGGGCACCATCCAGCAAGGAATGCTCGAGCAATCCAACGTAAATGTCGTGGACGAATTCGTGAATATGATCCTTGCGCAGCGCTCGTACGAGTCAAACTCGCGAGTCATCAAGGCAGCCGATGAGATGCTGCAGCAGCTCAATCAGCTTTCGCAGTAGACGGGTGATCACTGATGATGCGAAATACACCGATTCTGTGGTCGATCGTAATGGCCGGCGCCGTCTCGCCCGTAATGGCGGCGACGCCGGGACACTATCCCATCAGCACCGGCAATGTCGCGGCCACCATCAGCGCCTCCGGCATGGCAGTATCGCCGGAGCAGATCACGTTTCTCACCGAAGTTGTCGCCACCAAGCCCGCTCCGGCACTCAAGCTGCGCTCCGTTGAAAAGATCGGCAGTGAGCGGCTTTCGGCGCGCATGGAGTGCATCGAGAGCGACGAATGCCTGCCTTTTTTCGTCGCCATTTGGACCGGCCGGGAAAGTGAACAGCAAATCGCCGCCATCAGCACCAGGTATTCACTCACAGGAACTGCCTCGCGAACTTCCGCCGTGGTTCGCGCCGGAACCACTGTGAACTTGTTCCTGGACGGCGAGCACGTCCACATTCGCATCCCGGTCAAGTGCCTTGAAAGCGGCGCTCCCGGCCAGACCATTCGAGTTGAGGAAAAAAGCCATCGGCTGGTTTACACAGCGCAGGTGGTCGACGGATCTGCGGTGAGAGGAAGGTTGCAGTGAACAAGAGTGGGATCCACGCGGTTGTGAGGATCGTCATCTCAGCGATCCTTGTCGCCTTATTGTTCTTGCCGGCCGCCCACGCGCGCACCAACAAGAAAAACGGCCCTGCCCATTTGAGGAGCGACTACATTGCGCGACTGCAGGAACAGGAAGCGCCGAAGCCAGAGCGCACGGTCGGCAGTCTCTGGAGTCCAGGCGATGTTGAAGATCTTTCCTCGGATTACAAAGCGCGAAAGCTCAACGATACGGTGGTGATTCTGGTTTCCGTGCAAACCAACGCGGCCCAGAGTGGCGATGTCAACAGTGCGCGAGCGTTTCAAACCAGCTCGGCAATCACCGGTCTTGCCGGAGACATCAACACCAAGGGCGTGAATCCGTTGTTCAATGCCAACTCCAATACAACATTGAAGGGATCGGGCGCTACGGACTCCAGTACAACATTTCAGACCAGCATGACAGCCCAGGTGATCGCGGTGTTGCCCAGCGGCAATCTTGTGATTGAAGCGCAGCGCAAGATCTTCATGAATAACCAGCACGAAGACATAATCATTCGCGGTGTCGTGCGGCCCAACGACATCGGTTCGAACAACACTGTGCCCTCCACGGCTCTCAGCAACCTCGAGATTGAGATGAAGGGAAAAGGAATTATTGCTGACAGCACACGTCGGCCGAACCGTATTACGCGCGCTCTCCTGTGGCTCGTGGGATTCTAACGAACATGAAACACGCATTCTTCAAATCGAACTCACGGATGGGGCGACTGGCAGGATGTCTGCTCGCTCTCGGCGTTACGGCAGCGACGCTTTCGGCACATGCCGCGGCCAGCAGTTCCAACCGCCGTGTGCTGATCAGAGATATCACCAGCATCGAGGGTGTGCGCGACAACATGCTCGTAGGTTACGGCCTTGTAGTAGGGCTCAACCGTACCGGCGATACGCAGCAGACGTACTTCACCGTGCAAACCCTGGCCAACGCCATGCAGAAAATGGGCGTGCTCATCTCTCCGACCCAGGTGGAAGTGAAAAACGTCGCCGCCGTGTTTGTCACAGCATGGCTCCCGCCCTTCGCGCGTCCGGGTTCGCGCCTCGATGTTACAGTTTCGTCCGTTGGCGATGCCAAAAGCCTTTCCGGCGGTGTGCTGCTTATGAGTTCATTGCACGGCCCCGATGGCCAGGTTTATGCCGAAGCGCAGGGTGCGCTCATCATGGGCGGGTATACCGCGGGCAACGGTATCAACGGCAAGGAAGTGAATTCGGTGACGGTGGGAGCGGTTCCCAACGGCGGTATTGTCGAACGCGATACCTCGGTGGATCTGCACGATTTCAAAACCGTGTCCTGGCTGCTTCGCAATCCCGATTTCACGACCGCAAAGCAAATTGCCGATGCCATCAACCAGGAGTTTCATAAGACGGTGGCTTCGACCATCGACAGCGCTCGCGTTGATGTGGATGTTACACAGGCCGCTGCGCCATCGATTCCGGAGCTGATATCGCGCGTTCAGAATCTGGCCGTGAAAGTATTCACACCGGCAAAGATCGTAATCAACGAACGAACCGGGACCATCGTTCTCGGCGGCGACGTAAAGCTGACGCCGGTCTCGGTCATTCACGGAAATCTCTCCATCGAGGTTGTCACTTCTTACGCGGCAGTGCCTGGTCCCAATGTCTACGCTCCCACTTACGTTGAGAATGGCAACGGGCAGAATGCCGGTGGTTCGGCTCCGGCTGGCGCTGGCGGATCGCGAAATCCCGGCAGAAGCGAATCCAATGGTTCGACGGGAGGCGGTCGAGAGGCGAATGCTGGTGTCGCTCCAGAAGCCACCGTGATTCCGGAAACGACGGTCAACGTCACCGATCAGCCAGCGCAGACGATGCGACTGGATGAAGGCGCCGATGTGGATGAATTGGTGAACGGTCTCCACGCGATCGGAACCACGGCGCACGACGTGATTGCAATTCTTCAGGCCATCAAGGCTGAAGGCGGCATCCAGGCCGAATTGGAGGTCCAGTAAATGGCCACCGGATCCATCACGGGCTCTCTCGCGGCACAGGCTCAAGCGGCGCTCTTCGAGGCGCGTGAGCAGCATGCGCTTAACCAGCTTCAGTCGGCTCCAGGCGGCAAAAGTGATGCAAAGATTGAGAAAAGCGCCAGAGAGTTCGAATCCATGTTGCTGAGCAACTGGCTGCAACAGGCCGAGCAGTCCATGGCCAGTGTGCCCGGCGCCGACGATGACGAAGATGCTGGCGCCCGCGACCAGATGATGAGCCTGGGCGTGCAGTCGCTGGCCACGGAAATGACGGCATCCGGGGGCATTGGAATCGCCAAGATGATCTCCAAAGCTCTTCATTCTGCTGCAGATAGCCCGCAGCCGGGAGTCGCCCCAGCGGGGGCCACGGAGACCAAAAAGTTTGAGAAATAAAACTGTGCATTGGGTTAAACTTTTGCTGGCAATGTGCCGATACTGACACAGGAATATAAGAAGGAGTCGAGATGAGGATCGATCTAAACCAGGCAGCTGCAAGCCAAATTGCAAACGAGACCAGTCCGAAGCAGGTGAACGCCGAGAACGCCGCCACCTCTGGCCTTGCCGGCGGCGAAGATCGGACCACGCTCACTTCCACCCAGCAATCTCTCAACGCACTGGTGAGCACTGCCATGAGTTCACCAGAAATTCGACAGGAACGAGTGGATAGCCTGAAGCAGGCAATCGATAACGGGACATATGAGCTTGACCCGGAAAAGATTGCTTCTTCAATGATTGACGAGCAAGCGTAGGTTCGCAATCATATCGGGCCCCGTGCCTGAAGGCTATGTGCGGAAAGTTGCGGGGATGATTTCGACGATCGTTCAGGACAGGAACAGCAAGCTGGAGGAGTACCTCCAGCTTCTGCGCTCCATGGCGTTCGAGCTTGAGCGCGCCATGTCCGCTATCTCCGAGAATTCCATCCAGGCTCTTGAAGGCAGCCTCGCCAACCAGGAGGCATTCAGCACGCGCCTCGTTGAATTGGCTGACGACCTCAGCAGGCCAGGGCGGCAGGAACCGCTTACCGTTCGCGGCGCAGCCGACGATCACCTGCTCCAGCGGGTTCACGCCGCCTGCAACGAGTTACAAAGCCTGAATCGCCGCTATTCCGCTTTATTGAAGTTTTCCAGCCGCTCAGTGGCGATGATGGTATCGCTCTTCAGTTCGTATCAAGGACAGATTCAGGAGGTTTCTGGCCCCAGGTTGAAGTTCCAAACCTGGTCATGCCAGATTTAATCGCTATGGGAGGCTTGAACACATCGCTCTTAATTGGTATGCAGGCGCTCGAAGTCAGCGAGGGTGCGCTGAATGCCACAAGCAACAATATCGCCAACTCCAACACTCCGGGCTACACGCGGGAGATCCCCGAGATAACTGAGATGCCCGAGACAGTTTCCGGCGGGACTGTGACAGGCGGCGGCGTGAGCCTTAATGGTCTCCAAAGCGTCCGTGACGAACTGCTCAATCTGCAAATTCAGCAACAAACGTCTGCGCAAAGCGGTGCAGATACCGAGTCGTCGGCGCTCCAACAGATCCAGACAAACTTCGCGAGCACCGGGAACGATATTGCCAGCACATTCTCAGCATTTTCAAGCAGCCTCGCTCAGCTGTCTGCCAGTCCCTCCAGTACTGCGGTTCAGGAGAGTGTGATCTCGAGCGGCCAGAATCTCGCCGAGTCTTTCAATACGACGGCGAACAGTCTTACGGCCGAGCAATCTGCGATGAACACCCAGGTCACGCAGACCGTGGCGCAAATCAACTCGCTGACCCAGCAGATCGCGCAGCTCAATGGGCAAGTTTCTCAGTTGACCGCGGCCGGACAGGATGGCGGCACGGTCGAAGATCAACGCGACGAACTGGTCCAACAGTTGTCGCAGTTGACCGGAGTCTCGGTTACGCAAAGCAGCGATGGCGAAGTGATCACCACGGGCAACGGGACGCCGCTTGTGATGGGCAGCCAGAGTTACTCCTTGCAAACCACGACGGGCAGCGATGGCATGCAGCACGTCCTCGACTCCAATGGCACAGATATCACCACCACGATCCAGGGAGGACAACTCGGAGGATCGATTCAGATTCGCGACCAGGTGATTCCCAGCTACCTGACGCAGCTAAATACGCTGGCCAGCCAGTTCACCACAGCTTTCAATGCAGCTCAGGCAAAGGGTTTCGGCTCGAACGGAAAAGCCGGGCAGAATTTCTTCAGCGTTCCTGCAAGTGGCGCCGGCGCGGCTGCAGGAATCACCGTGTCCATTACGGATCCTTCTCAGATTGCGATCAGCTCCGACGGCACTGCCGGCAGCAACGGCAATGTCGCTAGACTATCCGCCGCGCTGACCAATGCGCTCCCGTCCGGGCAGGCTCCGTCGCAGGCCTACGCCAGCCTGGTCTTTCAGGTCGGCAATGATGCGTCGAACTCGAGCACGCAGTCGACGGCAATCGGCCAGAATATCTTGCAACTTACCAATCAGCAGAGTTCGGTTTCCGGGGTAAGCATTGATGAGGAGACCACGAACCTGATCCGCTATCAGACGGCTTACGAGGCAGCAGCAAGAATCGTAAGCACAATCCAACAACTCGGCACCGTGACCCTCGATATGGGCTCATCACAGAGCTATTGATATGCGCGTAAATCCAAACATGGTTCCCGACCTCCTCGCAGATATGCAGCAGAGTCAAACTGCGGTGAATACCGCGCTGCAGGAAGTGGCCACAGGAAAGAGAGTGACCGTCCCCTCCGACGATCCCGCGGCCTCCGCCGATATGGTCCAAAACACCATCGAAACTGCAAATGTGGACCAGTACACGCAAAATGTGAGCAGCATGTTGTCCATGGTGCAGACGGCGGATTCCTCGCTTGGATCTGTGGTCACTTCATTGACCCAGGCCATCTCTCTTGGCACCGAAGGGGCTAATGGGACGAACAACGCCTCAAATCTGCAGGCAATTGCTACGCAGGTACAGGGGATTCTGCAAAGTGTTGTGTTACAGGCAAACGCCTCCTACCAGGGAACGTATCTCTTCAGCGGCACAGAGACCTCTTCAGCTCCCTATACGGCAAGTTCCTCTTCGTCTTCCGGGTACGCCTATAACGGCAACAACGACGTCAATTCGGTTGCCGTTGGCGATGATCTGAACGTTCAGGTCAATGTTCCCGGCAGCCAGATTTTTTCCAACTCCAGTGCCGATGTTTTGGGTTCGCTCAGCACGCTCGTTACAGCTCTCCAAAGTGGAGACGCAACCGCCATCGGAAACGCAACCACTGCAATCAGCGCGGCTCTTAGCAACGTCAGTCAGCAGCGCGTCTTCTACGGCAATGCCGAGAGCCAACTGAATTCCCAGGAGACGTATCTTCAGCAGGAAACGGTCAATCTGACGTCGCAGCAGAGTTCACTTGTCGACGTGAACGAGGCGCAGGCGGCAACGGACCTCAGCCAGGCCGAAACAGCCAACAACGCCGCCGAAGCGGCTGCGGCAAAAGTTCTGCCCAACACCCTGCTGAATTATCTGGTGCCTACGCAATAGGCACGACCACTGCGTAGAAGTTAAATCTCTTCGAACATCTTGCGCCGAGCAAGAGACACGGGGATTTGTCCTGGGTGTTTTCTTGATGGTGCTGGCTTAGGCCGACCAGTCGCCGTACCTTCTTTCAGCCTGCGCGGGCGCATAACCGCCAGGCTGCATCGTGGTCACCGTGCGCATATCCATTGGAACAGGCGTCGCACTGGGCTGCTCAATCTGTTGCCAATATTCGCGGATCTTCAGCACGTTGGCCATTTCCTTCTCGAAGGCCTCGGCCGACTGCTCAGCCTGAGCCTCAAGCAACTTGTGACGCAAGGATGCGTAGAAGGCCCGGAGTTGCCGCGTCAGTTGGCCGACCTCGCAGGAATGGAGGCAACTCTCCAGATAGCCGATGATCGTCAAAGCATGTTTCGCTTCGCGGCATCGTCCTTCGATGTCATTCGCGCGTTGGGCAGCCGCCGCGCGGCGCAGGTTCCCAGCGAGGGTGTCGAATAGGGCGATCAGCAAGCCAAACCCGCTGGCGCCCTCGACGGCGGTCATTCGATATGCAAGATCTGTGCGATTCATATTCTCTGCCGCTTACTAGCCCGATGAGCTGTTGTTTTGTCCCAACTCCTGGTCGATTTCCTTCATCTGGTTCGGCAGTTCCTGCAGCGCGATCTCGGCCTGGCTATACTCGCTCTGCAACTGCGTCTGCAACGGAGCAATGAAGTTCGTCTGGAAATCGCTGATATCGTTTTGCAGATCGGTAATTTGGCTGTTCATGCTTTGCAGGTCGACGGTGAAAGCGCCGTCCGCAGGGCTGATAAAGCTGGTTAATTGCTGGTCGAGTGAGTTGGCAAAGCCATTTAGGGCAGTACCCTGAAAAAAGTTTTGCACGTCGGAGAAGTTATTCTCGAGCGCGCTATCGAGCGTGCTCGTATCCAGGCTCAGCTGGCCGTTGTCATCAACTGAAATGCCGAGCGACATCAGGTTCGGAACAGTGGTGCTGCCCGACGCCGGCGTATTTGTGTAATCGAGAGCGCCCAGCACCTCACTCTGCAGGTTACGCACGGTTGAATCGCTGGCTAGCACTCCCTCGCTCCCAGTCGTGCTGGAGAACGTAAACTGGGCGCTTAGATCGCTCACCAACTGGTTGTAATCAGTCACAAATTGCTGAAGCGCGGTTTGAACCTGCGATGTATTGGGGGCAACACTTAAGCTCACATCGACGCCCGGATCCGCGCTGAGCAGACTCAGGGTCACGCCGGGAATCACGCCCGTGACGGTGTTCGTCGCACTTGAAATTGTGATTCCGTCCACGGTCAGCGACGCATTGCTGCCCGTAGCCGCCTGCGTAAATCCATAGTTCGTCGAACCGGAAGACGTAACTGTAAAGTTCGCAGCCGAACCGGAGGAGCTCGCAACCATGGCGAGCCGGGAGCCGGATGCGTCGGTAATCACGCTTGCGGTCACTCCCAGATCGTCGGAGTTGATCACCTTGGCAACATCGGCCAGCGTCTCGGTGCCGTCGGTGGTTATCGTCGTTGCGGTTCCGCTTCCGCTGGTGATGGTGAAACTTCCAGCAGGCATGGCCGTCGCGCTGCTCGCGTATGTTCCCGATGTCCACGAGGCAGTCTTCGCCACGCTATTGACGACGACTTCGTGATTTCCCACCGAGCTGCCCGAGGCAGCTGAAGCAGTAACAACGTTGGAGTCAGAAGTGTTGGCGGTCATTGCCGAGAGGGGTCCGGTAATACTGTTGAAATTCTGTATATCGTCATCGAGGTTGGTTGCGTCGCTCTGAATCTGGCCCAGCGCGCTGATCTGGCTTTGCAGAGTGCTTTCCTCAGTTAGCCAGGCCTGTTCAGGCGCCTCGGCAGCCGTGACCGCCGAATTCACTGCCGCGGTGACGTCGATTCCCGATGAGGAGGCTCCCGTCGCGGCTTCAAGAATTGAGCTGATGTCGATGTTTGACGCGGAGGGAGACATCGACGAAAGCAGGGAACTGAGTGACGACGACGCAGTGCTCATAATTGTTGCCTTTTCTTTGGCTTAGCCTGCAGCTTCCTGCTGCCGATTTCTTTGGCCTTGCACCAACAAAATATCGGCACATAGTTCTCCGAATTCCAGTTGCCTGCAAAAAAAACAGAGCGGCGGCGTCACGCAGGACGCCGCCGCTCCTTCGCTAAAGTTGAGATTGAGGTGATTACTGCAAGAGCTTCAGGACGTTCTGTTGAATCTGGTTCGCCTGCGACAGCGCTGCCATGCCCGTCTGCTCCAGGACGCTGTTCTGCGTCATCTGCGCAACCACCTGGCCGATGTCGGCATTCTCAACGCTGTTCACCGCGCTGGTCAGGTTGGTGGATTCGGCGCCCTCTACGCCTTGGGTAGCGTTCAGCTGGTTAACCGCCGCGCCAATGTTTCCGCGATTTGCGGCAACCGTCGAGATGGCTGCGGTAATCTTCGCCAGTTCGGCTTGTGCGCCAGCCGTTGTCGTAAGGGCCGTTCCGGTTGTCTCATTGCTCAATCCGAGCCCAGTGGCTGAAAGGGCGGCGATCGCCGTTGTCAGCGTAGAAGATCCACCGGCAGTGCCGTCGCTGGTGAACACCGTCGAGCTGCCGCCTGTCACTCCCGTGGGAGTAAACGAGCCCATGGCTGCGTCGGTGGTGCTAACCTGCAGCGAATCGCCGGCAGGACCTGCAATTTGAACCTCTCCCTTTGCGTTGATCGTCAGGGCGGTACCCGTGCTCAGAGTTGTGCCTGCCGCGGCGGCGATTGCAGTCTGCAGGCCGCCAACCGTAGCCCCAGCCCCAGCGGTAAATACGAATGTGCCGCCTGTTTTGGAATCGTGGACTGTAGTCACCGATCCAACGGTCAAAGGGGTAGCGGCGGACAGTGGAGCGCCAACTGATCCTTGGGAGCCCGCCCAGGTGGTTTCCGTGCCAGCGAAAACTGCGGTTCCGTTGAAGTTGGTCGTTGAACCGATGGTGTTGATCTCATTCTGGATCGACGCGTACTCGTTGTCCAGCGCCGTTGCTTGCGATCCAGACAGTCCGCCGTTGGCCGCTTCAGTCGCCAGCGTAATCGCGCGGTTCAGGAGGGTCACAACTTGCGAAAGCGCGCCATCAGCGGTCTGCAGGATGCCAACGCCATCTGATGCGTTTTGCGAGGACTGTGTGAGGGCCGCAACGTTCGCTTGCAGGCCATTTGCGATCGAGAGGCCCGCGGCATCGTCGGCTCCGGAGTTGATCCGC
>Ga0187880_1003455_pt1 | contig 12040 bp, 10 predicted proteins | sample June2016WEW_19_4_FD_132998 | JGI IMG/M metagenome (GOLD analysis project Ga0187880, IMG submission 132998) | Peatland microbial communities from SPRUCE experiment site at the Marcell Experimental Forest, Minnesota, USA - June2016WEW_19_40 | ecosystem: Environmental > Terrestrial > Soil >...
CACACCAGTCATTCCCGCGAAAGCGGGAATCCACTCCGCCCACCGCACACCAGTCATTCCCGCGAAAGCGGGAATCCACTCCGCCCACCGCACACCAGTCATTCCCGCGAAAGCGGGAATCCAGTCCGCCCACCGTACACCAGTCATTCCCGCGAAAGCGGGAATCCAGTCTCTCGGCGCACATTTCCGAAGGCTTGCGCAGTGGATTCCCGCTTTCGCGGGAATGACTGCGACTTCGAGCGCCCGTGTCTCGCAAATCACACCACCGAAGCTCATAGATTCTTGACAGGGAATCAAATCAGCCCCAGAATAATCCCATGGCGCCGCGGTAGCTCAGGTGGTAGAGCGCAGCCCTGAAAAGGCTGGCGTCGGCGGTTCAACTCCGTCCCGCGGCACCACCTTTCCAAGTTAGGTACACGTATCGCGACGGCGAGAAGTTCATCCGCCACCGCAACTCCTGAAAGTGCGGGGCGGAGCACAGATTGTCGGTCGCGGGGACCTCCACTTTTGGCCCGAGGCGGGGAAGAGGTTCCGCGCCTCCATGCCCCCCGAAAAAATCTGTTGACATCGTGTTTGTATTATTGTACTAGTACAGCATGCTACTGCACGTCAACACCTCCTCGGGCGTTCCCGTTTACTTGCAGATCGAAGGCCAAGTGAAGCAGGCGATAGCCGCCGGGGCGCTGCAACAGGGCAATGCGCTGCCCCCCGTGCGGAGGATGGCCGCTCAGTTGCGCGTGAACCCCAACACTGTGGCCAAGGCCTATCAGAACCTGGAACGCGAGGGGGTGATCCGCACGGTGCCGGGCGGCGGGACCTACGTGGCGGACAGCAGCCCGGGACTCTTGAAATCCGAAAAGCTGCGCCGGCTGCGTCCCGTCGCACGGCAACTGGCGGTGGAGAGCTTTCAACTGCGCCTGGCGCCGGGCGATGTGGTGAAGCTCCTGGAGGATGAACTGGACGGACTGGGAGGAAAGCGATGAACGATCTAGCGATCCACACTCAGGGTCTCGCGAAGTTCTTCGGCAAGACGCGCGCCGTCGATGGCCTGGACCTGAATGTTCCGCGGGGCTCGGTTTACGGATTCCTGGGGCGCAACGGCGCCGGCAAGACCACCACGGTCAAGACCCTTCTGGGTCTGTTGCGGCCCACCGCCGGCTCAGCCCAGGTCCTGGGTTACGACATCCGCCGGCACCTGCTCGCGATCCTGGAACGCACCGGCTTCGTGCCGGAAAACAAGACGCTTTTCGGTTCGCTCACGCCCGCGCAACTGGTCCGCTTCAACCAGGGATACTTCCCCAAATGGTCCGGCGAACTGGTGGGGCGCTATGCCGAGCTCTTCGAGATTCCCATGCACGTGCCCTTCGCTAAGCTCTCGCTGGGGAACAAAACGAAGGTGTGCCACCTGCTGGCGCTCTGCCAGGGCGCCGACCTGCTGATCCTCGATGAGCCCAGCGTCGGCCTCGACCCGGTGATAACGGATTTATTGCTCCGCGTGCTCGTGGAAGACCAGGTGAGCGAAGGCCGGACAGTCTTCCTCTCCTCGCATCAACTCGCCGAAGTCGAGCGCATCGCCGACTGGGTGGGGATCATTGAGAAAGGGAAAATTGTGCTGGAAACGCGCCTGGAGGACATCCGGCAAAACTACCGGCTCATCCGCGCCGCCGCTCAAACTGCGCCCGCTGTCTCTTCGCCCCATCTCGTTGCGGCGCAGAGTTCGGAGAATTTCTGGAGTTACCTGGTGGCGCGCGACGCGGAGGACTTCGCCGCGATGTTGCGCGCCAAGGGCATGACCATCCTCGAAATTTTGCCCGTCAGCCTGGGAGAAGTTTTCCTCGGGCTGACGCGAAAGGAGGTGCCATGTATCTCTGGAAAGCCTGGCAGGATTCCCGCACCCGCGTAGTACTTTATATCCTGGCGGCGCTGAGCGTGGGCATGCTGTTCGGCTTGGATGTGGTGTCCTGGGCGAACTGGCACGCCTACTGGATGACATACCGCCAATATCGTGCGTTGCCTCGCTTTGATTTCTACATGGATGTCACCTTCTATACGCTTGAATTGTTGGTTCTCGATTATGGCCAAATGGCAGTGCTGCTGGCCGGTCTGAGCCTGGGAGCCACCAGCACGGGAAGGGAATATGGCGCGGGAACGATGGACTTTGTTCTGACCCGGCCCGGCCCGAGAAGGAACTTCGTCCTCACGGACTGGACGGTGGGCCTGACGACAATGGTCATTATGGTGAGTGGTCTCGCCTTCGGCGCGCTTCCTTTCCTCTGCTTGATCCATGCGAAGGGCGCCGGGAACGTTCTGGCCGGCCTGCCCGGGTTGTGGGTGCTGGGGGCCGCGATCTATGGCCTTTCGCATTTCACCACGCTAGTGGCAGGCAGCGCCCCCAAGGGCCTGATCCTTAGCGTGGCCACAGTCTTGACGTACTTTTTTCTTCCCACCGCTCTGCGCGAGTGGTGGCACGCGGATGCCTTGCTGAGGGCCACGCAGTGGACGTTGCGGATCTTCGATCACGGCTCCTGGCCGCTGAGTCCATTTGACTGGAGTGTGTTCGCATTCTGGCTCGCCACGGCGGCGGGCTTTCTGGGAGCGTCGCTGGCCTGGATCAGGTTTCGCGAGGTGTGATGAGCTATTTCTGGCCCTCAACCTCAGCGATCGGGCCCTGACGCAGGCCGCAGCCGCGTGAGAAATGTAGAACCTCCAGGCCCTCTCCCCCTTGGGGGAGAGGGTCAGGAGTTTCTACATTTTTGCTGACATTTTCTGGCCTTGCGCGACTTACCCTCTCCCCCTTGGGGGAGAGGGTGGCCCGCGCCGGCGTTTTCTTCAGCCGGCGCGGGACGGGTGAGGGGGTCGACAGCCGGGGATACTCAAGGCGAGATTCCTCGCGGAGTTTACCCTGAGCGAAATGCGAAGATTCTTCGCTCCGCTCAGAATGACAAGCGAAGGGCTCAGGATGACAGCGAACGGGCTCGGAATGACAGCTTGGAGGGGTTTCGCGGAAAGGAGATCGCGGTGTTCTTTTGGAACTGCTGGGTAAGGAACCGTTTCCGGCTGGTGGCTTATCTAGTGCTGGGTTGCGCGCTGATTCTGCTCGGGACGCTGCCCGTCACCATGAGGTGGGTGCATGGCCATTGGGTATGGGTGCATCCGGGCACCGTCAAGGATGCAATGGACGCGTGGCGCTTCGGGGTCGAGCACGTGGCCCTCGCCATGATCTTCCTGATGCTGTTCTCCGCCGCCGACCTCGGGTCCCTGGGAGTGGGAGAATCCGCTGCCCGCAGGGAATACGATTTCCTGCTCACGCGCCCGCGCACCCGCCGGCATTTTGTTTGGACCGCGTGGCTGGCGGGATGCACGCAACTCTGCCTCCTGGCACTGATTCCCCTGGCCGCTGCCGTGATGACTCTCTATGCCCTTACTTCGCGGCTCTACCCGGACCGATTATGGCTGCTGAGCCTGGGGATGTTCGAATTGAGCGTGCTGGTGTTCAGTGGGGCCTTTGCCTTGACCCTCGCGACAGGAAGCAGCCGGAACGGCTTGGAGCTGGTTTTTTCCCTCCTGGTCGTCTACTATGCCGTCAAGCAGGTCATCGGTGGTTCCTGGCCGTACTTGTCCTTCTGGATGCCCAGGAATTCTTACGCCCTGGGCGCCTATGATTGGTTGCTGACAGACCAGCAGGTACACTACGGAGCGCTCCTGCTGATGATCCCCGCCACGGTCGTCCTGCCCTTCCTGGCGCAATTCGGGTTCGACAGAAAGGACCTGTAGCGCGGGCCGCCCCCCCTGTCAATGAGCAATCGCCAATCGGCAATCCCAGAAATCGTGGGGCAAACCACGATCACAGTGATTCTTCGCAAGACACGAAGAATCTGGGAAATAGTACTGCCGAGACCCAGAGTCTGATCGGAACATGGCCAGAATGGCTCACATTGTTAACCGCCATGCAATCGAGCAGAACGGGCTTGAAATTCGCGAGGGAGAAGCCGATTAAGAACACCTCGAACTCTTCCGGACCGGCAGCGGGTAGCGCAGAGTTAGGCGTAGTTTGCCTTACTCTGCGGTTCTTAACATGGCAACCTCAACGTATTAATCGCCGATAGCGAAAAGCGGGTAGCGCAGAGTTCGGCGTAGTTTGCCTTACTCTGCGGTTCTTAACATGGCAACCTCAACGTATTAATCGCCGATAGCGAAAAGCGGGTAGCGCAGAGTTAGGCGTAGTTTGCCTTACTCTGCGGTTCTTAACATGGCAACCTCAACGTATTAATCGCCGATGGCGAAAAGCAGGTAGCGCAGAGTTAGGCGTAGTCTGCCTTACTCTGCGGTTCTTAACATGGCAACCTCAACGTATTAATCGCCGATAGCGAAAAGCCGCAGAGTTTCTGAAAAGCGAAACTCTGCGCTACCCGCTGCGCTACACCACGGTACATCCGCTCAAATGGCGCAGGAAGAGCTCTGCGGCAATTCCATTCGGTCTGTTCTCGCGGGTTGCCAAGCCGGAACGAACACGGACGTGGAAGAGCGGCAACGCGGCGTGGGCCAACTCGCGGTTATTCGGCGATTATTCGTTTTCAGCTTGGTGCAGGATCGTGAGGCGTCGCATCACGGGGTGGACTGGCGCTGGCGTAGTTTGGCGCGGAGTTCTTCGCGAAAATCGTCCCAGGGTCTGCCGTCATGAGAACCGGCTTGGCCCTCCTGGGTGCGCTGTTCGATCACTTCGAGATGCCAATCCGGTACAGCAACGGCTTCAGGCCTGGCAGCGATGCGGTCCCAAAGCGACTGAACGTAATCGAGCTTTTCCTCGACCGTTAGCTCGTCAAAGCCCGCCGGCGGATTTGATACTTTGCTCGCCATAGGATTCAAACTCACTATACCTCTTAGGGTTCCCCGATTTCTACTGTGTTGGTTTCCGGGGGTGCGCGACATACAAGTGAAAGCCGATCCCTCGTACGTGGCGCGGGCGTCTTGCCTGCTGGAGCGCGGGCATCCTGCCCGCACGTTCCTGCCATCTGACCCCGGCTTCGTATCCTGCCCTTCCAGGCAACGGGTTTGGTTGTAGGGCGGGAGCGGGACGCGACCGCGACAGCGGGCAGGATGCCCGCGCTCCATCCGCTTTTTCACTCTTATGTCGCACACCCGATTTCCGCAACGTTCAGATGCACGTCCAGGCTAATGCCTTTTGCCAGCGATGGCTCGGACCCGAGCTAACCGTGAACTCGTCTTGTTGTTTTGGGGTATGGGCCGCGCCATCCCGGACAAGATGAAAATCCCCTCTCATCGAGAGGCGAGATGCAAAGCCCAACTCATCACAGCTCAGACACCGGCAGCGCCCGGAATCCATTGGCGAGGGGAAAACTGTTGGGCGTGCGAGAGACGACCGCGCCGCTCGCCACCCCCGCTTTGCCCACTACTTGGCGTACAAAATCAAGGTTCACCGCGTCACTCGCGGCCGGCAATTCGGTCCACTTCGCTTCCAAGAGCTCCAGTTGTCCGCCGACATCAACCACGAAGTCCACCTCGCGCGTGCGATCACGCCAGAAGAACAGACTACCCGCGCGTCCGGCTCGGCGTTCACGGCCGCGCAGTTGGGCGAAGACAAAGGTTTCCCAGATCGCGCCGGCCGCCGGTGATTCGCGGAGGGCGTCTTCCGAACGGATATTCAATAAAGCGCAAAGGAGTCCGGTATCGGCCAGATAGAGTTTGGGGCTCTTGACGATGGACTTGGTGCGGTTCGAGAACCACGGCTCAAGCAGCACGACCTGCCCGGAAGCCTCCAGCGTGGACAGCCATTGGTTAGCTGTGGAGGGAGCGATACCCACGTCGCGCGCCAGATCGGCCTTATTCAACAAGTTCGCAGAACGTAAGGCACAGGCGCGCAAAAAGCGCTCGAAGTCCCGCAGATTGCCAACGTTGGCCAACGATCGCACGTCACGTTCCAGGTAGGTGGCCAGATAAGAGTTGTAAAAGGCCACGTGGTCAATGTCCGGGTTGGCGTGTAGCTCCGGAAAACCGCCCCGAACGATGGCCGCCTCAAGCCCGGTTTGCAGCACGGCAGCCCGGATCTCGGCCCACGAGAGCGTTTCCAGCTCCACAATGTCCGCCCGTCCCGCCAAAGATTCGGAGACGCTCTTCATTAAGGTAAACTTCTGTGAACCCGTGAGCAGGAACTGCCCGTTGCGGGCGCGACGGGCGTCGATGGTTACCTTCAGATGCCGGAATAACCCGGGCGCGTATTGCACTTCGTCGATAATCATCGGCGAGGGGTGGCGACGAAGAAAATTGTGCGGTTCTTTTTCGGCCTGTTCCGCTTCGGTGGGGAGGTCAAGAGGGACAAACCCATGATTCGGAAACAGCCTTAGCAAGGTCGATGTCTTACCAGTCTGGCGGGCCCCGGTCAGCACCACCACCGGCCGGGTGCGTGCCGATCGTTGCAGCCGAGGTTCTATGTCACGTTGAATCCACATATGTATAATATGCGATAGAAGCGAATATATTGCAAGCCCTACGACTGCGGCTCCCTTCTCAAAAGCCTCACAGCTCTTCTCTTGCCCAAACCGCAAAATCTCAAGGACAGATGCTTGCCCTCAGGTTGGGGAGCGCGAATCCAGGGAAGAACCGCAGACCTCAACGGCAGAGGTCTGCGCTACCAGCTTGACGGCGGTCATGCGCCGTGATATTACATTTATGAGAATGTAATGGGGGAAACATGGAATCGGCAATTACGGTCAAGGGCCAAGCCACGATCCCGAAGGCTATCCGGGTGCATCTCCACTTGAAGCCGGGGGACCGCGTGAAGTTTTTTATCCATCCTGACGGCACCGTGGTGCTGCTGCCCAAACTCCCCGTCTCGGCGTTAAGGGGCATCCTTACGCGTCCCCGCCGGCCGGTGACCCTGGAGCGAATGGGTGAAGCAATCGCGGAGGGCGCCGCCGGGCTCCGTCCCCACGCCCGACGCCGATGATAGGGCTCGACACCAATATCCTCGTTCGCTACCTCGCGCAGGATGACCCCATTCAATCGCCGCTGGCCACGGACATTATCGAGTTCCGCCTGACCGAGGGAAACCCCGGCTTCATCAGCATCGTGGCCTTGGTCGAGACGGTGTGGGTCCTGGATCGCGCCTACGGCCTTGCCGACGATGAGATCGCTGCGGCCCTCGAGCGCATACTCCAGGCGGACACCCTGGTTGTCGAAAACGAGCAGGAAGTGTTTACGGCGACGATCGCGCTTAAAGAGGGGGGCGGCTCGTTTGCCGACGCCCTCATCGGCGCGCTGGGGGCCCGGGCTGGCTGCGCCCGCACCTTGACCTTCGACAAGACGGCATTGAGACTCCCCGGCTTTGAGCTTGCCTGACCAAACCCCAAAGGGGTGAACCAACTTAGCTCCGGCCCTCGGGGAGTGATCTCAACGAGCGAGCAAGCGCGGAGTTATCCGGCTGCAAGGGGGATTACTCCGCGGCTTTTCGTCCCGCATATTGATTAACTTGTGGACGCTGGTGGTGTTTGGAACTGCGGAGCGGTGCGTGGTGCGCACGGCTCCTCGCTACCTGCTGGCTGGCGGCGGAAGTAACCCCTCACCTGTCCGTCGGCTGACGGGCACCCTCTCCGCACCGGACACGGTTGGAATCATGTGTGCGCACACGCGCAAGCAAGTAACGCGGAACTGATTTGAAGGTCCGCGGTTCGTCCAAGGGTCCCCCCAAAAGCCGCAGATCTAAAGTAAGGTAGCGCAGCCCCCGCCTTCGCCCCAACATCACTCCTGAATCACTCCGGAATTGCAGGGAACCATCGAAGTGAAACGAACGCCCGGGTTCTCACATCTTAAGGAATAGTGGTATTGCCCTGATTCAGGGGCGTCCACCGAGAGGAGAAGACATGAAAATTGGCATCATTGGCGCTGGACAAATCGGCGGCACTCTGACACGCCGGCTGACCGAACTCGGACATGAGGTGTTTGTGGCCAACTCGCGCGGACCCGCATCGCTCGCAGATCTCGCCAGGCAAACCGGAGCGAAGCCCGTCCTGGTCCGAGAGGCGGCGCAGGCGGGTGAGGTGGTTGTGGTGACGATCCCGGAAGGGAAAATTCGAGATCTGCCCAGGGACTTGTTCGCCGGCGTGCCCGATGATGTAGTCGTCATCGACACGGGCAATTACTACCCGCGGGAGCGCGATGGCCGCATTGGCGATATCGAAGCGGGAATGGCGGAAAGCCGATGGGTGGCGAATCAGCTCGGCCGGCCCGTGGTCAAGGCGTTTAATAACATCTATGCCCGACATCTGCTGGAGCGCGGCCGCCCGGCTGGCAGCCGAGGACGGATCGCCCTGCCCGTGGCCGGCGATGACAAGCACGCAAAGGAGACCGTAATGCGGCTTGTGAACCAGCTCGGATTCGATGCCGTTGATGCGGGTGGCCTCGATGAGTCGTGGCGCCAGCAGCCGGGCACGCCAGTTTACGCAACCGACTTCGATGCCGAGGGAGTGCGGCGCGCGCTGGCCCAGGCCAGCAAAGAGCGCGCACCAAAGTGGCAGGCCACGGAGAACAGTCCAGGCACCTTTGCGCACCCGGCCTGACGCTGTTCGCCTGTCGTAGCGGCGGCTTTACGCCGCCATTGGCGATCCCGCCTTGCGGGATCGCCGCTACAAGAGAGGACTGCATTCGTGGACAGACGAAGATTCGTAGGTATGCTCGGGGCTGTGGGTTTCGGGCCTTCGCCCGGAACGTGGGATGCTGCCGATGCGGCTATCAGACCAGGTGGAGATGGAGGAGCCGGAGATCCGGAGGTGTTGCGCCTCTCGCCGAACGGCTGGGTGCCGAACAACGAACATCTTCCCGTGCTGCTTTATCGCGGCGTCCAGGACCCGCGGGCTGCGGATCCGGCGGCGCGCTTCGAGGAGTTGTTTACGCGCAATGGCTGGCCGCCTCAATGGAGAGACGGAGTATACGATTTCCATCACTATCACTCGACTGCACATGAGGTGCTCGGGTTCGCTGGCGGTTCCGCGCGGCTGATGCTGGGTGGAGAGAACGGACAGGAGGTCGTTGTGCAGGCCGGCGATGTTGCGGTGTTGCCCACCGGCACAGGTCATTGCCGGCTGCAGGCGAGCCGGGATTTCCTCGTGGTCGGCGCGTACCCGCCTGGACAGGAGTGGGATATCTGCAGGCGGGCGCCGGATCGAGAGGCGGTGGCAAGGATGGCGGCGCTGCCGTTCCCGTTAAGCGATCCGGTGTGGGGTAAGCAAGGCGCGCTGCTCAGGCTTTGGGGTAAGTAAGAGGGGTTGCAGTGCTCTGCCGTCCGCGGTCAGTTGGACGTATAGCGAAACTGTAGATGTGGTGCCCACGTTCGCCTGCTGATTCCTCCTGGATGGCGCAGTCGGAACATGCGCTAGGGGAGCACATCGCATGATTGTGCATGATAAACGCCCTTCCCTGAAACAGGACGTGACGACGGCCTAGTAATCGGAAACCTGCAACCCAGTTTCTCCCGAGTGTTGAGAACAGCCCTTAGATCGAATTAAACAGAGCTTTGTGGACACAACGCGAGGGTCCGACTCCTGCCGATTTCCTGCCATAGAGATCAAGACGACTCCCCTTCACGTACTGTGCACACGCTTTTTCCAGCTCTTTCCCGCCGTTCGCGACGCAATGGCAAGTCGAGCGTGCGCAAGGATCAATGGATGGATCGTTGTGACATCCCAGGAACGGTGTTCGTGCTCCCCGCGCGGGCCGAGCCAGGACAGTTCAAAGAACGCCCGGTAAGAGCCTGGGCAAACGGATTTGAAACTCTCCACCCTCCTGAGGCAGTCGAGGGTCGAAAGTCGAAAAGGGCGATACCGCAAAAATGTGCGCGACAACCTGCAGAGAGTTTGGCGGTAAGAATCTACACGCCACCCGGCGCTTGTCACCTTGCGGCATGAGCACAGCAGTGGCGGGCATGCCATAACAGCACCGGCGCCGCGTGGACATTTCGTGTCTTGACAAGCGGCAGAAGATAGGCTATGGTAGTACGATGGGGATGTAGGTGACAGGCGGGCGGGCTGGGGCAATTGTGATTGGTGAATGGTGAATGGTGAATGGTGAATACGGTAGGTGGTAGGTCGTAGGTGGTAGGTGGGGAAGAAAAACAGGGGCTGGGAACCGGGGCACGAAGGCCCGCGCGCCGCCGGCGCGTGCCAGCATCACTCGCTCAATTTGCCCTACGGCTAAGGAAAGCCCTACCAACCTTGAAAAAGAATTCTTTTTTTGACGGAGCAATGCGGGGATGTTATTGAAAACAAAGGACGGCTGTTGAAAACTCGGGGGAGAAGCCGGAATGTATTTGAAAACAAAGGAGATACGAGCATACAGCGGGAATGTCATTGAAAACACAGGTAGTTAGAATGTTGTAGATGGTAGGCGGTAGGTGGCGGAAGTAAGTAGCGCAGGTCCCGCCCTCTGGACCTGCGGCCTTTCAGGGGGGGGAGGCAGGAGGCAATTCAGAATTCCAAATCGCCGCAGCACCCAGCCCCCAGCCTCCAGCACCTAGTCCCCAAGCACCCAGCCCCCAGCACCCAGCCCCTAGTCCCCAGCCCCTGTCGGGTAGAGCGATGGCGCGTAGCGGGCTTCATAAGACGCCTCATGGGAGTGCATGCTCACAGCCGTCCGGGATTCCAAAATGCAAGTCTTGGGTTCCCTGCCTGGGACAATTCGTCTCTTCCACAAGCCCGGCCTTTCAGGTTAGCCTTGGAGTCCACAGGGTGGCAGGATCGCAGGTTGCGAAGCCCACCCCTGGTGTGGCCTTCATATGCCCACTCTCCTGGCGCGAGCGCGACTAAACGGTGAAACCCGCCCCTGGATAATTGCCTTCACGGTGATGCTGGCAATCTTCATGGAGGTGCTGGACACCAGCGTTGCCAATGTGGCCTTGCCTCACATTGCCGGCAACCTCTCAGCAGGAGTGGATGAGAGCACCTGGGTTCTCACCTCCTACCTGGTCTCGAACGCCATTGTGTTGCCGCTCACTGGATGGTTTTCCTCATTCTTCGGGCGCAAACGCTTTTACATGACCTGCGTGGCCATCTTCACGATCAGCTCCATGCTCTGTGGACTCGCCCCCAGCCTTCCACTGCTTGTGTTCTTCCGGGTTCTGCAAGGCGCGGGCGGGGGCGCGTTACAACCCATCTCGCAGGCCATCTTGTTGGAGAGCTTCCCGAAGAATAAGCAAGGCATGGCCATGGCGATTTTCGGGATGGGTGTGGTGCTGGCGCCAATCATCGGCCCCACCCTGGGCGGCTGGATCACGGACAGCTTCAGTTGGCGCTGGATTTTCCTCATCAACATTCCGGTGGGAGTGATCTCACTGCTGCTTACTCTCTTCCTCATCTTTGACCCACCGTACCTCGTGCGTAAGAGCCTTCGCGAGGGAGCCAAGATTGACTACATGGGCATTGGTTTGCTGAGTGTCGGGCTGGGATTTCTCCAAGTGGTTCTCGATAAGGGCGAACGCGAGGATTGGTTCGGCTCGGGCTTCATCGTCTCGTGCTCGGTGGTGGCGGTAATCGGACTCTTGGGCGCCTTCCTCTGGGAGCTCAACAGAGAAGATCCGGCGGTGGATTTTCACCTGCTCAAGGAACGGAATTTCCTCATCGCCACCCTGACGATGTTCATGCTGGGATTGGTGCTTTATGGCAGCACCGCGTTGCTTCCGATCTTCCTGCAAACCCTGCTGGGGTACACCGCGCTCTTGAGCGGGCTCGTGCTTTCCCCCGGAGGAATCTTGGTGATAATCCTGCTGCCCGTGGTGGGAAAGTTGCTCACCCGAATCGAATCGCGTTGGCTGGTGGTGTGCGGCCTGTCGATGCTGGCACTCTCGCTGTTTCACATGGCGCACTTCACCCTCGAAGTCGATTTTCGTACGGCCATGGTGGCGAGAGTTTATCAATCTGCCGGAATGGCTTTCCTCTTCGTGCCCATAAATGTGATGGCCTTCTATTTCGTCCCCAAGGAGAAGATTAACAATGCCACCGGCATCATCAACCTGGCGCGCAACATCGGAGGAAGC
>Ga0187880_1003460_pt1 | contig 12029 bp, 15 predicted proteins | sample June2016WEW_19_4_FD_132998 | JGI IMG/M metagenome (GOLD analysis project Ga0187880, IMG submission 132998) | Peatland microbial communities from SPRUCE experiment site at the Marcell Experimental Forest, Minnesota, USA - June2016WEW_19_40 | ecosystem: Environmental > Terrestrial > Soil >...
ATCACCGAGTGGGTGGGCACCTGGAACGAGGATCCCCGCCCCTATGTGTGGCACAAGACCGCCGATGAGATCTTCGACAGCCTCGCCCAATATTGTCAGCGAATCTCAGAATCGGGACACTAGTCGTTGCCGGGGCGCACGAGCTCCACGACCGCGTCGAGGACGATCGGCCGCACCGCATCAAGGACAAGGACGCATCTGACGTCGTCCGCTTGATGCAGACCACGGTGCCTTCCACACTTGCACCTGTCTTCGAGAACCTCCTCAACGACCCGGTAGCGGGAACACCCACTCGTGACGGCCTCGATTATCTGCGTCAGCTCTTCGGGCGGCGAGGGCGTCCAGGCATGACCATGGCGATGAGCACGCTCACGATCGCAATGGATCCGGACACAGTGGAGGTCATCTGCACCTCCTTCATGGCGCAGCTGGACGCCGCGCTCGCTGGGCCGCCTCGGGCGTAGCAACAGAGCCCCATATGGCAGCGGGCGCTGCAGGTCGTCAAGAGAATGCGACCGCCGCTCAGTGCTCCGGAGGAGCCTGGGCATTGCCAGTGGCGCCGTCTAGCGTCCTGGTGAGTGCCTGCGTTGGAACGAGCACGCGGCGTCCGATCTTGATTGACGGGATCTCCCCGCGGCGCACGGCCTCGTAGGCGAAGGCTCGGCTGAGCCTCATTGCAGCGATGCTCCTTGACCTGCTTGTTTAGTGGTGGGCCGCCCGGGGCTCGAACCCGGCACCTTGGGATTAAAAGTCCCCTGCTCTACCAGATGAGCTAGCGGCCCTTCTCGGAAGTATTTGAGCGTTGTCGCCGTCGTGTCCTGGGACTGCGACAACCATCCTTGCATGCGAGCAAAGAAGAGGCGGACAACCCGCGACACTTGACCGGGCGTCGCAGCAGCTGAACGTCGGACCAGGAAACAGGATTGCGGCTCGTAACATTTTTGCAATGAACCGCTAGACAAGGCGGGCTCCCTGTGAGATACTATGACGATCTCGTAACGGATTCGTTGCGAGATCGTGAAGACACAACCTGGCACTGCGGCAAGTGTCTGAGTCCCCCCACAACGTGACCACCCGGAGTTCCGGGTGGTCACGGAGGGCACTCCGCATGGTCTTCAGCCGGCTGAGAAGTCCCCGAGAGCCCCAGCGTCTGCCTGGCACTTCGCGCAAAGTCCGATCACGGCGAAATGTCGTGGGTCGATCGCGAACCCGAACTCCGCAACAGCGCGCCGCCGGAGGTCGGTGAAGAACGCGTCCGCAATCTCGACCTGAGCCTCGCACTTGCGGCAAACCAGATGACCATGCGCCTCGGTCGCGAGGTGATAAGTCGCTGGCCCATGCCCGAGGTGTGAGTGCACGACCACGCCAAGCCGCTCGAGCTCCTCGAGGTTCCGGTACACGGTCGAAATCGACACGTCGGGTGCGTGAGTCTGTATCTCCGCGGCGAGCTCCTCGGCTGTTCGGTGCCCGGACGCCTCGAACAGGCTGCGGACCAGAAGGCGTCGCGACGTCGTCACGCGGTCCCCCGCGGAGCGCAGACGGGAAAGCACCTGCTCTTCCTCGTCGCCCGACGGTCCGGAAAAAAGACCCTCCGACTTCATTGTCACCGCGGACCGGGAGACGTGCGCCGGGGTGCGGTCCGGAGAACCGTGCTCAGGTCCAACCTTCCTGTTCGGCATCGAACAGCCCGGTGCGCCGCCTGCGCGAGGGGACCGTCTCCGGGACCTCTTCCGCGGGCAGCCCGTCATCAAACACACTTTCCGACCGACGCGCCGGAGATGGGAGAGGTTCTGCGGCCGCGTCGTCCCGGATTCGCTTGCCGCGCACCGCGGTGATGCCATCTCTTTCGTACTCAGGCGAGGTGTCTGCAACGAAGGAACTACTGTGCCGCCCTGTCCGCTCGCCGGCGCGGTACGGGGGGTCATCCGGCTGGTCGAGTAGTCCCGTTGGAGAGGAAGCTCCTGACCTGCCCAGCGCACGATCTGGACGCACGCGCGTATCGTCCTCCGGCGGCAGCGTCGGACTTCCATCGCTAGCCGCGGGCGACGCCGCCGCGACTGCGACGCCCGGGGCCGGACGTCCGAGAGGGCTACGAGCCATCTCCTCGACGACCGCCTGGACGGTTGTCTGCAACCGAGCCAGCTCGGCGATGGCGTCCTGGCGCTGGTCGTAGAGATAGGTGATCTGCGAAACGGCGCGCTCGCGATCTTGCTCTATGCGTTGCAGGTAGGCGTGCCGCCGACGCTCGGTCTCGTCCCGGATCGCGAGGGCGCGTCTCGTGGCCTGGTCGACGACATCGGCGGCCTCACGACTGGCCACCTCGCGCAGCTCGGCCACCTCTTGGGTGACCGCCTCACGCAGCTCGTTGACTTCGCGTTCGGCATCCTGACGCAGGGAGTAGGCCCCTTCCCACGCCTCCTGAAGGATTCGCTGCACGCGCTCACCGAGAGTGTCCAGCGCAGGCGGTTGGGCGGTGCGAGTCTCGCTCTCATAGATGGCAACACGGCGGTGCAGCTCCCGGAGCTGCCCAACCGCTGCCGCGAGGCGGCGCTCCGACTCAGAAGCGCGTCTGAGCGCGTCATCCAGCCGCCGCTGCTGGTCTGCCACGTACCGGTCGACCTGCTCCGGGTCGTATCCACGCCGGTACACGTTGAATATCGGCGTGGCTAACTGCTGTTCCGCGACTGCCTCGTTCTCATCCATGTGCCCTCCACTCCCCTGGGGCGATGCTACCGAGCTACCGCCCGGAAGACGGGGATGCCCGGCGGCAAAACCCGGCCCAGACGGCGAGAACGGCGGCTTCTCGACGCCGACGTCCACACAGGGCAGACTGATGCCCGGCAACTGCACGAATGCCGGACAATCGCGAGACGAGAAGGGGGTTTGTTCAATGAAGGCCGAAGTGAAGGGGTCCATTCTCCCGGTGCTCGAGCTGATACTCGATCCCGGTGAAGCAGTCGTCTCAACGCACGGCGACCTCGCCTGGATGTCCGCGAACATGCAGCTCAACCAGTCGATGAACACCGGCGGAGGAAGTGGCTTCATGGCAGGCCTGAAGCGGGTCGCCAGCGGGACGGGGATCTTCCTCACGCGCTACGAGCCCACCGGTGGCCCGGGAATGCTGGTCCTGGCCGCGAAGCTCCCGGGCCGCATCTTTTCTGTCGAGATCGCGCCCGGGTCCGAGCACATAGTCCATCGGCACGGATGGTTGTGCGGCACGCCGGGCATCTCGCCCACCGTCGCGCTTCAGCAGACCTTCGGCGGCGCCATCTTCGGCGGTGAAGGCTTCCTTCTCCAGCGGCTCGAAGGACAGGGAACCGCCTGGATCGAGCTCTCCGGAGAGATCTCGACCTACGAGCTGGCCGCAGGCCAGAGCCTCTGCGTGCATCCCGGTCACGTCGGAGCCTTCCAGGCAACCGTGAGCTTCCAGACGACGCGCCTGCCAGGTATCGCCAACCGCATGTTCGGTGAGGACGGGCACCACGTCGTTGTGCTGACAGGCCCGGGCACCGTCTGGCTCCAGTCCATGCCGCTGCCGATCCTCGCCCACGCCCTCTCGCCCTACCTGGGCGGCGACAAGCATGAGGGCAGCTCTGTGGCAGCCGGCATGGGCGGCGGCGTGCTCGGAGGCATGCTCGGCCGGAAGCTCTGACCCACGCAGTGACAATCATCGACAGTTCGCCGGCCGACCTCGTAGAGGCGCCCGTCCTCGAGCGTGTCCTGGGCGAGGCGCTTCGACGAGGAGGAGACTTCGCTGAGATCTTCGCCGAAGATCGCTCGAGCTCTTCGATCTTCCTGGACGACCGCAAGGTTGAGGAGCTGTCGAGCGGGCGCGACCGGGGTGCCGGCATCAGGGTCATCGTCGGTGAGACAACCGGATTCGCCCACACTGCCGACTTGTCGGAAACGGGCCTGCTGTCCGCAGCCCAGGCGGCCGCGGCTGTTGCCCGCGAGGGTGGCGGTGGTGTCCGCAAAGTCGAGCTTTCAAGACAGCCGTCGGAGCATCAACACGTGAGGACGCTCCCGGGCACGGTACGAAAGTCGGACAAGGTCGACCTGTTGCTCCAAGCCGACGACGCCTCTCGTTCGGCGGGAGGGGCCATCGTTCAGGTGAGTGCCGGCTACGGGGACAGCCGGCGCCGCATCCTGGTGGCGAACTCGGACGGACTGCTGGCAGACGACGACCGCGTCCGAACCCGGTTGTTCGTGACGTGCGTCGCGTCAGGCGACGGCGGCCTGCAGACCGGCTTCCACAGCGTCGCTCACACCCTCGGCTACGAGATGTTCGACGAACACCCTGTGGAGGAGGTCGCTGAGCAAGCTGCCCGAAGGGCCATCACCAAGCTTCGGGCGCGCCCGGCGCCGTCGGGCGTCCTGCCCGTCGTCCTCAAGAGCGGAAGCGGTGGGATCCTGTTTCACGAGGCTTGCGGGCACGGCCTCGAAGCCGACCACATCTTGAAGGACAGCTCCGCCTACACGGGCCGCATCGGCCAGATGGTCGCCAGCCCGGGCGTCACACTCGTCGACGACGGCACGCTCAGCCCGAACTGGGGCAGCCTCCTGATCGACGACGAAGGCAGGCCCACGCAACGCAACGTATTGATCCGAGACGGGGTCCTGACCGATTACATGTGGGACTACCTGCGCGCACGCAAGGAGGGACGAACCTCGTCTGGCAACGGCCGGAGGCAGAGCTACCAGGACCTGCCCATGGTCCGCATGACCAACACGTTCCTCCTTGCGGGCAGGGAGAACCCGGACGAGATCGTGGCGCAGACGTCGAACGGCGTCTATGTGGCCCAGCTCGGTGGCGGGCAGGTCAACACCGCGACAGGAGACTTCGTCTTCGGGATGACCGAGGCCTATCTGATCGAGAACGGCCGCATCACGGAGCCTCTGCGTAACGCGAACCTGATCGGCAACGGCCCCGATGTGCTCTCCAAGATCGACGCCATCGGCAACGACTTCGACATGTCGCCTGGGACCTGCGGCAAGGACGGTCAGAACGTGTCCGTCGGCTGTGGACAGCCGACGCTGCGCGTGACAGGAGTGACGATCGGCGGTACCGCAAGTGCCTGATCTCCTCGCCCTGGGACGGAGGGTCCTCGAACAGGCGACAACCGACGAAGAGGTTGAGGTCTACGTCTCCCACGGCAGGGAGACCTCGGTCCGCGTCTTCGAGGGCGCCATCGAGCAGCTCGAGACTGCGGAGTCCGCCGGCGTGGGGGTGCGGGTCATCTCCGGGGGAAGACAGGGTTTCTCATATGTCGGGGCGCTCGACGAGTCGGCCGCGAAGGAGGCGCTCAACGAGGCGCGCGACAACGCCCGGTTCGCCACGGTCGACGAGCATGCAGGGCTCGCTTCGCCCGACGGCGTCGAACCTCCCGTGCTCGATCTTTGGCGGGAGGAGCTCGTCTCGTTCCCGACCGATGACAGGGTCGTGCTCGCCCTCGAGCTCGAGCGGCGCGTCCGGGGAGGAGACTCCCGCATCCGCCAGGTCGTCTCCTCGGACTACGTCGACGGTTACGGTGAAGTGGCGATCGCGACCTCGCGCGGTATCGAGGTGACGGACCGCCAGACCGGCTGCTACCTGTTCGTCCAAGCCGTTGCCGGTGATGGCGACGACACCCAGACAGGGTTCGGCTACTCGGTGGGTCGAGCTCCTCTCGATCTCGATCTGGAGGCGGCCGCGGCCGACGCCGTCGACCGCGCGACCCGACTGCTCGGGGCGAAAAAGGCCAGGAGCGCAAAGCTCACCGCCGTCCTCGACCGCCGTGTGACCGCGACCCTGCTAGGTATCCTCGCCGGCACCCTGTCCGGCGAGGAGGTGGTCAAGGGTCGCTCCCTGTTCGCCGGACGCATCGGCGAGCAGGTAGGCGTCGGGGAGCTGACCCTCATCGACGACCCGACGAACCCGCTCGCCTACGGCGCCTCCCAGCACGACGCCGAGGGACTGGCCTGCCGGCGCAACTCGCTGATCGCCGAGGGCGAGCTGAAGGGCTTCCTCTACGACACCTACGCCGGCCGCCTTGCGGGTACCGCCTCGACCGGCTCGGCCGTCCGCGGCGGGTTCCGGACAACCCCGGGCGTCGGTGCGCAGGCCCTGGCCCTCCAGCCCGGAACGCTTGACCAGGCGGGGATAATCGCGGAGGTCGGTGAAGGCTTCCTCGTACAGTCGATCACCGGAGTCCACTCGGGGGTCAATCCGGTGAGCGGCGACTTCTCTGTCGGTGCCGAAGGCCTGATGATTCGGGGCGGCGAGCTGGCGGAACCGGTGCGCGAGGTGACGATCGCCTCGACGATCCAACGAATGCTCCAGCACGTCGTGGCCGTCGGGTCCGACATCGAATGGTTGCCCGGCACAGCCACCGGTGTGACTCTCGCCATCGGCGAGATTGCGATGAGCGGGTCTTGAACTGAAAGGACCCGAGCAGCTCCGGACCGGAGCGGCTCAGCCGCTCAAGAAGCGGCTTCGGCTCTCGAGGCTCGCACGCCGGACGACGCCGTCGAGGTCGGGGCCGCTGGTGTGGCCGCCGCGGCGGGCTTCGATGGCGCAGCGCTGTCCCCTGCTGCTGGCTTGGTCGCCTCGGTGCTCGCCGGGGCGGCCGTGACCTCTGAGCCGCTGCTCGAACCAGCGGCGGCGGGCTTGAAACCGGAACGTCCGTCCCGGCTGTCGTTCTTGTAGAAGCCACTCCCCTTGAACACGATCCCGATGTTCCCGAACACCTTCTTCAGGGCACCGCCACAGTTGGGACATTCGGTAAGGGCGTCGTCCTTGAACGACTGCACGACCTCGAGGTGCTCTCCACATGACTTGCACGAGTACTCGTAGGTGGGCATGGATCCCTTCAGTCCTTTGCCTCGGCCACCCTCACCGTCCCGCCGACGGTCTGGCGTTGGCACTCTTGCTTTGTGAGTGCCAAGTATATCGTGGCTCTCCAGGGCTGAAAGCCTAGGGGAGGAGCCGCATGGATCGAGACAGTGTTGAAGAACTGGCCGCCCTCGAAGATGTTCAGCGGATTGTGATCAGCTCGTGCCCTCCGCTCAGCCCGATCGAGATCGAGCTCGGCGACGCGCTCGGCTCGGTTCTTGCCGAGGACGTGCACGCTTCGGACGATCTGCCTCCCTTCGCCAACACCGCGATGGACGGCTACGCGGTGCGCGCGGACGACACCAAGGCCGCGCCCGTGGAGCTCTCGGTCATCGGTGTCCTCCCGGCCGGCTCGGCGCCTACACGGGCTGTAGGGCCCGGAACAGCGGTCCAGATCATGACGGGGGCTCCTATCCCCCCTGGTGCCGACGGGATCGCCATAGTGGAGCGGACCGAACCAGGTTCGTCGGATGGCAAGGTCCGAATTCTCGACCAAGTCTCGGCGGGTGCTTACATCCGCCCAGCGGGAAGCGACCTGCACCGGGGTGACAAGGCTGTTGCTGCCGGCACGATCATCGGGCCAGCGCATATCGGGTTGCTAGCGAGCGTCGGCGCCACCCACATCAGTGCCCACCCACACCCGAAGGTCGGCGTCCTGTCGACCGGGGATGAGCTAGTAGGCGGCACCGTGCCGCTCGAGCTCGGGCAGATCCGAGACTCCAATCGCCAGGGTCTGCTCGCAGCCCTGCGACGGGACGGGTTCGTCGGCATCGATCTCGGTGTCCGTCGCGACGACGAGGAGGCAATCTCGGCAGCGATACGCGAGGGGGTCGAGCGCTGCGATGCAGTTCTTACCACCGGCGGGGTCTCCATGGGCGAGTTCGACTTCGTGAAGCTTGCCCTGGAGGCACTCGTGGCCGAGTCAGGAGGAATGAACCACCAGTTCAAGGTCGCGATCAAGCCCGCGAAGCCGTTGTCCTTTGCGACCGTCGCCAGAGGTGGCCGTCTGGTCCCGGTCTTCGGTCTGCCGGGTAACCCCGTCTCCTCGATGGTCAGTTACCAGGTCGTGGCGCTGCCGGCGCTGAGGAAGCTCGCGGGATTCCGGTCACCGCTCCCGCACTCGATCCCGGCCGTTGCGGCCGATGACTTTGAACGCCGACCGGACGGAAAGCTGCACCTGCTGCGCGTAGTGGCCGCGATGGGCCCGGACGGCCGCATCATCGTCCGTTCGGCTGGCGAACAAGGCTCTCATCAGCTTGCAGCTTTGGCCGCTGCCAACGCTTTGGCACTGCTGCCAGACGGCGAAGGCGTGACCACGGGTAGCGAAGTCCAGATACTTCTCACCGGCCCACTCGAGTGAAAGTGCGACCTGGACGGGCAGGCGCGATGTCTGGTGTCGGGACCCAGACCCCATCGCGGGTGCCAACCGTTAGGGCGCGCATGCTACCCAGGACATAGACTTCTCGCCAATGCCGAACCGAGGATTGACTCATGTCGACCCGCTTGGCCGGGCTCGAATGGTAGATGTCACTCCGAAGGAGCCGACTCACCGTCGGGCGATCGCCCGCTGCAAGGTCCGGATGCTCCCGGAGACCACCGTGAACATCGCGAGCAATGCGATCAACAAAGGTGACGTCCTCGGCGCGGCACGGATCGCTGGAATCCAGGCCGCAAAGCGCACGGCCGAGCTCATCCCCCTCTGCCATCCGTTGCTCGTCGGCTCTGTTGCCCTGAACTTCACGATCGGAGACGACTTCGTCGAAGTCGAGACGCAGGTCGAGGCAGTCGACAGGACCGGTGTCGAGATGGAAGCCTTGACTGCCTGCGCTGTCGCGGCACTCACGATCTACGACATGTGCAAGTCTGCGGACCGCTCCATGGTCGTGGAGGAGCTCTGTCTTTGGGAGAAGACCGGGGGCCGCTCAGGTGTGTGGCGCCGTGAGAGCGAGCCCGTGCAAAGCAACATCCACCATTCAGCTGCGAGCCTTGATTAGCGTTTCCGACAACGTAAGGACGGTCCTAGGAGCGTGAGCCTGGTGGTCATAGCTGTGCTAGCAGTCATCTGGGTGATCGCCCTGACACCGATGATGCTACGCAAGCTCTCTGAGCGCCGGTTCTCCAATTCCGTCGACTCCTTCCACCGTCAGCTCCGGGGTATGCGACGCGCGTACCCGCGACTAGCTGCGAGTGCCGTCGACCCGGAAATGGCGCTTTCCGCGACGGCGACAGCAGACGACGGAGTTTGGGCATCATCCCCCGTGACACCCTCGAGGGTGCCGCGATCTGAGGTTTCGCAGCATCGACCGCGACGTCTGGCGCCGCAGTCGGCACGGCGTCGTCGTGTCCTGCTCGTTCTTGTCACGACGATGCTGGGGTTCTTCTTGCTCGGCATGGTGCCCGGCTTGAAGGTTCTGTGGGACTTGGCGCTGTTGGCGTTCGCGGCCACAGCTGGCTACCTGGCCTTGCTCATCCACATCCACCGGCGTGCCGTCGAACGCGACGTCAAGGTCGTCGACATCCAAGAGCGCCTCCGGAACCAGAACGCCAATGCAACCGCAGACACCGTCATTCCTGTCCGCCGCATCGAGCCGGAAGACGTGGACTGGTCCGACGACGAACTGCTCGGGCCTGCCTTCGGGCTCGACTATGACGAGATCATGGCCGGCGGTCGCTGACCGGTCGACTCACCCAAACCCGACGGCCGAGCAACGCCTGTCCGATCACGCGTCAGGTGTCTGGGAGTGTTCGACGTGGCTCCGCTAATCTGAGCTGTCGGCCGGACTTGGCCGGGGCGCTCCAGCGGAACACTTCCGAAGGTCTGGCCCGGTCCCCCGGGGGTGTAGCTCAGCTGGTAGAGCGCCACGTTCGCAACGTGGAAGTCGGCGGTTCGAGTCCGCTCACCTCCACTCGAAACCCGCCCCAGGTAGGACAGGCCGCCGCCTACGCAACCGAGGCATGACGCAGTCCCACGGACGTGGCCAGCAGCGACAGAGGCGAGGGGGGGGGTCAAGACAGTGAGTCGCGGTCCCCGGCTTCCCATACCGCGTCCCCTAAGCTGCACCTGCAGATGACTGGCGGGACGATGCTTGGCCTGACATGGTGACTCGCTCATTCTCTGGGTCCTCCCTCGATGACGTGATGCACGACGCCATCGAGGAGCTGCTCGCCTCTGGGGACGCAACCGAGCCGTCCAGAGGGCCTGCCCGTGAGATCCGCGGCGCAATTATCGTGCTCCACAATCCCCGTGCCCGCGTGAGTCGAAGCGAGACACGCGGTCGAGTGTTCAGCTCTCTCGCCGAGCTCTCCTGGTATCTCTCCGGCTCGAACGAGGTCGAGGCCATAAGCCATTACCTCAGCCACTATGAAGACGAGGCCGAAGCGGATGGCACCGTGCACGGAGCTTATGGGCCGAGATTGCTGAACTTCGATGGCCTCAATCAGATCCGCTACGTTATCGACACACTTCGTCGGCGACCGTTTTCGCGCCAGGCAGCTATACAAATATTCGATCACGAGGACGTCAAACAGCCCTACAAACATGTACCTTGCACGTGCGTACTGCAGTACTTTCTAAGGTCAGACTCACTCGACGCACTCACGTACATGAGATCGAACGACGCATATAAGGGTTTGCCTCATGACGTTTTTGCTTTCACGATGATTCAAGAGATAATTGCCCGCTCTCTCAACGCTGACGTCGGCTCCTATATTCACATGGTGGGCAGCTTGCACCTATATCAGTCCGACGAGACCAAGGCACAGAGGTTCCTCGATGAAGGCTACCCGTCGCATGTAGAAATGCCGCCGATGCCGATTGGCGATCCATGGTCCTCGGTTGCTAGACTCCTGGACATAGAGTCAGCTTTGCGGACGGGTGCCGAGCCGTTAGCAATTGTCTTTGATGATGAGCCCTATTGGCAGGACTTAGGTCGGCTCTTCGCCATCTTCAGCCTGCTGCAAAGGCATAGATACTCGGACGTCAGCTTTCTTCGCGATGCGCTGTCATGCACGGTCTACGATGTCTTTATCGCAGATCGAATGTTGAACAAAGGAGCATAGCTCTCAGATGTACGCGTCAATGACGACCTTCGTAGACCGCCTCGATAGAATGCAGACTCAACCGGGCAGCCTCCTGTCGTGGGGTTGCCCTGTGCCCTTTTTTGGGGACCTATCTTCTGCACGCTTTGCCACCGTCGGGATTAACCCAAGTAACCGCGAGTTCATGGACGTGCGTGGCCGGGAGCTTCAGGGCGACCAGCGGCGGCTTCCGACCCTCAGATCGTTGGGTCTTACAAGATGGGGGGAGGCCAACGCCTTGCATTTACGCGAGATCCTGGAGGCATGTGCCTTGTACTTCCATCGTAATCCGTACGATCGGTGGTTTGGTGTGCTGGAACACGTATTCGAGCCGTCCGGCCTGTCCTTCTACGGACGCAATCCATCGGCGTGCCACATAGATCTTGTCCCGTTCGCAACAAGAACAAAGTGGACGCTTCTGCCGGGTGACGAGAGGCGACGTCTTCTCGCGTCCACTAGTGATGCCCTTGGTTTACTTCTTCGCGACTCCAACGTGGAAGTGCTAATGCTCAATGGCAGGTCTGTTGTTGACCATTTTGAGCTCCTGACGAACGTACAACTGGATTGTTCCGCAATGGAGTCCTGGAATCTGAGAAGAGGTGATAGCCCAACAGTCCGGGGGTTCGCGTACGCAGGGATCGTCCATCAGGTCGGAGGTGTCCCGCTTCGGCGAAGGCTACGGGTGTATGGATACAACCACAATCTTCAAAGCAGCTTTGGGATTAGCCGTCGGGTCGTTTCCAGCATCGGAAGGTGGTTTGAGTCTATATACGTTCCGGCGGCGGCGTGAGAGCCCGCGACGAACGGTTGGCGCAGAGCATTACCGAGGCGCTCGCGGCGTATGAAAGCGAGGTCGGCCCTTTGCCTGGGGTCGACTCGCCGGACCACCGTAATTCGTTTGTGAGACAGTTAATCGACAGTGTGCGGCGGAACCTGTACGTGGCGCATATCGTCGATGCTGATCTCAGTCCATTGCGATGCGATCCCAGATCTGGAAAGTTTGATCCCCTGAAAGCGGCGGTGCTCTTCAAGCGATCGGCCGAATACGATGAGGCCTTCTGGATGTTGTTCCTGTTTGTGC
>Ga0187880_1003474_pt1 | contig 12007 bp, 9 predicted proteins | sample June2016WEW_19_4_FD_132998 | JGI IMG/M metagenome (GOLD analysis project Ga0187880, IMG submission 132998) | Peatland microbial communities from SPRUCE experiment site at the Marcell Experimental Forest, Minnesota, USA - June2016WEW_19_40 | ecosystem: Environmental > Terrestrial > Soil > Wetlands...
AATCTGACTACGAATCAGTAGGTCGGGAGTTCGAATCTCTCCGGGCGCACCATATAAAGCTAATAAATCCAAGACTTTAAAGCCCATCTGAGCGCAGAGCTCAGATGGCTTTTTTCGTGCTGGTGGCTGTTTTGGTGGCTGTTTGACCCTGCACACGCAGTCGCCCGAATTTCCCTTCCCTGCCCCGGAAGCTCCACTTTGCATCCTTAAGCAAGGTAGTCGAACTCGTGGAGCGTGGCGGTGGGATCACCGATCAGGAGAGCCGGCTGATGCTGAACCAGGCCACCGGGACTGGACGAGGCAGGGTGTTCCTGAACTTGACGGCCGAGCAGTATGCCAAACTGAAGCGTCAACGGGGACGACAAAGGCCCTGGGATCCAAAACCCCAGGGCCTTTGGTCGTGCGGCTGGAACAGCTTGAACTACGGCTGGAAGAACTGGAGTCGACGCGAGCCGAGATGGAAACAGCGGCTGAACGAGTGCTGCCGGCTGAGGAAGCGAAAGCCAGACCGGCACGCAAGCCGCTTCCCGAAGGTCTCCCCCGCGAAGTGGTCACCCATCTTTCTCACGGCGATTGCTGTCCCGATTGCGGCGGCGCGCTGCGCCAGATCGGCGAGGATGAGCATCGAGATCGATGACAGGTGGGTCGGGCGCAAGGCCGGCGACAAAGCCAGCGAGAGAGGATTGCGTGAGGTTGGCCGTCTGCTGGCTGTCGGCTAGCATATAGCCGAGGCGGTCGGCTGGATAGGCGGGGTCTAGGGGTACGTATGCGCCGCCGGCCTTGAGAATGCCAAACAGGGCGACGATCATCTCCACGCCACGCACCATGCAGAGAGCAACGCGGGCATCGGGACCGACTCCGATCGTTCACAGATGTTGAGCCAGGTGATTGGCGAGGCGATTCAGCGCATCGTAGGTGATCTGGAGACACGCGGAGGTCGCGGCCACGGCGTCGGGCACACGAACGGACTGAGCTTCAAAAAGCGTGTGGACGCGGAACTCCGGATGTGCCTGGGCGTTGCGTCCCCAGGCGAGCAGCTGCGCGCGCGTTTCATCGGGAATCGAACAGCCAGCGTGTGGAGCAAAGGCCAGTGATCGATCAGTTGTTTCCAGGATTAGATCCGAAAACACATGTTAAAGGCCGAGCGTCCATTGCGCAGAGCGAGTCTGAGCAGGGATCCCTAATTCACAGTTAAGGTAAACGTTGTCGTGGGTATCGGGGTGATCGAGGGGCTTCCGGTGCCTGTCACCGTAAAGGTATACGTTCCGGCAGTTGTCCCAGGGTTGCTCGGGCCGGTGGAACCGCCTCCGCCACCACCTCCGCCACATGCAGCCACGCTGCCCAGCGCCACAATCAACACCAGCATTCCGATCAGCGACCGCCAGCTGCGCCGTTTTGCCGGGATTCCCAGAAATACCAGAAGGGCCAGAATCGCACCGCTCCCGGCTCCGTCCCATCCCCGTCCTGGGCCGAGTTGAGGCCAAACTAGCGAAGCGGATGCCGCTGTCGTGCCCACTGTGAAGGTCGCCGTCCCTGTTGCCGTAGTGCTAGTCAATGTCACGGTCGCATTGCCGTTGGAGCAGGTTGGCATGTCGGTTGCGCCAGGGGGATAGGACGTCAGTGCGCAGGTGATGGTGACGGTTCCCGCATAACCGTTTGCCGTGCTCACCGTAATGGTTGAGGTTGCGGGTGCTCCGGGGTTAACGGCAGCGGGCGTCGTCGCTGCCAGCGAAAACACGGACTGCGTCACCGTCGCCGTCACGATGCAGTTGTTTGCGGGCATGGTTCCCGAGTAGGTCGTCGTGCCAGAGCCGGAGCATCCACTCACGCTGGCGATGTACGAACCTGCGCTCGCAGTGACGGTGCAGCTAAAAAACGCACCACCGGAATACGCCCCGGCACAATTCGTCACCATTCCAGTTCCCGTACCCGTAGTCTCCGCTGAAAGCGTGTATGGGCCTGAAAGCTGATAAATATGGGTGGCATACGAGTTGAACGTGTCGGTAATTACGCCGTCCGTGACCGGCGCAGTGCGATTTTCGTTGAGGACCGCAGCCATCCCCGTGAACGAACTCCCGCTCACGGTCAGCGTCGTGCTCAATGCCTGAGTTTCTTCCGCGCTGTCGTTGCCGACCGCCGTCCCCGAATCCGGGGTCGAGGAGATGCTGGGCCAAACACCAGCGATGGTGAAACCCGTGTAAGGGGCGCTTGAACCGATAACCGAAGCCACAATGCAACTGGCGGAGCTTGCACAATTGAGTGCGGAGTTGGTAAGACCCTGAACTGCCACAATCTCACCCACGCTGAAATAGTTGGTTGCGGTGTACGTCGCGGTCGTCGATGTTGCGGCCACATTGGTTACGGCTGCCTGATCGGGATCGCTAAGCCGCGTTGCGAACACGGTTACTGTTTCGCCAACCTGCTTCGCAGCAACGTCCACCCGCGAGCCTTGCGCGGTCTGGCTGCTCGCCACAGACAAAGTTGTGGCACTGTCTATGTAAGAGGTCAGGGTGGTGGCCAGCGTCAAGAAATTGGCTTGTGCCGCACCGTGAGGAGCATCCTCAGTCGTGTACCCGCCCGGACCCCACCATGAGACTCCCTTAAGTCCATGAATGACACCGAGCCAAGATTCCATCGTCACTTCCGCCGGAGTCGGTCCATAGCCAAGGCACCCATTCGTGTTGTTGTTACAAACGCCGCCTTCAATGAAAGCCAAAATCGGCACAAGGCCGTAGGTGTAGCGAGCCTGCCCATCCCACGACTGGACCAACTGAGTCACGGTGTCAAGATCATGAGACTCACTGTAGATATAAGGGTACATATCCGTAGAAAAAACGTCTGCTGGCAGGACCGCGCTGTTGGGCACCACGGGGTAGTAATAATTTGAAAAACGATCCGTTACCGCGCCAGACGGACCACCAGTATAATTCTCAATCTCTGGATGGTTTCCGTCGTTGTTCGCAACGACCTGTTCCACTGATGCCAAAAGAGGCGGCAAGACACCATCGCCGCCTCCCCCATCCGGCTCATCTACCCATGTCCACATGAACATATTAGGATTGCCTGCGTTGGTAGTAACGTAGCTCGCCGCAGTCGTCAGTGCGCCAGATTGATTGAGAGCAAGTCCTGCCGGTCTGTTAGCGCTATTTGACCCTTCCCAGTTGTTGTCGGGTCCAATATAAGGGACGGAAGAAAGCGCATTCAAGCACTCCGTCTGCGTGGCTGGCGTGTAGGCGTAAGCTGCCACGTAGCAATCTTGCCACCCGTAAGTATTGACCGCATCGTAGACCATGTAGGCATCGTAGGTCGGGACAATTCCATCGGCGAAGGGTGCAACGGGAAAATATGCTGAACCCTTCCAGTAAATGTTGTTGTTCGCGTCGATGTAGACCGCTGGGGTTCCCGCGACGTGCTTCACCAAAGTTCCCGTGAAAGTCGCCTTTGGAGTTCCCCCAAAGTTCTGCAACTGCACCTGGAAGGTGTGACTGCCCACGGAAAGGCCGCTGAGGTTGACGGTAAACCGCTGATGCCCGGTCATCGATCCGGTCTGCGTGTAGACCGTCGCGCCGTCCACGCTGGCCGTAAGGATGTCGCTCGAAGCATCCCCCCACATCACCACATCAATAGGTATCGCGCTGCGGGCGTTGGTGTTCGGGTAGCGCACCGTGATGTTGGCCGCAGGAGCCGCAATTTGACTTCCCGTTGCGATCACTTCATCGTCAAAATAAAGCGAGCCGCTCTGCGTGGAAGCATTTTGAAGCCCTGTGTACACCGCCCGAAACGGCCCGGTGAGCGTGAGACTGGAGGAACTCATTTCTTGCGTTCCGTCCAGCCATACCGTCGTGACGCCGTTGCCGCTCCCGGCCTGATTAAACATTTGAATCGAGTGCCAAGTCCCAACAGAAAGATTGTGCGTCCCTGTTAGGCCGGAATGAGTTGCCAAAATCAAGGAACCGGAACTGTTTTTGAGATACACCTCATCGCCACCCACCACCTCTGAAATGACAACTGAGGTCCCGTTCGTAGAGGTCCAAGAAGAGTCTATGTAGAAATAGAACAGAACATAAACGCTCGTTTTCGAAGGTATCGGAGTTTCGACATCCACCCGGTTACCGGAGGCGGGTAGCGTGGCCTTGAAAGAATATAGTCCCGAATGTGCCTGAGTAGTAACTACTGTCCCTGCTCCTCCATTCAGAGTAGTCGGGCATGGCGCGAAGCAATCCGCACCGATCCCGCTCCACGCGCTGAAGTCCTGCGTCTCGAAATCGTCTTGAAAAAGGACAGTCTGAGCCGCCAGAAGCGGAGCAGCCAATACTAACAAGCACGAAATGTAATGATGAAGTTTCACAAGCTGTCCCAAATGTCCCTCATTCAATGGCCACAATGCCGTTGTTTGTATTGCCCACTCCAGTGGAAGTACACGACAGGCTAGTCGTTCCGGCACTAATCCCCGCGTGATAATAGATGCCCCTGTCGGCGTTCATGTCTTGGCTCATTCCTTAACCGTTCGTCCGGGTTAAGAAACTGCTTATTCTTCGTCGACGGCCCCAGTGGGTGGACGGCGAAGAACGCTAGATGCGGCTTCGCGGATTTCCGCCTTTGGCCGTGTCTCGCCTTTTCGTAGCCACCACACCAACAGAAGCAACAGCGCCAGCGCGACAGCAAAGAACACTACGCCGCCCTGGTGATGGAATTTGCCGGTCAAGTAACTAGGATCGACCTTGATCGAGAGCATCGCAATGGTGAAGATGCGCAGCCCGTTCTTGGCTACGGATAGCGGAACAGCGGCCAGGATCACACCGGCCTTGCGCCATCGTGTCCGGAGCAACATTTGGGCGACTCCAATGGCAGTAACCAGCAGCATGGAACTCGAACGGATACTGCTGCACTCTGTCGCGACTTGAAGCGTCAGTCCGGGAAGGTTCAGAAACATACCATCCCGAACCACCGGAACACCAAACAAGCGAAACAGCGCCATTGCTGACCAGGCCGACCCGCTTTGTAGCTGGGGGACGATCCAATCCAGTACCGCGGCCGGAAGCGGAACGACTGCAAAGAGGAATACCAGCGGAAAAAGCGCTATTCGCGAGGCCTTCCGCCCAAAACAGAGGGTGAAGGCGCCCACCCACCAGACGACGAGCGCCGCCATGCGCACGGAGAGCGACGCGTCATCGGGAAGGGGGCTGGACCAGAAATACCCTCCCAGTGCGATGCCTGCTGCAATTACTAGTAGAGGTACACCGGCCGCGACGCTGTACGTTGCAAGGCTCCGCACCGAGTGCCAACGCAGGTACAAGAACTCCACACTGAGCATCAAGACAAGCGGAATATATGTGAAGGCATCTTGGTTGAGCGCCAGCCGGGCTGTTTCGATGAGGGACCCATAGCCCGCCACCACCGACAACGCGAGCAAGAAAACAAAAGCCGACAATCGCTTCTTGTCGGCTGCCGTTCCGTTTACAACCAAAGGATGATCTTTCTTCATTCTCGTGCCTCGCTCACGTCTCGCAATGGACTTGACCACTAAGTGCCGGACCTGATCACCGCAGGACGCGAAATATGAGGGAGACCGCCATCGGAATTGCCGGGCTCCAACTGATAGACGACCTTGCCACCGACTAGCGTCGCGAATGCAAGCGCCGCCCGTTCGGCACCGTCGCCCTCAATCCGCCATCCCTTGCCGTCCGGAACGACCGACATCCGGCTCCGTGCGCGCCACCAGTCGTTGATCTCCCCAGGAAGAGCAAACCACAGATTGCGCCGTTCTCTTATCTCTCTCAGGTACCCAAGCAGCTGCTTGTACACACCGAACGTCTCGGGCTCCTGGATGTAGTCCGGGTGCACAATGAAACTCACCAGTCCATTCTTGGCGAGAATCATCTCGATCTGCTGCTTCCACAGGTCAATCGTGCGCTCCTTAAGGATGTAGAAGAGCGTGTAGTCCTGAACTGTTGTCAGCGGAATCTCCAGAATCTTTCCGATGAAGTAGGGCCTCACTGTACAGCATCCGCCTCGCTGCGGGTCCATCGGCGCGACGTTCGGTATCGACATGTCGTACGAGAAGTCCAGATCCCCGTACCAGTCCGCTCTGCGGTATAGAACAGCCGAGCGATAGCCGTTCGCTCCGAACCGGCGGCCATACTCGTTGATCCGCGCGGCTCGACGCAGAAACTTCTCGCGCTCATCGAAGAGCCGCCCGTCATGGTTCAGGTCCTGCACGCAGATCTCGACGCCTAGGCACCTGAGTCTCTCCAGGAATTCCTCGCTGACTGGATATCGCTCCTCGGGAACGATCTGAAACGAGCCGCGGATTCCGAACTCCTCGTCGATGGCTATTAACTGCTCGCAGAACGCAGCGCCGCGCTCGGACTCAAGGTCATGCGTCATCAGAACACAACCTGTTGCGCCCTTGGGCCAGAACCAGACAAACGGGATTGCCTGCGTGCCGGTTGCCGTGAGTGAGTGCGCGAGCAGTTTCTCGCCGAGATCCTCGACCGTGGTATCCACGGGCCAGCGCGGAAAGCCCCGCGTCTCCCACCGCGCGGCGCGGAGCCTTTGCATGAAAATCCGGATCGATTCGCTGACCACCGGGCGCAGTTGGTAGTAGACCGCCTTTATCAGCCGGTCCATCCTGCTCATGCTGCTCCCGGGGTAGCGCTCCAGGCGCAGATTGTCGATAACTTCGTCGGGATCGAACGGAAGTTCGATACGCCCGTCCTCAATGCGAATCTCCCCCGCGTCGCTCATGCCCGCCGAGCCATTCCGCAATGCGGCGAACTTCCCAAGATAACGCCCAAAGCAGATCGTGTTGGGCGCCAGACGGAAGTATCCCGGCTTGGCGGAGAGTCCGCGGCTCACATCGAACGGCAGATGCTCCTCAGAGCAGCGGTAATTCTCGACTACAGTTCTTGCGGGCATAGTAGCGTGTGTACGGATCGGCGGGATTCGCGCCAAGTGGCCAGGATTCTATCCAAGATGGCGATATACGAGGCGCCCCAGTCCTGCCGCGGCAAAGTCCGGCAAGACCCGGAAAAGCTGGCGCGCAAAGCCAAGCCTCGTGGGAATGTTGCTGGCAGCAGCCGCCTCTGGCGGATAGCGGAGATAGGTCAGCCGCCTGCGCGTGGCTCCAAAGTGGTCTTTGAAAGCGATCAGCCCCGCATGATCGAGGTCGGTCCGGCCAAAGTCGATCTGCTCGGCGCATTCGCTCTTGCTCTCCTCGATCATCTTCCAGAACAGAAACGGCATGGCGCCAAGGTTGTGGTAGCGCTCGTCCGAGCAACCGTATTTGTAGACGACCGTGCCTTTGTGTCTTAGCGTGAAAATGGCACCAACTGGCGTCGCGCCCTTGCTCGCCAGCCGAATCTCCGCGTCGGGGCTCATGTACTTGAGCAGGTTTTCAAACCACTTGCGTGGCTGCGGCAATAGCGCCTGCCGCCTTCGCGTCCTGAGCAGCAGCCGGTAAAAGGAGTCAAGTAACTCCGGCGAGGAGCCCCGCGTGTAGACCAGCCTTTCGCGTTCCGCCCGCCGGATGCGGCGCTGCAGGTTGTCTTTGTCCAGATTGGAGAACAACGCTTCGGCGCTCGGCTCTAGGCTCAACGTGTGCAGCCAGTACGAACGGCTGGGTGCGAGCACCGTCCCGGCAAATCGCTCGGAATTGATGGGGCGAAGTTCGATGTACTTCCACTTTCCCCGCTTCTGCTCCTCTTGAATCCACTCGACCAGCGTCGCTACGCCTTCCGGGCCCTCAACCAGCGGTTCGCAATGATCGGCAAACGGCAGTGACACCAGCCTTCTGCCGGTCGCCCAACTGTCGACCACGCAAAAGATAGCCCTACTCCCTGCCGATTCCTTCTTGCTCCGGCACTCAATCGCCAAAGGTCGAAATCCATACGTCGAAGCCAGAGCACTCAACCAGCCCTGCGAATGAAACGGAGATACTCCCGATAGCTCATCCCGAGCATCAATCCACTGTGGAATCCCTGGAGGAACTACAACCTGGCAAGACATACGTCTACCCTGAGTCGCTTTGTACTCGCTTGCATCTTAGCTCCGCGCCAGCAAACCCTTGCCGGTTCTTAGCTTCTTCCTGGAGATAAGAGCATCAACTAGACCGAGATATGCGTCTTCGACTTCCTGCGCGCCACTTTTGACTCTTTCCCACGCATTCTGGGACAGCCGCTCGGCGAATTTTGGGTCGTTATAGACAGAGAGAACAGCCCTCACAAGATCCGTTACATCGTCCGAGCGAAAGAAACAGACTTCCGAAGTCTCGTATAGATGCCTTTCAATCTTGGTATCACTTGCTACGACGGGCACGCCAACAGCCTGAAACTCGGGAATCTTGGTGCTTGCAGCCTCATTTCCGAACGGATCGCTCGCGCGCTTGGGTACTATCGCAACGTGAGCCTCAGCCATTCTTTTCACAAGGAGGGACACAGGCACCATATCGAAGAACCGGATCGCTCCAGATACGCCGAGATCTTGAGCAAGAGACGCAAGGCTCTTCCGCGACTTACCCTCTCCATAAACATGTAGCTCAGCTCCTGGAATAGCGGCCTTGATTTCTGGCAGGGCCCGTACTGCGAGATCGACCCCTTGATGTGGGCTCAGAGTTCCAGGATACATAATCACAAACCGGTCGCTGCGGGGCGCAACTGCTCTCTTAGAAAAGACGCTGAAATCCGGGCTATACCAAATCGTCGTACACCTTGTCCGATCAATCGCGCGCTGAGTCACGCGCTCGTACCACAACGGACTAGCCACAATCACGTGGTCGGCGAATCCCGCCGACCACCTTTCTATGCTCTTAAGCATCTTAAGCGCAAGCGATCGCTCAGATAACCTAAACCTACTCATACATAATTCTGGAACAAGGTCTCTTAAGTCGAGAATAACAGGCGTCCCGCAGAGCTTTGGGTAAACGGCCGAAAACACGAGGAAATCCGGTATCGATTGAACATGTATAAGATCGTACGGCGTCTGTCTGTGTTTTCGCGCGACGACAATCGTAGCGCGCAACAGAAACATGACAAGCTTGCACAGGTAAATAAGCCAGCCGCCCTCTTCCATATTCCTTGCGCTGATTCGATAAACGTTTACGCTCCCTGCCGACTCGAAGGCTGGAGCACCGAGCCTTCGCGCCGAAATCACGTCCACAGTGTCGCCCCGAGCCGAGAGAAATCGTGCGAACTGCTGCATATGCGTGTTGCTTTCGTAGAACCTGCGCGCGATAAGACAGACTCTCATCCGTTATCATCAACTCCTCTCGGGAGTGGTTACAGTTGAAGGTCGTCAAGGAGTCGCATAACTGAATCCTTCCACGTCGGCATCCGTTCCACGAGCAGCGCACGGTACTCACCGCGCTTGCTCAGGGACGATTCCACCAGTTGGATGGTCTGAATGAGATCCGACGCGCGAAGGTCGGCCACCAGATGGGATAGGCCAACAGTCTCCATTACACCCGCGAACTTCGAACTGTAGGCGAGAGAGACAGCCGGAACGCACTGTGAGACAGCAGCAATGCAAGCATGCATCCGTGAGCCAATGAAGAAGTCGCAGGATCCAATTAGATACTTGAGGTTATGTTGATCACCGAAAATTGAAGTGGCGCCGAGGAAAGGGCCGAACCGAGGGCCGAGTTCCTCACAGAGTCTCTTACACAAAAGCACATCGCTCTCACGTCCTTCTCCAAGGACATGGGGGACAAGGAAGACAGATGCTCCGCACGCGCCGATTAAATGGGCAATGATCTCACGGATGAGTTGATCGTAGTCAACCACGAACCCGGCACTCCTGCCAAAATCACCTCCGGTCTTACATAGCAGGCCGCTCACATTCAGCCCCACGATTGGCCGCGCACCCCTATTTTCGAGAAGCTCCTCGAAGTTCCGATCCCGAACCTGGTGTGGCTCCAGCAGGATTCCCATATCGTGCGCAAACCGGATGGGGACTCGGGAGAACCCGGAGCCAAGCAGATTCCGGCAGAATTGGAGGCCTTCATAATCTCGGGAATACAGCCGTAATGCATGCCCCATGATTCGGCGCGCGGCGAATCTGGCGATCCGTGACCGGAAGGGTCCAAAAGTTTGGGGAAGCACGATCAGTCTCTTCCCCAGCAGCAAGCAGATGAGCTGAGGCAGGGCGATGTAAAAAAAGTTTTGTATGCCGTAAATATCACTGAAACTATCTCCCCCTGCAACTGAAGCTGCGATTTCGGCGCTTGATACTTTTGCTATATAAGGGTTAACTGCTTCTATCCAGCGGCGAAACCACACGATAGGAACTGCCCGCCAGAACGCCGCCAAGAGAAGAACGACAAGAACGTGATTTGGCAAGAGGAGCTTCTTCGAGAACCTGAGGTTAACGAGAGGGACTTCCACGGGGAAATTGTTTGTGCAAATCGTGTACTGGCCAGGAGAAACGCCGTAATCAAGGATAAAGATTTCCGCATCGGGCCAACGGTGTAGAAGTACTTCTATAGCACCCACGGTGAGTGCGTTAACACCCATATTGGCCGTACCAAATGTCGCACCGAGCAGGCAGATGCTCGGTGCGCGCTTCTGCTGTTCTTCGTACTGCACCGCAGAGTCAGGATTCTTCATCGTTAACTACTTTGGTGAATCGGGGATTTCTTCAGGGTGTCCTCTTGGCAGCGACTTTCAATGCCCCGGAATGCGATAGATGTGCACGGCTAGAGGCATGAAGGTATCGGAAAGCGCCCCATTAACTACTGGAACACTGCGATTCTCGCCTAGCACTTCTGCGGACGACGACCCCAACCCAGAAACAGAGAGTCTAGCCGTGATCGGGGGGTCACCTTCTTCGCCGAGTTCGCTCAGCCGAGCCGCAAAGACGTAAACGCTCCTGCCGTCGTCGCGAACCGTCGCATCCACTCTTGCGTGCGGGACATATCGATCGGAGACAACTTTCCGTGTTGTGTCGCTGAGAACAACGTCCTTCAACGCAGAGATCTTTGCCAGGAAAGCCGCCATTGCGCGATAGTGCGCGTCGTCGATATAGGCGAGCGGTCCCCACCAGGAGATCCCCTTCACCCCATGAATTACCGCGAGCCAGGATTCCATCGTGACTTGCGCCGCCGTTGGGCCGTGACCCTTTGTGCAGGCCGGAGGGTCCGAACAAGGCTGGATTCCGGCCTCGACAAACACATACCACGGCGTCAGGTCGTATGTGTACTGCCGTACCCTGTCAATTTGGTCGACCCATTGGGCGATGGTGAATCCGCCTTTTTGATAGATAAGCGGGTACATGTCGAAGGAGTATACGTCGGCGGGCATCTCCGCATTGTTTGGAACCAGCGGATAGTACCAACCTGCACGCCGATTGCGTGTATTGCTGTTGGGATAGCCAGCCACGTTGAGCAATACCGGATGATTTGCATCGTTGGTGTGCGTGACCTGCAGCAGGGAACGCATTTGGGCAGGTGGAACATGACCGACGCCGGGGCCGATGTCAGGCTCGTCGTTCCATGTCCACATGAAGACGCCGCGATGATTCTTGAGCGAACTGGCGTACTCGCCGACTATCTTCGCCGCCTCAGGTCGATTGGCCGCGAGGACTCCATCGCCTCGCCCGGTAAAGTTGTCGTCTGGACCAATGGCCAATACGCCGCCCAGCGAATCCAGAAAGCCCTTGTACTGGCCGCGGGAATAGCGATACCCATCGGCGAAGCCGGCCACCCACCCGTAGGTGTTAACCGCCTTATGCGAGCGCCAGGTCTCCCACTGGTGCAGTCCATCCTCATAGGGCGCTACGGCGAAATACTTCCGGCCGCGTACCAGGATGTTGTTGTTTTCGTCGATGGCGACGGTTGGCTCCCCGGCGGTGTACTTGTGGATCGTACCGGAATAACTGGCCTTGACCGAGCCCTTCGCGCCCATGAGTTGGATCACAAGTTTGTGATCTCCCACGGCAAGCGGCGTCAGGCTCAAGGGAAAGCGCTCATGACCGGAAACGGCTCCGGACGTCTTAAAGACCTCGGCCCCGTCCA
>Ga0187880_1003484_pt1 | contig 11989 bp, 12 predicted proteins | sample June2016WEW_19_4_FD_132998 | JGI IMG/M metagenome (GOLD analysis project Ga0187880, IMG submission 132998) | Peatland microbial communities from SPRUCE experiment site at the Marcell Experimental Forest, Minnesota, USA - June2016WEW_19_40 | ecosystem: Environmental > Terrestrial > Soil >...
CGGGTCTTCGAGCTCCTCGGCGTGCCGGTCCCAAAGCACCTGGTGTAGCCAGAACTATCCGGTCCGCCAGCGCGAACTCCCAGGTAAGTGGGCGAGAGCACGCTCTACGGAAAGTAAGTTCGGGCTAGATCGGCGGGCGTCTGGTCGACTGCCAGGCTCGTCCCTATCAGCGCGACGCCGGCTGGCAGCCCTCGTTGCGGGGCCAGCTCTGCAGGCACGAGCAGCGAACCGGGTTCGAGCTCCTCCGCCGCACGACGACCGATCACCTGTCCGGCGTCCTGCAGCGGCATCGCGTCCAGACCGGCGACAGGTGCGACCGAGACGGTCCCCAGGTCGGAAGCGGTGACTGTGACGCCGGCGGGGACGAGGTGCGCGACTGCCAGCAATGCCACGGGCCGGGGTGCCCGGTTCGCGACCACCGCTCCGAGAGCTCCACACGACAGGACGATCACGACGCCTCCGGCGGCGAGGAGGGGACGGCGCCGGCCGCGCCCTTCGATCGCGCCCGATGGGCGTCGCATCTGCGCCAGCGGAGGCCTTGGGAAAGCGCGCCGGGCGGCACGCCCTTTGGGGAAGTTGCGGCCGGGCACCGAGCGATCCGGGGGAGCCGTTGCGAGTGGCATGGCGCGATCGTCGGACAAGCCTGTACCGACCCACCTACCGGTGCGGCTTCGCATCGCACGTGCGCGGTCTCGACCCGCTCCGGTCAGGCCTCGGCCGGCCCGAGAGATCCGACGTACGCGAATCGGCAGGCCGAGCGCTTTGCAGCATTGGACCCTCAGCGGGAGGGTCGAGCACTCACCCAAGGAGAGCCCGAAGTGAACGAAGACCGAGTGAACGGCCGAGAGCCCGGAGTCCTCCCCGGACAGGGGGACTCGGCGCAGGCATCGCTGAGCGCTGGGCCTGAGCCAACAGTTGCGGACGCGAGCGGTCCGAGCTTCGCCGGCCCGGGCGGTGCCCACAGGCACGGCCCGAGTTTCACGGCCCGAGCCGCCGGCATCGTTGGCGTCGCGGCGTTGGTGGTGGTGGGGTCCCTCGTCGGCGCCGCCGCGCTGAGCAGTTCCGGCTCACAGCCTCGCTCAGCCAACATCAAAGCTGTGTTGACCGCATCACATGACGCTTCGACGACGTCGCCGCCGACCATCACCGTCACAGGTAACGGAGTGGTGGAGGGCACGCCCGACACCGCCACGTTCAGCATCGGCGTGACCACGACCGCGCGCACCGCCGTCGAAGCCCTCGAGCAGAACAATACCCAGGTGGCAACCCTCGAGCAGTCGCTGGAACAAAGCGGGGTGCAGTTGAAGGACATGCAGACGAGCTATTTGAACCTCTCTGCCAACACCAACTCGAAAGGGTGGGTCCGTAGCTTCACCGCCGAGGACGACCTCTCGGTGACGATGAACGACCTCGCGGACCTCGGCCAAGCCCTGGACGCCGCCGTGACCGCGACTGGTAACGGAGTCACCCTGGGCGGCATCTCCTTCTCCATCTCGAACCAGTCGGCGATGCTCGCCTCCGCACGGGCGCAGGCGATGCAGGCGGCGAACACCGAGGCGACCCAGGTTGCCGCGGGAGGCGGATTGACACTCGGACCGATCGTCTCGATCACCGATCAGGAGAACGCCGGCCAGTACGTCTACTACAACCTCAACGCGGCCGCCCCGGTGGCAACCGGCACCTCGGTACCGGTGCAGGCGGGCCAGCAGCAGATCTCGGTCCAGGTCACAGTCGTCTACCAACTCGTCCCCTCTTCCTGAGCACCTTCTTGCAGCACTGCTCTGCTACCTTCACCGGCTGCCTCGATGCCCGTGTGGCGTCGAGGCAGCCGGCGCTTGAGCCGCCCCGAGCCGTCCGCGATCGCCGAGGCGGTCGGGCGAGGTTGGGGCGGTGCGAAGACCGTCTCGAAACTGCAACTGCGCGAAACTGCCTCCTCGTCGCTTTGAAAGGACGTAATGGACGGCCCTGATCTCTCCCATCTCCTCGACGAAGCGAACCCCGCCAAGCCCCCGCGAGAAGTCCTCGACGGCATCGTCCGTCGCCACCGTCGCCAACAGGCCCGTCGCGCCCGCACTGCGGCGACTCTCGGCCTTGTGATCGTGCTCGTCGGCGCGGGCGTGGGCATCGGCCTCAGCCGTCACAGCGGGACGACGGTGACCGCGCTGCCGAAGCTGCCGAGCGAGAGTGCACCGACCATGGGTCGCATGTCGGCGAACGCCCCGGTTCCGATGAGCCCCGGCGGCGCTCCCGAGGGACTCGGCTGGGTCAACGCCGCGACAGAGGCGGGTCCCTCGGCGAGCGTCGTCTCGCCGGGGACGGCCGTCGCCAAAGGTGCTCAGGGCTCGGGCCGGCTGCAGGCCACGAGCACTTCCCCAGGTTCGGGCACGCAAGTGTGCAGTATCTGGAATTGCTCTCTCTACTCGCCTTACGGGTCGGTCGGCGGTGCCGTCATCCGGCATCTGTTCTCTCGCACGAGCGGCGATGTGAGCGTCCGTGCCTTCACCGCCGCCTGGGCAACGGCACCCCTCGAACTCGTCCCCACGGCTTCGGCGCCTGTCTCCACCCCCGTGGCCGCCGGGACCGGACCGGGCTCGTCGGTTCCGACGCCAAGCGTGCGAGCGGCGCCGGTGAGCTGCGCCCTCACCCGGGCCCTCGTGGTCGAGCTGTCCGACTCGGGTGCTGTCGGCGTCGTGTCGGTTCCTCTCGGGCCGTCGCTGGCCCAGCCCATCGACGTGCTGTCGGACCAGGTGGTCGGTGTCGCGGAGCGGTCGCCGATCGTCGTTGTCGTGGCGCATACGACCGGCCAGGCCGTGAGAGTGCGGGCCGATTTTGCGGGCGGGGGAAGCGATGTCATGACCGTCGTCGACAGGTGGGCTGTGCTCGTCCACGCACAGGCGACGGCGAAGGTCGGCGGGACCGGCGGCCAGGGCAGCGCGACACCAGGGCAAGCGACGGTGTACGCGCTGTCCGGCACCGGCTCAGTTCTCGAACAGGCCGACTTGCCGGGATCCGGGTCCTTGGCCATGGCAGTGGGAGCGTGCGCAGGGCGCAACGGCGGAGTGCCAAGGGCGGTCGGTTCCAGCGCGTCGGGCTCTCCCGGTTCGGCAAGCTCGGGCGCGTCGGGATCCCAGAGCTCGCCGCTGCCGGCCTCGTCCGCCAAGCCAATCGGCGGTTAGCGCGCCCCGCGACCAGGGGCCGCCCCGTTGGGACAGACTGTCCTCATCGAAGACGACCGCAAGAGCGAGGTGGCAGGGGACTTCGTGAGCGTTTACGAAGCTCACTATCCGCGTCTCGTCCGCGCGCTCGAGATCGGTGGCCTGGACCGGCCCACTGCCGAGGATGTGGCGCAAGAGGCCTTCGCCCGTACCCTCGGCCACTGGCGGCGCGTGCGCCTCGGGACCAACCCACCGGGTTACGTCTACCGGACGGCGTTCCGCCTCTCGCGCAGTCACTGGAGGCACGAGTACCCGCTTGAGACCGAGCAGGTCTCTCGTCGTGACACCGCGGCCGAGGCGGTCTCCAATCTCGGCCTCGAGGCGGCGCTCGGCCGCATGCCGGCGAGGCGGCGGGCGTGCGCAACGCTGTGTTTTGTCGTGGGGCTCACACCCAAGGAGGCGGCCCGCTCGCTCGGGATCGCCGAGGGCACCGTGCGCAAGCAGCTGGGGCTCGCGAGAGACGACCTCAAGCACTTGGTCGAGGAGCCGCAAATGCCCACCTAGACGGCGCACGGGGCGCGATCCGAGCCCGGTATCCTGAGATTGGGTAGTGCCGGCAGGCCGGCGGAATGCTAAAGTCTCTCGAACCGTTCGATTGATATGCAGAAGGCGTGGACGTGGGCGGCCGCCCACGTTTTGTCATTTCTGGAGCAGGTAGGTTACGAAGGAGGCAGCGGCGATGGGTACGTCAGATGACGTAGAGCGCATCGCCGCGCCATTGCTGCAGGCAGCCGGCCTCGACCTCGTGGACGTCGAGACCCGCTCCGGCAACATCGTTGTGACTGTTGACCGCGAGGGTGGAATCGACCTGGACACGCTCGCGTTTGTGAGCAAGGCGATCTCGGCCGCGATCGACCGTGAAGGGGTCGGGCCGTCGAGCCGGTACGAGCTCGAGGTCTCGAGCCCGGGCCTGGAAAGGCGGTTGCGCCGCCCCGAGCACTTCCGCCGTTTCGTCGGCGACCAGATCTCACTTCGGACCTTGCCCGGAGTCGACGGCGAGCGCAGGATCGAGGGCGAGCTCTCCTCCGCGGACGACAACGGCATCGTCGTGACGGCGCCCGGGCTGCCCGATGGCCGCCGGCGCCTCGCCTATGGCGACATCGAAAGAGCCCACACAGTCTTCGACTGGAAGGCGGCGTTGGCCAGCACCGCCTCGCCGACTGCCCGCAGTGCGCGCCGCGCCGCCACAAAGGCGTCACCGGCGGCTGAAGAACTCGACAGCGCCCAAAGAGAGATGGCGGACACCCTATGAGCTCGACGAATTTCGACCTCCTGGAGGCGCTCCAGCAGATCGCCGTGGAGAAGGGCATTGCCGTCGACACGTTGTTCGACGCGCTTGCCAACGCGCTTGTGGCTGCCTACAAGCGCCTTCCGCAGGCTGCTGAGGAAGCCGTCGTGACCATCGACCCGGACTCCGGGGAGATCCGCGTCTACGGCCAGGAGCTGGACGAAGAAGGAAACGTAACGCGGGAATGGGACGACACTCCTGAGGACTTCGGCCGTATCGCGGCTCAAGCGGCGCGCCAGGTGATCCTCCAGCGCATCCGGGAAGCCGAACGCGATCGCAAGTACGAGGAGTACGCCGGGCGTGAGGGCGACATCGTCACCGGGATCATCCAGCAGAGCGACAATCGCTACACCCTCCTCGACCTGGGCAAAGTCGAGGCCCTGCTGCCCCAGGCCGAACAGGTCCCTTATGAGCGCTACGACCACGGCGCTCGCCTCAAGGCCTACATCGTCGAGGTCCGCAAGACGAGCAAAGGGCCCCAGATCGTCGTCTCGCGGAGCCATCCCGGGCTCATCAAGCGCCTGTTCGAGCTCGAGGTGCCCGAGATCTCCAACGGCGTCGTCGAGATCAAGGCTTGCGCCCGCGAGCCCGGCCATCGGACCAAGATCGCGGTCTGGTCGAACGACAGCAACGTGGACCCGGTCGGAGCCTGCGTAGGTGCCCGGGGCGCGCGGGTGCGCATGGTCACCACCGAGCTGCGGGGCGAGAAGGTCGACATCGTGCCGTTCTCCGATGACCCGGCCGAGTTCGTGTCCCGGGCGCTTCAGCCGGCGAAGGTGAAAGAGGTCATCCTCGACGAGGAACGGGGCCGTGCGACAGTGATCGTCCACGACTACCAGCTCTCGCTCGCGATCGGCAAGGAAGGCCAGAATGCCCGCCTCGCCGCGCGCCTGACCGGCTGGCATATCGACATCAAGAGCGAGTCCGAGGCCGCTGAGGAAGCCCACTACGCCGAGGGCGAGTGGGCCGAGGGCGAATGGGTCGAGCAGTCGGGCGAGATGGTCTGGAAGCCGGCCGAAGGTGGCGAGACGATGTCGGCCGAAGCTTGGGCCGCGGGCGAGAAAGCGGAGGCCGAGGGGGAGACCGGCGAATCCGGTCACGCCGCGGCCGAGGTTGCCGCCGACCTTGTTGCCGACGGCGCCGGGGCGACGCAAGAGGCTGTCACGGTGGTTGACGCAGCGGCGGAAGGGCTTGAGACCGCGGCGGACACCGGAACCGGCGCACTCGAGAATGAGCCGGCCGGCGAGCCGGACGCGTCCAGCGGAGAAGGGCAACTCTCGTAGCGACACCGCTTCGCACCTGCATCGGGTGTCGTCGCGTCGCGCCGGCATCCCAGCTCGTGCGCGTGGTGCATGCCGGCGAAGGAGCCTTGGGCGTCGGCACAGGCCTCAAGGGCCGCGGTGCATGGCTCTGCCGTGACGCGCCCGGATGTGTCGAGCTTGCCGACCGGCGCGGCGCGTTCTCGAGGGCGCTCCACCATCCGATCGCGCCGGGTGCCGTGGACAAGCTGCGAGGCGAGCTGCGTGCCGGGTCGGCCGCCTGGCCCAAGGCTCCTGAGCCACCGCCCGGGCGGACACGCGAATAGCGGTGAACCGCTCAGCTGCCGCGTGCGCCCGCGGGCCCGTTGCGGTCCCGTCGTCCGCGGCCGAACAGGCGGTCCAAGAAAGGATGCGCCGGCGATCCGCTGAAGGGGACAGGGTCGGGCGCTTCGGGGATCTCGCCCGAGTCTTTGGGCGGGACGGCGGGCACCCGGTGCGACCTCATGACGAGGCCGGGCGTGCCGACACCGAGGATCGGCGAGTAGCGCTCCTCGATGACGGGCGTGACGGCGCCACCCTCGGTCTCTTGGATGCTGTCCCCGTCACTCAGGGCCTGGTGGACGTCCTCGGCCGTCGGCGCGGCCGGCACTCCATCGGGTTCGAAATCCTCGTCGTCGAACTCCTGCAGCAGCTCGGTCACGAGCGCCACGTGCCGGGGGTTGTTCGGCAGGCCGGATCGCCGCAGCAGCTTGCGCCCCTCCGGGGTCAGGCCCAGCTGGTCTTCGACGTACTCGACGGCGCCGAGCTCGATCAGCAGAGTCGCCGAGGCTGCGAACTCGGCGGGGCTCGGCCGCAAGTGCGGAGGCGTGAAACTGTGCAGGGTCCACAGCACCTGGCGGAGCGGGGCGAGCTCACCACCGTTCGCCCGTTCGACGGCGACCAGTGCCGCCCCCTCCCGTGGGCCGAACGACAATTGCATCGCCCGTAATGTAGTGCGCGGTCTTGCCGACAGGGCAGGCCCGAACCGTTTGCAGGCACCGACTTCGCAGCTGGAGAGGCACTCGAGCAGTCACCTCGCGCCATCGACCGGCGCCTACGGGCGACTCGGAGATCACGCGTTGGGCCCTAAGATGCGAGCACGGGTGCACGAGTCACCGGCGTTGTGTGAGAATGTAAGGCCGCGCCAGGGCTCGGGACCCCGAACACTGCGCTGCCCCTCGATCGGAGAGGACCGAACCACCAGTTGCCCAAGAAGATCCGCGTCTACGAGCTTGCCCGCGAGTTGGGGCTGACCAACAAGGAAGCCCTCGACATGTGCATCGATCTCGGGATCGGTGTGAAGAGCCACTCGTCGTCGATCGAAGACGCGCAAGCCGACCGCGCCCGGCGGAAGGCCGATCGTGAGGGGCTGCGTCGCGCCGTTCAACCCGAAGAGCCGGCTCAGGCAGCTGTCGCGACCTCGACCGCAACCGCGAGACCGAGAGGAGCGGGCGGACCCCAGCGTGGCCCGGGCGCCCCGGTGGGCGAGCGACCGGGTTCGGTTCTGCCGGCGCCCACACCTGAGCCGGTGTCCTCCAGCGTGACCGACGGCGTCGTCTCCAGGCCGGAAGCAGAGGCCGCCTCCGCGATCCACGAGCCTCGTCCTGGTCAGCGCCTGGTGGTGAGCAAGTCGACGAGCGAGACCATCGACGTACCGCGGCCCGCCGTTGCGCGCCCGGCCGTCGCGCCTCCTTCGAGCGCGCCCAGGCCGGCGGCCGTCCCGGGTCCGGTGAGACCCGGCAGCGCGCCCGTGGGCCAGCGTCCAGGGCCGGCGCCGTCTCCGCTGGCGTCGCGCGCCCCTGTGCCGCCATCTGCCCCGTCACCTTCGGTCGCACCCGCACCGCCCGTCGGAGCAGTCGCAGCTGCCACGACCGCACCCGTTGGCGTGCCGCAGGAGATCACGATGCCTACGTCGTCCGCCCCGGCGTCCGTCCCGACGGCACCCGGTGCGGATCACAAGACGGGCGCGCCCCGGCCGGTAAGCCCGTCAGGCAAGCCGATCCCGCCGCCGCCGGGGCCGCGGTCGATCTCGGGCCGCCCGATCCCGCCACCGCCCGGAGCGCGACGTCCCCTGCCGCCAAGCGGCACGGGATCGCGCCCGCCCGTCGCCGGCGCGCGGCCAGGTGCCCCGGGCTCGCGCCCGGGGATGAACCCGTCACGTCCGGGCACGGTCGGTTCTAGGCCACCGGTGGGCCGGCAGGCGAGCCCGCGGCCAGGATCGGGTACCGGCTTCACGCGCGCTCCCGGTCACTTCCCTGCCCGGGACGGCGGACGCCCCACCGGTGGCGGCTTCGGAGGCGGTGGCGCCCCCGGCGCCCGCTCTGGCGGCTACACCCCCGGTGGTCCCACTGGTGCGGCGCGAGGCGGCCCTGTCGGGAGGGGACGCCCGCCCCAGCGCAAGCCACGCCGTCGCCGTCGGAACATGGAGGAGCTCGAGCCGATCCAGATAACGGCTTACATGGCCTCGAGCGCTCCTGTGCCCGACCACGAGGTGATCGTGGAGCGTGGCTCCACGCCGCAACAGCTCGGCCCGCGGCTCAATCGCTCCGCCGGCGACGTCGTGCGTTTCCTCTTGCTGCAAGGCGAGATGGTGACCGCAACCCAGCCGCTCACCGACGACATGATCGGTCTTTTCGCTGCCGAGATCGGCGCGCAGATCCGTCTCGTCGACCCCGGCGAAGAGCAGGAGGCGGCCCTGCGGGCCAAGTTCTTCGGTGGCGAGGACATTGAGGACGAGGACGAGGACCTGCAGATACGGCCTCCCGTCATCACCGTCATGGGCCACGTCGACCACGGCAAGACGCTGCTCTTGGACCGGATCCGCCATTCGAACGTGATCGCGGGCGAGGCCGGTGGGATCACCCAGCACATCGGTGCCTACCAGGTGGACTGGCATGGTCAGTTGCTGACCTTCATCGACACACCCGGTCACGAGGCCTTCACGGCCATGCGTGCGAGGGGAGCCAGCGTCACCGACATCGTGGTGCTGGTCGTGGCTGCCGACGACGGTGTGATGCCGCAGACGGTGGAGGCGATCAACCACGCCAAGGCGGCGAAGGTCCCGATCGTGACAGCGATCAACAAGATCGACAAGGCGGACGCGGATCCCAACCGCGTGCTGCAGCAGCTGTCCGAGCACGGGCTCGTGCCGGAGGCCTGGGGTGGCGACACGATCACCGTCGAGATCTCGGCTCTGCAGTCCTTCGGCATCGACGAGCTGCTCGAGCAGCTGGTCGTGCTCGCCGAGGTGCTCGAGCTGCGGGCCGACGGCGAAGTCGACGCGCGCGGCGTCGTGCTCGAGTCGAACCTCGACATCGGCCGCGGCCCGGTGGCGACGATCATCGTGCAGCGGGGGACGCTGCGCGTCGGGGAGCCGATCGTGGCCGGCGCGGCGTGGGGCCGGGTGAAGGCGTTGATCAACGACCACGGCGACCAGATCAAAGAGGCCTTCCCCTCCATGCCCGTGCAGGTGCTCGGGCTGTCGGAGCCGCCGATCGCCGGCGACGAGCTCCGGGTCACCTCGGACCTCTCGATCGCGAGGACTGTCGGCGACGCGCGTGAGCAGAGGCTTCGGTTCACGACACTGGCACAGGCGTCGACGCTTTCGGCGAGCCCGGGCGCGAAGCTCGAGGACCTCTTCGAGGCGATCCGCAAGGGCGAGACCGCGACGCTCACGCTCGTGTTGAAGGCGGACGTGCAAGGTTCGCTCGAGGCGGTGACCCAGAGTCTCCTCAAGCTCGAACGAGACGACGTGAAGGTGTCCTTCGTGCATCGTGCGGTCGGTGGCATCACCGAGAGCGACGTGACCATCGCCGCGGCGTCGGGCGCGACGATCATCGGTTTCAACGTCCGTCCCGATCGCAGGGCCCGCGAGCTGGCCGAGAACCACAAAGTGGAGATCCGTACCTACGAGATCATCTACAAGCTCATCGAGGACGTGCAGGCGGCCATGGTCGGGATGCTCGCCCCCGAGATCGAGGAGATCGTCACCGGCGACGCCGAGGTGCGCGCCGTCTTCAGGGTCCCCCGAGTGGGCGCCGTCGCCGGCTGCTATGTCACCAACGGTGTCATCACGAGGGGCTCCAAGGTCCGCTTCCTCCGCGAGGGAGTGGTCATCTGGAAGGGAGCGGTCTCGTCGCTGCGCCGGTTCAAGGATGACGTCAGAGAGGTTCAGGCCGGCTTCGAATGCGGCATAGGTCTCACCGACTTCCAGGACTTGAAGGAAGGCGACGTGATCGAGACCTACGACGAGCGGGAGATCCCCCGTATCTAGGCAACACGATCGCCGATCGTCGGCTGGCTATCCGCGGGCCGCGCGTGTCAACGCCGTCCTCGTGCAGGTGCTGGGCGACGCGCTCGAGCGGCTCCGCGATGAAGACGAGCGGCTGGCACTGCTGACCGTCACAGGCGTGGACGCCGAACCCGACCTCCGCCACGCCACCGTCTTCATGGCCTCCTTGCCAGAGGGAGCGCTCCCGGCGCTCGCAGCGCGGCGCGGTGACCTCCAGGCAGCCATCGCCCGCGAGGTGAGGCTGAAGCGCACACCGACGTTGAGATTCGTCGCCGACCCCGCGGTCGCCGCCGGCGAGCGCGTGGAGGAGGCACTTCGCCGTGTCCACCACGATGGGCCCTGACGAGCCCGGCCAGCCCGACGGGTCCGGCCGGCCGCCGCGGAGGGGAGTCGACGACCCGGGCGGTTTCGTCGTAGTCGACAAGCAGGCAGGTTGGACGTCCCACGACGTCGTCGCCCGCTGCCGCCGCCTGCTCGGCACCCGGAAGGTGGGCCACGCCGGCACGCTGGACCCCGACGCCACCGGGGTGCTCATCGTGGGCGTAGGGCGAGGGACGCGCCTGTTGCGTTTCGCGACGGCGCTGCCCAAGACGTATATCGCCGAGATCGTGCTCGGGGTGACCACCTCGACTCTCGATGCCTCAGGAGAGGTGACCGGGCACTTCGAGATGGGCGGCGTGACTCTCGCTGAGGTTCGAGAAGCGGCCCGTTCGCTGACGGGCCGGATCGAACAGGTCCCTCCCATGGTCTCGGCGGTCAAGGTGGGCGGGCGCCGGCTGCACGAGCTCGCCCGGGAAGGGATCGAGGTGGCGCGGGCCCCACGGGGCGTCGAAGTCTTCCGTTTCGAGGTCTTCGAGACCGGCGAGTCCGATTGCTACCGGGTCCTCGTGGAATGCTCCTCGGGCACCTATGTGCGCGTGCTCGCGGCCGACCTCGGGTCAAGGCTCGGCGGCGGGGCCCACCTGAGGGCCTTGCGCAGGGTGTCGATCGGGTCCTTCAACGACCTCGAGGCGCTCGCGCTCGAGGCCGTGGCGCCTGAACGGGTACGCCCGCTCGAGGAGCTGGTGCGAGATCTGCCGGGCGCGGTCGCGAGCCCCGAGCTCGCCCGGGCTCTGGGGCATGGCCGCAGCGTCGAGCGCCTCGCGTTGGGCGTCGTGGGCGAGGGCCCCTGGGCGGTGCTTGACGAGTCCGCCAGTCTCGTGGCCATCTGTGGGCCGGTGGGGTTCGAGCGCGTGCGGCCCGTTGTCGTCGTCCAGAACAGTGACACTGTGCGCGCTGGCATCGGGTCAGCCACGAGCGACGAGTAGCCTGCGTCGGCTGTGCGACTCGACAACGGCAGCGCCGTGACCATCGGGGCCTATGACGGGGTTCACATCGGCCACCGCCAGGTGATCGAGCACGTACGCCGCAGGGCGGCCAGTGGAGGGCTGCGCAGCGTCGTGGTGACCTTCGACAAGAACCCGGCCGCCGTCGTCAATCCGGCGTCGGCCCCGCCCCGGCTCACCGACATCGAGTTCAAGCTTGAGCTCCTGGCCAAGACCGGCGTCGACCACATCCTCGTCATCGAGTTCGACGCCGAGCGCGCCAAGGAGAAGGCGGAGGACTTCGTGGCCGAGGTGCTCGTGGCCGAGCTCTCGGCCCGGGTGGTCGTTGTCGGCGACGACTTCCATTTCGGCAACCAACGCCGTGGCAACGTCGCGCTGTTGCAGGCGATGGGGGAGGAGGCCGGGTTCTCGGTGGAGCCGGTGCGTCTGGTCTCCGACGATCGCGCGCACGAGGTCGTGTCGTCGACGCGGATCCGGGGGCTCATCGCCAAGGGCGAGCTCTCCGAGGCGTCAGCGTTGCTGGGCAGACCCCACGAGGTGCGCGGGCTCGTGGTCGTCCGCGATGGACCTCA